>Ga0137403_10000600_pt1 | contig 46612 bp, 43 predicted proteins | sample CZOMad2_1_16fung_FD_122057 | JGI IMG/M metagenome (GOLD analysis project Ga0137403, IMG submission 122057) | Vadose zone soil fungal communities from Angelo Coast Range Reserve, California, USA - CZOMad2_1_16fungal (Hybrid Assembly) | ecosystem: Environmental > Terrestrial > Soil > Vadose zone... | reverse complement strand
CACACCGCCTTGTATCCGCTGATCGACCTGCTGGAGCGGGTGGCCCTGCGCTTCGACCGGGAGGAGTCTCCCCAGCAGAAGGTTGGCAAACTGGAGGGGTTCCTGGTGCAGTATGGCCTGCCACTGGCGGAGGCGGTGCCCCTCTTTGCCGCCCTCCTCTCCCTGCCGCTGCCGGCGGACTATGCGCCCGTGACGGTGTCGCCTGAGCAGCACAAGCAGCAGACCCTCCACGTCCTGGTGACGATCCTGCTGCGCATTGCGGCCCAGCAGCCCGTGCTCTTTGTCATGGAAGATCTGCACTGGGTCGATCCGTCCACGCTCGAGCTACTCAGCCTCCTGGTCGATCAAGGCCCCACCGCCCGCATCCTGACGCTCTTCACCTGTCGGCCGGACTTCAGCCCGCCCTGGACGGGGCGGGCCCATCTCACCCAGCTCACGGTCAACCGCTTGCCCCGACGCCAGGCCGTGGAGGTGATCCGCCAGGTGGCCCACGGCAAGGTTTTACCTCCCGAGGTGGTCGAGCAGATCGTGGCCAAGACCGATGGGGTGCCGCTGTTTGTGGAGGAATTGACCAAGATGGTGCTGGAATCGGGACTGCTCCAGGAGCGGGACGAGCGCTATGATCTGACCGGGCCCCTGCACCCGCTGGCCATTCCCGCCACCCTGCACGACTCGCTCATGGCACGGCTCGACCGCCTCGCGGCGGTGAAGGCCCTGGCCCAACTCGGGGCAACGCTGGGGCGCGAGTTTTCTTATGAACTGCTGCGCGCCGTGGCCCCGTGGGATGAGGGGATCGTGCACCGGGGACTGCACCAGTTGGTGGAAGCGGAGTTCCTGTACCAGCGTGGGGTGCCGCCGCAGGCCACCTACACGTTCAAGCATGCGCTCATCCAGGACGTGGCGTATCAGTCGTTGTTGCGGAGCACCCGGCAGCAATACCACCAGCGCATAGCGCAGGCGTTGGAGGCCCAGTTCCCAGAGACTGTCGCGACGCAACCAGAGCTGGTCGCCCAGCACTACACTGCGGCGGGATGCGCCGAGCAGGCGATTCTCTACTGGCAGCGGGCGGGCCAACACGCCAGCGAGCGCTCGGCCCATGTGGAAGCCATCAGCCACGTGACCACCGGGCTTGAGCTGCTGAAGACGCTGCCAGAAACGCCTGAGCATACCCAGCAAGCCTTGGCCCTCTACATCGCCCTCGGCGCGGCACTGCAGATGGCGAAAGGGCAGGCAGCACCTGAGGTGGAGCACGCCTATACCCAGGCATACGCATTATGTCAGCAGGTGGGCGAGACGCCAGAGCTGGTTCCGGTCCTGTTGGGTCTGTGGCGGTATTATAATACACGGCCCCAGTTGCACACGGCACGCGAGCTCGGCGAAACCCTGCTGCGCCTGGCACAACATGCCCATGACCCCGCGCTTGCGGTCGTTGCCCACTATGCCCTCGGGTCGACGTGGCTCTGGCTTGGCGCATTGCCGGCGGCTCGCCAGCACCTGGAGGAAGGCATTGCACGCTACACGCCAGACCAGAGCCGTGCGCTGGTGTTCCGCATGGGCCTCGATCCGGGTGTGGCCTGCCGAGGCCATGCCGCTCGGATCCTCTGGTTACTGGGGTACCCGGAGCAAGCCCTGGCCCGCATTCACGAGGCACTGACGTTGGCGCAGGCGCTGGCGCATCCCTTTAGTCTGGCGTTTGCACGGGCTATGGCGGCCTGGGTCTATCAGTTTTGCCGCAACGTGCCGGCCGTGCACGAGCAGGCAGAGGCTGCCGTCGCGCTCTCGACCGCGCAGGGCTTTCCCTTCTGGGCGGCCCAGGGAACAAGCTTACGTGGGTGGGCCCTGGCCATGCAGGGCCAGGGTGAGGCGGGGCTGGCCCAGGCCCGCCAGGGGATCGCCGCCTGGCGGACCACAGGGGCAGCGGTGCTCGTCCCATACTATTGCACCGTGCTAGCAGACGTCGCTGACCACCTGGGTCACCAGGAAGACGGCCTCCAGGCGCTGGCCGAGGCCCACATCCTGGTGGAGCAGCATGACGAACGCTGGTGGGAAGCGGAAATCACTCGCCTCCGGGGCGTCTTGCTCCTGCGGCAGACGATGCCGCAGCCGGAGGAAGCGGAAACCTGCTTTCATCAAGCCCTGGCAGTGGCCCGCCGCCAGGAGGCGAAATCGCTGGAGCTGCGCGCCGCCATGAGCCTCAGTCGCCTCTGGCAGCAGCACGGCAAGCAGGCCGAAGCCCATGCGCTGCTGGCACCCGTCTACCGCTGGTTCACCGAGGGCTTTGACACCGCTGACCTGCAGGAAGCCAAGGTATTACTGGAGGTGCTCGCGTAATATTCTGTTCCAATGCTACTCACGGGCCTACTTCAAGGCACTCGTGGCGGAGGGCGTGACCTAGCATCCCTCGAAGAACAAACAGGATCACCACGATAACCCCGTGAGCCGCTCTCCCTCTCGGAGGCTTTTTGTGCAAAGTGGGGTTATCGTGCAAAGCCCCCTCCGGGAGAGGGATAAGGTGAGCGAGGCAGGGCATGGCCGAACGTGTGGGTTCCCCTCACCCCGCCCCTCTCCCGAAGGGAGAGGGAGAAATGGGCCAGGGTGCTGGTGAAGAATCGTTATGCCCCCGTGAGCCGGGCTTGCAAGGCCTGGCGCACCTTCTCTGAAGTGACCGGCAGGTCAGTGATACTGACGCCGACGGCGTCCAGCACGGCATTGACAATGGCAGGTGCCACGGCGCCGATCGGTTGCTCACCGATGGACTTGCCACCGTAGGGCGTAGGTCCGCCGCTTTCGCTCTGCACCAGGACGGTGCGCAGCTCAGGGATATCGCACACGGTGGGGATTTTGTAGTCGCCGAAGGACAGCGTCGAGACACGCCCCTCATCGTATTTCAGCTCTTCCATCAGCGCATAGCCGACCCCCTGCATCACCGCCCCCTCGATCTGTCCCTGATGCGAAATCGGGTTCAAGATGGTGCCGACATCATGGGCCGTAGTAAATTTGGTCAACTGCACCTGGCCAGTTTCCTCATCCACCTCAACCTCGGCCACTTGGGCACAAAAGGCGGTGATGTGCTCATCGCGCTCGGAGTCGTAAGTATATTGCGCCTCCACCGGCTCGCCTGCCTGCGCCACCAAGTCAGCCAAGCCGACCGGAGACTGGCCGGGCACCATCACCTGCTTTTCCTTGAAGATAATCGCCTCAGGATTCCAGCCGTAGCGCGCTGTTGCCAGTGCAACCAGCTTGTCGCGCACCTCTATCGTCGCCCCATAAGTGGCCTGGCCACCCACGTGTGTCACCCGACTGCCGCCAGCCCCCGTGTCGAAGAGGACATCATCGGTGGTCCAGGTGCTCAGCCGCACTTCGTTATAGGGTACACCCAATTCTTGGCCGACGATCTGCCGGAGCACTGTGTAAAAGCCGCTGCCGGTATCGCGCAGGGCGGTGTAGAGCGTCACGCTGCCATCCGGAGCCACCGTCACCTTGGAAGTGGAGGCACCCGCGCCCACGTGCCGTTCATAGATGGCGGCACCTCGCCCTACCTTCTTACCGGGGCTCTGGGGTTTGGGTTGATGATATTCGGCGGCTTCGACGGCCGCGCTCAGCGTCTTCTTGCCCATGACATTAATCAAATGGTGTCCCAGGGGAGTTTCATCGCCGTCTTCCACCAGGTTCTTCATGCGGAACTCAACTGGATCCATTCCTAACTCACGGGCGATGAGGTCGATCTGCGCCTCTGAGGCGAACATCGCCTGGGGGTCACCGGGCGCGCGCATGCTGCCACAGGGGACATGATTCGTATAGACCATGTAGGCATCGACGCGCATCTGGCCCATTTTGTAAGGGCCGGCGCCGTGTGACCCATAGTTCACCCCACGCGCCGGTTTAAAAGCGGCATAGCCACCACTGTCGAAGATCAGCGTGGCGTGCCGAGCGGTGATGGTGCCGTCTTTTTTGACCCCAGTTTTAAAGGTCATGACCGCAGGATGTCGCGGATTTGCTGCCATGAGCTCCTCGACGTAGGTCATTACCATGCGAATGGGACGCCCGGTTGCCTTCGACAGCCAGTAGCCCACATGCGTGTCCATGTACGAGCCCTTACCACCGAAGTCGCCGCCGATAAAGGCGGGATTGATGCGGATTTTTTCCATCGGCGCATCGATGCCAGCCGCCAGTTGCTGGCGTACCTGGAATGGCATCTTGCTGTTGAGCCAGACCTGCACCCGGCCTTCTTCATCGAGATAGACCACCGAGGCATGTGGCTCGATGTAAGACTGATGCTGATGTTGGGTACGGAACGTATGCTCAAACACATAATCGGCTTGGGCAAAGCCCTCCTCCACGTCGCCCTTCTGCCAGAAGTTATGATCGACGACATTGGGGTGTTCCCGCGGGCGGTCCGCTCGTCCGCTATAGCTCATGAAGTTCGGGTGGAGGACGGGAGCATCGGGTTGCATCGCCTCAATCGGGTCCAGGACCGGGGTAAGCTCTTCATAATCCACTTCGATGAGGCTTAAGGCTTCTTCGGCGCTGTCCGCGTCCTCAGCCGCCACCGCCGCGACCTTCTGGCCGACAAAGCGGACCACGTCACGTGCCAGGACCGGTATATCGCGCAGCATGCGACCCACCAGCAAATCTGGGATATCGAAGCCGGTCAGCACGGCATGCACGCCTGGCACCTTGCGCGCCGTGGTGGCATCGATGGATTTGATCCGGGCATAGGGGTATGGGCTGCGCAAACATTTGCCCACCAGTATCCCGGGCAGGTTGATATCGGCGGGATACATCGCTGCTCCGCTGACTTTCTCGGGTCCTTCGGCGCGGCCGATGGGCTGACCGATCGTCGCGTATGGCGTGGCCATAGTTATAACCTCCTGAGCAAAAACAACACGGCAGAGACAGCACTCTCGATGCATACAGCGTGTATCGTAAAACGCCGTACCTGTCAACTGCATTGTGCATGGCGGAGGTCCTGTCAGCTGCATACCGGTCATGACAACGCCCCTACAAAAACGCTTGCGACCGACGCCCTGACACGGTACCCTGGGGCACTCTTGGCTCAGATGGTGTCTAAGAAGCTCCTGGCGTCTCCTCTTCCCCCCTTTGTCAAAGGGGGGTGAGGGGGGATTTCCCAGGGGGCAACTTCTAAATCCCCCCCGGCCCCCCTTTATGAAGGGGGGAGTATGGACTTGGACACGCTTTCAGTAAGGAGAGAGCCGCCTGAGATTATCGTGTATGGGTAGACAGGTTCAATCGTTCCGGTGCATCACGTATGAGGGAATCCATGCCACCGATGAAAGCTGGTCAGACGATCATCGAAATGTTACGTGCGGAAAATTGCGACCATACCTTTGGCCTGGTGGGTACGACCACCAATAGTATTGTGACCGAGATGTACGGCAGAAGTGATATCCGCTTCATCGACACCCGTCACGAGGAGGGAGCGGCGTTCATGGCCTACGGCTACTCCCGTGCTTCAGGAAAGCCGGCCGCCTGCTTCACCACCTCGGGCCCGGGGACGATCAACCTTGTCACCGGCATCTCTCTGGCTTACAAAGGTCGGGCACCCGTCCTGGTGATCGCTGGCGATGTTCCCCGCGATCACATTTATCGCGACGGCGCCCAGGCGTTTGACCTGGTAGAGATTTTTAAACCCGTCACCAAGCTGTCCCTGCAGGTGAACAAGGCCGAGCGCATCCCCGAGATGCTCCACTACGCCTTCCGCACCGCTCTCTCCGGTAAGCGCGGGCCGGTCTTCCTGGATATTCCACGAGACTTCCTGGATAACCAGACGATCGACACCGAGATCTCAGCGCCGCAGACCTACCGGGCCGTGGATGAACGCCTCCCTGGTGATCCTCAGGCGATCCAGCGCGCCGTGGCACTGCTCACACAGGCGCAACGGCCATTGCTGTTGGCGGGCGGTGGCATCATCGACTCCGAGGCTAGCGAGGAAGCGGTGGCGCTGGCAGATCTCCTGGATATGGCCGTGGTCCCCTCATACGGCCACAATGATGTCGTGCCCAACAGCCATCGGCTGTACGTCGGCCCTCCAGGTGGGCGCGGCGCGGGAGAAGCCCTGGAAGCCATGCACCGCGCCGATGTCATGCTGGCCCTGGGAACCCGCATCAATCAAGGTTCGACCGGTTGGAATTACAGCGTGATTAATCCACAGACACGCATCGTACAAGTGGATCTCGACCCATTGGAGATCGGCCGCAATTACCCCGTGGCGGTGGGCGTTATCGGCGACGCCAAGGCCGTGGCGCAACAACTGCTCAGGGCTTTGCGCAATCAGTTCCCCGAAGGACGACCGAACCCCAGCTGGCGGGGCGAAGTCGAGGCGCTGGCCGCGCGCCGTCAAGCCCGTCTGCGAGCTGAGATCGAGCTCACCGGCGAGCCCATGATGCCGCAGCGCGTGTATCCTGAGCTGCTCAAAGCTCTGCCGCGTGATTGTATGGTGACGATCGACGCCGGAGTGGCGCCGGGCTTGGGCTACGATCGAATGCGCTTTGAGATGCCGCGCACGATGTTCAACTATGCCGGGCACGGTGGCCTGGGCATGGGGTATTGCGTCGGCCTGGGCACCAAGCTCGGACGTCCTGACCGCGCTGCTGTCAGCCTCCAGGGGGACGGCGGATTTTTATACACCTCACAGGAAATCAATACCGCCGTGCGCTGGAATATCCCCCTGGTCAGCATCGTCTTGAATAATCGCTGCCACGGAGCGGAGAAGGCCCAGCAACAACGCTTCTTCAATCAAAAATATATCGGTGTGGACCTCGTCAACCCACGCTTTGACAAGCTGGCAGAGGTCTACGGCGCGCGCGGATTTTATGTCGAGCGACCGCAGGACATCGCGTCGGCCGTGCGGGAGGCGCTGACGCTGGATGGCCCAAGTGTGATCGAAATCCCAGTCGCCGAATATTTCCCACCGGCGGCACCAACGCCATCAGGCTCTGGGCGGCGCTAACGGACAGGAACTTCAGTGCCTTCTCCCTCTGGGAGAGGGTTAGGGTATGGGAACGCCTAGCGGTACTACATAAGACCCCTCACCTCAGCCCTCTCCCGGCGGGAGCGCAGATCTCAGGAGGGTGTCACCATGCAGCGAAGTGAGGAGCGGATTTTGACCACGCATGTAGGGAGCTTACCGCGGCACCCGAAGCTGAGTGATCTTCTGGTACGACAAGATCGCGGTGAGGTCATTGACGAGGCGGAGCTCGATCGCGAGGTTGAAGCCGCCGTTGAGTACGTGGTCCGGAAACAGCTGGAGGTTGGCATCGACATCGGCAACGATGGCGAGCAGCCGCGTGTGGGTTTCTCGACGTATGTGGGCCGCCGCATGCGGGGGTTTGGCGGTGAGAGCCGGCGCCCTCCCGCACGCGAGATGGCTGAGTTCCCGGATTACGCGGCGATGCTGGCATTCCGTCGTCGGGGCGGCGCTCGAATCAACAATGCGCCGCAGGCCATGGCCGACGTGCAGTACACCGAGCTCAACGAGGCGGCCAAGGAATGTGACCTCTTCCTACGCGTCATCAAAACCTTGCCGCGGCCGTTCATAGAAAGCTTCATGACGGCGGCGTCGCCCGGGATCATCGCCACGACCATGCTGAATGCCTATTACGACTCTCACGAGCGCTATGTCTTCGCGCTGGCGGCGCAGATGCGCAAAGAATACGAGCTCATTCACTCGCGCGGGCTGCTCCTCCAGCTCGACTGCCCAGACCTGGCCATGGAACACACCCGCCTCTTCCAGAACGACCCCTTGGAGCGATTCCAAGAGATTGTCGCCACGCACATCGACGCCATCAATCAGGCGGTCGCCAACATCCCTCCCGAACGCATTCGCTTACACGTTTGCTGGGGCAACAATGACAGCCCGCACATCTACGACGTGCCCTTGGAGGCCATCCTACCGATCCTCTATCGGGCCAATGTCGGCGCCTTGTCCCTCGAGCTCGCCAATCCGCGCCATCAGCACGAATATAAAGTGTTCAGGCGCCATCCCTTACCCGAATCAATGCTCTTCCTGCCCGGAGTGATCGATTCGACAACTAACTTCGTCGAGCATCCCGAAGTCGTGGCAGATCGCATCTGTCAAGCTGTGGAGGCGATTGGGGATCGCAGCCGCGTCATCGCCAGCGTGGATTGTGGCTTTGGCACGTTTGCGGGATCGGAGTTGGTCGCCGCAAGCGTCGTATGGGCCAAGCTGCAGACACTGAAGGAAGGGGCCGCTCTGGCGACCAAGCGGCTCTGGGGGTGAGCGTGATCTTACTGCAGCGCGGCCAGATTTGCCGCGGCGAATGGGATGAGCATCTCGTCCGGCCGCAACCCTCCATGCATGCCCCGCAGGCTGAATTTTTTGCCCTTGAGATGCTCGAACCAGATCAGGTGATCGTGCGTGGGCAGAATCAAGAGATTGCCGACGCGGTGCTTGAATCGTGGGTGGATCTTACCCACTCCAAATAGCTGGCGCTGCAGGGCCTCAGCGGTGGTCATGACGGTGGCTTTGCCCGCCAGGCGCATGGTCAACCAGGCAGCGGTCTCGGGCAGGTGGTCCTTTTGCACGCGCAAAAAGACGTCGCGGGGACTGCCCCAGGGCGGTATGCGTCGACCTGCGTAGCTTACGTCCAGACTTCGCATCAATCTCGGATAGCGATTAAGATACAACGTCTGGCGCGGCGCGACGTTGATGTGCCCGTGATCAGCCGTGACCAGGAGCAGGATATCAGCCGCGACATGCTCCGGGATTTTCTCGATTAGTTCCCGCTGCAGCAGATAGGAAAACCCGGCCAACTCGGCGTGGTACTGCTCCGTGTGCGGGCCGTAGGTGTGGGCAATGGCATCGATCGCGTCCCAGTAAACGAAGAAGTAGGCTGGTCCAGAGACCTCCACAAGCTTCTGCCGTAGATTGACCAACAAATCGGATGAATTGATAAATGGCACCGTTACGCTCCCCTTATGCACTACCGATGAGTAGGCGCTGCGCGCGTAGGCATCCCTGATCAGGGTGAAGGAGGGCACGTGGGCGTTCGCCAACATCTGATAGATGGTCTTCCCCCGGAATAAGATGGAGGGCTTGACCCCCGCCTCCAACAACTTATCCCGGCCACGTCCGCCCAGTGGTGTGAACGGGAGACTGGCGGCGATGGTGTCGAGCTCGTCAAAATACACCCACCACTCCGGGAGGCCATGTTCCAAGGGCGTCAAGCCACTATGAATGGTGGTGAGAGCCGCGGCAGTGGTCGAGGGGAAGACGGTGGTGATCGGTGCCACGACGCCGCGCGCGGTGACGCGGTTGAAGAAGTCGTAGCGCTCGGCGTATTGCAGCCACTGATGCCAGCCGAAGCCATCGATCAGCAAGACGACGACTATTGGCGGATACGGGCGGTGAGCTACGGTCTGCTCGACAATCTTGAGAAGGGCATGATCCGGTTGAGGGATTCCCTGCAGCGCCAACACGGTTGAGGGGATCTTGGAGAGACTGTAAGACTCATAACAAGGGTAGAGCACCTCCCCATGCGTGCGGTCTTCGATATATTGCTGGATCTCTGCTAGAATCATACGGCTATTGTACCCGAACGGGCCTTCATGGGGAAGTGCCGGACAGGAGGGAACCCGGATGAACGGCATCTGTGAGCAATGTCACGAATACATCACGGAAACTGATCAATGCCTCTGCACGCATGCCATCCACGTGGCCATCGAGATCGATTGCCCCTGGTGTGAGCTCGACCCGCATGAGCAGGCAGAGGTTTTGGAAGAACTTGGCTTGGAGGGGATTTGGGAAGTCCTCTGGTTCGGTCATAATTATGCGGGGCATGCAGCGGGATGCGGTCCAGTGTATGGTCTGAGGAGTGCCGAGCGCGCCTTCGCCTACTGTCTCGGCTGCCATCTGGAGTTGCCGTTTATAGCCCCATCTTCGTCATGAATCCGGTTCCAGATCCGGCGCAGGGATGGAGAAAGACATACCTATGGTGTTGGCGTTCAGCAGGGCTTTGACCCTCCTGAAGGAGCGCGCCTTCTGGCGTGTCCTATGGCATGGTATCTTGATCACCACCGCTGCATTTATTGGCTTGTATGTCATCGTGTGGACGGTGTTGGCGCATGTCTCAGTCGCCGACATCCGGTGGATCGATATCCTGGTCGATGTGGTGGGGGGACTGGCCGTCCTCGTTCTCACCTGGCTGCTGTTTCCGGCCGTGGCCACCCTGGTGCTCAGCCTGTTTATCGAGCGGATCATTACCGCCGTCGAGACGCGATACTATCCACTCCTGCCCGCCCCCGTCCTCTTGTCGTTTTGGCAAAGCATTGCGGTGGCGCTCAAGTTTACCAGCGTGATGGTGGTGCTAAATCTGATCGCCCTACCGCTGTACCTTGTGCCCATACTAAATGTGATCGCGTTCTACGGCCTCAATGCCTACCTGCTTGGACGTGAATACTTCGAGATGGTGGCGTTACGCCGTCTGGACCCACGTAGCGCTCAGCGACTACGGCACGCGCACCGTCTGCGGTTCCTCATCGCTGGGTTGGTAATCGCCGGGCTGTTGACGCTTCCCGTGGTCAACCTGGTGGCACCGCTGCTGGCGGCGGCGTTCATGGTCCACCTGGTGACGGCTATCATCACGCCCAAAACGCGCCCCGCACCGCATGACAGTCCATCGGTCTGAGCTGCCAAACGTCGTCGTCATGTGTACCCCAGGCCGATGATGTTCTTAACGGCGCCGGAAAGAGCCTGTGACGAAGCCCCATAGGGGATCATGAGGCCTTTCGAATACCACCTGACCACTTATGTCGGAATTGGGGATGTTCGTTCCAATATCTGCTCCTGAAATGGCTCTTCGACAATGGAATCGCCAACTTGAAGTTCACCCCCTGCAAGGACAAAACACCGCACCCCCCCACGCCCCTCCAGCGCGTTCCGAGCCCCATCACCAATCGTCTCCTCCATCCTCGCGCAGGGATCGCAAGGAGTTTCGACGAAGACGCGCACCTCCCCAATGCGGATCCGCTGCCCGATCAGGTCGTTTAGGTTGACACCGCGGACGACGACTTGGCGCCGGCTTGCCCCTGAAGGTACGGGAGCCCCGAGGAGGTGCTCGACCTCTGTCAACACTTCAGCCTCGATCAGGGTGAGTTGACCACTACGATTCCGACGTGAACGCCAGTCCCCCTGTAGACCATAGTTCGTTTGTACCGTTGCCCGCTCAACAGCTTCCACTACGCCATGACGCTGGCGTACGATGTGAATTGACACCACCTCTCCCATGGACTCCCCTTTCATTGATGGTTAGCTCGTAGGTGGCCTACCCTCTTAACGAAGCCAATTCTGCACTGGCGAAAGATTTTCCTTTACCTGCAGGCCTTCAGGGCATCAGGTGACGCACCCATTCCGGCTGGAAACCGTTCGATATTCGGTCGATTCAAGAGAAGCCGTTGTGCAGACGCTGGAATTGGAAAGGGCCCCTGAAACACAGGGAATACGGCAGGAAAGCGATCTAGAGACGTAGGCGCGCTACCCGTGTCCTGTCCCCCCGATCTTCGCTGAGTCAGGGGAGACAGGACACAACGGGGAGCTTGGCGACGCGAGGATCATACGTTTCGCGTCGCAGAGGCTCGCAAACCGTTACAGGTTAGCCTGAAAATCCACGTAATCACGCACTTTGCGATAAATCTGTAGGCGATTCCGCTGGCTTTCGGCCACGATGATGCGGTCGGTTTCCGGATCGAAGTCGACTGCTGTCGGGAAGCAGAAGCGCCATTCAGGCTCCAGGCTCCTTGCCCGCCGTCGGGCTTTCATCATGTCGGGGTTGGCATCGATGCTCTGCTGGCCCCACTTGGACATCACCTGCGCATCGCCGACAAGATTCGCAATCGGGTTACCCTCGGAGTCGAAAACGCACACTCGATGATTACCCCAATCAGCCACATAGATATCGCCATCGGTATCAACGGCGACGTCGGTGGGGTGATTGAGCAGGCCAGCCTTGACGTAGCCGGGCGTACCTGAGGTTGAGATGTACGGCCCGAGGTAGGTGACCCCATAGGCGTCCTGAGGTGCAGGCAGCGATCCATATTCGCCGATCTTCATCAAGAACTTGCCCTGTGGGGATAGTTTTTGCACACGGTGGTTCTTCCAATCGGCGACCCAGATGTTGCCGTCGTTATCGAGGGTGATCCCCCACGGCTGGTTGAATTCACCGTCGCCAGCTCCACTCTTACCACATTTGGCCAAGAACTTGCCGTCCGGGCTGAAAACCTGCAGGCGATTGTTGCCGCTATCAACGACGATGATGTTGCCGTTCTTCTCGCATACCAGACCAGCAGGCCGGAGAAGTTCGCCATCGCCACTGCCCGTGTTCCCCCATTTGCGGAGGAAGTTTCCATTCGAGTCGAACGCAGAGATTGTGTTCTGCCATTCGTCTGAAAGGTAGACATTTTCCTGGCTATCAACGGCCACGCCAAATGGCCAGGTCGAACGGCCATCCGCGGTGCCCCACTTGAAAAACTCCCCCAGGAGTTCCTCTTCGCCAGGCGCCCCAATCCGCACTTTATTCGCACGCATGCCAAAATTGTTTTCGTTGCCCCGGTTCGCGACATAGACGACGCCGCCTTTGCCGAGGCACATCGTTTGGGGATAATTGAAGCCTGTCCCCGATGCGGCGCCACGCCCGACGGAGTGGCTCCAATCATAGACCCTTCCACGCGCTACAGTTGTCAGTGGCATAACCCCTCCCATCCCATCAAAATACTGCCTCCCGCATGACGGACAACAGTCATTACGTCTGCACCGATATTCAGATCTCTCCCCTACGATCGATCTGCCAGGGAGGAGATCGGGAGCTAATGACCGTCCGTCTAGTTCAGGAAGGCCGGTTGCTCAAAGGTGCCGCCGACGATCGGCTTCGGATCCAGCTTCAGCCATTTCTCGAGGATCGTCGAGTAGACACCACGGAAGTCCATATTCGGGTTCAGGTCGCCCTGCACCAGGTCTTCCGCTTTGAGGGAGGGATATTCGCCGTAGTGGCCACCGTTCACCTTCTCACCAAGGACAAAGACTGGCCCGGCTGCGCCGTGATCCGTCCCGGAGCCATTGTCATGCACGCGCCGACCGAACTCCGAGAACAGGAGGACGATCACATTGTCGGCATGATCGTGCTGCTGCAGGTCTGTCATGAAGGCATCCAGACCCTCGCTCACCGCCGTCCACAGGTTGCCATGGCCAGGGTTCTGGCTGGCGTGGGTATCGAAGCTGCCATGATCACAATAGAAGATCCGGCTGCCCAAGTCGGCCAGATGCACCTGAGCGACGCCCCGCAGCTTGCGGGCAATCGGGGTGTCTGGATACTTCACTGTGGAGGCGTATTTCTGCGGCGCCACCTTCAGGATATCCGCACCCTTTAAGGAATCCAAACCGGTGGTGCCGAGATATTCCATCACGCCACTTCCAACCACAGGCGAGTACATGCGCGCGAAACGGTCCAACACTTTCAGGCGCTGCGTTTGCTCCTGAATAGTCGGTAGGAATCCATATCTTTCTAGTGGGCCAGCCACGCATGCCACGGGAACGCCGTAAAGCGACAACGCCCGAAACAGACTCGGGCCGAAGCTTACGGTCGTGATCACATTTTCTTTGCGTGGATCGAATTCGCGCGCCACACGGCCCAACCAGCCTTCGGTGCCCACCTTATCTGGCTCACAGGTATGCCAGATATCCATGGAACGGAAATGGGAACGCGGCGAATTGGCATAACCGACGCCGTGCATGATGGCGAGCTTGCCCTCATCCCAGATCTTCTTTAGTGGAGCCATGGCCGGGTGGAAGCCATAGTTGTTGTCGAGATGCATGATCTGGTCGTCCGGAATACCTACGGTTGGACGGTTGTCGCGATACAGTGGGTTATTATACGGAATCACCGTGTTTAGATAATCGTTCCCGCCAGAGAGCTGCAATACGACCAACACGGGATCTTTTTGTGTTCCTGCCATGTGTGTTCCTCCTCTGGTGATAAGGCTTTTATGTTATGCAAACTGATATTCTCTGGTTGCCACGATCAGTTGCAGCATTTCGCCAACGCGCTGGTCGGCGGTCTGGGCGTTCGTCTCACCATCCCAGCTAATTGGGCCCCACTCTTTGGCCTGATCGAGGAGCTCTTGCCGCGTTTCCGCGCCCATTTCCACGGGCCCGAGCAGGTCCAGACAGCCGTCGACCAGTTGCTCAGGGCTCAGTGTCCCCTTGGCCTTGAGCCGGTTAATGATGGCACGGACGCCCGGCAGTGACGGATCGCCAATGAGCTCTGCCACGAAATTGATGCGCGCCATCAAGGAGCCACTGTTGATCCACTCCTTGCCTGTATGCCACCCTTCCACGCTCGGTGGATTGAGCAGATCCTGTCCCATGTACGCGGGCTGCATCGACAGCTCTCCATACCCAGGTCTCGGAATCTCATAGTTCCCGACCAAGCGCAGGGTCCCCACCACCACCTCCGCCGGGGATTTCATATGCTGGAAGCGCGCATTCTTGAAGAAATCCGAGTTGAACATGAGGCGGAGCACCGAGCGGATGTCATAGTTTGACTGGCGGAAGGTGGTCGCCAGAACATCGATGGCCTGCGGATCGCGCGGGGCCTCGATCGACCATGCCGGCACCTGGGGCTCATCGGCGACAAAGAAGTTGTACAGATGTCGCGCCACAAAGCGGGCACAGGCTGGCTGCTGCACGACGATGTTGATGATGTCCTCACCGTTGAAGCGGCCACGATGGCCGAGGAACTCTTTCTCCCCATCATCATGGTCCTCAGGGCGATACTCGAACTTCCAGGGGAAACGACCGTACGGCAAGCGCGGAATCTTGGTCTCGAAGGTCCAGCCCGTGAAGGCGCGCGAGGCCTCGCGAACATCTTTCTCCGTGTAGTTGCCGACGCCCATGCTGAACAACTCGAGGAGCTCACGGCCCCAATTCTCGTTGACGGCATTGCCATGATTCTCATTGTTATCCAGCCAGAAAATCATCGAGGGATTTTTCGCCAGTTCGACCATGAGATCGCGGTAGTTCCCCATCCCCATGTCACGGAACAGTTTGATCTGTTCCAGGAGCTGGTCGTAATTATCCACTTTTGCGTTACCGGTAGCGAACACATGATGCCAGAAGAGCGCGATCTTCTCTTCCAGAGGGCGCTTGGTGTTGACCAGATAAAACATCCAGTTGACGTTCCCCATGGGGGGCTGACCGCCAGGAAGCAGCGCCGCCGGTTGGTAGCGCATCAGCGTATACGCGTCAACTGGTGGCTGCGTCTCGGGATGCAGCAGCTCTTCCACCGTCGCCTCATACCCTTTGGCTACACGTGCTTCGAGTTCGTCGCGACCCGCTCCGAAACCCGCGCGTCGCATTAGGTGGGACATAAGAGCTATATCATCTTGGTATGCCATACTCAGGTCTCCCTCTTGTTGTTATGAGTTACTCCGAATCACCACTATCGTCCGTCCTCTCCGTCGACCCATCAGTGTCGACGCCGGCTGACCACGTGTGCCAGTCAACCTTCCTTAAGAAGCTCTACGGGTGCCATGTTCTCAGACGCTGCAATCGTGAGTATGTCATCGGCGTGAACCCGGGGGGTGTTCTTCCCACACCAGCCCGGCTACCGAATCGCTCCATCTCATGCTAGTGATAATTATTATTATGAAAAAAGAAAAAAGGCAAGCGAAAAATTTGCCACCGCCTCAAATAACAGCTTTGCCGCCGTTTACAGATTGGCCGTCGGCTTTGGCAGTGCGAGGAAGCTCCTCTGTTGATGCGTCAATATTGCGGATCCGCCGCCATGTCGCGATCGATCGTCCCAGGCGCTATGCTGGAGGCAAAGGCGGAGGTGCGGAGGTTTCCGGGCGCGCGGCACACACTCGACAGAGCCCATAGACCGTCAAGTTATGTGTGGTGACAATGTAGCCATCACTCGTCAACGGCGTCAGGTCTACCTGCCGATCCCGTTCTAAGAACAGGTCGATCACCCGGCCGCAGCTCTCACAGATAAAATGGTCGTGGTCGCTAGTCTCGGGGTCGTAGCGTGCCACCCGCTCCCCTAAGAGGACGGTGCGGATTTTGCCGTCCTCGACGAGGCGTTGCAGGTTCCGATACACAGTTGCGAGGCTAATCCGCGGCAGCTTCTTGCGCACTCGGCGATAGATCTCATCTGCGATGGGATGGGTGGGGTCGCCCTGGAGAGCTTGGAATACAGCCTCTAACTGACGCGTCGCGCGCTTCTGAGTGTCTCGCCGCATATCGTTCCTCACAACCTAGCTACCGGATGGATAGGGCCTTTACCGCCACTGCTTTTACATCCTCCGCGTCACTCCAACCCATATCACCCTATCGGGAAACCGGTGCTCGCATGTGGGAGCGACTGACATCCCAATCGACATTGGATAGGCGCGTGTGAACCTTCCAGGTTTGGTGTTACATATCAAATTGTTGGCTTCCTGTCAAGTGGTTGCCGTTAGTACCACGGGGCGCAGCTGCCGGAACTGCCTCAATCCTGGATATGCCGGACCCAGACCTCGAAAATGACCGGCTCACCCGCCAAGGGGTGATTGAGATTCAGGGTCACGGTCTCTTCGTGAATGGTCTGAATCTTAAACGGAATAAGCGTCCCCCCAGGGCCGGGCAATTCGCCAGTATAACCCACCCGCAGGGCAGACGCAGGCACCATCGCCCTCGGCACATCCTGGAATGCAGCAGGATCGATGGCGCCAAAGGCGTCCTCGGGGGACAGCTCGAGGCGGGCGTGCTCTCCCACCTCAAGCCCTTCAATGCCTCGGCTCAACCCAGGCGGCATTTTGGTCTCGCCATGCACATAGGTCCACAGGCCGCTCCCCTCCGTGGAGTCGATCACGGTGCCATCCATGAGCGATAACACATACTCAAGGCAAACCATTTTGCCTGCTTCGATGCGCATAGCTTACCCCCACGATTCTTGATCGATTCTTGATCAGCAGGGGTCATGATGAGGGCCCAGACACAGGACATGCGATCCACCAGTGAGTACTCCCTCGTCACACGACCCATCTGCGACTATGCCCAGCTCCTGACTCCTGCTGCCATCCAGTGTACCACCACGGGGGCGGCACAGGCCTCAGGTTGGCTTGATACCCCATCGCTCCACCGGTGCCTACGTCAGGTCCTGGTGCCTCAGCGGGTTAATGGTTGCTCGATCAACAGTTCCTTTGCCTTCCAGTCGTTGAACCCACCAGCTAGATAGCACACATTCGTATAGCCCATCTCGCGCAGTGTCTGCCCTGCCAGGGCAGCTCGAGCTTCCCCGCCTCAATGGGTGACGATCATCGCATTCCGATCAGGTGCCACCTGCTCCACCCGCCCTTCGAGCCGGCCACGCGGGAGCAAGGTCGCTTGAGGAATATGCCCCTCATCCCATTCCTCCTGCTCGCGCACATCAAGGATGACGATGGGGGTCCCCGAGGTCAGGTGTTCCTGGAGCTGCGCATTGGACATCTTGGGCACCGCTTTCCGGGCGGCTTCAGCTAGGTCTCTTCCCGTCATGGCCATCTCGACTTCCTCCCCACGGCGCTATCACCTGTATCTCCACAGGAGGTCGTCCGCGGTTCCATCCCGATGGGGCCCGCGGACGCTGGTACGCCTCGCCTCGAATCATCTGGCGTACCATACTCTATTGTGAGCCGACAACGCAAGGGGCACACCCGTCGTCGAGCGCGCCCCTCGAACTCGATAAAGCTATCCTCGCACTGTGCCTATCGCGACGGCTTGCAGTCGCAGCTTAGCTGGAGATCTCCGCCACATAGATCTCAGCTCCCTTCTGCCGGAATTCCTCGGCCTTTTCGCGCATGCCCTCTTCCAGCGCCATGGCTTCTTCAAGCCCCTTCTGCGCTGCATAATCCCGCACATCCTGGGTAATCTTCATGGAACAGAAATGCGGCCCGCACATCGAGCAGAAGTGCGCCACTTTAGCGCCTTCGGCCGGCAGGGTCTCGTCGTGAAACTCCTGCGCCGTCTCAGGGTCAAGAGAGAGATGAAACTGATCCTCCCAGCGGAATTCAAAGCGCGCCTTACTGAGGGCGTCGTCCCACACCCGCGCGCTTGGGTGCCCTTTGGCCAGGTCGGCGGCATGGGCAGCGATCTTGTAGGCGATGACGCCATCTTTCACATCTTTCTTGTTGGGCAAGCCCAGATGCTCTTTCGGTGTGACATAGCACAGCATCGCCGTGCCAAACCACCCGATCATGGCGGCGCCGATGGCCGAGGTGATATGATCATAGCCTGGGGCGATATCAGTGGTCAGCGGTCCTAGCGTATAGAAGGGGGCCTCATGGCAGATCGTCAGCTGCTTATCCATGTTCTCCTTGATGAGGTGCATGGGGACATGGCCCGGCCCTTCGATCATCACCTGGCAATCGAACTCCCAGGCGATTTTGGTGAGCTCACCTAAGGTCTCGAGCTCGGAGAATTGCGCCTCATCGTTGGCGTCGGCAATGCTGCCAGGGCGCAGCCCATCGCCAAGCGAGAAGCTGACGTCATAGGCCGCCATGATCTCGCAGATCTCCCGGAAGTGCGTGTACAGGAAGCTCTCCTGGTGGTGCGCCAGGCACCACTTAGCCATAATCGAGCCACCGCGCGAGACGATGCCCGTAACACGTTTGGCCGTCAACGGGATATAGCGCAGGAGCACGCCAGCGTGGATGGTGAAATAGTCCACCCCCTGCTCCGCCTGCTCGATCAGCGTATCGCGATAGATCTCCCAGGTCAGCTCCTCAGCCTTGCCGCCCACTTTTTCGAGGGCCTGATAGATGGGCACGGTGCCGATGGGCACCGGCGAGTTGCGCAGGATCCACTCTCGGGTCTCGTGAATGTTTTTGCCTGTGGAGAGGTCCATCACCGTGTCGGACCCCCAGCGCGTCGCCCAGGTCATTTTCTCGACCTCTTCTTCGATGGTCGAGGTCACCGCCGAATTGCCGATGTTGGCGTTGATCTTGACCAGGAAATTGCGGCCGATGATCATTGGCTCCGACTCGGGGTGATTGATATTCGCCGGCAGGATGGCACGGCCACGCGCCACTTCGTCGCGCACCAATTCCGGTGTCACCCCTTCGCGGATGGCGATGAACTCCATCTCAGGGGTGATCTCCCCACGGCGCGCGTAGTGCATCTGGGTTACACATTTGCCTGGCCTCGCCCGCAAGGGTTTGCGCAAATTCACGAAGCGGATGGCAGCCAGACGTGGATCAGCCTCACGCTGCAGGCGATAGTTGGACGACGCGGTGGCAAGTTCCTCAACATCGCCGCGGCCCAGGATCCAGGCCAGTCGCAAGGAGGGTAACCCCTGGTTCAGATCGGGCGTGAAGGCTGGGTCCGAGTACGGTCCGCTGGTATCGTAGAGCCGTAGTGGCGAATTGGCCTCTTCACCGCCCCCTGGCAGGCGCGTGGGCGTGAGCAGCACCTCACGCATGGGGACACGCACCCCAGGCGTTGTGCCCGTCACATACACCTTGGAAGACTGGGCCTGGGACGGCTTGTGTTCGCCGTCCGTACCATTGCCTGTGATACTACGACTGTGGGTACTAGTCGCGTCGGTGCTGGGATATGCCATGGCCTCACTCCTTCTCTCCAGAGGGCTTAAATAAAAAAGCCGCTGGAAGGATTCCAGCGGCTGTGCCTCGCATACTGTCCTCCTCCCTGCGCTGGTATTACCCAGTTCAGGTTCGTCCGGTCGGTGGCAGGGTAGCCACCCTCTCAGCCCGGTTTCCCCGAGCTCCCGAGTCGTCATTGCGCCCCACTCTACAGCTCTATCGCGCGATGTGTCAACAGGAAAATACAGCCAGCCCACGTCCGACCAACGTCGCACCGCGGCCGCCGTTCTTGCGATGCTCATCACCTCCATGCACCCTACGTGCAGCAAGTCCGCCAGCTGCCTCATGTCCAGGGGGAGCCCCTGCCGCGATGTCCCGTTGCCGTCACGCTACCGTTGTGCCTGGAGGCCGAGGCGTTCAAGCTCTTCGTCGATCACCGCCTTGAAAGCTTCCAACGGCTGGGCACCACTCAAGAGCCGGCCATTAATAAAAAACGCCGGAGTTCCAGAGACCCCGGCTTTGACGCCAGCGGCATAATTGAGCTCGACCTTCTCTTGGTACTTGCGCCCATCGATACAGGTCTGAAAGGTTGAGACATCGAGTCCGAGGGTTTTGGCATGCTCGGCAAAACTCGTGGTCGGAATGGTGTCCTGCTTGTCGAAGAGGAGGTCGTGGAATTCCCAGAACTTTCCCTGCTCTGCCGCACAGTGAGCGGCTTCAGCAGCCTTTTCCGCCTGCGGATGAATGTTCACGATGGGAAAATCACGAAATGCGAGCTTTACCTTGTCAGGATAGCGCTCCAACACCTGTTCGAGTATGTTGACGACGCGCTTGCAATAGGAGCATTGGAAATCCGAGAACTCCACAATCGTGACCGGGGCATTCGCAGGACCCTTGACGGGAGCATCCTCCGCACTGACGTCGACGATCGGCGGCGTCAAATACACCTTCACCTGGGCTTTGTCGCGCAAACTCTTGAAGTAGATACGTCTGGCCTCGGTCAGTTTGTTCTGCTGGAGATAGTTGAGGATCTGTGGCCGAACTTCGTCGAGGGACTTGCGGATGCGCGCTTGATTGGCGGCATAAAAATTATCGACTTCCTTGTCGCTGACCTCGCTGACCTTAGAATCGACCTCCTGCTGCAAGAGCTGATCTTTCGTCAGTCCTCGCGACTGCGCAGCTTGTTCGAGGAGATAGTCAGAAATCAACTCCTCAGCCCCATTGCGGCGCACCTCATACATTTGCGCCTCGAGTTTGGACAGCTCGCCGCGGACGCGGTCGAGTAGCTCCTGTTGGGTAATCTCCTTGCCGTTAACGACGGCCACAACCGGCGCGGGTGATGTCTCGGACTGCCCGGCAGCGGCCGCGCTCAAGGGCGTCATGGGTGACCCTACCAGCAGGACACTCATCACGAGCGCTCCCCAAATCCATAGCATCAATCGACGTGACATACTTTCCTCCCTCTTGTACCCTGATGGCATCCTCGCGACCGCTACACGTTGCCATGCCGGCCGTCGAGGCAGGACATGCTGGTGTGAGGAGCAAGTGTGAACATCAATGCATGAGAACGATCCAACCTTACCCTAATGCGTTTCGCCCCCCTTTGGCAAGCGTTATCCTGCACGAGCTCTGGTCATCAACCATGGCCATGCCACTCGATTATCACAACTGCTTAGACCCGATGTCTGCAGGCCGGTTCCCGTTCAGCCGTCTGGGGGCGCATGGCGGTGTGCCCCAGCGCATGGACGCAGCTGCGGAGTTCATGATAGCATGGTAGGAAAGGTATGTATCGCGTAGACCCACGCCAAGGCTACGACCAAAGCGCCGCAAAGCCTGATGGCAACATCGTGGGCCGAGCTAGGGGGTAAAGATCTCGTTGCGGGACGAGGCGGAACCGCCGGGCGTGGGTCCGCCCGAGACGACATAGAGGCGCTCCCCCACCGCAACCGCCCCCAAGCCATGCCTGGCGGTGGGCATTGGGGCATAGGTGCTCCAACTGTCGGTCTGCGGTTCGTAGGCCTCAACCTGATGAAACGTTCCCGAGGGGGCCTCTCCACCGAACACGAAAATTTTTCCGTCGAGGATCGCGGCGGCGATACCACTTCGTGGTGTGGGCAAGGGTTGACGCGTCTGCCAACGATTAGTGGCGGGATCATACTCTTCGTTAGCAGCCAGGTTGTCAGAATAGCGCCCATCGACCCGACCTCCGATGACGTATAGCCGTCCGCCCAGCGCCGCAACAGCCAGGTGGTCCCGCGGCGTCGGCAAGGGCGCAAGGGCCGTCCAGCTATTGGTTGTAGGATCATAGACCTCGTGAGCGCCGGTGTTCCGCCGGTCACGCCCAACACCGCCGACCGCATGGATCTTCCCATCGATCACAGCTGCCGCCAGCGCCCCTCGGGGAGTGGGCATAGAGGCTTGCGTACGCCAGCGATCGGTGGCTGGATCGTACTCGTAGACGGTATCGGAGGCAGTCCACCCGTCGATATATCCGCCAAGGACCAACAGCTTGCCGTCGAGTCCTACAGCGGCGGCGTGATGCAACGGCCGTGGGAAAGGGGCGCCGCGTGTCCAACGATCGGCGGTCGGATCGTAGACCTCCAGTTCGGTTTGGCCATCGAATCCGCCCACGACATAAATTCGGCCTTCCACTGCCGCCACTGCGACCTCCGAACGCTCCGAGGGCATGGGTGCGCCGATCATCCATCGTCCGGGGCCTTGACCGAGGGCGGACGTACAGAGCCCAACGCTGAGAAGCACAACCATAAATGCAGAGCGTCCTGTCATCGAGCTGTCTCGTGCCATGCTGTCACCTGCCTCTCATCAGGGGTCGCCAAAGGAGCAACCGCTCTCCCTAACCCCGTCCAATCCCTCAGAGAAAGGAGAACCTTGGTGTTCACACATTTCACCCGAGTGCTAGGTCTATGCCTCCTGGCCATGGCTATGCTCTGCTGCATCTCCTTCTTCGCTGGTGCCGGCGAGGTGGCCGTCGACTGCACCACGCTGATGCGCTGGACCAAGCGCCCCATACCCCCACAAGTAAACCAGCTCCATGTGTTTTGTGGTGAATGGAAGCAAAATGCTCCGGGAGGTTTCCACTCTCGACCCGGAGGGCTTGATCCCGATTCAGTCACCCGGTTCACCATCTCCCAGCCGGCAAACGCCAAGGGGGTTTATGGTGGATCATGGAGCTACACGGGTCATCCACGATCATCGAAATTCTCCACCATGTTCCCAGATGCATGCTCAATGCCGCAAGTCCTGACCTCGATCGCGTATGCCGCCACCCATCCCACCCGATGTCCGGCGAATGCCGCGCATTGGGCGGTCTGCGGCCCAAATCGACCGCCTTCAACCGCCCAGGGCACAAGCCCCTTCTGCGCGGCGAATGACGGCACCATCTTTCTGATCGCCATGGCCAAGCTGAGCAACGGTCATGTCAATACGGCCTTCCCATTACGGTGAGACACCATCGCCAGACGCGCGGCTCTGCATGCGAGGAGAGTGGAGGAAAGACATGTCCGATCATCAGTTTTCCTGGCCGAGAAAGGGAGCGAACGATCGCGCCCGTGACCTGATCGCCGCCTTCCTCGTAATCGACATTCAATGGAGCCCTGACTGGGCGAGGGATCTCTTAGCCAAGATCGCTGACGTGAAAATCGGAGCGCTGCCTTCCTGGGAGCGCATTGGTAATGCCTATCGTCTGTATATGTCCGCCGAGGGCGGGCTTATCGAAGACCGCATCGATTCTACCAGCGGTCCACAACGCTTTCCCTTGGAGGAGCTGGAGGCGGCGGTAACGGCATGGCTGGAAGTGATCGACTAGGCTGACAGCTGGCGCCCTGCGTATCCCCTGTGCAGAGAAGACCAGACATGCTAGCTACCAGGGCAGACCATCTTCACCATGAATAGAGACAAAACGTACCCGGTGATTCTCCGAGTCACCGATATAGATGTTGCCTACCTCGTCCACACACGCACCATGGGGACGTTTCAGCGTCGCTGCCGTGGCTGGACCTCCATCGCCGCTGCCGCCCGGTTGTCCTGTACCGGCAATGGTGGTGACCAGCCCGCTGGCGGCTTCGATGCGCCGGAGACAATGGTTTTCGGTATCGACGAGCACGATATTGCCCTGGCTATCGACGGCAATTTCTTTGGGTCCATTGAAGGTGGCCTGCAGCGCTGACCCATGGTCGCCAGTGTAGCCTCGTTCTCCTGTCCCGGCAACGGTTCGGATGATCCCTGTGCGCATGTCGACTCTACGCACCTTATGATCGTTGCGCAGACAAATGTAGAGGTCCCCCGTTGGGCCAAATGCCAGTGCGCGAGGTCCTAGTAAGGTGGCACGACTGGCCGGACCGCCGTCGCCGCTGGAGCCGGCTTCCCCAGTGCCGGCAAACGTGGTGATGATCCGTGAAGCCAGATCGATGACGCGCACACGATGATCCTGGACATCGGCGATGAAGGCACGTCCATGGCTATCCAGCACGATATCGTTCGGTTCCTGCAATTGTGCGTGGGGAGCCGGGCCGCCGTCGCCGGCATACCCTGGTTGACCGGTGCCAGCGATGGTCTGAATGATACCCGTCGCGGCCTCGACCAGGCGGATACGGGCGTTGAGGCGATCGACAATATAGAGATTATTGGCGGAGTCAAGGGCGATGCCGTAGGGTGAATTGAGCTGGGCCCGGGTTGCGGCTCCGCCATCGCCACTATACCCCGCCTGCCCGGTGCCGGCGACTGTCGCGATTGTCCCGCTCTCGCGCTCAACACGTCGTACACAGTGGTTGTATGCGTCCGAGAAATAGAGATTGCCCTGCCTGTCCAGGACGACGTCGAACGGCTGATTGATCTCGGCCCGCCGCGCCATGTCCCCATCCCCGCCATAACTCGCCTGCCCGGTGCCCACCACGGTGAAGATCAGCGCTGATGACAGCATGACTGAGACCTCCAATGTCCGTGTTTACCCGCAGCGTTCGAAGCGCCATCATTCATTCCGCGCCGCCAACAATGGTGTCGCCCATGAGAATGATCGACTCGTCTATGATGCGATCAAAATACATGAGGTCCGGAACCTCGCCATGGAGGACCAGCATAACCAAGAGTGTTGAGTAGTAGCATGGATCATACCGTGGGCCCATGTTGGCGTCAACATGGGCATACGATCCACGCTCCACCGTCACCGCTGTCGGCTTCGATATCGCTCTGCTATTGGTGATTACCACGCCGCCATCGGACTACCGTGGCGCGGACGATCGCGTATCACCCCTGGGCCCGACTTGCCATGACGCGGCTGTCGTGGTCCCCAGACGCTCACGCCAAGAGGGTTTACATCAGATAGGAAATTCATTAGAGTGCGGCGTAATGAATCAGCCAAACTGGCACCTGCTGGAGGCTTTATCGAATTCCGGCGGGTACGCCTTGGTGACGGACTGACCATTGCTCACGATAGATTCACCGGTGGCGCTCGCGGCAAAGGGGGCAACAGCGTTGCGTAGATCGCTCCAGGCTGCAGCACATGCGTGACAGGCGATCGACCCATCCGGCATGGCGTAGTCCGGCCGCAAAGGAGGTTGGGTATGGCGGAAGATGTAGTGGGAATGGCTGATGCAGGGTTTAGCGCACGGGGGAGCGATCGGCTCACGCGACCGGTGGTAAGCGGGTTTCGCGTCATGGCGACAGCAGGGACGTCGCTCACCACAGCAGCGGCGATTCGGGTGCTGAATCGTGGGGGTAATGCCATCGATGCCGGTGTGGCGGCGGCAGTGGCAGCGGCAGTGGTGGAACCGACGGCGTCCTATTCGCTACCCACGGAAGTTGTGGGCCTGATCTATGATGCGAAAAGCCGTCAGGTCATAGCCTTGAACGGCCAGGGATGCGCGCCCGGCAACATGACCATCGAGCTGTTCCGATCACGTGGCCAGAAGCTCATTCCCGTTGGTCCCGGCGCAAACTCCCCGCTGTCATTTACGCTGCCCGGCACCATCGACGCCTGGGCCATCGCTGTCGAGCGCCACGGCCGCTTGAGTTTCGCGGAAGTGTTAGAACCCGCCATCGACTATGCTGAGAACGGCTTTCCGATGTATCGCTATATGAGTCTCCTGCTCAAGTCGCCCGAGATCGCCCGGCAATTTGAGTTTTTCCCACAGGGGGAGGCGTATTTTCGTCCGAATGGTCGGGCACCCGAGCCAGGTGAGCGTTTCATTCAAAAGGACCTAGCGAACGTACTGAAAACCATGGTCCGGGCCGAGGAGCAAGCGCGTAGCCACGGACGAGCGGCGGGGTTACAGGCTGGACGGGATATTTTTTATCGGGGCGACATCGCCCGTTCGATCGTGAGCTTCTCTGAACAGGTTGGCGGTTTGCTTACGCTCAGTGATTTCGCCAACTACCATTCCAAGCTGGAAGCGCCTGTGCAATCAACCTATCGTGACCTCGAAATCTACGGCCATCACACCTGGTCGCAAAGCGCCACGTTGTTGCAAGCACTCAATATCCTGGAAGGCTTCGACCTGCAGGGCCTGGGTCACAACAGCCCCGCCTATATTCACGTGCTGACTGAGGCCCTCAAACTGGCGATGGCAGACCGCGAGCGCTACTACGGCGATCCGCAGTTCGTGCACGTACCCCTGGAGGCTCTGCTCTCAAAAGACTATGCCGCCGAGCGGCGCAAATTGATCGACCTGAACAAGGCCACCCCCGAAATGCCTCCCTACGGCGATCCCGTGGCTGGCCGAGCGGTGGGTGGCACGATGGAAGTCAACGGCTTCCGCGGCCCCGTTGGCAGCAGCACCGATGGCACCACCCATCTCTCGGTAGTCGATGAGGAAGGCAATATCTTCCTTGCCACGCCCAGCGGTGGCCGGCTCAATGGCGGTTGTGTAGTGCCTGGCATGGGCTTCACCTTGAGTCACCGCTCCGAGATCTTTTACCTTGACCCCAACCATGCCAATGCCCTCCAGCCCGGCAAACGTCCGCGCACGACCTTGGTGTGTTACTTCGTCTTCAAGGATCACCAACCCTGGCTGACGCTCGGCTGCCCCGGCGGCGACAATCAGGTGCAAGCCGACCTGCAGCTGTTTCTCAACGTCGTCGAGTTTGGCATGAATCCGCAGGCCGCTGTGGAGGCCGCGCGCTTCAGCTCGAGCTGCTTCCCGGGGTCGTTCTATCCCCACGCCTATGCCCCCGGGCAACTCAACGTCGAGCTCGGCATCCCCACCCAGGTGCGGGATGCACTGGCGCTGAAGGGTCACCGCCTCAACCCAGTGCCAAACGCCGGCATTGGCGCCATTGTCACCAGGCTCGATGCGGAAATGGGGACGCGCTCTGCTGGCGCCGATCCGCGCCGCCCGACGTGCGCTTTTGGATGGTAGAATCCAGGGACGATGCGAGCCCTTCCCCTCGACGGGGGCAGGGCTACAACCCCCTGTCACCGTTCTCCGTACGAGACTTACGGCTTCGACGGTCCCCGCGGGATGTGGAGATCCGTACATCCACCCCACATCCCGCGTCGCGCCGCGATGGCACTCTGCTGCAAACGCATAAACTCGTCATGATGGCGTTGGTTGTCTCTGTAGGTGGAGACTTGTGCATACCCCTGGCGAATGAGCTCGGCGTTCACACACAGGCTATCCACATACACGTAGGCCAGGAGGCGGCCGTATTTGTCACGTCGACGTTCGTCAAATTCCAAACGGACGGTCTTGCCAGCCACCAGACGACGATTGGCTTCAAAGGCCTCTTGTCCGCAATACTCGGGTAGCTTGTCAGGGTGGTGGGTCTCTGGAGTGTTGAGACCGGCATAGCGCACCTTCTCGCCGCCGCCGATGATGATCGTGTCACCGTCGAGCACCGCTACCACTTTCGCCAGCCTCCTACTCGAGGGACGAGGTGACAGTGGGAACTTCGGTAGCTTCTCCTGTTTGGAGGTCCCGGAAGGTGCCGGCGGGTGAGGCAGTGCCGACGGGGGAGAACTGGGGCGTGACTGGGCGCGGTCACGGTATTCCGGTGGCACTAATGCATAATCATCGGTGAAATGTACTTGTCCGTCAAGATCGACCCACGTGTAGATCTCGGTGGTTCCCGGGCCGGCGAGGCCACACACAAGCACCATCAGCATGGCCAGGACGATCACACGGCCGCCTGCGATCCTCGGCTCTCGCAAGACCCTCCCTCTCCCACAAACCTGTCCGCGATTGGGCTGAGGTTTATTGGCGGTATTGTTCCTTCCACCTTATTATTCCCGGCGCAGGGGGAAACAGTATAGTGTATAGCAGAGACTGCCGCTGGAGCACGTGTAAGCCGCGACATACCTCCAGAGCAAGACTCAGGCTTCATGTTATCAATGCTGTCCGAAGCGTCCCCAATGACACACCTCTGCAGGGCGTTTTTTGGTTCGCCGCCGCGGTGCATCGGGTTGGACCGGATAACCAAAGGGCAGGATGGTCAAGAGATGCAATGATTTGGGAATGCCCAGTAGCTCCTTGATGCGGTCCCGGTTCATGCTGCCGATCCAGCAGGTGCCCACCCCTTCATTCCAGCCCGCGAGCTCCATACTCTGCACAGCCCGAGCGCCATCGATTTCATGCCAGTTGTTGGCAGGGTCAGTGACCACGGCTATGGCACAGCTCGCCTGTTCGATGAAGCGCCCAGTGGTGCACAAGGCGCCGAGTTGCTTCAACACGGCTCTGTCCTGGATCGCTACAAAATGCCAGGGTTGCAAATTGCGTGCACTGGGGGTTAGACGCCCTGCCTCCAGGATATTGCGGATGGTTTGTTGGGGGACGTCTGTCGGCAAGAAGGCACGGGTGGTGCGTCGCGTGCGGATACACTGGAAAGTATCCATGGTCATCTCCCGGCGATTGGCTTAGATCTCAAGCGGCAGCCCAAAGTCTTTGGCCACCGCTTGTAACGTGGTGATGGCATCTTCTGGCAGGGGAATACCGTCTCGGAGGCGCGTCTCGCGACGCCTGAATTCAAGTTCTCCGGGCAGAAAGACGCGCTCGACACCCGTGGCCAGCTCTGAGGCTTTGAGCTGCTGGATGAGCACAGTCACCCCCGCCTGAAAAAGTGGCATCGGTATCAGGCGATCGATATTCAAGGCCATGAAGAGGTGACCCAAGTCTGGCGGTGTCGCAAACGAACCGATACGCTCATGGGCATGTGCGAGACCAAAGCCAGCGCCGGTCAACACACCGCACAGGATCTCCAGAACAACCGCCAGCGCATAGCCTTTGTGTCCACCCATGACGGCTCGTGCAATGTTGCCACCTCCGAGCAGCGCCTGTCGGTGCGTCATCGTCCCCGGCTGCTCTGCCTGAGGCTCCGTAGCGGTGAGAGACATGTCGACGACGATCGGCACTCCCTCTGCCACCGGGATGGCCACCGCGAAGGGGTTATTCCCCAGGGTTGGGGTCAGCCCGCCCCAGGGTGGCATGCCAATGCGCAACTCCGTGTTGGTCGCCGCAAAGCCGATGTATCCCTGCGACATGGCCATCATCGCATAATATGCCATCGCTCCCAACGATGACGACCGCCGCACCCCCACGAGCCCCAATCCATGCACCTCGGCAAGCTGCAGGCAGTGCTCCATGGCACGGACGCCCACCAATTGCCCGATGCCTCCGTCGCCGTCCATGAGCGCCAGTGGTCCGTCCTCCTGCACGACATGGATCGTCGGATGCGGATTCAGCCCGCCAGTGTGTAGGCGTTCTATGACATGCCCCAGGCTATGCGCGGCGAATGCATCAAAGCCTAATGGGTCACGCAGGGCGGCCTCTAGACGCACGGCGGCAATGAGTTGTGCCTCCTCCTCCGGCACCTGAGCAGAACGCAGAAATACGGCGATCCATTGACGCAACCGACTTGGCACGATGCTATGCGTGGCCATTTCCCCGCTCCTGTCGCGATGCGATGTACTGTCAGCCGTCTGGCCCAAGGTTTACAGCTGAGACGTAGTCTACTGCTTTCGATGAGAATTGCAATCACTAGCTCCGGCAGCGACCGCCGCCACCCCCAAAATTCACTTTGAAAGAAGGGGCGTCTGTGTTATAAGCAATGCACACCTTCAAGGTTCAAACCATGCCTTCAACGGGACGCCCAGGAGTCATGCTGCCATGCGTGCAGTGATCCAGCGGGTCGCACGAGCATCAGTGGAGGTCCATGGAGAAACTGTGGGAGCCATCGACCATGGTCTCCTGGTGCTGTTGGGGGTGGGGCAGATGGATACCCCCGAAGATGCCATCCAACTCGCTCGCAAGACCGCGCATCTGCGCATTTTCGATGACGCCGACGGTAAGCTGAATCGGTCAGTTCTCGAAGTCCGGGGGCAGATGATGGTAGTCTCTCAGTTTACGCTCTATGCGGATTGTCGCAAGGGACGGCGGCCCTCATTTGTGGAAGCGGCGCGTCCTGAGATGGCCAAGCCCCTGTATGAGGCGTTCGTTGCAGAGGCGCGACGCCAGGGGGTGCCGGTAGAAATCGGTGCCTTTCAGACACTCATGGATGTGGCCTTGGTCAACCGTGGGCCAGTGACCATCATCCTGGACTCTCAGCAACTTCCTTAGCGCCGAGTGATGCCGTGAGCTTTGCGGACTATTGTGCACAGTTGACGCGCAAGAGCCGGTCGAATTTTTACTATGCCTTCCTTTTTCTTACCAAGGAAAAGCGGCAAGCGATATACGCCGTCTACGCCTTCTGTCGCTCAGTAGATGACGTCGCGGATGGGAACGCCTCAGCACGCGACAAGCCGATGCTGCTGGACGAGTGGCGGCGTGAGCTTGATCGCTGTTACGAGGGTACGGCGCAGCATCCCATCACGGTGAAACTGGCACAGAGCCTCCAGCAGTTTCCGATTCCAAAAGAGCACTTCGAGGAGCTCATCGCCGGCGTCGAGATGGACTTCACGCACGCACGCTATCCGACCTTTCGTGAGTTGTATGAGTATTGCTATCGGGTGGCAGGCGTGGTGGGTTTGATATGTATCGAGATCTTTGGCTATCGCAATCCGAAGGCCAAAGATTACGCCGTCAACCTGGGCGTCGCCTTGCAGCTCACCAACATCATCCGCGATCTGAAAGGGGACGCTGAACGTGGCCGCATCTACCTCCCCCAAGACGAATTGGCGCGTTTTGGCTATCGCGAGGAAGAGCTGTTGCGCGGCGCCTATACACCTGCCTTTAGCGAGCTCATGCGCTTTGCCGGGAATCGTGCCCGGCAATACTTTGACAATGCACGGCTGCTGCTGGCAGAAGAAGATCGGCGCTCACTGTGCGCGGCGGAGATCATGGGAGCGATTTATTATCGACTCCTGGAGAAGATCGAAGCGTCGCGTTATCGGGTGTTCGATCGCACCATTACCCTGCCGACCTCTCACAAGCTGTGGATCGCCCTGTCGGTCTGGAAGCGCAGCGTCGGTACAGCCCTCCAGTGCTGATCCAGTATGCTCCGGTCAGGGCCCTAGCACGGTGTATATTTCCTCCAACCCGCACCTTCCAAAGGGTTTTCCACTTGTGTTTGGCTGCTCTATGAGTAGAATACAACGGACCGCACGGGCCATGGTGCACACGACGAGCGCAGCGACGGTCAAGCGGAGTCCTGAGATCTGTGGTCCCCAAGATGCTTCTGCACGAGGAGATCGTGGTGCGAGCCGCCGTCGCCTATAGCGGAGAGATGATTCGCATCGAAGAACTCTTGCTGCCAACGCCGGCAACAGGCGAGCTGGTCGTACGGGTGCGTGCCTGCGGCTTATGCGGCTCGGACCTGGCCAAGATGTTCCAGCAGAAACTGTCGGCGCCAACGGTCTTGGGACATGAAATCGCCGGCGAGGTGGTGCGGGTTGGAGCCACCGTCAGCTCCTTCCAGCTCGGTGATCGGGTGATCGTGGCCCACCATGTCCCGTGCTATGGTTGCCATTATTGCCGCCACGGCAATTATTCGATGTGTCGCAGCTTCAAACAGTCCCATCTGACTCCTGGAGGCTTTGCAGAGGAAGTGCTGGTGCCAGCGGAACATGTGAAATTAACGACGCTGCGCCTACCCGACCATGTGTCGTTCGAGGCGGCGAGTTTCACTGAACCGTTGGCTTGTTGTCTGCGTAGCCTGCGGCGTTGGAACCTGCAGCCTGCCGATGTTGTTCTGATCGTAGGATTAGGACCCATGGGGCTATTGATGTCTCAACTGGTGCACGCTAGTCGCGGCGTCGTACTCGGTATGGACCTGGACGAGCAACGACTGGCATTTGCCACACGCCTCGGGATTGACGCCGTCTGCGCACCGGCGGATGGCGAGCAGGTGACCGGACTCGTGCGTGACCTGACGCAAGGGCGTGGCTGTGATGTGGTGGTGCTCACCGCTGGACACGGGGGAACCGTACAGGATGCGTGCCAGTGGGTGCGGGATGGGGGCATCATTACCCTCTTCGGCAACATGGCCCTGCAGCGGCCCGCTCAGCTTGACCCCAATGTGCTCTACTACCGGGAAATCACCATCGAAGGGAGTTATTCTCCGTCTCCCCTTGAGCTCGTCCATGCGTTACATTTGATTGCGTCACACGCCGTCAAGGTGGACAAGCTCATTACCCATCGGCTGCCACTCGAGGAACTCCCCCAGGCGGTGGAGCTGGCGCGGACGCGCCGGGCGGTGAAAGCGATCATCAACCCATACGCCTGAGCTGATAGGATGTTAGCCATGAAGATGCAAGCGGCACTGTTCTATGGTCCCAGGGATGTGCGACTGGAGTACGTGGATGTGCCACGGGCGGCTGCGGGCGAGGTCATCGTAAAAGTTCAGGTGGCCTTGACCTGCGGGACCGATCTAAAGACCTTTCAGCGCGGACATCCGGTGCTCCTGAAGCACTTTCCTTCCCCATTCGGCCACGAGTTCGCCGGCGTGGTGGCGGAGGCGGGAGTGGGAGTTGAGGGATTCCGCCCTGGGATGCGCGTCGTCGCTGCCAACTCGGCACCATGTCATCAGTGCTTTTATTGCCACGCTGGCGAGACCAACCTCTGCGAACACCTCGACTTGCTGAACGGTGCCTATGCGGAGTATATCAACATCCCTGCGGCCATCGTTCGGCAAAACCTCGTGGTGTTGCCCGACCGCCTGACGTATATCGAGGCGGCCTTCTGCGAGCCACTGGCCTGCGTCCTGCACGGTCTCGATGCGGTGCGACTACGCGCGGGCGATCATGTCGCCATCCTCGGCGCTGGCTCCATTGGCCTGCTGCTCGTGCAGGTGTGCAAGCAGGCCGGGGCACGCGTCATCCTCATCAGCCGCAGCGCCAGCAAGCTCGAACTGGCGAGAAAACTGGGCGCGGATGCCGTCATCAACCTTGAGTCGGCGCGTGCGGATGAGGGGATAATCCGCCAATTGACCACCCATGGTCAGGGCGTTGAACTGGCGATCGAGGCCGTCGGGCGCCCGGAATTGTGGGAGCTGGCAGTGGCCCTGACGCGCAAAGGGGGCCAGGCCATCCTCTTCGGTGGCTGCGAACCCGGGACCTCGGTGAGCTTCGAAACCAAGGTCCTGCACTATGGAGAACGCAAGCTGATCGGTGTGTTTCATCACACCCCCAATGCCATCCGTCGCGCTCTGGCGCTTATTGCCTCGCGGCAGTTGCAGCTCGACCCATTGATCACTGATGTATTGCCCCTCGCCGATCTAGGGACCGCATTCCAGCGCATGGAGTCGCATGGGGCCTTGAAGATGGCGATTTATCCATGAAGAACGCGGTGAGGACTGAGTGCTGAGGACTCAGCACTAACGACAGCGGGCAGTTGCGGAGGGTGCCGCAGGAGATGAAGGCATTTTTTCCGCGTCTCTCTGCGGTTCATATCTAGACTGTGGTGGCAGACTCCAACACTTCTCGATACCGTCAGACAGGGGACACTGAGACATGGACAAAGCACGCCAGTTGCGTGAGCTATTACGTCGCAGCGGAGCCATTGTCGCCGTCGGGGCGCACGATGCCCTGAGCGCCCGGTTAATTGAGCGGGCGGGATTTGATGCGGTCTGGGCGAGCGGCTTCGCCATCTCTGCTGCACAATTCGCTCTGCCCGACGCCAATGTCCTCACCATGACGGAAAACCTCGAGATCATCCGCCAGATGAGCCGCGCCACAAACGTCCCTGTCATCGCCGATATCGACAACGGCTACGGGAATGCCATCAATGTCATGCGCACGATCACCGAATATGAGGCGGCAGGCGTCGCAGCGATCTCGATCGAGGATAATATCTTCCCCAAACGTTGCAGCTTCTACTCCGGGGTCCAACGCGAGCTGGTGTCCGTGGAGGAGCATTGCGGCAAAATTCGCGCCGCCAAGCGGGCCCAGCGCTCCGCTGATTTCATGGTCATCGCCCGTACCGAAACGCTCATCGCGGGTTGGGGCATGGAGGAAGCCTTACAGCGCGCCACCGCCTATGCCGATGCCGGCGCCGATGCTATTCTGATTCATTCGAAAGCTCCTACCGCCGCCGAAGTCACAGAGTTTGCGCGCCGATGGTCGCGCCACACACCGTTGGTGGTGGTGCCGACTACGTACGCCTCGACGCCGCTGCAGGCGCTGGAAGCGGCCGGATTTAAGATGGTCATCTTCGCCAATCACCCTGTACGCGCGGCCATCACCGCCATGAAGGAATCGCTGGCGATGCTGCGTCGTGAGGGCACGGCAAGCCTGTTGGATCCGCACATCGCTTCGCTCGAGGAGGTCTACGATCTCGTTGGAGTGACTGAATTGCAGGCAGTGGAGCAAGAGTTCCTGCCGATCGGCGCCGAGTCGGTGCGTGCCATTATTCTCGCCGCCGGGTTTGAACCGGGCCTGCTGCCGCTCATCGAAGATCGCCCCAAAGCTCTCCTGGACATCAAGGGCAAGAGTATCCTCGAACGCCAGGTCGAGACCTTGAACGCCTGTAACATCAAGGATATCGTGGTAGTACGGGGCTACCAGAAGGACAAGTTTGCGCTCCCGAACATCCGCTATTACGATAACGAGGCTTACGAAAAAAGCTTCGACCTCGCCTCATTGTTCTGCGCCGAGGCTGAGCTGCGAGGCCGTTGTCTAATCTTGTACGGCGATATCCTGTTCGACCGCAGCGTGCTTGAAAAGCTCCTGCAAAGCGACAAGGATATCTCGCTAGTGGTCGATCGCGCCTGGTACGATCAACACGGGGAGATGAGACCTGGTGAAACCTCCCCGAAGCCCGACCTGGTGCTCCTGCGCGACCCTCCCGAGCAGGGGTATCGCTTCCTCCCCAGCACCGCCGACACCACCGTGGCCAGGATTGGCCAGCAACAACCGCCGGAAGATGCTCATGGCGAGTTCATCGGCATGGCTATGTTCTCTGCCAAAGGGACAGAATTGGTGCGCCAGGCCTACCATCGCGTCGTGGAAAGCCACCGCGGTGGGCCGTTCCACGAAGCGCCATCTCTGGAACAGGCTTCACTGACGGATATCATCCAAGAGCTTATCGAGCATGGCCAAGACGTTTACGCGGTCAATATCTATAAAGGCTGGATGGAAGTGGACACATTCGAGGACTATCAACGGGCATGGGCGTATATCAAACAATAAGTGCTGAGTGCTAAGTCCTGAGGACTGAGAAGAGCTGTTGATGGAACCACAGATACGCACACATGCCCATAGATTATCCGTGTTTATTGGTGTGCATCTGTGGTTTCTTCCGCGCTGAAGCTGTCCTCAGCACACTGTCCTCGGAGTTCGTCTATGCGAACCGCAGATGAGTTTTGGAATATTCTCAAGAGCCACGAGGTAACCTTCTTTGCAGGGGTCCCATGCTCGCTGTTGGAAGGTGTCATTAATGCTGGCTTGGCAGACCCAGCGGTGACCTATATCCCTGCCGTGCGTGAAGACGTCGCGCTGGGGATCGCCAGTGCGGCACACTTGACGGGCCGTCACGGCGGAATTTTGATGCAGAACTCTGGCCTCGGCAACGTGGTCAACCCACTCACGTCCTTCAATTTGATTTATCGTATCCCCGTGCTCATGCTGGTCAGCTGGCGTGGTTACGGCGGTAAAGACGCTCCCGAGCATCTGATCATGGGGGAGAAAACTCCCGAGCTGTTGCACACCCTGGGCATTCCCCACACCGTCCTGGAGGCGGACACTTTGGAGGAAAATTTGCAGTGGGCCATCTCGACCATGGAGCAACAGCTGATTCCGGTCGCGGTTATCCTACGCCAAGGGACCGTCACATGATGCGGCATGAGGCCCTTGAACACATTCTGACACCGCTCTCAGACGGAGATTTGGCCCTGTTTACAACTGGCATGATCTCGCGCGAAGCCTTCAATATCCGCGATCGCGCCGAGAATTTTTACATGATCGGCTCCATGGGGCTGCTGAATGCGCTCGGACTCGGTCTGGCCTTGCAGTCACCGATGTGGAGAATTTGGGTCATCGAGGGGGATGGTAGCGCTCTCATGAGCCTGGGTACGTTACCGCTCATCGCGACCTTGCGGGCGCACAATCTCATTCACGTGGTACTAGATAACGAGGTCTATGAGTCGACTGGGGGTCAGCCCACGATCAGCTCGGAAGTCGATCTCGCCGCCCTGGCGGAGGCTGCGGGTTATGCACGCGTCTGGCGGGTGAGCGATCCTGTCTCCCTGCAGCAGGCACTGCAGGAAGCCGAGGACACCAAAATCCTAACATTCATCCTGGTAAAAGTCACTGGTCGCGCCCCCGAGGGCCTGGGCCGTGTGTCTCTCACACCTGAAGAGATCAAACGCCGCTTCTCGCAGGTCCTCACGCGGGTCTAGACCGCCAGCCATAATGCCGTAGCAACACCACCAGCCCCAGGCTAATCCATAACAGCTCCCGCATGCGACGCACCAACGAGAAGGTCAGCCCAAAACTACTGGGATAGCCGAAAAGCGTCAGCAGCAGAACATTCCCCCCATCTTGCACCCCGAGACTACCAGGAATGAAGAAAGCCAGTGCCTTGACAACGCTGGCCAGCGCCTCGATGGCGAGCGCTTCGCGGACGCTGATAGGGAGACCGACCGCGTAAAAGATCGCTAGGACTTCCAGTGTGCCCAATGCCCATCCCAGAAAATGCAATCCCCATGAGAGGAAGAGGTGCGAGGGGTATCGACGCGCGAATCCCACGATCGTCTCGTCAAGTTGTCGAAGCTGTGCTCGCCATCGCTCCAGGCGCGACGGGGTCATGTTCCAACGGTCCAGCGCACTGAAGAGTATCGTGAAGAGTCCCACCCGGAGGCCAAATGATAAGCCCGTTAACAATACCCCAACCACGATGACCAGGAGGACCAGCGGCCAGAGGAGGTCTGGGCGTATCACCAGATACGACAATGCCAACGCACCCCCAAGCACCACGAAGAAGAACTGCGAAATACTGATGAGCAGCTTGGCGATAATCGACGCAGCCATGCCTTGGATGATAGGAATCTGAAACCGCGTTAGCAGATGCGCCTTGACCGGTTCACCCCCCAGGTAGGCAAACGGAGTAAGGTTATTGACCGCTTCCCCGCCGACGCGTGTCAGAAACAGGGTGTGAAATGGGATCGTTACCGATGGGCCCAACGCTAGCCGCCAGCCGAGCGTATCGCAGCAGTAGACCACAATATATGGGAGGAAAATCAGTGGGAAAGCCCACCCCATGTCCGCTAGATAGGTCTTGACCCTTACCAAGTCAATTTGGGTGGCAAGCACCACAAGGAGGCCGAGGCCGAGGAGCAGAAAGAGCACACGGGCCAGCCTACCCATGGGCGGTCCGCTGTGCCTGCCGGGCCAAACCCAGCGCGATGAGCCAGAAAAGGTTGACGCCGATGGCCAGAGCCCACAAGAACCACTGCAACGTCCCAGTCAGAGCGCAGAGGACCAGAATGAGCGAGAAATCTCGATTGGCCAGGGCATCGATGAGCCGGTCGAGGGCTGCCGAAGCTTGCCGTGCACGGCCATGTCGTGTGGCCAACACCGTGATAAAGCCCATCAGGGTCCCAAAGGCGGCCAAGCCTCCCAAGAGCAGAACATGGGTCTGCCCCAACTCCTGATAACCTGACCATGCGATGCCGACGAACACCGCTACATGGACGATATTGTCACAGGTGATGTCGAGATAGTACCCACTCGTGGACTCCAAAAACTTGAGGCGTGCGACCTCGCCGTCGCAGCAATCGATGACGGCGCACCATTGCAGCAGCAACGCCCCCAGCACGCCACTGACCCAGCTTCCATGCGCAAAGCATAGAGCCGCCAGCAGGCCGATGGCCCACGCCATGAGGGTTATCTGGTTGGGCGTCAGGGGCATGCGAACAAACCATCGGCTGAACCATGGCGACAGCTTCCGATTCAGATAGCGATCCACCCAGCCGTCTGAGGCATTCTCGAGGCCTTCGAACAGCCCACGTTCCACGGCAGCACGATTCGTTTCACTCACGACTGGCGCACACACGAGCCCATGGTTTGATAGGCGTTCGCTGTCGCTGTTCTGGGGCACCTCACAAAGGAGCGCTGACAGCGCGACATCTCCCGAGGCCTCCACCACTGGCTGCAACCATGCGCCTGAGACCCTAAAGAAAGGTGGTACAGACATGGAGGAAGGCCTGGGTTCGGGATCGATGACGGTGATTGAGCAAGATCCCGCCTGCTGAACGGCGTTGCGGAGCAGTGTCGCGTCGATGACTCCTCCGGCAGGCAGGACCCATAGGTCTCCCTCCCACCACGCCTTCTCTAGATCGGGGCATGCCTGCACCAGAGCCGACCAGGGTTGATCGTCCACACAAACCAGGCGTGACGTCAGCCGCGCATCCCGCGTCAGCAATACCTGCACACTGCGCGGATAGCGATTGACCCCGAGTAACAGGATTTCACTGAGGCCTGCCCGCTGGGCACAGAGCAGCAGGCGTAGCAACGCAGGCACCCCGGCAATGGGCTGCAACAGGTCGGCCGGTGTCGCGGTAGCGGGGATCAACACGATGGCTCGGCTACGCATCGCGGCTCCCATAGTCCCGTTTCAAGCGCCTGAATCTGCGGCCAGACCGTTTGCTCGGCCTTGGTGATATCCTCGGGGAAATCGACCTCAGTCCAGGGCAGGTCCCCGACCAGTTCGTAGCCGAAGACGCAGGCCTTGAAGAGCACGCGAAATGCCTCTTCATACTCCTCGTCATCACGGCCGCTGGTAATCCATTGTTCGAGTAGTTCCTGCAGATGCTGCGCAGCGAGGTGATCGAGTTTGTAGAATCCCACCCCTTCGCCTAATACATGCGCCGGATCGCGGACGCCTCTGGTAATGTCCCAGATGTGATCGTCCTGAATCGTCAGCATCATTTCCTCACCAGTGAAGGCAGAGCGTGGGTCCACAAGCACACAATTGCTATGCGATGACTGCACCAGCCGGCGCAGGAGGTGAACGGGGAATAACACGTCGGCATCCATGACCAATACCTCGTTGCTCATCACCTGGCGCGCGGCCCACAACGAGCGCACACTGCCCCGCAGATATGCCTCATTGCTGACGCAGATTACCGGTAGCGGCGATGGGAAGCGGTCAAGCTCTGCGGCGATCAGGTCGTGCCGGTATCCCACAACGATCCAGGCTTCGATCACCTGAACGGCCGCAAGAGCCCGCAACGTACGGCTCAGAAGGGTCATCCCGCCGATGTCGACAAGACACTTCGGAAAGGACCGTTGCAATCGTCGGCCAGTCCCGGCCGCTAACAGGATCGCCCGCATGCTCATCCTTCCCCCTATCGCTTCCACATTCCCACGCTCCAAGGCCATCGGGTCAGGGGTGAGCCTGGGAAATCTTCGAGATGTGCGACGAGTTGCTCCGTTGTCGCTTGATTGGCAGGTTTAAAGAGCAGCGTGAGCATGATCAAGGTGATCGGGGTGAAGATCAATACACCTACGCAACCCAGTAAGGGTTCATCGATTATGAAAGTAACCGTCAGGTTAAACAGCAGCAAGAGATAGTACAGCATCGGTCCCCACAACGCCTTGGCCGGCACGTAACGGACTCCCGCATGGCTCCTCCAACGGCACCTCACTAGCAGGCGATCAATGCCCTGGAACAGCAGGATAATTGCCGCTCCGACCATCGCCCAGCCGCCGAAGTTCGACAACGGGACGCCAAAATACATCCCGCCCTTGGGGTACCAGAAGATCTGGCCGAGAAACCACCGTGAACCTCGCAGCGCCAATGGATCTACCACGATGTCGAGGAAGACAAAAAAGACCACCGTCAGCACAGCCACCGGCAGGGATTGACGGAGCTGATGGGTCTCGACCAACTGGATGTCGGCACCGCGGCGGAGAATTGGCGCATAGGCTAGCAGCGCCATCGAATACGCCGCATAGGCAATGAACGTATAGGACAGGGAATCAAAAAACGGCACGTTCGAGATCCACAATTCGACCTCACGCGTGCCAGTATGATATTCGTAGTATCCGTAAGGAAAGCCATTTCGCGTTGAGCTGAACTCGGAGAGGAAGGCGATGCCCCAGGTGAGCAAGAACAGGATAGCGGTACGGAGATAGCCCAAGTGAATGCTGCTGACGACCAGATAGACAGCAAGAAAAAAAAATACATAGGGGCGTAGGGTCAGCGAACCGAGCAGTAACGGCAGAACTTCCAGACCATCCTCCCTTCTAAAGATAGTGCTGCGTGCTGAGTGTTGAGTGCTGAGAACAGCTCCTGCTTGGCATATATGGTAGATGAAAATAAGAAAATACCAGTAATCTATGGGCTTCTTTGTTCATCCGTAGTTCTCTCAGCACTCAGCACTCGATACTCAGCACTTCATTTGGCATACCCATGTGTCCGGAACCACTGCACGGCTTTGCTCAGGGCTTCGATCGCGGGGGTCTGGGGCAACCCCAACTCCCGCACCGCTTTTGAGGGATCAAAAAACATGCGTTTACGGGACAACTTTACCCCGGCCAGCGTCACGAAGGGCGGTTTGTGGGTAATGCTCCGGGCCACAAACTCGCTGACGCAGGCGGACAGATAGGCAAAGCCGTATGGAATACGGATGCGTGGGGCGCTCATGCCGGAGACCTGTGCCAGCAGCTGGAATAACTCAGGCAGAGTGAGGTTCGCATGCCCCAGAATGTAGCGCTCGCCGATGTGCCCTCTCTCCGCCGCCATGACATGTCCGATGGCGACATCTTCGACGTCGACGACGTTTAGGCCGGTATCCACGTATGCCGGGATCTTGCCGCGCAAGAAGTTCACGATGATCTGGCCGCTTGGGGTGGGTTTCACATCCCAGGCACCTACCGGGAAGCTGGGGTTCACAATGACCACGGGGAGGCCACGCTGTGCATACTTCAGCACCTCCTGCTCGGCGAGGTATTTGGAACGTTTGTAATCGCTGACTATGTCCTCTGGCGGCAGCGGGACTTCCTCAGTGCCCGGTGTACCATCTTTCGGTAACCCGATGGTGGCCACGCTGCTGGTATAGACGATTTTCTTCACCCCAGCCTGTCCAGCAGCTTCCAGGATATTGATGGTGCCGGTCACGTTGCTGTCGTAGATCTCCCGGGGATTGCGCGCCCAAAGGGTATACATCGCCGCCACGTGGTACACGATGTCACACCCATCGAGTGCCGCCTCTAAAGAGCCGCGATCGCGCAGATCTCCGGCCACCAACTCGACCTCGAGGCTATCGAGATTCCGGGTGTCACTGCGTGGCCGTACCAGGGCGCGCACCTCAACCCCTCGCTTCAGAAGCGCCCGCACCACATTGGCTCCAACGAAGCCCGTGCCGCCGGTCACCAACGTTTTCATAGGAGGCTTATCCTGGCTCTTGAGGACATTGCACGACCAGGCTCTTGGCCCAACGCTCGAAGGCTTGGGAGAGATGCCGACGGGCGAGTGCCGTGTCACCCGCCAAGCGTATGATGTGCCGCAGCACCAGCGGTGATCGACAGATCATCCGTAACAGCCGTCCTGTCGCCACATGACCATCCTCACGCAGCAGCGTGAGACATACCGGCGGCAGCGTATCCGTCGCGCGATCGACAATGGCTCGTACGGCCACCCATGGTAGGCCGGTTTCGTCCGCTGCCTCGGCGATCCCAACAGTCTCCATATCCACCGCACACGCCCCACTCTTGTTCCTCAGGTCGGCTTTAGAGGCGGGATCGGCAACGATATAGCGGCTGCTGACCAGTCTGCCCTGCTGCATTGGTAGCTCTTCGGCATCGGCAGCCGCACAGAATTGTTTGACGAGGTCGCGACTTGCCACCGCCCACTTGCCAGACCCACCCTCGCACACAACCTCTGTGCCGATGATCAGGGTGCCTCGGGCAAGCTCTGGGGTAAGGCCGCCGGCGAACCCGAAGCTCACCAAGCCCTGTGGAGAGAAGCGACGGATCAGCAGACGTGCACCTGCGGCAGCCCGTATGCGCCCCACTCCAGCTTGCACGACCACATGCTGCGCTGCCGCAGAGCCGTAGATGGTAACGGGATGTGTATCCACGCGCTGGCGATTGCCGAAGCGGACGAACCCTGCAGGTATCTCACGCGGCAGGGCAACGACCAGGCCAATGCCGCTCACCCCGTCTTACCTTCGGTCAGCGCAGAGCGATAACGAGCGAGTGCCATCAGCGGAAAGTAATTCCGATACAGATGGTAGTTGATATAAAAGTGTTTGGGAAAGCCGGTGCCGGTAAATTCTTCCTCCGCCCACGTGCCATCCCTCTGTTGACGCTCAACGAGGAACCGTATGCCCAACTCCACCGCTGGCGAATACTCCCGACCACTCTCGATCAATGCCATCACGGCCCACGCGGTTTGCGAGGGTGTGCTGGTACCATTCCCCTTCGTCTGCGGATTGACGTAGGTCTCGCAGCTCTCTCCCCACCCGCCGTCAGGGTTCTGGCAGCGCTCCACCCAGCGCATGGCACGCTGGATATACCCTTGGGAAAAATCTTCACCGAGTGCCCGCAGGCCCGTCAGCACTGCCCAGGTGCCATAGATATAATTCACACCCCAGCGTCCATACCATGATCCATCCTCGGACTGATCCTTGCGCAAGAAGCGCAGCGCCCGTCGGATCACCGGATGCTGTCGGGGGTATCCAAGCTTGGCAAGGAGTTCCATGACACGGCCGGTAACATCGCTCGTGCTCGGATCAAGCAGCGATTCCAGGTCAGCGAAGGGGATATGATTGAGCAGGCGTCTGTTATTGTTCATATCAAACGCTCCCCAGCCGCCATCGTCACACTGCATGCTGAGGAGCCAGGCGAGACCTCGCTGACAGGCTTCTTTCAGGGTTTGCTCGTCAGGCACACGCACGTGGCGCAGGGCGAGCAAAACCATGGCGGTGTCGTCATTGTCGGGGAAGAAATCGTTAAAGAACTCGAATGACCAGCCTCCCGGTTTGCCCTTGCGATTCTTGACGGCCCAATCCCCCTTGCGGAGGACCTGCTTACTGACCAGCCAATCCGCCGCCTGGGTCAACGCCGGGTGGGTCGTATGTAAACCCGACTCCGCCAGGGCAATCACCGTGATCGCGGTATCCCAGACGGGAGATACACAAGACTGCAGACGAAATTCGTTGCTGGTTTCAATGCCGAAGCGTTCGATGGCCTCGATTCCCTTGACAATCACCGGATCGGTTGCCTTATACCCCAGGCTTAACAGAGCCAGCACCGAGTTCATCATGGCCGGCATGATACCACCCCACTCGCCGGTGATATCTTGATGGTCGAGGATCCATTGTTCGGCTCGGCGGATGGCCGCAGCTCGCACCGCGGGGATCGTCCGTCGTTCGAGAATCTTCAAGGCACGGTCGGCGAGGACGAAGAAATTGCGCCAGCTCACCAACTCCTCCGACCACTCAACGGCGGCCTGCCGTTTATCAGGCGGAGAGGCGTAGAGCTCATCGATGCCCGGGAAGCCGTCGAGTTTCACCTGTGGCTTCTGCGCGAAGATGATCATCAACGGAACGATGACGCTGCGCGACCAGCTGGAGAATTCGTAGATGTTAAAGTAGAAGCCCGTCGGCAAAAACATCATCTCGACCGGCATGCTGGGGATGCCCTCCCAGCTATACTGGCCGAACAAGGCCAAGTTGACCTTGGTGAAGACGCGACTTTGCTCCACGCCGCCTTTGGCCATGATCAGTTGGCGGGCTTTCTTCATGCGAGCATCATCAGCGGGGCGTCCAGCCAGTTTCAAGGCAAAATACGCCTCAACGGTGGCGCTCAGCTCACTCGGGCCGCCGAAATAGATATTCCACCCGCCATCCGGTAGCTGCGTGCGCAGGATATGCCGCACGGCTTTGCGTAGCCGTTTGGGGTCCCGGTGCCCGAGGAAATACTGAAACATGATGTATTCGGCGATGATGGTGACATTCGACTGCAATTCACCCACCCAGAAGCCTTCCGGGGCCTGTGTGGTGAGAAAAAAATGCCGCGATAGGTCGATCGCCTCGGTGACGCGCTTAATCCACTCGCCGGAACTGGGAGCCTGTGGCACCATAGCTGAGAGCGGTTGTGTGGCGATGGGAGACCTCCTCCATGTTGTCGGCCCTGGCACCTCGATGTGTTTCGGCAACCTACCTGCCACTGCTGACAAACCCTTGCATTCACCCACTGAAGCCAGTTGGAAGCCTCTTCCAACCTCCAAAACCCTCCGTGTCTCTCGGCCAGAGGTGCAGGAACATATACCCTGTAAAGGGACCGACTGTCAAGGGAATTCTGGCCGATTTCGGGCGCTAAACCCCGCAACTCAGACATCTGCGGAGACTCTGCTGCACCAGTCGCGGCGCCATCAAGGGGAGTTGCCGAGGCGCGTGAATCTTGTTAGAGTGCGTTCACTCTGAGGGGCCGTCCGAGACCGTGTCGTTTGATATCGAGGCCTCGTACCTGGATACCGGCGCGAGCGTGAGATAGGTCATCGGCGAAGGAGAGAGGATGCACGCCACCTATATGGGTGGACCGCCGCAGGTCAGTTGCCATTTTCGCAAGACATCCGTCCCACCGCTCCTCGGATAGGTACCATGCCCCAATGTGTTCCGCCGCGGAACCGATTGGCCCAGTGGTGCCTGCTCCTCTACTTTGCGCATGCTCTCCTCACAACGGCCTTGGACGCCAATGCCATGCCCCCACAAGAATCGCCGCAGGAATTACCATCTACAGCCGTGGTTGGTGGTCCCTTTCCCATCCGCAGTCTTTCACCCATTCAATTGTTATATTTTCAGTTTACGCCCGAGCGCGCCATTACCCTCCCGCGCGGAATGTGGAATGTCCGCTTCGACCTGGTGGAGGCTAACATCTTGGCGCGTGACCAGAATGGAGATGATTCTTTGCTCTTCGATTTCGAGCTGACCCGCGCCAACCTTGCTCTGCAATATGGGTTATTCGATCACCTTGCCGTTGGGTTGGAGATTCCCCTGCTGTACACCTGGAAGGGGTTTTTGGACGGACCTATTAAATGGTTCGAGGATGTCACTGGCTTCAAGCGCACGATTCGCTTCGAACGTCCCCAATATCTCTTCGATTACATCCTGCATAAAGACGGGAGGACTGCCCTAAAAGGCACGTCGGGCACAATCGGCATCGGCGACATCGGCCTGAGTGCAAAGGCGCTTCTGCGTGAGGAGGGGCAGCTGGCCCCAGCTATCGCTGGGCGCTTCGCCCTGAAACTGCCTACCGGCGACGAGGACCGGGCGCTGGGCAGTGGGGAAGTGGGTGGCCAACGCCTGCACCCACAATGCGACGTCTGCTCGTTCGTGCCAATGTCTGGAGTCTCTTGGGGCACGGCGTGGGTCGCAGCATCTCTCGCACGGGAAACGACGTTGCCCTGTCGCCAGATGAAGCTATAGCGAGCCGCGGCCGAACCGCAATGTACGTTTCCAGGAATCTTATGTATGTTCGCCAGATTCACCCGTGCTGCTTTGCTAGAATCCAGGCTCTGATGGGGCAACCTGCGCGCGCAACTATCCTGGTCGTCGACGATGACCCGGGCCTCCGGGAGGCCATTCACCTCATCCTCGACGACGGCTACGAGGTAATCGACGCCGTCGACGGCGAGCAAGCGCTCGCCACCCTCGCCTCCAGGAAGATCGATCTCGTCCTGCTCGACCTCGTCATGGCCCACGGTGATGGATTCGAGGTGCTCGAGCACCGCAGGGAGGAAGACAAAGCAGTCCCGATCATCGTCCTCTCGGCGCTGAACACGGCCTGGACTGCCGCCGCGGCGATGCGATTAGGAGCCGTGGACTACGTGACGAAACCTTTCGATGAGGACTCTTTGCGCGAGCTCATTCGGGAGACGCTCACCCCACTCACGGGACCGCCGGCCCAGATGCGCCTCCCGAGTATCCGAATGCCTTCCGTCCTCTTGGTGGGTCTCGACCTCGGTATGTACGCCAGCCTTACTGTGCTCCTTCGACAGCAGTGCCGGGTTGTACGTGAGGAAACGATGATTGACGCACTCAGTTCACCGGGATCACCGTCAGCGAGCGTTCTCGTGGCCGACCTTGCCACGCTTGGCCTGCAAGGCACTGCGATGCTTCCTCGGCTACGTGCACACTTTCCACATGCCGGGTTCGTGGCGATTAATGCCAGCGGTGCCCACAGCGCCTCCTCTGCCCCCTGTACGGTCCTCGAGGCCCCGGCGCGTGTAACCACCCTCCTGGCGGCGATTCGTGGTCACTTAGCCACAAGCGGTTTGGCAAGCCGTCAGTATAGCCCTCGTGTGGGGTCCGTCCTCGATCACTTAGGGGTCCATTATGCTGACGCCTCAGTGCGGCGCCTTGGCCGCGCGGTCGGAGCCTCGCCCGATCACCTTTCCTTGCGCTTCCGAGAGGAGACGGGCCTACCCCTCAAGGTCTACATGACTGAACTCCGCATCGAGGTGGCGAAGTGGCTCCTCCTTGTGGCCGGTGAAACGATCGAGACCGTCGCGGCACGTATCGGGCTCCACGACGCCTCTCACCTCTCGAAGCTCTTCGTGCAGTACGCCGGCACTCGGCCCGGAGCATATCGACGAAGTATCGTCCCCACGTCCTGATGTACACGTCAACGCCC
>Ga0137403_10000599_pt1 | contig 46631 bp, 33 predicted proteins | sample CZOMad2_1_16fung_FD_122057 | JGI IMG/M metagenome (GOLD analysis project Ga0137403, IMG submission 122057) | Vadose zone soil fungal communities from Angelo Coast Range Reserve, California, USA - CZOMad2_1_16fungal (Hybrid Assembly) | ecosystem: Environmental > Terrestrial > Soil > Vadose zone... | reverse complement strand
CGAAGCCGGGCGCGGCTGATTTCAAAGTGGATGGAAGAAATCCCAGGGAAGGACTTGCGGGTCCTGGATATCGGAGGGCGGTATCAGCCCTATCGTCCGCTTATGCAGGCGAGGGTCAGTCAGTATGTCGCTATTGATGTCATGCGCACTTTACTTGTCGACGTAGTTGCCAAAGGAGAGCAGCTTCCCCTCCGTGCCGACACTTTTGACATAGTGATCGCCACTCAGGTCTTTGAATACTTTCCCGAGCCCCGATTGGCGGCGCAGCAAATCCACAGGATTTTAAAGACAGGCGGAGTCCTTATCATGAGCGTCGCCGCAGTGTGTCCTCGTGCGGCGGAACAGGAACATTGGCGGTTCTTGCCCGCCGGATTGAAGTTCGTACTTTCCGACTTTTCCTCCATGGAAATTGTGCCGGAGGTGTCCAGCATCGGTGGTTTTTTTCGATTTACGAACTGGTCTGTGAGTATTCTGGCAAAGTACATCTGGCTTGGGAAAATTATCGACTACACTTTTATCCCCGCAATGAACCTGCTCGGGATGGGGCTGGAACGCGCATTTCCAATCACGAATGATCAGCTTACTGGGAATTACAGCGTCCTGGCTCGAAAATGAATGCGATGCCTCTTCAGAAACTGCTGAGCGAATCGGAACTGCGGACCATGGTGCTGCAGCATCGAAAGCAGAACTGGCACGGTATTCAGACCCTGCAATGGCAGGAACGGATTGTCGAGGACATTCTCCGCGATGCCGGAGAAACGGTTTTGCAAGCGATAGGGGAGTTCTGGACCGCACCGATGGGGTGCTCGGTGCTGGACGTCGGTTCAGGCATAGGAAGTTTTGTGGTGGCTTGCCGGAAACGCGGACTTCGCGCGTTTGGTATTGAGCCAGATCGCATTGGTCAGGGGAGCCGTATCAGCTCCATTCAGATTGCCAGGCGCCGACTGGAAGACCAGGTATTCGTTATCGGCGTTGGTGAACGTCTGCCGTTTGCCGATCGCAGTTTCGATCTGATCACGATGAACCAAGTGATGGAGCACGTGTCAGAGCAAGGTGCGGTGGTGCGCGAATCCCTGCGAGTGCTCAAGCATGGCGGCGCGATTTATGTTGCGACTCCGAACTACCTTCGGTTTTACGAACCGCACTACAAGATAAGATGGTTTCCACTGTTACCCAAATTCCTGGGGCGCTGGTATTTGAGGCTTCGGGGTCGCGATCCGGTTTTGTTAGATCAGTTGACCTACACCACAAATGGTCGCCTCAGGGGGTTGTTCCGCGGACTCGGCGAGGAATACGTGGTCATTGATCTGCACCGTGAAGCGTTTCTGAAGAAATGTGCGCAGCGTTCATTTGCCAGCCGTCGCGCCCGCTTGATCGGCAGGCTGATACGCGTACCGGGATTAGGCCCGTTGGTACTGCGCGCCGTTCTCCACTTTTGGCGAATCACGGAAGGTGGCTGCGAAATGATGATCGTGCACCACCCTGAAGCGGCGGCTCCATGCTGAATGCGGTGCGCAGGTTGCTCGGCCGGGAACCCGCGGTGCCGGCAAAAAGACTGAGCTTCAGCCGGCCCCTTGTCCTCTTGCAGAGCGACGACTGGGGACGTGTGGGTGTTCGAGACCGCGAGGGTTACGAGCAGCTTCGGGCCAGCGGAGTTCACCTGGGTGAAAATCCTTACGACTACTATTCGCTGGAAACTGCTGAAGACGTGATGGCGTTGCGCGACCTTTTGAAGCGGCATCGGGATTCGACCGGCCGGCCGGCGTGCCTCGTGATGAATTTTCTCCTGGCGAACGTGGATTTCCAGAAAACAGCAGACACCGGATTCAAAGACGTGCACTTGCGGCCTCTGAGCCAGGGTCTGCCCGGGGCCTGGAAGCGGCCGGGACTCTTCGAAGCTTACCGGCAGGGTATTTCCGACGATGTTTTCTATCCCTCGCTTCACGGCTTGACCCACTTCTGCCGGGTGGCAGTGGAGCGGGCACTGGCTTTGCCGGGCGACCGCAACAACCTGCTGCACACTTTGTGGAAGGCGGAGACGCCCTACATCTACTGGCGAATGCCTTGGATCGGTTACGAATACAGCAATCCCGAAAAACCTCACGCAGGTTTTCTGGATGGGCAGACACAGGGGAGTCTCATTGCCGAGGCGGCGCGGGAATTCCAGAAGTTTTTTGCCACGGTCCCGTTGACCGCTTGTGCGCCCGGATATCGCGCGAACGCTGAGACCCACCGGGCGTGGTCGCAGTGCGGGATCCGGGTGACTCAGAATGGCAGCGGCGGCGCTTTGCCTCCGCACATGGATGAATGGGAGATGCTGAATCTGCATCGGACCATCGACCTTGAGCCCTTCGAGCGCGGACTTCCTCTGGAAAAATATATGCAGCTTGCCGAACGATGCTTTGAGCGCGGCATTCCCGCCATCGTGTCCGTGCACTCCATCAATTTTCATTCTTCGCTACGTGATTTTCGGGGTCCCGCCCTGCATGTGCTGGATGAATTTCTCTCCGCTCTGGAGGCGAAGCATCCTGATTTGCTGTATGCCCACGATATGAACTTGTACGAACTGGTTACACGGGGAAAGTTCAAAGGTCCGCGGGGGCCGGTTTCGGTTGAGGTTAAACAAGGCGGCGGCCGGTTGAGATCCATGACTATGGGAGCCAGCTAGCATGAGGTCGCCGCGATCCGTGGTGCTGATCACGGTGGATTGCTTTCGCGCCGACCACGCCGGATTTCTCGGCTACCCTCATCCCACCACGCCATTCCTCGACTCGCTGGCAGAGGAGAGCGCGGTATTTTCCAACGCAATCGTGGCCGGCGCTCCGACCTATTTTTCATTTCCCGCCGTGATGGCCTCCCGTTATCCGCTTGGCCTGGGGCGGGACGTGGTTGGCCTGGCGCCGGGAGAGCCAACGATTGCTTCTACACTGCATGAGGCGGGCCATGCCACGGCGGCCTTTCTGGCTGCCAATCCTTATCTTTCACCGCACTTCGGGTACGACGCTGGCTTCAACCTCTTCAAGGATTTTCTGGATACCGGGACTGATCCCCTCTCCGGGGAATCTGACGGCGACAACAACGCAAAAGCTCCGAGCCGCTGGAACCAGCGCCTGGCAAAGGCTTCTCATGCCCTCGGGCCGCTGGGCTCGCTCTATGACGAACTTTACTTTCAATACTGCCAGCGACTGGGGTCTTCGTTCGCGCTGTCATTTGATCAGTTAAGGCGCTTTCCGGCCGCCGACATGGTCGTTGACCATGCCCGCGACTGGCTGACGGGCATCGCCGGCCAGCCATTTTTCTTGTGGCTGCACATGATGGATCCGCATTCGCCCTACTATCCGCGGCAAGAGGCGCTCGAACTGATGGGAGTGGGCTCGCTCGATGCTACGCGGGCGCGATATCTGAATTCGTACTGGAACCGTGGCGATCTGGGAGCACAGCGGTTGCAGCGGCATCGCGCAGAAGTCGTCGCGCTCTACGACGCTGGGATTCGTTGGGTGGACGCACAGGTAGCCCGTCTGGTTGAGACGCTGCGAGAGTTGGGGCTGTGGGAGAACAGCATTATGGCGTTGACAGCCGACCACGGCGAGGAATTTCTTGATCATGGCGGCCGCTACCATCCACCATCAAGAGTGGCGGAAGAATTGGTTCGCGTTCCCCTCTTGCTGCATGCGCCGGGCCTCACTCAAGCTGGAATAGTGACTGCGCCGTTCAGTCTCTTGCATCTTGCTCCCACGCTGCTGGATCTGGCCGAAGTCCCCATCCCCGGCAGCTTCCAGGGGCGCAGCTGCTCCGAGCTGCTGCGGACGGGGAAGAATTGGGAGAGTGATGCGGTCGTCGAATGCGTTGCCGGGTGCACAAATCCCTTTGTGCAAGAGAACCGTTTGCAGGCGCGCGTCCTGGCGATCCGCGAGACGCGTTACAAAATGGTGTTCGACTTCAACTCAGCGACTGAGCAGTTATTTGACCTGCATGCGGACCCGGCCGAGTTGCAGGCGCTGCCGCTTGCTGCGGAGAAGGCAGTACGCAGGCGCTTGCTCGATCGGGCCCGGCAGCATCTCTCGGACTCGTTGCGCTCGCGCGACGCCGACTGTCGTCTGGCAGCGCGTCTGCGGGATCTTCGACTAGAATGGTCGAGCCCCACTGTCCGGAAGTCAGCCTAGCATGGCCGCATTCCGCCTCGGGAGACACGGTCTCCGGTCAGGTTCCGTATGACCCCTGTGCGAATCCTCGTGGACAGCCTGGCTGACCAGGGCCTCACCAATTCCCAGATGACCAATGCCCGCGAGATCATTCGCCGGCTGGATTCGGCCCGTTTTCACGTCAGCGTTTTTTGCGGGGGTGTTCCGGATCGCGCCATCGAGCAACGCCCTAACACCAGGCTGGTTCCCTTGCCTCAACGGCGGCGCACGGTGAGAGTCCTTCGCGAATTTTTGTTGGGGCGCCATGACATTTTGTTCTATGTGAAGTCGTCTCCAGCCAGCAGACTGTACCTGTCGTGGCCACGACCCTGGAAGGACCGATGCATCACCATCGGGACCATCGAGTCGCAATCGGACGCTCGGAATGAGCCCACGATCGCGCCTGAGGCGGTGCATCTCTGGGAGCGGACCGTGCTTCGCTGCGACTATCTGTTCAGCAACTCCCAGTCCGTGAAACAAAGTCTGCAACGGGAGTACAACTTGCCCAGTGAGGTTGTGCCTACGGGCGTGAACACCAGCTTCTTCACGCCGGCATGGGACCGCCCGGCTCACGTCCGACCTCAAGTGTTGTTTGTGGGAGCGTTGCGGCCATTCAAACAGCCTCAACTGCTACTCGACGCCGCAGTGCGCTTTCCCCAGGCGGATTTTGTCCTGGCGGGCGAAGGCCTGATGGCAGATGAATTGAAAGCGCGGATCGAGCGCGAGCGACTCAGGAACGTTAGGCTGACCGGTTTGTTGGCGGCAGAGCTGTTAAAACAGCAATATCAGCAGGCTGATATTTTTCTGTTTCCCTCCGCCTGGGAAGGGTCTCCGAAGGTCTTGCTGGAGGCCGCAGCGTGCGGCCTGCCGGTGATCGCGCGGCGAGATTATCAGCCGGAAACCGTAATTCATGGCCAGACAGGCTTTCTTACAAGCTCGGACGATGAAGTGTTTTCCAGGCTGCAAGAGTTGCTCTCCCATTCGGACCGGCGCCGAGAATTCGGCGAGGCGGGCCGGAAGCATAGCGAACTCTTTGATTGGGGTCCCATCACGCGTCGCTGGGAAGAAGTGTTCCTCGACCTCATATCGCGGAAGATGACGGCACGCGCCTCATGATCGCCGGAGGGTCCAACGTCCAGAAATTGTTTCCGGCAGGGGAAGCGCTGCACGTGCTGACCTTGACGCCGTTCTATCCGGTGGCGGGAGACGATGCCCAGGGCTGCTTTGTGGCAGAGCCACTATCGTGGCTCGCCCAGTTGGGTGTGACCAACACGGTCCGCGTGGCGCAGCCATTTTACCGGCGCGGCGCAGTGACTCATGACTCCGCCGTCCCTGACTCTATGGTTCCGGCTCAATGGGTGCGTTTCTTCTCGCTTCCTGGCGGATGGGGTCTATCCAGCGCAGGGGCGTTTCTTTTCGCCAGCCTTCTGCCTGAAATCCGGCGCCTGCACGGTTTGCATCCGGTGGACCTAATCCACGCCCATTCCGCTCTGCCCTCCGGGCACGCGGCTTCACTTCTCAGCCGGGAACTGAAAATACCTTTCGTGGTCACGGTCCATGGCCTGGATGCTTTCTCCACCCGGCAGGTGGGAGGTTACGCCGGGAAATGGTGCGCCCGCGTTTCGCAATCTGTGTATCGTTCGGCGTGCTCGGTTATTTGTGTGAGCGAAAAAGTCCGGGACCAGGTGATTGAAGGCGCGGCGGCTCCGGTGAATACAGCCGTGCTGTATAACGGCGTCGATCCTCGAGTGTTTTCTCCACCGGAGAGCGAGCCGGACGCGCCTATGATACTGAGCGTTGGCAACCTGATTCCGGTCAAGGGGCACGAGCTTCTGTTGCGAGTGTTCGCTGCCATCCAAGATCAGTTTCCGGGACTATCGCTCGAAATCATCGGTGATGGGCCGGAGCGAGCTCGTCTACAGCAGCTGGCCAACCAACAAGGCACATCGGCCAAAGTTCATTTCCGCGGACGCCAAAGTCGCTGGCAGGTCGCAGATGCAATGCGGCGCGCCACCGTTTTTGCTCTGCCGAGCCGATATGAAGGACTGGGGTGTGTGTATCTGGAGGCAATGGCGGCGGGCAAACCCGTCGTCGCATGTCTGGGGCAGGGAATTGATGAGGTGATTGAATCGGGACGCAACGGCTTTCTGATTAAGCCTGATAACTTGCAGGAGTTAATAGATACTCTCACCCGTCTCTTGCAGCAGACTGAAGTTCAGCGAAAGATGGGTGACGCGGCGCGCCGAACCATCCTGCAGCGATATACGTTGGCGGAGCAGGCGGCGCGGTTGTTCCGGCTCTATCGGGAGTGCCGGTCATGAAGCGGCGGCTGGTTGTTCTGACCGAGATCATAGCTCCCTACCGTATTCCAGTCTTCAACGCTCTGGCCCGGCACGAGGGCATAGACCTGCATGTAATCTTTCTGGCGGAAAACGATCCCGAGCTGCGCGACTGGCTGGTATACAAGGATGAGATCCGCTTCTCGTACCAGGTGCTTCCCGCATGGCGGCAAAGATTCGCCGGTTACAACCTCCTGTTGAACCGCGGACTGAAAGCTGCACTGCGGCAGGCGGCGCCCGACATTATTCTCTGCGGGGGTTACAACTATATGGCCTCCTGGATGGCGATGCGTTGGGCTCGCAGGAATCGGACTCCCTTCATCTTGTGGGTGGAAAGCACGGAACGGGATTTTCGCAGCCGGAACAGGTTGATCGAATTCCTGAAAACGAAATTCCTCAGCCGGTGCAGCGCTTTCCTCGTCCCCGGGAAGTCATCTCACCAGTACGTCAAAAACTATGGCGCCCGCGAGGAAAAGATCTTCACCGCGCCCAATGCGGTTGACACGGAACTCTTCGCCCGGAGAGCGTCTGCCATTCGCCAGGATGACGGGAAGCAGCGTCACGCTCTGGAACTGCCTCCGCGTTTTTTTCTTTTCGTGGGAAGACTGATTCGGGAAAAAGGAGTCTTTGACCTGCTTGAGGCCTATGGCAAACTGGCTTCTGAGCTGCGTGCGGCGGTAGGTCTTGTTTTGGTGGGAGAGGGGACGGCCCGCGCTGAACTGGTTCAGGGGGCGAACCGGATTGAGCCAGGACAGGTGCAATGCGCCGGTTTCGTCCAACGCGAACAGCTCGCCACCTACTATGCATTGGCGGAAGCGTTTGTTTTCCCGTCCCATACAGATCCATGGGGGCTGGTCGTGAATGAAGCCATGGCGTGTGGTCTGCCGGTGATTTCAAGCGATGCCGCGGGCTGCACCGCGGATCTGGTCGAGGACAATTGGAATGGCCGCGTCGTGGGTCGCGGAGACGTGGCGCAGCTCGCGGCGGCCATGGAGGAACTGGGTCGAGACCCGGCGCTGCGTGCGCGGATGGGAAATCATAGCCAGGAGCGTATCCTGAGATATTCGCCGGAAGCCTGTGCCGATGGTATTGCCAGCGCGGCACTATCTTCAAGAGTGCGAGGCCATGAATAAGCGCTCTTCCAAACTTATTGTTCCCGGCGTAATTCTGGCCGCTAGCCTCATGGCGGGTTACGTAGCGCTGTACCGTCCCGGATACCTGAGCAGCAGCTACTATTTGGGCGGACTGATTTTCCTGCAAATTCTTGTGGCAATAGTCTGGAAATACGAGCAAAGATTCTTCCCCTTCCTCGTGGTGGTGTTTCTTTGGGCCGGCATGTCGGTCCCCTTTAGCGGGATATGGACTGCGGGGCGTTGGGCAGTGCTGGCTCTAGGCGCGGTTGTGGGCTTCGCTCTCTACATGCGCAGCCCGCACCCCCGCTTCTCGAGCTTCCACATGGTGGCGGTGTTTTCTGTGATGGCAGCGATGGTTTCGGCCGCCGTGTCCTCATATGCCGGGTTGTCCTTCATGAAGGCATTGAGTTTGCTGTTGCTTTTTCTTTACGCGTCCACGGGGGCCCGGCTGGCGTTGAGCGGGCGTGAGGAGAAATTCTTTTCGCGACTATTGTTCTTCGTTGAGATTGTGGTGTACCTCTCCGCCGTCGCTTACCTGGTTTTGCATCTGCCGATTTACGGCAATCCAAATTCCATGGGCGCGATCATGGGTGTAGTCGCCGTACCCCTGCTTTTCTGGGGAGTGCTGACCGCCGAGGGGAAGATGATGGTCCGGCGAATGCTCGTAGCACTCATGCTTAGCATTGGGCTGCTATTTTTTAGCCAGGCGCGGTCTGGAATCCTGGCTGCCGTGGTCTCATGTTGTCTGACGTGCGTGGCTTTGCGGCGCTACCGGTTGCTGATTCAGGGCGCCGCAGCCTTTGTGGGCATGGCCACCCTCTTCCTGGTGTTGATTCCTTCCGCACAAATGACTGACATGCCCGCTCGCGGGGAAGAAACCTCGCTGGCGGATACCCTGCTTTATAAGGGGCACGAGAACGAAGGCGTGCTGGGCTCGCGCATCACTCCCTGGGATGAAACCGTCACGGTCATCCAGGAGCATCCCTGGTTCGGGAGCGGATTTGGTACCAGCCTGACCACCGGGCAGGAAGATATCGGCCTTGGCCAGTATTCGACCGTCACCGCCGCCACCCACGAACATGGAAACAGTTACCTGGCGGCGATGGAAGGCGTCGGATTGCTCGGCGTGGTCCCCTTTTTCGCACTCGTGCTCATGCTGGCAGCGAAAGTGGGACGCGCCTTTGCCTGGCTGCGCCGGACCTTAAATGTCCGTCACTACGTAGTCCCCGTCGCTATGGTGCTGGCCGCTGGCCTGGTGCATGCGGGCTTTGAAGACTGGCTCTTCGCGGTGGGTTACTACCTGTGCGTGTTCTTTTGGGTGCTGGCGTTTGCGTTTCTGGACATGCTGCCTGCGGCCGCGCCTGGGGTCGTCTATCGGCCAATTACTGACTTCGGCTTCGGGACCCTGGGGCGAGACGCGAACGCGGCTGCGCCCGAGCGATGATGCATCTGTTCCTGAACGGACTGGCGGCCAGCGCGGGCGGCGGACTTACCTACCTGCGGAACGTTCTTCCCCATCTTTCGGCCTGCCCGGCAGTTCAGGTGACTGCCGCCGTGAATCCGCAGCTGCGGCGTGAATTCGCAGGTCTGCCCCGCGTCTCCCTTCCTGAAATTAATTTTCGTACCGGTATGGTGAGCCGTTTCTGGCAGGAGCAAACCTCCCTGGCGGCAGCGATTCGGCGAAGTGGCGCCGATGTGCTGCTTTCAGTCGGCAATTTCGCCCTGCGAAAGTCTCCGGTGCCACAGATTCTGCTCTCGCGAAACTCCCTTTATACCTCGAGAGATTTCGTGCGCGATCTACGCCGGCGCCGGGAGTATAGTTTGTGGCTTGATACCCGGATCAAAGGCAGCCTGGCGCAGCGTTCCATATACTGGGCGGACCGCACGGTCGCACCGACCGAGGCTTTCGCACAGGAACTGCGGCGGTGGACGGGACGTGATGTTGTGGCCATCCATCACGGTTTCGACCATGAAGCTTTTTTTCGCGACCAGACGCCGTTGCCGGAAGACATCCAGCAAAAGCTCGATCGGGAGACGAAAAAAGACACGCTGCGCCTGCTCTATGTCAGCCATTACAACTACTACCGGAATTTTGAGACCCTGTTTCAAGCGCTGCCCCTGGTGCGTGCGCGGCTGGGCGGCCGCAAGCTCCAGCTTTTTCTTACCTGCCGGCTGCGCTCGGAAGACAATCCCGGAAGTTATGACGCCGCCGCCGCTTCGGTCCTGGTCAGGGAACTGGGGATCGGAGACAGCGTGGTGGAATTGGGATCGGTCCCCTATTCCTTGTTGCATCACGTATATCGCGCCTGCAGCGTTTACGTTACGCCGGCCTACGCAGAATCATTTGCGCACCCGGTGCTGGAAGCAATGGCCAGTGGGCTTCCCGTGGTCGCCTCCGGTCTGGCAGTGCATCGCGAGATCTGTGAAGACGCTGCGATCTACTTCGCGCCCTTGTCTCCGGAAGAGCTGGCCGAGAGAGTCTGCCAGATCGCGGCCTCGGACGGGCTCTCAAAGCAGCTATCGGATCGCGGACGGGAGCGCGTCCGCGTCTTCTCCTGGGACAAACACGTGGCTGACCTACTGGATTTGGCGGCGAACCTTCTTGCTACAATTGACCCCGCCCGGAAGCCAGGAGCCGGGCAGCGCGAGTTCCCCGGCCGAGGTTGAGTTTGCTTCATCAACGTTACAAAGATTTTTATTTCCTTCTGATTGCCCAGGCGACGTGGCCGAATTACTGGCTGAAAAAGCTGCGTCACTCTGGACGATCGGTCAACGGACACCGCCTGGACCTCCACCTGGGATGCGGCCCCAAATATCTGCCCGGCTTCGTCAACATCGACGCCAACCCGATGCAGAAGACCGACATCTGGCTTGATGTCCGCTGCGGCCTGCCTTTCGCGAGCAATTCCGTGGACTCGATCTACTCCACCCACATGATCGAGCATCTTTATCCCGACGAACTGGACAGGCTTCTGCTCGAATGCGCTCGCGTACTCAAGGCCGGAACTGGGATGAGAATCATCGTGCCCAGCTTGTCAAACGCCATCCTCGCCTTCCAGCAGAATCGTCACGACTGGTTCTACGATAATTTTCCCCGCCATTTCGATTCCCTGGGGGGACGCTTTTCCAATTTCGTTTTCTGCGATGGGCAACACCGGACGGCGTTTGACCTGAGCTATCTCGACGAAGTCTTGCGCAAGGCGGGATTTCGAGAAGTGCTGGAATCCGCAGAAGGACAGAGCCGGCTCTACGGGGAGACAGTCCCAGCCTTCGAGCCCGGCGAGGCGGCGGGGCTGCCGCATTCGGTCTATGTGGAGGCGTTTAAGTAGCGAACGTCAGGGTTGGTCATCGCTTTCTGGCAACTGCGATCAGCGACGTTCCGATTGGTAGACGCCACCCACGGCTGAGCCAAAGCACTTCAAGTCTTAGCAACGCGGTGAGCAATCCATTGATCACCGGCAGGACACGAAATTCTCTCATCGCGAGGGTTCTCGCAGTCTCGGAGCTCTGTCGTCGGTTGCCTATCTTCCGGAAGAGCCAGACGATGGGGAAGATACAAGTCATGAACTCACTCATGAACTCAACCTGGAATCCTGCTTCGGTAAGCCGGGCGCGAATTTCCCGCGAGGAATAGCGGCGGCAATGGTGGGCGGCCTCGTCAAAATAACTCCATAGATACTGATGCGCCGGTACGGTCAGCATAAGTATCCCTCCCGGCGCCAGCGCCTCGCGCAGCGCAACCAGGGTCTCGACCTCTTCGGAAATGTGCTCCAGGACGTCAAACATACCGATCAGTTCAAAGGGCTTTCCGAAAGGGGAGTTGCGCACGTCGCCCTGCACCAGGGGTCCCTTGGATCGCTGCTGGGCGAAACGAAGGCCGTCCAACCAAAGCTCCAGACCCACCACGTTGCCGCCCGGACACGCCTGGCGCAGGACACTGAGAACGTTGCCGGTACCACATCCAACTTCGAGGACGCGATATCCCGGATTGAGATCGGAAGTCAGCTTCCAAGTAATTCCGAAAATCAATCGATTTCGCGCCTGAAACCAAAAATGGCGATCCTCTACCTTGGCCAACTGTTCGAAGAAAGATGGATCGTATCCGCCGGAGGAGTCGGCTTCACTAGACGTCTGCGGCGCCGTATCCAACTTCTCGGCATCTTCGAACTTGTTCATGAGGCAATTGCAGTATTGCGGCCCGCCGCACGGAACTTGGTTATTGCTGATATAACGCGCGCTTGATCGTTCTCTGTCAAATCGTTGTAGAAGGGCAGGCGTAAGAGCCGTTCACTGATATTCTCGGTCATCGGGCAATCCCCCGGACCAGCCCCGAATCTGCGTCCCATCTCCGAAAGATGCAAGGGTACATAGTGAAAGACGCTCAGAATACCCTGAGATTTCAGATGTGATATCAGCCCCTGGCGTTCTTCCAGTGAATTCACCACGATATAAAACATGTGGTAAGACTGTGCACACTCAGCGGGGATCACGGGTAATCCGGTACCAGTTTCCTGCGCCCAATCCTTAAGGTGTTCCCAATAAAACTCCCAAACCCGCCTCCGTTTGGCCTGGATCTGGGCCCGGGCTTCCAGTTGGGCATAGAGGAACGCCGCCAGGAGGTCCGACGGCAGATAGCTGGAGCCGAGATCCACCCAGGTGTATTTGTCGACTTGACCCCGGAGAAACTGACTGCGGTTCGTTCCTTTCTCACGAAGGATCATCGCTCGTTCCACAAGTTCGGGATCGTTCACAACCAAGGCTCCGCCTTCTCCGCATGAAACGTTCTTGGTTTCGTGAAAACTCTGCGTGCCCAGGCATCCAAAAGTTCCGGTGTAACGACCCTTGTATCGCGCCAGCAGCCCATGCGCATTGTCCTCGACAATCCGAACGCCGTGGCGACGAGCCAGTGCCGATATCGCGTCCATCTCACAGGCGACCCCTGCGTAGTGAACGGGAACAATCGCTTTGGTGTGACCGGTAATTAGACCTTCCAGTTGGGTTTCGTCCAGGTTCAGTGTGTCAGGGCGTATGTCGGCAAACACGATGCGGGCGCCACGTAAAGCGAAGGCGTTCGCTGTCGAAACAAAAGTAAAGGAAGGAACGATCACTTCGTCGCCGGGGCTGCATTCGAGCAGAAGAGCAGCCAGCTCCAGAGCATGGGTACACGATGTAGTCAGCAAAACCTTGGGAACCTGTAGTTCCTGCTCCAAAAGTGCGTGGCACTTCCGCGTGAACGGGCCGTCGCCTGAGGCGTGGCCGTTGGCGATTGCTTCCCCGATGTACTTGTACTCGTTGCCGGCGAGGCAGGGCCGGTTAAATGGGATCGCGTAGCTCATAATTTTCGAAACACAAACAGCTTCTGGGTGCCGTAGTCGCCCGCGGCAGGAAGCTGGGAAAACCAGCGATTCCACTGGGCATTGGGATCCGCTACGCTCAGCGGCGGATTGGTTGATTGAGCCAAGAGCGGCTTCAACACACGTGTGCCGACATAATAAGTGCTCGCGAAATTAGAAAGTTCGACAAGCTGCATCTCGCCTGCTACGGCTGAGATGACTTTATCTTCATCCAGGTACTGGTTGAAGGGCGGCATCGGGATCGGGTCCAGGCCCCACTCGCCCCGGAATTCGTTGAGCCGGCGCCAGCCCTGCAGGGTTGCCTCCGAAAGTAGCAGCGTCCCTCCAGGCTTCAGCACACGCATGCACTCACGCAAGCTTTGCATCTGTCGTTCCCAGGTACCCAAGTTGATGAGTACCCTGACGACCACCACTTTGTCGTATGCTCCGGAGTGCTCTTTGAGTTGGATGATATCGCCGACCTCGAATTCGACGGAGCCCATCAGTTTGTCCGTCATGCCCGCAGCACGCTGCCGTGCCTGCTCGATCATCGCGGAGACATAGTCAACACCACGGAGTTGTATGCGGCAAGCGCAAGCGAACTGCAGGGACGAGTAGCCGTTCGCACAACCTGCATCAAGGACATGGTCGCCATCGTTCAGGCGTTTGGTAATCTCACGAATCTCCATCTCGATGACCCGATGGTCGGACCACGAAGCCGCTGGCGCCTGGCCATGCTCCAGCGCTTGCTTAGTCCAGAAATCGTAGACTTCGGCCTGGGAAAATTTGGAGGTCATCGGGAAGAACCACCTGCTCTGCGGTTCTCCGCCTTTGAATTCGTGTCACCCACTCGAACCACGTAAGGGGGCTTTTGAAGACTTCGTAAGTGCATGCGGGCCAGGTACTCGCCAATAATACCCAAAGCGAACAACTGGGCGCCGGAGAACACAGCGACAATCGAGGCCAGAAAGGGAAACCCGGGGACAGGATCGCCGTGCGTAAAATACCGGCCCAGAACGTAAGCCAGCACGCAAAAACCGAAAAAAGTGAATACGAAACCCACCAGGCTGGCGATCTGCAGGGGCAGGGTCGTGAAGCCGGTCATCATGTTCATCGCGTGAGTAATCAACTTGCGGAAGGTGTACCCCGAGGTCCCCTGCTTGCGCGGCTGATGGATCACCGGCACTGCCGCAAAACGATTCGTGCCCCAGGTCAGCAACACGTCGATGGACACGAACGATCCCTCGTAATGACTGAATGCGCCGGCTACTTCTGCGCGGAAGGCACGGAAGGCGGAAACCTGGCGGGCAATGGTCGCTCCCATGACGTTCTGCAAGGCCATTTTCGTTGCCAGCGAAGCCAAATCGCGCAAGACGCCATGCTCTTCGTGCTCCGGGGTGCCATAGACGACATCGAAACCTTGACCTAGCTTCGCTAGCAGCTTGGGAATCTCCTCGGGAGGATGTTGCAAGTCGTCATCCAGGGTGACGATCACGTCATATTGGGCTGCACGGATGCCGCACAGCAGCGCATTGTGCTGGCCATAATTGCGCATCAGGTTGATGGGATGAATCCAAGGATGACGATCTGCCAGTTGGCAGATGACGTCCCAGCTTCGGTCCGGACTGCAGTCGTTGACCAGCAGCAGTTCATAGTCGGACGCAATCCGGCTCAACGCACTCTCCAGCCGTTTGACCAGCTCGGGCAGGATACCCTCGCTGAGGTAAACCGGCACCACCAGCGAAAGCCCGCTCGGCCGTGCATTGATGCTATGAATCATGGCTCCCACTGATCCGTTGTCTTATCCTTCCCCGCGGATGTCATCGAACGCATGTCAGGATCACTACAGTGTACGGGATTCGCAGCAGGTCGTGACGGACACTCGATTCAATTTTGGAAAATACTTTTGCGGCAAGCTCCCGGTACCCGGCCTCGCTGCGCACGAAGCGTCCACGGTCCCGCGAAAGCAGATATTTGACCACCTGAGATTGATCGTCGGTCCACACCCCGTCGAGCGTAACCAGTCTTGCTCCTGGTTTCATGGCGTCGCGAGCAATCTGAAAGAGCGTCAAGGCCTCATTGTCGTCGAGGTGATGAAGTACGCCCAGTGCCAGGACAACGTCGAAGTAGTTCGGCTCGACCCGATCATACTCGCCCACGCTCTGGCATATGAACCGTGCCTGGGGGAAGCGGCGTCTGGCCTTGTCGACGTATTCCGCGCTGACATCGAGACCGACATATTCAGCATCTTGAAGGTAGGGCACCATGGTTCCAGGTCCGCATCCGATGTCCAAAATGCGATCGCCTGGCGCGGGACGAATGTAGTCTCGCAATAGAGCGCGGTTCCGCTCGTCCCCGCCGATGGCGTGCCAAAAGGATTGGTACGCCCACGAACGAGAGAGCACTGAGCGGACGGATTCAATCATGGCTTCTGGAGAGGGTTACGGCTTCCATCTTACTTCGAACTTACCTGTATGCGCACGATTTGGGAACTCCGATTCCAGCGCAGCCCTGAGGTCGGCAGGCACCGGCGGAGAAAACTGGGGATCAGCATTCAGGACCACGAGGTTGATGTCATGTTGCCGTATGGCTTGCAGGATACGCTCGGTTCGACCTATGGGATCGTCGGCAAGGTCGTACAACGTGGGGGTGGGATTGCGAAACCCGTTCAGGAAATAGACCTCGGGACAATCCGGCGTTGCGTAGATGTATTCCCCGCGTGCATGTTGCTTGAGTATGGTGGCCAGTTCCCCGTAAATGCGTGCCTGCCCCGGGTATCCGCGAAGGCCGCCGGCACGGGGAAGCGTGAGAGTTGCAGTTTGCTTGTCCGGAGAGTACTGCTCGCCCATATCCTCAATGAATCCAGGTGTTACCTCCAGCACGACATATACGAGGCAAAAGCACAGTACGCCAATTGCAATCCATCTCGGCGGTTTTTGCAGGCAACTCACCGCTGCGGCAGCCAGGAAAGCGAGTGGCGCTACATAGCAGTAATAGATGGATATCGTGAACGGAAATTGGATCAGACTGCAAGCGGCCGCGACCGACAACACCAGGAAAATCTTTTGTTCCAGCATGGTGTCCACGCGACTGTGCAGCGATGCGCGCGCCAGCAACATCGCGCCAAACACGACTACGACGGGGAGGAGACACCAGATCGCGCCCCACGCTGCTCTATCGACATAGCGCTCTGTCCGAGCAAGAAGCAGGACGACAGGCATCCCCACCATGAACAGCGCGGCAGCAGCTTTCGCGGCCCTGCCCTTGATCAGAAAAGCTGCGGCAATCAATATCAGGTTGAGGAGGACTCCGCCAATAACCTTGAGAAGCGAAGGCTCGAAAACGGCGACGTCGAGCTGGCGTCCGGCAAAGGTAAGAATCTCACGTAAGCGGGACTGGCTTCCGGCCGCAACATAGCGCCCCAGAAAGATGGCTAAAGGAACGGCGACTCCCACTGCGAATGGCATCAACTCGCGAAACAGGAAAGAAAACCTCTGACTGCGACGTTCAGGGCAATAAAATTCAGACCAAAGTATAGTCGCGCCAATGGCGAGTTCAGGAACCCAAAAATAAAGAAAAATCGCTGGATGGCCTGCCTTTTTCAAAACGCCGAAAACCAGAGCCTCGTAGAAAAGCACAGTGGCCAGGAGAAATGTTCTGTAGACAATGGTTTCACGGTGACCGTTTGCTTTCGTCCCGGGGGCCAGGCGCTCGCGGAACAAAAGAAAGAGGAGTACTCCGGCTACGAAATAGAGACCACTGAGCTTGAAGAGAAACGAAATGCCGCCGCAAAATCCCGCTGCATACAGCCATCCCTGGCGTTCGGTCTCAAGGTAACGCAATAAAGCGGCCAGTCCGAAGGTGGCAAAGAACAGGTTGTACCAGGAGGGCAAGGCAGCCGGATAGTTGGGAATGCTCCACGCCACAGCAAGCAACGTGAGCGCTGCCGCCACCGGGATCGAAACAAAATGCGTAGCAGCGTAGAAGAACGCCGCCACCCAAAACAGAAAAAACAGGAACAGCATGTAACGCAGACTTGCGAGGTTGGTTCCGAAAATCTGAAATGCTGCAGCGTTGAGGAACGTCAGGCCTCCGGTATAGCCCTCGCTGTACTCCCGATGAGGCAGTTCTCCGTGGAGGACCCGTTCCGCGGACTGCCCCAGAAAACCCTCGTCAGCCGGTACCCAGCCGCGCTTCAGTCCGTGCGCCGCGTACAGCGCACTCAACACCAGCACCGTCGCGATCAAGAACCGGTGCGCTAACTGGGGATTTGAGCGGAACGAAATCATGCGGTTGGCGGCAGAGACTCCGGCTGTCGGGAGGGGGCCATGTCAGTTTGATGACGGATACTTAGATGGCAACGGCGTCCGTTAATTCGGTGGATGATAACCAAGGCGGCCGTTGATCTCTCCAGCGGCCAAATCTCGCCTGCACAACCTGCCTAAGTCCTTTTCGTCGCATTGATAAATCTGCACCATCGGCAGGTCCACAGATTGCACCACATATCTGCCCTCGCTCATGGCCAGGGCTGTCGGCGGCGAAGAAACTACAATCGGACTTCCCTCCGGCCTGACGCGCATCCGGAATTGCCGGGTTGAAGGCTCATAGTTCGAATACACGAAGCACCTGCCAATGCACGCGCGATCTACGACGTGCTCCGGCCCGATCCTCCAGCCAGGGGGCGACCAGATGGAGGGAACCACCCGGTGTCCGTAAGGTAACCCGCGCACCAGGTTTTCTGCCTGCTCCTCCATTCGGTTCAGCGCGGCTGTATCTTGATACATCCATGCAAAAAAGACCACCCCGCAACCCAGCAGGCCAGCCAGATGCCATTTCGTTAGTGGCAGGCAACCCACTACGCACAGGCCCAGCACCGCCGTGATGGTGCTGAGCCGCATGGGCAAATATGTAAAACCTGTCGCGTACTTGGGCATGACAATATCTCCCCAGACCATTGCGGTGGCGAAAAGCGCAAGTAGCCACAACTCCACCGGTGTGCGAATTCTGCGCTGAAAATCCACCTTGCCCCACTCTCGAAAGGCGCTCAGAACGAAGCCCAGTGCAAGGAGAAGCACGGCCGCAGCCAAAATGCGGTAGCGGTGGCCATACACGACGAACTGGTCAGGTCCGGAAAACAGGTAAAAGTGCCACAGTACCGGGTCGTACGTACGATAGATATGGGAGACATAGAAATGTGTGGCGAGAATTGCCGCCAGCCCTGCAAAAAACAAAGGCCATCGCCAACGGCTCTGTACTCTGTCGGCCAGCGAAATGTAAGTAACCGTTCCGGCCGCCCAAAGTAGCCCGACGGGATGAGCCAGCAGGACCAGCCCCGCTAAAATCAGGCCGAGAAGCTTCTGTCGACGCAGTCGCCAGAAGAGTGCGGTTGAAAAAAAGGCGAGGCCCAGCGAAAGGTAATAGTTCAGAAAGCCCATCTGAAACGTCCAACCGTAGGCCAACATTAGAATCGCCGGCACAAGAAACCACGGCTCCCGACCCGTCGCCGCCGTGATCAGGGCAAAGGCACCCCAGAAGAAAATGAGCACACAGAGAGGCACCACGATCTTTTCTGCCGCACCAAAGCCCACGATTCCGCCGAGTCGCACTAGCGCGACGTCCAGCAAAATATTGTTCCACTGATGAGCCAGGTACAGTCCCGGCGCCTGCCCATGGGCAATCAATTGCGCGAGCCACGCATTATAGGTGTGGCTTGCTAGGTCCCCGGCCTCGATCCTTCGATGCCAGAAGCATGGCACCACCACTGCGATCGATGTCGCCGCAACCAGTAAGAATTTTTCCCGCCAAAATCGAAACGGGGGCCCGAGCGTTAATCCCTGGTTTACCTCCGGTTTCATCGCGATGCTCGTGGCGGCCTTCATCGGGCTTGGTACAAACTACGTTAGCAGCTTTCCGTGCATGCTGACTTCGAGATAGTCTAGATCGCAAACCCCGCCTCGTGGCGACCAGGCACCGGTGAGGCCGTGAAAAATGCAGCGTACTCTGGCACTCCTTCTCTATGTTGTCTTCGTCGCTGCTCTTGGTTGGATATGCTTTATCCACCCGGTCTCCGACGACTTTGACCGCTACATTTATGAAGCCTTGGTGCGCGGACGATACGAGGATGTGCAAAGAACCTATCCCATCGTAAAGCGCGAGAATCCCAGAGCGGCGGCCAGTTCTGTTCTCGATAGTCCCGAGCATTTGGCTCAACTCGAACCGTTGTATGCGATACGTCCGCTGTACCTGAAGACGATCGAAGTTGTGGCTCAAACCGGTGTACCCGTACAACGAGCCATCAACCTAGTTTCTTCATTGTCTCTGTTTGGAATCGGGATGGTCCTGCTTGGCTGGACGCGCCGGCCCGCTTATTGCGGTCTGCTGATGGCGACTCCCGCTATTGTCGTGCTGGGCAGAATCGGTACGCCGGACGCCCTATCGTCTCTGCTGGTGTTGTCGTCCACCTGGGCCCTGGTTCGACAACGAATATTTCCCGGTGTGTTGCTTTTGTTGGCAAGTATTTGGGTGCGCACGGACAACATACTCATCGTCCTTTTGGTCTTCGCCTGGCTTGCCGGGACGGGCAAATTGTCTCTTTCACAATCGGCCATCCTCGGAGTTGTTGCTGCGGCGAGCGTGCTGGTCATCCAGCACTTTTCCGGTAACTACGGTTGGAGCGTTCTCTTCCGTTACAGTTTCATCGCGGGAAAATATCCGGCCGAGATTGCACCACACGTGACCTGGCGTGAATACCTCGCTGCCCTTGGCCGAGGTTTAGAAGAAATCGGAGGTCAGGAGCTGGCGCTATGGACGCTCATAGGTCTGGCTGCGTGGCGATGGTTGCCCAAGTCTTTCGTCTCGCGTCAACTGCTGGTCCCCGTTCTTGTGGCTTCAGTGGCACGCTTTCTGCTTTTCCCTACTCCTGAGGACCGCTACTTCGCGTGGGCATATCTGATCGTCGGCGCTTGTTTCATAGAGGCCATTGGCACCAGCCTATATTTCGCAAGGATTCCGTTAGAGCCTGGATCGTCGCGCTAATATAGTCTCCATTCATGTGCGGCATCTTCGGCATGCTGGCCAGTGGCGGCTCCATCTTTCCGAAGCTTCTCGAGCAAGCCACGGATTCGCTGGCGCACCGCGGGCCCGACGACCGCGGGACCGTAGTTATTCAATCCAACTCTACGCCGCGTCTCGAAATTGGTTTGGGTAGCCGCCGCCTGGCGATTCTCGATCTCTCTCCGCAGGGCCATCAGCCCATGCAAGATCCTGCAACCGGAAACTGGATTGTCTACAACGGCGAAATCTACAACTTCCGCGAGCTCAAGGCGCGATTGCAGGCTGAAGGCGAGCGCTTCGTCAGCCAGTCTGATACCGAGGTGTTGCTGAAAGCTTACGGCCGCTGGGGTGAGAAGTGTCTGGGCGAGTTGCGCGGAATGTTTGCCTTCGCCATTTGGGATGCAAAGCGATCTCGTCTGCTGCTGGGGCGCGACCCCATGGGCATCAAGCCGCTTTACTATTGTTCTGCGGGCGGGAATTTTCTGTTCGCCTCCGAGCTGCGCACGTTGCTGGGTACAGGGCTTATTGCGCGGCGTCTGGACCCAGCAGCTCTGGTCAACTACCTGAGTTTTGGATCGGTCTACGATCCAATGACCATGGTTGCAGGCATCTCCGCACTGGAGGCCGGCCACTACGCCATCTGGGAAAACGGTCGGGTGACGAATTCGATGTACTGGGACCTCGCACCTCCCGGCCGGGCCCGCCCTGCCACCAGCTATCTCGCGGGCAACGCGACCGCGCGGAAAGCTCTGGAAGATGATGTATTCGCCGCGCTGGACCAGACTGTTCGCATGCATACCGTAAGCGATGTGCCGGTTGGGTTGTTTCTCTCCGGAGGCATCGACTCCAGCAGTCTGGCCGGCATTCTGAGCCGCGCGGGGATTCGGCTCAACACGTTTTCCATTATTTTTCGCGAAGCGGAGTACAGCGAAGCGGAATATTCGCGAGCCACAGCCCGGGCTTTTGCCTCGGAACACCAGGAGATTTTGGTCTCACAGCGCGACGTGCTCGATGCCATCCCGTATGCGCTCAAGGCCATGGACCAGCCCACCATCGATGGTCTCAACACCTTTCTTATCGCCCGGCAAACCAGGGCCGCTGGGATCAAGGTGGCACTCTCCGGTCTGGGCGGAGACGAATTCTTTGCCGGCTACTCCAGCTTTCGCGACGTTCCCCGCATGGAACGCTTCGAGCGATTCTGGGGACGTTTTCCGTCGGTTCTGCGGCGACCGCTGGTGCGCATGTTTTCTTCCCTGTCGCCGGACACGGACCAGAACCGAAAACTCACCACACTCGGAGGGGGACGGCACCGGGCCCTGCATCCCTACTTTCTTGCGCGCGCTCTCTTTACTCCCGAACAACGTGATTCGTTGCTGGCGTCCATCGATGAGGAAGCCCTGTCCCGGGCGAGCGCTCCCTTGCAGGAAAGTTTGCGGCGCGCGAGCCCGCTCGACCCGATCAATCGAGTTTCTTATCTGGAAGCGCGTTGCTACATGCTGAATACGTTGCTGCGAGATTCCGATGTGATGAGCATGGCACACGGACTGGAACTGCGAGTGCCCCTGATCGATCATCAACTTGCCGACAAGCTGCTGGCCCTTCCCGGCGCCTGGAAACTGGACAGCAACGTTCCGAAGCCATTGCTGGTCGGGGCCTTGAAAGGGACGTTGCCGAGCGAAATTGTTCAGCGCAAGAAACAGGGCTTCACCCTCCCCTTTGAACGTTGGTTGCGGGAGAATTTGCGGGCTGAAATCGAAGCCGCTCTGCCGAAGATTGGCCAAGGACCGCTGGGAGCCTCGCTCAATGACGACGCCATGGCACAAGTCTGGGACGATTTCCTGAGTCAGCGAACATCGTGGTCGCGCATCTGGTCGCTCTATGTGCTGCAGCAGTGGTGTGAGCTGAATTCAGTGTCCGCATAAAGGCCTCGTCCTCCAGCTGCGCGTTCAATGTAATATGTTCCCAGCGTTCCGACTGCGATGCAAAAGCTAGAGGAATCCAGGGAGGTCCAGGTCGCCGCCCCGCCATTGTCTCTTCCCGTGAGCGTGATCGTTCCAGCGCGGAACGAGGCCGGCAACCTGCCCCGCTGCCTGGAATCGCTGCGCGGAGTGGGTGAGGTTTATGTCATCGATTCGCAGAGCAGCGATGATACGGCTGAGATCGCACGATCTTTCGGTGCCCATGTGGTCCAGTTCCATTATGCCGGGGGCTGGCCCAAGAAACGCCAGTGGGCGATGGACACGCTTCCTTTCGCCAATGACTGGGTAATTCTCATAGATGCGGACGAAGCACTGACTCCCGAGCTGGCCGAGGAAATAGGGCACGCAATTCAGGATCCGCGCTTCGACGGTTATTACATCGCGCTGCAGATGTTTTTCCTGGGCAGGGTACTGCGCCACGGCGGCGCCGGGTTTTACAAACTCGCCCTTTTTCGGCGCGGGAAGGGCCGCTTCGAGTGCCGGCTGAAAGATCAGGACGCCTCTATGGCGGACATGGAAGTGCACGAGCACGTGATCGTGCAAGGCAAGAGCGCGAGGCTGAAAAATCCGCTGCTGCATCACAACGTAGAATCTATTTCGCGCTATATTCAGAAGCATGATGAGTATGCGAACTGGGACGCGCGCGTCTGGCTCGAGGGCGAACGAAATTCTACTGAGTTGCCTCCGTCTCTGTTCGGAAGTCAGGCCCAGCGGCGGCGCTGGCTGCGCAAGAGGTTCTTCGGGCTTCCCGGCTCGTCCCTGCTATTGTTCATCTATCGATACTTCTTTCGCCTGGGATTTATGGATGGCGTGCCCGGGCTGATCTACTGCGGCTTTCAAGGCATCCAGTTTTTTCATATCAAGGCCAAGATTTACGAATTGTGCAGCAGGAAGGATTGACGCGGGCTCATGTGCGGGATCAGCGGCTTGGCCAATTGCGGAGACAAGGAAATCCTGGCGCGCATGACCTCGATTCAGGCCCACCGCGGTCCTGACGACTCGGGTCTGTGGGAGCAGCGCTTTCCCGACGGCTCTTACTTTGCTCTGGGCAGTCGCCGGCTAGCGATCATCGATCTTTCTCCCGACGGACACATGCCGATGAGTAATTCGCAGCGCACGCTATGGATCACTTACAACGGCGAAATCTACAACTTCCGCGAATTGCGCCAGGAGTTGAAAGGGAAGGGACACCAATTCGTCTCGGAGAGCGATTCCGAAGTAGTGCTTCATCTCTATGAGGAGGAGGGGCCGGACTGTGTCAAACGGCTGAACGGAATGTTCGCTTTCGCCATTTGCGATCTTCGTTCCGGCACTCCCAGTCTCTTTTTAGCGCGCGACCACTTCGGGGTCAAGCCGTTCTACTACGCGCACCAGAGCGATTGGTTAGCTTTCGCTTCGGAGATCAAAGCGCTGCTGCAAGTGCCCGGCATTGATGCCGAACTCGACCCAGAAGCACTCCACCAATATCTGACTTTCTTGTGGGTTCCCGACCCCGGAACCATGTTCCGCGGAATTCAAAAGCTTCCCCCAGGTCACTGCGCCATGTTCCGTGATGGTCAGCTGAAGCTCACAAAATACTGGGACCTGAGCTTTCCCGCCGCCGATGCTTCCTATGCAAATTCGGAAGACGAACTGGCGGAAGAAATTCGCGAGCGTTTCCGGCGTTCGGTGGAAAGCCAGATGATCAGCGATGTTCCGATTGGTGCTTTCCTCAGCGCCGGGCTGGATTCGTCCAGCATCGTAGCCATGATGTCGCAAGCCAGCCGGCAGCCCGTGCGCACTTACACCATCACGTTTCCGGACAAATACCGCGTCGGTGAAAATGCGCTGGACGATCCTGAAGTAGCCACTCGCCTGGCGCGCCGATTGGGCTGTGAGAACCAGCGCATTGTGGTTGAACCCGATGTGGCCGACCTGCTGCCCCGCCTGGCGTGGCACATGGACGAGCCCACCGCCGACCCGGCCCTCATTCCCGCTTACCTGGTATGCCGCGAGGCGCGAAAGCAGGCCACTGTCTTGCTCTCGGGTGTGGGCGGCGATGAGCTATTCGCGGGATATCGCAAACACTCGGCGCATTACTGGGCCGAAGCGTATCAGCGTGTCCCCGCTTCGGCGAGAGGCTTGATTGCTGGAACGGTCGCAGGTCTTCCCAACTTTCGTGGCACCTCGGTGAAGGGAAGCGTGCGCCTGATGAAAAAAATGACGCGCAGCGCATCGCTCTCTCCGGTGGATCGGTTCATGATGAACTGCACTTATCTGGACGCCGAGGAGAAAACTTCGCTATACGCGCCGGCGTTCGGGCGGGAAATTTTCAGCTCTGATCCTGCGGCACGTCATCGTGCAGGTTTCGCGGAGGTGGGTGGCTCGGATTTCCTGAACCAGATGCTCTATCTCGACACCAAGATTTTCATGGCGAGCTTGAACCTCAACTACAACGACAAGATGAGCATGGCTTCATCGGTCGAAGTTCGGGTCCCGTTTCTGGACCGCAAGCTGGCCGAGTTCGTGGCCTGGAACGTTCCACCAAGACTGAAGCTCAAAGGATTCCTTCGGCCCACCACCAAATATATCTTCCGCAAGGCGATGAAAGATGTCTTGCCACGTGAGGTGCTGTCGCAACCGAAAGCTGGTTTTGCGGCGCCGATTGACTACTGGCTGGCCCATGACCTGAAAGAAATGACCGACGACCTGCTCTCCGAGTCGCGGATTCGCGAACGTGGCCTGTTCCGTCCCGAGGCTGTCCGCGGGTTGGTGGACCAGCATCGACGCGGCACCCAAGATTGGTCCATGCAGATTTGGCAATTCCTCACACTTGAAATCTGGATGCAAACCTTCCTCGACGTCAGCGCGCCCCACATGATGACGGACCTGGCCGGCCGCGCCACCGCATGATGAGATCCCCGGAAAAATCCAACGCTGCATGCTGATCCTGGGCCTCAATATGTTTCACGCGGACGCCTCCGCTGCCATCGTGCAGGACGGAGAAGTAGATTTCGCAATTGCTGAAGAGCGGCTCAACCGGGTGAAACACTACGCCGGATTTCCGGCATTGGCAGTCAAAGCTTGTCTGGACGCGGTGGGCGCACGGATCACCGATGTAGACCATGTGGCGGTGGGGCAGGACAGCGATGCCAACCTGGCGAAGAAAGTGCAGTATGCGCTGGCGAATCCCGCGAAGATCCTGAATTTCATCCGCCTGCGCCAGCGCAAGGAGGCCATGCGGGATGTGCGGTCGCTGCTGGCCAAGGCGTTTGATGTCGATCCCACAGAGTTCGGTTTTCGGGAGCATCACCTCGAGCACCACATCGCTCACATTGCCAGCGCCTACTACTGCTCGCCTTGGGAAAGGGCGGCTGGATTCAGTTATGACGGCTCCGGCGATTTTGTTTCCACCATCAGGGCGCTTTGCGAAGGCAACGAAATCAAAGTGCTGGAGCGCATCTTTCTCCCACATTCGCTGGGCAGCTTCTACACCATGATCTGCGAGTTCATCGGCTACAAGAAATACGGTGATGAAGGCAAGGTGATGGGGCTGGCGCCCTACGGCAAGGACACCTACTGCGAACAGGTTCGGGAAATTATTCAACTTAACGATTCTGCGTTTCGCCTTGACCTAAGTTACTTCATGTCCCTGGGGAGCAACCAGGGCATGCAGATTCAGGCTGACGGAACGGTCCGGCTGGCAAGGCATTTTTCCGACCGCATGGTGCACTTCTTCGGCGAACCCCGCGAGCCACACGCCGAAATCACGCAGCGTGACATGGACCTTGCTTATGCCATGCAGCATCGTTTCGAGGAAGTTTTCTTTCATCTGTTGCAGCAGTTGCATCAACGTGTGCCGGTCGAGGATCTGGTGATGGCTGGAGGCTGTGCGCTGAACAGCGTCGCCAACGGCAAGCTCTTTCATCAAACCCCATTTCGGCGAACCTGGATCCAGCCTGCGGCCGGAGACGAAGGGCTGGCCATCGGCGCGGCATTGCATACCTATCACTCAACCCTGCAGCAGCCGCGCCGTTACCAGATGAAACATTCGTACCTGGGCCCGGAGTTTTCCGACTCGCGTATCGAAGCGGAGCTTAAGCAGGCCAACGTAAGCTATCGCAAGCTGGACCGGGAACCTCTGCTCGATGTGGTGGCGGAACAAATTGCGGGGGGAAACGTCGTTGGCTGGTTTCAAGGCAGGATGGAGTGGGGGCCGAGAGCGCTGGGCAATCGTTCCATCGTGGCCCATCCCGGTCTGCCCGACATGAAAGACGTGCTCAACTCTCGCATCAAGCATCGCGAGTGGTTCCGTCCGTTCGCGCCTTCGATTCTGGTGGAACGGCAAAGTGAGTATTTCGAGTACGACTATCCCTCGCCATTCATGCTTCATGTCTATAAGATCCGTCCCGAGAAGCGAGCGCAGCTTTGCGCGGTCAATCATGTGGACGATACAGGGCGGCTCCAGACCGTCAGTCGCGAGGAAAACCCGCTGTACTACGATCTGATACGGGCCTTTGAACGCAGGACGGGAATACCTGTCATTCTGAATACCAGCTTCAACGAGAATGAGCCGATCGTCTGCACTCCCGGAGAGGCGATCGATTGCTTCAAACGTACGCGCATGGATGTGCTGGCAATCGGCTCGTACCTCGCCCTCAAAACTGAGAACTGACAACAAATAACCGATCACCGGGTTTTGAGAGAGCCTTGAGTTTTGATGCGGGGCCTTACAATTCGCACTCCGACCCACAAACAGAAATATGGCTTCACACGACTCATCCCCGGCCCAACCGAAGGTTCTGAAAATCATCCCGGTCGCCGTATTTCCACGCTTGAGGGTTTTAGCCTGGGGCAATGATTGGCTTTACGCATCACGCGGCTATTCGTTGTTGCGGGCGACGATGAATCTGAACTCGGAGTCCATCGAGTGGCAACCCGTTGCCCATTACGTTCCCGCGTGGTGGAGACATCTGAGCATATCGTCGCCGGCTTCGTTCCGTTTGTTCCGCGATGGATTTCATGCGCTCGCGACGCTCGCCTCCGGGCATATGGTCGCGGCCGTGCCTGGCGCGATCATCACGCTGGCTCCCGGGGAAAGCGAGTTCAAGCTGTCGCATCGGGTGCTACGTGGAACGCGGCCGCTGCACATTGCCGTCACCCCGGACGATCACTTCTTCTGGGGGGAATACTTCGACAATCCAGCTCGTGACAAGGTGCGCATTTACGTCTCGGCAGATCGGGGTTCTACGTGGGATGTCGCTTATACCTTTCCTCGGGGTGCGGTCCGGCATATACACAACATCGTTTACGATGAGTGGGCCGACTGCCTCTGGGTACTCACCGGAGACAATGGTTCCGAGTGCCGTATTCTGCGCGTCTCCTGCGATTTCAAGAACGTCGATATAGTCCTGTCCGGCCATCAGCAAGCGCGAGCCGTAGCGTTGGTGCCCACGCCCGAAGGACTGTATTTTTCTTCCGATACGCCTCTTGAAAAGAACCACGTGTACCGTCTCGATCGGGGCGGAACTCTGACTGAACTCGCCTCGTTGAGCAGTTCCTCGATTTATGGATGCCGCGCCGGCCACGGAATTTTCTTTTCCACCATGGTCGAGCCCAGCCCGATCAATCTGGATCGCAATGTCCGACTCTACGGCAGCCTTGATGGTTCTCATTGGTGTGACGTGATGCAGTGGAAAAAGGATTTCTGGCCACTGTCGCTGTTCCAGTATGGCAACGCGGTTCTGCCCAACGGGCGCAACGCCACGGAATTTCTGGCGTTGACTACGGTTGCGGTCGATCACAACGATCTCAAGACCTCGATCTGGCGTGTCCTCCCAGCCAGCGTGCTATAGTTCGGAAAACCCGCGCAATACACGTTTTCTTATGTCCGTTGCGGCTCGTCTGAACTACTACCGTCGCATTTCGAGCGCCTATTTGTTGCCGGGGAAAAGCCAGGTTACATTCTGGCACGACCAGCCGCAGGTGAACTCCGATGTGTCCCTCGGCGAACTTGGCGAATACTACATGCCCTTTCTCGAGAAGGCGGGCTACGCCGGACCGTACGATGCCGCCGGCATTCCGCTGCTCAACTACCACGGCAACATTGGTCTGCAGTACAACCCGATTGCGATTTCGCAGTGGGGATTGGGAAACTTCAATCTGTTTTTGCGCTCGAAAGACGAGGGGCACAAACGGAAGTCTCTGGGTGCAGCCGACTGGCTGGTGAAACATCTGGAGCCGAATGCCTTCGGCGTCCCGGTCTGGAATCACCAGTTCGACTGGGAGTACCGGACGCCATTGAAAGCTCCCTGGTATTCCGGCCTCGCCCAGGGGCAGGGAATTTCTTTGCTGGTGCGAGTCGCGCAGGATACAGGCAGGCCTGAGTATCTCGAGGCTGCCACTCGCGCCTTCGCCAGTTTCTCGAAGTCGGTTCAGGAAGGTGGAGTTGTTTTCACTGACGAACGCGGCGACATCTGGTTCGAAGAGTACATCGTTTCACCACCAACCCATATCTTGAATGGCTTCATCTGGGCCGCATGGGGCGTCTACGATTTCTTTCTCGCGACGAAACAGAAAACCGCGCAGCAATTGTTCGACCGGGCGGTAGAGACCCTGCGCAGGAATCTCGATCGCTACGATCTTGGATTCTGGTCGCTCTACGAACAGTCGGGTACGCGTCTGCCGATGGTGGCAAGCTCTTTCTATCACCAATTGCACGTCATGCAACTAAGGCTGATGTACCGATTGACCGGCGATGACGTGTTTTCGCAATACGCCGACCGCTGGGCGGCATACGCCCGCAGCCGGACCAAGCGAACGCGCGCGCTTTGCTACAAGGGCGCTTTCAAGCTTTGCTATTACTAGGGACTCGTGAAGATCCTCTACGTCTCACAATATTTCCCGCCGGAGATGGGGGCACCCGCAGCCCGTGTGTCTGAACTGTCACGCTATTGGGCGCAGGAGCGGCACGAGGTTACGGTGCTCACTGGATTTCCGAATCATCCTACGGGCGTGGTACCAGAGCAATATCGACTTAAGTTCCGCCGCGGCATGGTGCGGGAAAAAACCAATGGGGTGAACGTCGTGCGTACGTGGCTGTTGCCGTTTCCCAATCGCAGGACGTACGAGCGCATGTTGAACTACAGCTCGTTTAGCCTCTCGGCCGCCGCCACCGGGCTGTTTACGGAGCGTCCTGACGTTGTGATCGCAAGCTCTCCGCAGTTGCTGGTCGGCCTGTCGGGGTGGTGGCTGGCGAGGTGCAAACGTGCACGTTTCATCTTCGAGGTCCGAGACCTGTGGCCGGAGTCGTTGGCGGCGGTAGGCGTGGGGAGCGCTGATTCGCTGGTGTATCGTTCGCTGGCACGGATTGCTCGATTTCTGTACCGGAACTCCGACCACATCGTGGTTGTGACTCCTGCGTTCAAGGAATATCTGGTGCAACACTGGCAGATCGCGCCGAAGAAGATTTCGGTGATCGAGAACGGAGTTGAGGCTGACGTCTTCAGTCCGAGGACAGAGAGCCAGCTGCGAACAGAACTGGATGCGGATGGAAAATTCGTTGTGTCCTATATCGGAACCATGGGCAACGCTCACGGTTTGCAAATGCTGGTCGAGGCTGCAGCGCAATTGCAAATGTCGGCGCCCAACATCCTGTTCGTACTGGTCGGGGAAGGCGCCGAGAAAGAGCAACTGGTTTCCCTGACCCGATCCAGCGGCCTAACTAACCTGCGCTTTGTGGATCCACAATCGCGGGAGAAGATACCAGCCTATATTTGCGCCTCGGACGCGTGCGTGGTTCTGCTCAAGAAAAACGAAATATTCAAGACGGTCATTCCCAGCAAGATGCTGGAGTTCATGTCTTGCGCACGTCCGGTAATTCTCGGGGTGGAGGGTCAGGCGCGCAAGATTCTTGAAGAAGGCCGGGCGGGAATTTGCGTCGAGCCGGGAAATCCATTGGACCTGGCCCAGGCGATTTTACGTCTCGCCGGGGACGAACAACTCCGGGAAACACTAGGGCGCAACGGGCGCCGCCATGTACTTCAGCATTTCTCGCGGCGCCAAACGGCGATGGCGTACCTCGACGTACTGAACGCGCTCCTGGGTGAAGACAAGCCGCGGGCGGCCGCCGCTTGACCAAAAATATAGGCGAGGTTTCTTAGGGTCTGATAGCCACGATGGTGGCTGCGTTGGCGGCCTGCACGCCAAACTCGACAGTACGGGAAGCGATTGCTTTGGCGGTACTGCTGGGGACAAACAGGATGTCGTCCGCCTTCAGGGGCATGTCCGCGACCTTGGCCTGCAGCATTTTTTTCAGCTCAACCGGTGTTAGGGTCATTCCGTCCGGTCCCTTGCGGATGATCTTGGCGTCATTCATCTTGGCCAGACGAGTCGTCCCGCCAGCCATGGCGATCGCCTTCAATACTGTCAGATTTTCACTGTCCATCAAAAATCCGCTCGGCCGTCCGACCTCCCCGACCACGTATACGACATCAGCTTTGTGCACGAGTATCGTATCGCCGGGAGAAACCGGGATGTTGCTTGTCGGATTGTCGGCCAGCTTCCGGCTCAAAGGAACAGTCACAGGCTTGTCGGACTGGTTGCGATGGGTCACCGTAATGCTCTGGCCGGCGCTGGCGGTAAAACCGCCCGCCGTAGAAATAACGTCGAGCAAGCGCGGCTCACCGATCACTGGATACACGCCGGGTCTGGCTACTTCGCCCAGCAGACTAATGCCCTGGGAAGCTGATTGATCGACGTTCAAAGTTACATGTGGATTCTTTACGAATCCTCCGTCGGCGAGGCGTTTTTCGATCAAGGCCTGGGCTTCTTCGACGGTGAGGCCCGCCAGATGTACGTAGTCGATTAGCGGCAGGTACACGTCGCCATTCGTGCCTAACCGGCTTTTTGTGTTCAGTTCGGGCACATTGTAGACACTCACTTCGAGCAAGTCCCCAACGCCCAGCTTGGGAGACGAGCTGGTTTCATCCGCCGACTGGGGTGACTGCGGTTGATCGGTCGCAGGTACGGCCGACGGAAACACCGGCCCCGCCGACTTCTCCGCAGGTTTCGGCGGTTGATCTTGTGCAGCCGCTCTCAAACCAAGCGGCAGAGTCAGAAAAAAGATGACGAAGAGATACAGCAGCCCGGTCGGAATCCTGGGGAAAAACGGCATCTCTGGACCTCTTGCCATGGTGACGAGAATTGAAGTCTAGCACAGGCGCGCCCGGCCGAATCGCACCGAACGGCTTGGGGACAGCCGCTCCTGGCTGTCCCGCGGGGCAACGCTCCGCCATTTCTTGTTCTAGACAATGACTGTCGAGCGGCGCTCAACCGGACAGCCGGGGGCGGATGTCCCCCCATAGCTCGTGGTGATTTCAAGGAGGACGTCGTGTTAGCGTTTTCCACAACCATGTCCAAATGGCGGTTGCGGCATAAATTTTCGGGCTGCTATAGTGCAAACAAGCAACTACAAGACAGAAGCAGCCTGTTCTCCGCCGCGGTTGGACGCGAGAAGGCTTCGAGATAGCAGACAGCGGCCCGAGGGGGATCGTTTGACGCTTTTCTACCTGGGAATCTTTGCGGCCTCAGTGCTGGCTTCGTTTGTCCTGACCCGGTACATACGCGATTTCGCTACCGCTCGTGGCTGGGTAGCAGGGCCAGGCTTGGAGCGGCACCTGCACAAGCGGCCGCTTCCCCGCCTGGGTGGCGTCGCCATCTTTTTGGCGTTTCTGTTCAGCATCGGCATTGCCGCGTTGGCCAGCTGGTGGGTGCCTCGTCTCAGCCTCGGGTTTTCGTTTAAGGCAGTGCTCACCATCCTCGTGCCTGGTTCTCTGATTTTTCTGCTGGGCTTATACGACGACCTGCATCCGGTGGGACCGTACTTCAAATTTCTGGTTCAAGTGCTGGCTGGCGCGCTTCTGTTCGCGGGCGGCCTTCGCATTCTCGACCTGCCGGTCCTATTCAGCGGATACCATTTTTCGTGGTTCATCAGCCTGCCGCTCACGATCTTGTGGGTCCTCGGTATCACCAACGCCTTCAACCTGATCGACGGACTGGACGGACTGGCCGCCGGATCCGCGCTGTTTTCCACGCTGGTCGTCTTCGTGGTTGCGCTCTTCAGCCATTCTTCGTTCGTGTCGGTCATGACGCTGGTACTGGCCGGCGCTGTCTTGGGTTTTCTCCGCTACAACTTCAATCCTGCGACCATCTTTCTGGGAGACTGCGGCAGCCTGTTTGTGGGATTCATGCTCAGCGCGCTGGCGCTGCAAGGCATGCAGAAGTCCCCCACCATCGTCGCTGTCGCCATTCCTGTCGTTTCGTTCGGGCTTCCCATCCTGGAGACGGCGCTTTCGGTGGTTCGCCGTCTGATCAGTGGCCGGCCAGTTTTCACCGGAGACCGCGAGCACATCCATCACAAACTTCTGCAGCGAGGCCTTTCGCAGCGGCAGGTGGTCACTGTCCTGTACGGCGTGTCCGCGATCTTTGCCATGCTGAGTCTTTTCCTGCTGTGGCCCACGGGCAGCACGTTGGGCTTGGTGCTGGCGGTACTGGGTATCGGGATCTGGATGGGCGTGCAACACTTGAACTATCTGGAATTCGGAGAGCTGCGCCGCGTGGCCCAGCGGGCCTTGGAACAGCGCCTTATTTTCATCAACAACCTCGCAATTCGCCGGGCCACCGAAGAGCTCAAGGTCGCTTCCGATTTCGAGCAGATCTGCCGCATTCTCGAAGCCGCCTTCAACCGCAACGACTTCGATGCTTTTGAACTCCGGCTGCTAGCGTCCGCGGACGAACTGGCTGACAGCCAAGGTCTCGAGATCGTCTCCGATGACAAGGCAGACTTCCGCTGGAGGAGGCCGGGCAGCCACCTCAGCAAGGAAACAATTCCGGCCTGGAGCCTGGCGCTCGGTCTGGTGGCGGCCAACAATCACCGGCGCGGCTCACTCACTCTGCATCGGCTTTATGGCGGCGGCGATCTGCAGCTCGACATCAACCTTTTGACATCGGTCTTTCCGGAGGCCTTGGCCGACGCCTTGGAGCGGATCGAAGATCTGGGGGTCGAAGGCGGCGCTTTGCGCGGGCAACGGACTCGGGTTGTGGAAGCTCGCGCCAGCTAAGATTTTCCATCCGGCATGCCTAGGGCGAAACGAAGAAACTCGCTCATCCGAACCCCGGGCTCAGTCCCTCCTCTACCGTGCGAGACGGTACACCGCAATTTCGCGCGTCTTTCGCCACGGTGTCGCAGACGGCGAAATGTCCTGCGATGCATTACCCGACACCACAATCCAACGAACATGATCGTCTGCAAGACGCGTGGAGGCGGCATCCTTGATGTCGCCTCTGACAAACGATTCGACGTCGTCGCGCCTCTGCTCATACAGGCGTTCCGCTTGAGCCAGCACCTCCGCTGGGTCACGCCCGCTAAGGCCGGGAACGGCGAAGAATTTTGAGTACGTCTCGGAAGAGAAATAGCCGTCGAGGCCGGTCAATGCCGTGACCGCAAAATTGGTAGATTGCACCGGAGAGCCCCAGATCGGGTTGGCAGCAAATTCGGTCGGCAGATAGGCTACGACGTCATCGGGAATAGCCGTCAAACGAATATCCTGCAAGAGGCGCGCCGTGTCCTCGCCGAAGGCAACTCTGTTGGAGAAATTGAACGCCCCCAGGGCCTGAAGCCACGTCAGCCCCAGGATTCCCCACAGCGCCGCCGCACGCCAGTCTGCTCTGCCTCGTTTCATCCAAGTATTGATTGGACGAACCGCGTAGAGGCCAAGAATCCACAGCGTCGGCTGAAGAAAGACAATGCCAACGCCCCCGAAGGCTTGATAGGGGAAGAATGTTCCGGTCACAAACGACAATCCGAAAGCGAGAGTCAACACCATGGCAACGGAGCGGTTACGAGCTTCGCCGAGATCCACGCGCGCCATCGGGGCCAGCCCGAATAGTTTGATCCCGTAGGCAGCAATCGGAAATGCAATCAGAGAAGCCCATGGCACGAGCGCCGGCGGCATCATGCGGCTGAGCGATGAACCCCAGGTCGTGGTGGAGAATTGTAGATTCGGCCCGCGAAATGGAAAGCCGGGCGCGGTGTTATGAAATCCTGCCAACAGCATCCCGGCAATCACGGGCAAACTTGCCACGAAAATGAAGAAAGCGAGCCAGGCGAGGTCGCGTGCCTCGGATTGTCTGCGTTGAAAAAACAAGATGACAACGCCCAGTGCAGCGGCGATGCCGAAGGTCGCTGCCAGTGTGAGGTTGAATCCAGCCATCAGCCCCAGCAACAAACCTGCCAGAAGCCAATCGCGCCGGGAGCGCTCTGGCCGCAAGAGAACGTTGATCGCAGCGAGACAGATCAAAAGACCATGGTAGTGGGCGGGCCGATGGACCAGCGGCAGAATGGAATCAATGCCGTCCCACGACGTCCAATTGGTGAAGAGCGACGCGCGCATCGCGGCGAAGTGCGATAGGTGGGCAGCACTCTGAAGAGTACCCAAGACCCAGCCCAGCCCGCCGCCGCCGAGAAGCAGCAGAAGCCCTAGAATGCCGCCTCTTACCGATCCCAGCAATTGCTTGCCCGTGCGATAGGCCAGGGCGCCGAGAAGGAAATACACAATCGTGGGATAACACCGGTAATACAGATCAAACACATCGGTTGCGCCAAGATGCAGCGTGCTTTGCGCGCGCACCAGAAGAGATAGCGTCAGGTCGTCGAAGTAGTGGTACACGGGCGCCCTGACGCCCGAAATAATGAAGTTGTCCGGCGGCACGTGATGCAGGAGTCGTTGCAGCAGCGTCACATGGTACAGATGATCGTGCCCGGCGGGTCCATAGAAAACAAACTCGCCATCCGCGAACCGGCCACTCCTCCAGAAGAGCGGAGCAATGCTGAGGGTGGTGACACACCCTGCCATCACGGTCTCATACCCTTCTTGGGTCCAGTGTGTCCAAGGTCGCGTTTGTCTGATTTGCTGAACTCTGATTTGCTGAGCCAAGACTTGCTGAACCAGGAGAACCATTCCCGCGATTGAAATCGCCGCCATCAAGTAGGGAAAATACGCGGCGATCGAAGCCCGCGCGAAAATATCGTAGGCGGTGGTAACGCAGGCAATGCCGAAGACGGGGCTCAAGACGGACCGGAGACTGCCGCGCAGGCTGCTCGAAAGGGTCAACAGCAGGTAGCCGGGGCAAAAAAACAGGGCGACGAGAAGCAGGATGCCCAGCGCTGCGCCTTCTGGATGATTGGAAGAAAAGATCGGAACCAGCAACGATAGCAATATGAGGGCCGAACCTTGAAGGAACGAAAAACGGCTGGCGGGACCGGCACTTTGCGCCATCGAGGTAAAGAGACTATAGCAAAACAGGCGCGGGACGCTGAGGTTCGGCGGATGCGAAAACGATGCTGGGCGGACGCTGAAGCGAATGCCGAGCGGATCTGATTTTGGGTGGAGGAGCGCTTGAAGGCCTGCTCCACCCTTTTGACAGCTACACTCTCTGACATCGAGCGCTGTCAGGCTTTCATCGCCGCCGCCGGCTTCATCTCGATGGTCGCGGCAACTTCGGCCACTCTCTGATACGACTGCAGCCGGTCGGTGTGTTCGTAGGTATCAGTGACGACGATAACCTCGTCGGCGGCTGTATCACTGACCAGTTTTTCCAGCCCCACCTTCACCGTTGTGCTGGATCCCACAATCGCCTCGCGCAGCCTGCTTTCCACTGCGGCGCGCTCCATGCCCTGCCAGAGCGGCTCCATGGAAGCCACCGGAGGCAACAATTCTACCGGCTGGTTTCGGATCAATCGTAGAAAGCGCTGCTGCGGTGTCGTGAACAACCGCCGCGCTGCCTCGTCGGTCTCCGCCGCAATCACCTGCACCGCTACCATGAGATATGGTTTCGCTAGTACCTCGCTCGGCCGGAACTGCTCGCGGTATAGTTGCGCCGCGGCATACAAATATTCAGGAGCAAAGTGCGCCGCGAAGGCAAACGGTAGCCCGAGCGTTCCCGCCAGTTGCGCGCTGAATCCGCTCGATCCCAATAGTGTGATGGGCACATTGCTGCCTTGTCCGGGGATGGCTTTCACCGCTTGCCCCGGCTTCACCGGTCCCAGGTAGGTTCGCAGTTCCTGCAGCAGAGCTGGGAATTCATCCCCGGTCTGTCGCAAGTCCCTTCGCAGTGCCCGCATCGTCTGACCGTCACTGCCGGGAGCACGTCCTAGGCCCAGATCGATTCTCCCCGGATACATCGCATCCAAGGTTCCAAACTGTTCCGCCACCACCAGCGGCGCATGGTTGGGCAGCATGACTCCGCCGCTGCCGACCCGAATGGTCTTTGTCGCTCCCGCCACGTGGCCAATCAGCACGGCCGTCGCGGCGCAAGCCAGTCCAGGAATGGAATGATGCTCGGCCAGCCAATAACGCTTGTATCCCAACCGCTCGACGTGCTGCGCGAGGTCCACCGACCGGCCAATTGCGCTACCCGCGGACTCGCCCGCCCGCATGCCAACCAGATCCAATACCGAAACCGCTAGCCCGCCATCATGTCCACGACCCATGCTGAATTAGATGAACCAGCGTGAAAAGCGATGCGGCCGTTACCGGCGGGAGCTGGGGAAGCTGCCCTTGATGTAGCGGAAAAATCTGACTCCCCCTCGCTCTTTCCAGTATGGCGCGTCGTAGGCGTCGGTGCCAAACCCCGAACGCAGCGCGCTGAAAAAGACGTGTTGAGCGGGATTGACCACGATTCCTGCGTGTCCGCGCCACACCACCAGATCGCCAGCCTGAGGATGATTCACGCGTTGAAATTCATGGGTCCCGGTATAGAGATCCGAGGAGGGTGCGTAACTGTACGGAAACCCGGCACGAGTATAGATGGCGTGAACCAGATGGGAGCAGTCAGGCTCGTGGTCCATATGGATGTGGGAGTCCAGCGCTGCCGCAATCACGGCCAACCCGTCATCTGCAGTCAAAGTCCGGGCACCCCTCCCCGAGGCTTGTCCGGAGCGAACAGGATCTGCAGTTGTGTGGCTTACGGGGCGGGTACTGGCAGATTTTGGCGGCTGTTGGGCTGACGATGGGGAGGCAAGTCCGCAGAGGACAAGCAAAACTACCGCCCTGGTGGGGTTGGGCCGCATACGCCTATTATGATGCTGTCTCAGGCGGCCGGGCTGGTAACGTTGGTGCTACGACAGTTCGCGCAAGCTCAGTCAGAGCAAGCCACCGCAGGATTTAAGCGACAGGGAGGAGTCCACTGGCGCGAATCGCGTCCACGGCTTCGTGGCGATCGTCGGCGTCAACCTCTCGCATGACGCGCCGAATGTGGTTCTTTACCGTAAATTCAGAGAGATTCAAGTTCACCGCAATTTCTTTATTGGTCAGACCTCGCTCAACCAGCCTCATAAGTTGAAGTTGCCGTGCGGTCAGGCAATACTTGGTACTCCCCAGCGGAACTCCCAGCTTGGCCCGCATCCGGTACTCGTGAGACAGGTGCCGGCCCAATTCCATGCATAGCTGTGGAGGCCAGGCGGCCTCCCCCTGCGCCACCGCCCGCACGGCAGCGATAATCTCTGAAGCGGAGGCGTCCTTCAGCAGGTAGCCACTCACGCCACAGTATGCTGACTTCAGAAACACACCCGCATCCTGGTCCATGCCGAAGAGCACAACTTTGACTTCTGGAACCTTCTCGAAGAGGTCGCCGAGCAAGATCATGTCCTCCGTCGTGGCCACGGAGTCCATGAGCAGAATGGAGCAGCGAGAGGCGCAGATCTCAGCCACCGAAGATTCAGTGTAGCGGCTTACCCCGACCACGGATATGCCCCCGCGCTTCTGCAGTAGGCGGGCCAAGGTCTCTCGGAGCAGGCGATTCTCGGCTAATAGGTAAACGTTCAAGCTGACGGGAGATACTTCATTGCTAATCTGCACCACTGGTCAGTCCACCCTACGGCCCGACGGAACGTCAGGAAGGTTGAAAACTCGCAGCTACCACAACGGGGAAAACCTCTCTGATTGCTTAAATCCTAAGAGCTAAGAACCTTCAATGTCAACATAATAAAGCTATGCGCAAGTATACTGAACTGCAGTCTTATCCGAAAGGACGATGTCGCCAGCGTCGTCGGCAAGAAATTTTATTTTCTTATGAGCCTCTACGATTTACGCGCCCGGGTAATGCTTAGCACTACAGTCCGAGGACTACAGCTCTGCTTGGTCAGGACTACTCTCCCGTGGTCCGTTGGGCGCCTGTCCCCTAGTCCGTTTGGTACCAGCCCGCAGCTTCGCGCTAGGCCGAAATCCACCCCTCATTGAGCCTTCGACTTTCCTGAAGACCGGACGATACTTGAAGCTCCGAAAGGTCCGAGAGGAGATGGCGATGAACAAGGCGGTCCGCATTCTCGTGGCTAATCGTCCCAAGGTTTTGCGAGAGGCGCTTCTCGGTGCGCTTTCGGATCAACCTTGGATCCAGGTGGTAGGAGAAGTCGCGGATGACGCTGATATTCCCGACTACGTCAGCAAAACGTTGCCCGACCTGCTGGTGATCGCAGTCGACGGTCCGGGAAAGCGGCCTATTCTATGTGACACGCTGTTGCGAGAGTATCCCAACCTGCACATTATCGCGGTGGCTCCCTACCAGAATTACGGCGTGTGCTACTGGGCCTCACTGGACATCCACTCTGACGACATTGAACCGTCCGAGGCGGGCTTCCTCAGCGCGGTGAGGGATGTGGCCGAAGGCGTTGGTGTGGACTGCGGGCCGGAAACTTCGGCAAACGCAAGGATTTTGAACTGAACGGGGGCTGGACCATGCTTCACTACGGCAGATTTCTGGTGCTCACGACATTAGTCGCCTTGATGCCTTGCCTGGGCGCACGGGCTCAGAGAGAACAAGAGAACGACCGGCGACCCGAACCGCGCAACGCGGTCACGTCCACACGAACGGCGGATGCCTCCGATCTGGCCAAGCAAAACATGGCCCGCGTAGCCGCATCTTCAGCCCAGATCCAGAGCGTGCTGGCCCGAGATGCAGGGATCCTGGTCGAACTGAAGGACTGGGTGGCCAAGGAAGCCACCGAGAACGGACAGGTTGTGGATGACTCGCTGCTGACCGATCAGGCCATCTTTGACCGGCTCGATCGCGACGTGGAATTCCGATCAGTGGCTACTCGCATGGTGCAGCGTTACGGCTACCTGTTGCCCAGCGTCAATCCCGATTCGGAGATCGCAAAGCAGCAAGAACTGGTCTTGAAGGAGCGCGCCCATATCATGGCGCAACGACAGGACCAGGAACAGGCGGCGCTGCTGGCGGCCGCCGAAAGTGAGCGCAAGCAGCAACAGGAGCAAGCAAGAGTCGAACGGACCGCCTGTGACCCACGAAATCAAAGCACCTGTAATCGATCCACCTTGACGGGAAGGGGAACAAGGGGGTCGTTTCAGGGTGACATCACGATACCCGACATGACATTGCCCGTTATGCCCGATCAGATGTCGCCCTCTAGTTCGCAGCGAAACTTACGGCGATCCTCCGCCGACCCGTCGGACTCTGGCGGGTTTTCAGGTATGGACTCGGGTCTGAGTCTGGTCTCAGACTCCACGCGGTATCCGACGGGTGGCGCTTCAGGCGCAGGCGCAGGCGCGGGCGCGGGTTCGGGCCAGGGCATGGGGATGGGAATGGGTACGGGGGCGGGCGGCGGAATGCCAGCGAGCGGTATGGATAATCCAGACGGCCTACTTCGGCGCGGCAACCTCGACGATCTTTCCGCTGCCTGGAGCCGTTCCGACGCGACCACGGCATCGTTGAAAGAGATGAACCGGACGGTGCGCCTGCCGGGTTCGCGCGGGACATGGGGTGCAACCGACAAGGATCTCCCGCCGGTGGCCATGGTCCACAAGGTCAGCCCTTACGCCGATATTCCCTCGCTCTACGACATGTACGTGCAGGCTGCTTCGCGGGACCGTGAACCTGAACGCTTCGGCATGGAGATGTTCCGCAACGGAACTCGAGAACTCGACGCCATCCCCATGGATCTGCCGGTAGGACCGGATTACGTAGTGGGGCCAGGGGATGGTTTGGCCATCAACCTGTGGGGCGGCGTGTCGCAGAGAATGATTCGGTCGGTAGATCGTGAAGGGCGAATCACCTTGCCTGAAGCCGGGCCGGTGCTGGTCAGCGGGCGGACTCTGGGAGAGGTCCAAGAATCGGTGCAGCAGGTGCTGCGTTCCCAGTTCCGAGACGTTTCGGCGGAAGTCTCGCTGTCGCGATTGCGAACCATTCGCGTATACCTGGTGGGAGAAGTTGCCGAGCCGGGCGCTTACGATATCAGTTCGCTTTCCACGCCCTTGAATGCGTTATTCGCCGCTGGAGGAATCACCCAGCGAGGCTCGCTGCGCAACCTGAAACATTACCGGGGCAAGCAACTCATCGAAGAAGTCGATGCCTACGACCTGTTGCTGCACGGCGTGGGGTCTGAACTCAAGCGGCTGGAAAACGGCGACTCTTTGCTGGTTCCTCCGATTGGCGGACAGGTCACGGTGAGCGGAATGGTGCGGCGGCCCGCAGTTTACGAGCTGCGCGGAGAAAGTTCGCTGGCTGAGGTTCTTGATCTCGCGGGTGGAATCCTGCCGGCGGCGGCCCTGCGCCATATCGAGGTGCAGCGTCTGGAGGCGCACGAGAAGCGCACCATGCTGACTTTGGACCTTTCGCCCGACGGAACCTCTGACCGCGTGACCAAAGAGCTCGCCAGCTTCAAGATTCAGGATGGCGACCAGATCCATATCTTTCCCATCGCCCCTTATAACGAACAGGCGATTTATCTGCAGGGCCATGTTCTTCGTCCCGGACGCTATTCCTATCATGATGGCATGACCTTGAAGGATCTGGTCGCCTCCTACGGCGACCTTCTGCCTGAACCCGCAGGACACTATGGCGAGATCGTGCGGCTCAACCCGCCCGACTTCCGCCCCAGCGTGGAGAGCTTTGATTTGGCAGCGGCACTGGCCAATCCGGCGGAGTCACCGAAACTTCAGCCGCTGGACACGGTTCGTATCTTCAGCCGGTTCGATTTCGAACCCGCTCCCACGGTTTGGGTGGGCGGCGAGGTGCGTGCGCCGGGAAAATATCCCACCTCAGGGCAGGTGCGCTTGCGCGATGCGATCTACCTGGCGGGAGGAGTCTCCACCGATGCCGGGCTGGACACGGCCCAACTCTTCCGCACCCAGAGCAACGGCACGCTGAAAATCTTCAGTGTGAACCTGGGAGGAGCACTGGCGGGTAACGCTACCGACAACATATTGCTGGAGCCCCGCGATCGAGTGCTTATCCACCGCAACTCCGCCCAGGTCGAGCCCGCAACCGTGTATGTAAAGGGCGAGGTGGCCAAGCCCGGCCGCTATCCCTTGACTACGAATATGCATGTGGAGGACCTGGTGAACGTAGCCGGAGGCCTCAAGCGAAGCGCGGATCCGGCGATAGCCGACCTCACCCGCTATGCTCTGGGCGCGCAGACCGGCACTTCGTATCAGAATTTGCCAGTCGAGCTTTCCGCGGCTTTGAGCGGCAACGCAACCAACAACGTTCAGCTGCGTGATGGAGACGTCCTCACCATTCGCCAGACCCAGGGTTGGAATGACATCGCGGCCACGGCCACGGTGCGGGGTGAAGTGCAGCATCCGGGTTCCTACGGCATTCGACCGGGTGAGCGACTGAGCTCAGTTTTGGAACGCGCCGGAGGGTTCTCGCCGCAGGCCTATCCTTATGGCGCTGTGTTGATGCGGCGCGAGGTGCGTGATGTCGAAATGAAGTCTCACATGGCCCTGGTGCAGCGCATAAAAGCCGAGCAGGTAAACCTTAAAGCCCTTCCTGACGGCGACCCCGACCAGAGGAACGCTAAACTGACGGCTATCGCACAGACAGAAACCACCTTGACGCAACTGGAGTCCACGGCGCCAGTCGGACGGGTCGTGGTGCGGGTCCAGCCGGACATCAATCGTTGGCGCGATACGGCGACAGATATTACCTTGCGCGACGGCGATGTGCTTTTGATACCGAAAAGAGAAAACTACGTGATGGTGTCTGGACAAGTATTCAACCAGACCGCGATCAGCTACCGGCCGGGACGGAGTGCACGCTGGTATCTAAGTCAGGCGGGAGGGTTAACCCAGGTCGCGGACAAAGACGCCGTCTTCGTGGTCCGGGCCGACGGCTCAGTTATCGCCGCGAAAAACAACTCGGGCTGGTGGGCCGGCAATCCCCTGAACGCGGCTTTGAAGCCTGGAGATTCCATTGTCGTGCCGGAAAAAACGCCAAGAATCGGGACCCGCAACTGGACCACTGCGTTGCAGGCAGCACAGATCGCCACTTCGGTAGCGCTGACCATCGCGTACATAAAGCCCTAGTGATGAAGAGTCTGGCGATGGGGCTCAGGGTGCTCGTGGTGGCGTGCGTGTGGATTATGTTGGGCCTAGTGGTTGCGGAACCGGTGCTGGGTGCGCCGCAGTCCCGAGACTCCGAGAAGAAGCAGGACTCGGAGAAGCGAGACTTAGAGAAACAGGAGACTGAGAGCCCGACCTCCGGGGGCGCTGGCAACGCCGGGAAGAAAGCCGATGGCAAGACAAGAACCGCTCACGATTCCGGTACTGTCGACTCTGAGCCGCTGGGAACACCGCACTTGCGCCTTGCAGATTTAGGAAGAGATTTTGTGCTGGATCAAAAACAAATCTGGACCAGTCCCCGCCATCTCCGGTTCTCGGACACCGAATGGCTTGTGCCCCTAGCGGGAATCTCGACCGGACTTTTCATGACCGACAGTGACGTCAGCCTTCACCTGTCTCATGTTCCCAACACCATCAGCCACTACAACACGCTTTCGAACGCTGGGATCGGCGCGCTGGTGGGCGGCGCCGCCGGTATGTGGCTGTTGAGTTATCCCTCGCACAACGAACACTGGCGCGAGACCGGCCTGTTGGCGGGCGAAGCCGCGCTCAACAGCCTGATTCCGGTTGAAGTTTTCAAGTACGGACTGGGCCGGGACCGCCCGCTTCAAGGGATGGGTGGTGGAGGATTTTTTCAGGGAGGCACATCTTTTCCCTCGGAACACAGTGCCGCGGCGTGGGCCGTGGCCGGTGTAGTCGCGCACGAGTATCCCGGCCCGCTGCCGAAACTCTTCGCCTATGGTTTAGCTTCTCTGGTCAGCTATTCCCGGATTCGGGGCGAGCAGCACTTTCCGTCAGACGTTTTTATAGGCGGCATCATCGGAAGCCTGGTGGCGCAGCGGATTTACACCCGCCATCACGATCCGGAGCTGGGTGGCAGCGAGTGGCCCTCGATTGGTGAATTGTTCCGCGACGGCCGCGCTGCGCCGGAGAATCGCGGATCGCCGTATGTGCCGCTCGATAGCTGGGTGTATCCCGCGATCGATCGCCTTGCAGCGTTTGGTTTAATCGAAAGTGCCTTTGCGGGAGACCGGCCCTGGACGCGCCGGGAGTGCGCGCGGCTGGTGAGTGAAGCCGAGGAACTCGCAGCCGATGGCGATGATCAGAACAGCCTGGCGCAAGGCCTCGTTACCGAACTGGAGCGCGAATTTCGCCCGGAACTTCAACCCACTGGTGAAAACGATGGCGGAGCCTTTCAGGTGGAGTCCTTATATTCGCGCACGGAGTACATTTCCGGACTGCCCATCAGGGATGGTTATCACTTCGGGCAAACTCAGATCAACGATTTTGGACGTCCCTACGGCAAGGCTTGGAACACGGTCAACGGCTTTTCTACTTACTCCACCTGGGGCCGCTGGGTGGGCTATTTTCGCGGCGAATGGCAGGCGTCCGCCGGCTTACCCGCCCTGTCCCTGACGGCGCGTCAAACCATTCAGCAGGTGGACAATCTTCCGCAGCTGCCGCCGGGCGCAGGCCAACCAGCGGTCAATCAGTTTCAAGTGCTTGATGCCTATATCGGCCTGGCGTTCTCGAACTGGCAGCTGACTTTTGGTCGCCAGAGCCTATGGTGGGGACCGGGTGACGGCGGGCCGTTGATCTTCGGCGACAATGCCGGCCCCCTCAACATGTTCCGCATTAATCGAGTTACTCCCTTTAAGCTGCCCAGCGTATTAGGCTGGCTGGGACCACTGCGCCTGGAGTTTTTTCTCGGGCAGCTGGAAGGACATCAATTTATCAACGGGCAAGGCAGCACCGCCGGCAGCTTTGAGCATACGATCCACCCGCAGCCTTTGATTCATGGTGAGCGATTTACTTTTAAGCCTACGCGTAATTTCGAATTTGGCTTTTCGCGGACCGGGATCTTCGCCGGACAAGGGGTGCCTTTTACCCTGCACACCTTCGAGAAGAGCTTTTTCGGTACGGGGAATGGCAGGCCGGGTACCTCATCGGATCCCGGGGACCGGCGGTCGGGAATGGACTGGACATATCGCGTGCCCATGCTGCGCGACTGGGTGACGTTCTACGGTGACGCTTTTGCCGACGACCAGATTTCCCCCATCGCCTACTGGGACCGCTCCGCTATCCGTGCCGGTCTTTTGTTCTCGCATGTTCCGCGCATCCCCAAGCTCGATCTGCGCTTCGAAGGTGTGTACACCGATCTGCCGGCGGGGGGAGCGCTCAGTCATGGTTTTTTCTACTTTAATTTCCGATATCTAAATGGCTACACCAACCAGGGACAATTGCTGGCCAGCTGGATCGGGCGCGAAGGGCAAGGTGCCCAGGGATGGGCAAACTATTGGTTTAGCACGCGTAATCGGCTACAGTTTAACTATAGACACCAAAAGGTAAGTAATCAGTTCATCCCCGGAGGCGGCACCCTGACGGACGCGGGAGTGCGTAATGATTATTGGCTGCGTCCGAATCTCGGCCTCTCCGCATGGGTTCAATATGAGCGGTGGTTGTTCCCCGTGATTCAGCCCAATTTCTCCCGCAATGTGACAGCCGGCGTAGAGGTGCAGTTCCATCCTCGGAAATTGTTTCAACGCTCGGCATCGAACGGGATGGACGCCTCGTCGGGGCAATAGCAGGGCACCGGGATGTAGCTGTTTTGCTCTGGGATCATAAGGGTTGCTCACTCCTACCCTGTGAGTGAGAGGGCGGAGCTGTGACCGGGATGTCGGAATATCAGTTCTGCACGGGTTTTCCGCGGTTTCTGTTTGACTGGTTTAGTGGATCGATAGAGGCGCAATGAATTCCTCAGTAGGGCTGAGCAAAATCGCAGATGCAACCTCCAGCCATGTTCCGGCTCCCGAGGCTACGGCCCCGCGGCCGGGTCCGAGGCGGGGCGCACGGGTTCATTTTCGGATTGCCACGGTTCTCTTCGAGGTTGTAGCGGATCTGTTAACCATCACCTTGGCAGTAACGCTGGCCTATTTCATTTACGACTCTTTCCGCTTAGGCAAACATCTCTACTACCCGACGTCGACAGTGATGGTTTTGGCCTTTGTGTTTGCCATCGGCATGGTTTCAATGTTGGATCGGGTGGGTGCGTACCGGCAAGGGAACAGCCTGCTGCGGGTACGGGAGACAGAACAGGTGTTGCGGGTTTCGACCCAGGCGTTCCTGATCGCCCTGGCCGTGAGCTTTTTCACCAGCATCCTTTTTTCCCGTTGGCTTCTCGTCTTGTGTCTGGGCCTGGTTCCGTTGCTGCTGTTCGCGCAGAAGAGTCTCACCTACATGCTGCTCCGCTTCTTCCACGCTCGCGGTTACGGCAACGAAGGTGTTCTGATTTATGGCTCGGGGTGCACCGGGCGGCGGGTGTTTTCCGTGCTGCAGCGCTCTCCCCGCCTGGGGCTGGAACCTTTGGCTTTTGTGGACGACGATCCCGCGAAGACCGGGAACACGATCTATGAGATGGCTTACGAACGGCGGCGTTCCGCGCCCGTGGTAAGGGGGCCGGTCACGCGCGAGTTGGTCACGAAATATGGCGCGGACCTGGTGCTGATCGCGATTCCTTCCATCGGACGCGAGCGATTTGCCCACACCCTGGAAGAAGCATTCAGCGCCAACGCAAGAGTGTCGTTCGTGCCCAGTCATCTGCTGGCCACCGATCCGTGGGTTGACTACCAGGACATCGACGGCGTGTTGTTGGCCAGCTTCGGCAGGCCTGCCCGCCGTACTGCGTATGAGGCTGTGAAACGAATCTGCGACGTTCTGGGATCGCTGATACTCATTCTGTTGGGTACTCCCGTGTTCCTGTTACTGGCGCTCGCGATTAAGATTGATTCGAGGGGGCCGGTCCTATTCCGCCAGGAGCGAGTGGGGCTGAACGGCAAGCTGTTCCGCATGTTCAAATTTCGCACCATGCATCCCAATTCGCAATCCTATGAGTACTCGCCACAGGCCTCCGACGATCCCAGGATTACCCGGCTGGGAAAATTTCTCCGCCAAACCAGTTTGGATGAAGTCCCCCAACTGCTGAATGTCCTGCAGGGGCAAATGTCGTTAGTGGGTCCCCGGCCCGAAATGCCGTTCATCGTCGAGCAATATACCGAACGGCATCGGCAAAGGTTGCAGGTCAGACCAGGCCTCACCGGCCTATGGCAACTCAGTGGAGACCGGGCTTTCCTCATTCATGAAAATGTGGAATATGATCTGTACTACATTCAGCACCGAAGCTTTTTTATGGATGTCGCGATTCTGCTGCATACAATCAT
>Ga0137403_10000597_pt1 | contig 46752 bp, 41 predicted proteins | sample CZOMad2_1_16fung_FD_122057 | JGI IMG/M metagenome (GOLD analysis project Ga0137403, IMG submission 122057) | Vadose zone soil fungal communities from Angelo Coast Range Reserve, California, USA - CZOMad2_1_16fungal (Hybrid Assembly) | ecosystem: Environmental > Terrestrial > Soil > Vadose zone... | reverse complement strand
CGCGAGCCGGTGAAACCCTCGTGCAGCTCCTACACCCCCTCATGGTGAGCGAGTGCGCTGTTCGGGTAGTCGAGTCTGTTCGTGGGACAGACGTAGAGCTTCCCGCACTGGAACCACTAGGACTCCCCTTCCTCCATACCCACGCGGTCGCCGATCCGGCGAAGCGTCGCCACGTCGAGCGATACGTGACGCAGGAAGACCTCTTCGTACCGGGTGAGCCGGAGCCCCTGCGTATCCGTCCCGATCTCGTCTTCGGACTGGTGGTCGGCCCAGCCCGGCGTCTTTTCTTCCTGGAAGCGGATCGAGGGGCTGAGCCTGCTTCCGCCATTGCGCGAAAACTTCTCGCCTATGCTCATTACCGGGAGTCACGTGAGCCCCATGGAATGCCGTATCTGTGGCAGCGCTATGGGGAGTTCCAAGACTTCCGTGTCCTCGTTGTCACGACGACCGCCCAGCGGGTTACGAATCTCCGGCGTTCACTTCGCTCTCAGCCAGGCTTCGAGCTGGCCGCCTTCACGACGTTGCAGCAGCTCAAAGCGGGAAATGTAGTCTACGACGATGTTTGGATGACGGCCGACGGAGACACCAAAGCCTTTATGAAACGTTAGCGCACAAGCGATGGCTTACAGTTAACCGCGACCAGGTTTTTCCCAACGAACGCAGACTTCTAGACCAAGGTGTGGTGATGGCCATTTGAGTTGATAAAAAAAGAATTCTTCCGGAGCTTGGAGCAGGCTTACCTCGCTACTGGTCACGACCGGCCCATTATCAGCTTCTTCATCTAGCAAAGCATTGACTCGCCCTTTTAGATCTCGAAGATCGGAAAGCGCTTGGCGAGCCCCTGCGTCATTGGAGGATCGGCCATATAGTTCAGTCATAACATTTTCTGGATATAGAGCCACCTCCTTTCCCGAAAAACGGGCTGCTTCCCGATTGCGGAATTCGACTTCCAGATTGGGAATCTCCGTCTCAGTCGTCAATTGCATGTGACGGTAGAGTTCCTTGTCGACTATCACGGAAATCTCCAAATTACGGGTAGGTATGTCTATAGGGAAATCAACCCGATCGAAGCCGGGTTGCCCCTCTTGCCATTGCACATAGCCTCTAATTCCAATTAGCATCTCCCGTGTAAGGAATCGGCCGTTCATCTGCTGGACTGGTAGATCTGCCACCTTCGACTCAGTGCCATCATAGTCTACCCAAGAACTTATCAATTTATCTCCGACGGTTCTTCCCTGCCAGGCAGCAAAATAATTTAGAATCCAACGACTCTTGAGCCACTCACTCTGATCGTATCCCTGTGGGCACACTTGTCGGACGTAACTCGTCTTTTCCGGCTTCATTTCCAAGAAGCATGGCAGCTTCTGGCGCTGCGAGTTGAGCTTCAGACATTGCACGAGCCGGTAAAAGAGGTCCCCTTGGCCCGTGACATAGACCACATGCCGTGCCTCGTGGCACACATACGGCGACTCCTTCCACTTCGCAGCCGCAGCCGACACCATCTCGCGCATTATTGCCGAATGAGCCCCTCTCTTGCACCATAGCCAAGATCCTGGGCTAATTCCCCTAGAATGTTCCACAAAGAATCTGACATCCTGATCTGACGGCTCCTCTCTTGCTGCCTCATCGTCGGAGGCTCCCTCCTTGTACCCACATAAACGGTATACAATACGTATACGCTTCCTGGAAGTGTACCATAAGCTGGGGCCAAGTAGTCCGTAATTACGCTTTGTTAGCGCCAATTTCACGCAAAAGACGTAGTTGCTCTCACAGATTGTACGTGTATAATAGCCCGGCAGCCCCTGTTAGGGAGAACTTTGTCTGCGAGATTATATAACTCTGGAGCACTGAAGTTAGGAGCCTATGCCAACCAAATCCCTGAACGGAAGAACGCTGCCACAGCGCGAGGCGGTTCCCGAGCCAGCAACGGGGGCCGGTTGCGATTCCCGAGACCTCAGAGATCAAGTGAGAAATCTCATCGACCACGCCATAGAGAGCGTTTATGGCAGGCTCTTTGAGCCTGTCGGGAACCTGTCGGGCTATGAGAAGATTCGTCACAAGAGACTCCTTTGCGATAAAGCCGAAAACAGAGATGGCTGCGTGGATCTAGTCCTCGGAACGGCAGAGGCTCCCACAAATACTCCTTCCGAACAACTAGAGAACTTTTTTTTCGGCTTAGGCTCTCTCTTCTGGCAAATGCGGGAAGCACGGGGAAGAAAACCTGCACCTCATCCACGACCAGCTCCAGCGCAACAATTTCTTTTCCGCTGGGTAGAGGATCTCAATTCTACTCTCGAAGAAATCCTAACTGGCTTTGCTAAGATCCAATGCACCCAAGAGGGGATTTCACTTGCCAGAGAGATTCGCGAGAGATTCATCGCTGATCTTTTGGGTGATGATCACCCCTTTTGGGGAATTATTAGCACCGATGATTGTTTTGCAATTTGTCCACATAAGAGCTATAGTAAAAGTATCCTTTCACAGGAGATGCTTTCAGAAGGCTCACCCACCTTTACCGGCGATCAAGAGCTGGAGCTCCGCGAACTCCGCGATAAGTTGCTCATTGCCGAACGCAGAGCGGCAGAAAACGCTGCTACTGCGGTAGAAGCTCGGAGGAATGAGCTTCATTCCCTGGAAACCATAGCCGAGATTCAACAAGAGATTGTACGCCTGACCAGGCTTGTTTGTGAATTAAGAGCTGAGAACCAAGGGCTCCGAGGCCAACTTGTAAAAAACGAACTAGTTCCTGAGCCAACAATTGAGCCCGTAGATGAAGCCGAGAAATATTCAGGTGGCCCAGGGATTGATCCTCTTGAATGGCTCCGAACTCATTACGGGCATCGCTTGGCCTACTTTGCCGCCTCTCAAGACACTCTTTTTCAGGATCAGCTCCGCAAGCTAGACCCTCTCCTCTTCCAGGCCATCGAAAATAAGCTGAACTATGAAAGAAGAAAGGGCGGTTCGGGAGTACGCCTTCGGGATATCATTCCGACTAAAGCGGATAGAAACAGCCGAAGATTGGCGGCCGTGCTGGGCTCGTTTGAAGCTGACCCTACCTTGATTCACGCTGCAGCGTACAGGATCTCGCAATCCAAATAATGCGCACCTAAGTGACTAAGCGTAGATAAGCATCACGCTGCTGTCACGGTTGTCCTCGCGATTTGCTTGAGATGGCTGCTTGACAGGGCCGCTCGGCTTAAGCTATGGTCTGTGCTCAGGTACTTCAAGGGGTGGGAGAAACTCAGAGTTGGGGGGGCGGCAGAAAGATGCCCCCTCTGAAGCGCAAGAAGTGTAGCCTGAGAAAGGAGGCGCAATACGCTTAAATACGATAATCATGATAAATAAATGCCCCGGGGGCAGCGCAGGAGGGAACCCTGCCTACTCTCAGGGCATCAAGTTAGAACCCCCGGAGGATTCTTCCGAAGCTCCGTAGGTCACAACCCAACTCCGGATCTTACCGGAAAGTCCTCCGGACATCAACCATGGAGCCTTCCCGGGATAATCCGGTGGGGGCGACGGAGGAACTTTAGCCATGTATACCACACGCCGCCTTATCGTCGGTGTCTTCATATCGGTCTTCTCCATTTCCTCAGCAGCATTCGCTGGTGTAGCAAACCGAGAGGCGCTTCCGAGCCTTGCAGAGCAGCAGTCTCAACCAGAATTTGACCAAGCCCTTCCGAACAGTAATCCCGATTTTGAGCTAGCTGACGGCCAGTCAATCGTCACCGATCGAGAATCGGGAAGAAGCGTCTTGCTTGAAAATCAGGACGGCTTCACCATCGTCACTGACACCGAAACCGGTGAAAGCATAACCGTCAGAGGCATGCTGGCTGGCAGCTTGTCGGATGATGGCTACACGGAGATGATGAAGGCAAGCGAGAGCAGCATAGACTTCAAGCCTTAAGAGGGAAAAGTATTCCGCCCGGAATACAGAAGTCGCTAGTAGCAACGATTAACTACAACGTCTCGGGCGGCACTAACGGCTACGATTATCCCCTACATTGGATTGGGAACGCACCAGGAAGTGTAAGCGTGAAAATCTCGGGCCGTTCCTTCCGCCCTGGTGGAGATCGTGTTTATGTGACTCTCTGGCGTGATATCCCCTTTTGGCTTGACAAGTCATATGGTACTAAGTCTTACGCGCTGGACAGCAGGGGCAGCATTACCTGGACCCAGAGCTGGAACGTCGACATGAGGTACTACTACTACCTCCACATCACCAAAATAACTAACGACAGCTACTGGGCTACCGGACAATATACCATCAGCAACTAGTGGCAGACAGGACTTGGTGCATTGTGATGCTGGGGGGTGCTCTTCTGAAGGGGCACCTCCTCAGTTTTTTACCGCTGACGCACTCACAGGCACCTTTTTTAAACTTAAAAAGACCATGGAGTATCTCCGGTCTTGATTTTCTCTCTCTTCTGTACTTCTTCGCCCTGGGCTGGTGGCAAGGGTCGCACTTGCGTCACCAGAGGGACCACCACTCTCCTCAGTTTCTCGTCCACCTGATCTACGGCGAGAGGAACGCCGACCACTTGGGATCGCTGTTCCTCCAGTAGTCTCGCCGGCAGATTCTCTGCACAGTAGCAATAGAGCAGATCTGGCACAGCCAAAGGCTCGATGAGCTGCCCAGTAAGGGCTCCCGTGAAGAGATAGCACTCGCGATCTCCCAGGCGTTGAAGTGCATTCACACAAAGTTCCCGCTCCCCTTCCAGGGTGTAATAGACCGTCCGGGTCGTCTCGGTTTCCGAGCGACCGCGGGTTGTCCCGGTGCTTCGCTGGCTCCCTGACGAAGAGCCGTACTGCCGGTCACGACTCGTGCTGAAGCGATCTTCTCCAATTTCACCATAGGCTCTGGCGGAACGCTGTCCGCTTCCTTCGGAGCGGCCGGATGATATCGCTTCGCTGTTCATCTCCTGCGCTGCGGCCGTCACTGCTCGCTCGCTCACAGTGAAGTTCTCCTTCCGCTGGGACAGCTCGAAAAGCTCCTTGCTGAGAACTTCGGCATCGGCGCGGTCGAGACGGAAGATCGCTTTCGTCCGCGAGTTCCCTTTAATGGTGCGTAGGAGCGCCTGCCCTTCCGGTGAATCGAAAGGCGGCTGGGTTTGTGACTGGTGCGCATTGGTGACGCGCAGCCCGAACTTCCGGAGGTTCGTCATGGCGTCGGCGAAGGCTTGGTCGGACCATTGGTGGAATTCGTCGAGATAGAGATAGTATGGACGGCTCCACTCCGCCTCTGGGCGGCGATAGCAGGTGTGCTGGAGTTTGGTGACGATGTACTTTCCGAGGAAGCGGGCTCCCGTGAGGTTCTGACCGAGCGGCAGATGGACGATGAGGCTGGTCCCTTGGCGGACGACATCCGCGAGCACCACGGTGCTCTGCGCGGCGTCGAGGACGTTGAGCACGAGCGAGTCATCCAGGAGATATTGGAAGGCATTCCAACTCGACTGCACGATGAGGTTTTTTTGCGCTTCACTATTTCCGGCGTAGAACTCCCAATACTTGCGCCGGAAATGCAGGCGCGTGGTCTCCGGGAGCGCTGCCATAAAGGCTAGGCGCTCACGATCGGAGAGGTTCAAGAGATCCACGGCAAAGCTGATGGTGAGCGGATAGGTCGCACGCAGGCCGCGGGGAAAGGGTGGGCGCCGGTGGGGCGGGAGCCGGTTGAGTTCGGCGATCATGAAGAAGGTGCCGCGGAGAAGGTTCCTGAGCTTCCGCTGTTCTTCAAGTGTCCCTCCTAAGAGGCGCTCCAGGGCCTTCATGAGGTCGTCCACCTGTGCTTCACTGCTCTCGCCGCCCTGCGGCTCCAAGGGATTAAAGCGGATGGGGTTTGCCGGATCGGCGGCATCGAGAAAGAGATAGCGCGGGAGCAGCTCATTCCGTGGAAAACCTCTCTCCCCGGCTCGTTCCAGGCAGGTCGCCACGAACTCGCGGATGCGGTCGTAGAGGTCGCCCATCGGATCGAGTACGCAGATGGGGTGCCCCTTGGCAATGTCCTGGAAGATGAGACTCTGGAGAAACCGGCTCTTGCCCGAACCGGATACCCCGCACACGTAGGTATGGACGGCCCGTTGCGCTTCGGTGAGGAGCATTCGTTCTCCGCTCCCGCGCACGGTGCCGGCCGTGAGCGCATGGCTGAGAGCGCTTTGCCGGCGCTCCAGGAACTCAAAGCAGTTCGGGAGCATCGCCGGCTACCTCCCGGTCTGGGGTTGTCAGGAAGGCGGAGGGGTGTTCGTCCCAGAGCTGCTGCCAGCGCTCTTCTCCACTCAGGTCTTCAGCTCCCAGCACGGTCAGGAACGCTTCCAAGTCCTGCTGGCACGGATGTTCGCCGTCGGCGAAGCGTTGCCAGGAACTCCTCTGGAAGCGCCGGTGCGGGACAAGCCAGGCTTCCACGAGGAGCGGTGCGAGCTCGCCGGCGATCGGTCGGGGTGCCAGCTGATCCGGCTGAAGAGCGAGTTCACGGATCACAGCGACCACCGCCGGGAGCGGTTGCAGGCCCGCGAGGTAGGCATTCACCGCCGCGATTGCTTCCCGTCCGGCCGGGTGGAGGTAACGCTCCTCGAAGTGCGGATCGGCAAGCAGGTCAGCGACGACTTGCCGAAAGAACTCGTCATGCTCCAGGGGCGGGATGCGCTCACCAGCCGCAATCTCCGCTCGGAGCGTCCGCCACGCTTCGGCCATCAGAAAGCCAAAGGAGTAATGGAAACGGAGACCTTCCTCTCCGGCTCTGATGCGCTCAACTTCGTCCTGGCGGACGAGGAGGACCTGCTCGAGCGTCTCCTGGCGCTTCCGCTCGCTCTGGTCTCGCCGTATGTGCTCGCCGCGTTCGAGAGCTACAAGGCGCTCACGAAGCTTTGTCAGTTCGCGGGTCGCATCCGCATGGTGTCCGGGGACTGAAGAGGGCAGCGAGACTCTGAGGATCTGGCGTCGCCACAGGGAATACCGCCAGCGCCGGAATGGGAGGAAGGGTACGGCGGCCGTGACCAGAGCCAGGATGATGCTCCTCCGGCCGCCACCCAGAAAGAAAGACCAGCCAAGAACGGCGACCACGAGCAGAAGAGCGAAGCCCACGCAGTGAAGGAGAAAACGACGGATGCTCTCCTGCCGCCCCCACCACAGGTAGCCGAGCACGGGGCTCGTGGCGCAGAAGGCGAACGCCACCGCCACCAGCCGAGGCCAGTCCCCTGCTGCCCAGAGATCGCGTCCAAAACGGCGAAGGAGAAGTCCTGCCATGAGTGCGCAGAAGAGCTGGAAGGGACGGAAGAAGATGTTCCGGCGAGCATCCTCCAATCCCGCAACGCCCAGCAGGGCCGCCATGCCTCCCAAGAAGTACCAGGTTCCCTCGTTTGCCATGGCCCGACAGTCCCGGCTCTCGGCGAGATCACTCCCCGGTATCGGCGGTGGAGGAGCGGAGATGCTCTTCGACGAAGGCTTCCAGATCGCCGAGACGGTAGCGTACGGCGCGACGGGAGATCTTCACGAACCGCGGCCCCCGGCCCTGGTACCGCCACGCTTGAAGCGCTCGGGGGGTGAGCTTCAAGTACGCCGCCGCCTCAGTCTCTGTGAAGAGCACCTGCCGAACGGAATCCGGTTGCAGAATGGGTTGGAGACGGTTCGTCATGACTCCCTCTTCTGGAGGTCGGGAGGATGAGGACCGGCCACATCGTGATGATGACCGATCCGTCCTCTTGTTAGCTCTTGAACCGCTGGACGAGACAGGGGTCGATCCACTGGCCGTCCCGCATCACCCGGTATTCCAGATGCGGTCCCGTGGCCGTTCCGGTCTGCCCAACGTACCCGACGACAGTCCCTTGACCGATCCACATTCCTACCAGCAGCCCGCCGGCAAAGCGGTCGAGGTGGAGGTAGGCGGTCAGGTACCCGCCACGGTGGCGCACCTTGACGAGGTTTCCGGCAGCTCCTTCCCTCCCAATGAAGACGATCACGCCATCAGCTGCCACGAGCACCGGCATCCCGAGAGGGGCGGCCAAGTCGACTCCGTAGTGAGGTCGCGTCTCACCAGTGACCGGATGGACGCGCGCCCGGCTGAATCCGGAACTCACGCGGAACATCCGGAGTGGTGCCTGGAGGATCAGCCCATCGAGCAGGTTCAGGCTGTCAGCCCTCCCCCGATGAAGAAGAGGCCCAGGCGGAGCCGCACTCCCCTCCCCTCCTCCCGGAAGCGAGCGCACGGTGAGCTGACGAAGGAGTTCCTGGTGCGCCAGAAGGTCTTCGGCGCTCGCTCCACTCTGCGCCGCCAGCGCTATCCCATACCCCGCCAGCCAAGAGATAAAAGCCAGGAGAAACCAGCACGCCTGCTCAGGTCTGAAGTTCATGGCGCTACCTCCTCGCCGTGAGCCGGACGATCGCCGGCAGATCGAGGGTGAGCCAGTACTGTTCTTGGCCTGGCCCGGTACGTCCCCCGTTCCCGGAAGTCGCAGTGAGCTTGAAGGGGGCTGCGAAGACCTGCCCAGCGAAGACCACGCGCACTTCGCCCTTGGGGCCGGCCGGTACTGCGCCCGAATAGAAGTTCACCGCCGCCCGCACCTGTCGGATATCGACCTCCCCGAAGTACTCGATCGTCTCGTATTCGTCGCCGCCCGTGCGGTAGTCCTTCAGATGCCGTCCGAAGGTGGATTGCTGGTGGGCGAAGAAGAGTTGCTCGTCGTTCCCCTGGAAGCCCGAGTAGAGGTCGAGATCGGCAGCTCGGTTTGGCCCGGTCCAACGGATGCCGATCATGAGCGCCCCTTTGGTTTGCGCCGCAGGGGGTGGTGTACTCGGCGGCAGCTCGGCCCAGAGGTCGACCGGCAGCCGTTTCACCGAATACATCTGCACCTTGGCGTCCGTTGGATCGTAGGTCGCCTGAATCGCCGGCAGGTGCGCCGCCGCGACCCGTTCCCAGACCGCCGCGTCCGGTGTGAAGCTCACCAGGGATGCTCCCTGCAAACTGAACCAGAGCGTCCAGAACCGCTTGAGCTTCTGCTGATGGATATCGTTATAAAAATCTCCGGCCGGGTGGATCAGGTGGACGGTAAGACCCTGGAGGCGCCCGGCTTTCCCCAGGGTCGAGAAGGGCGAGATGGCCGCGCGAAGATGACCATCGGATGGGAAACAGTCCACAAACGAGTAGCCGGTGTTGTGCCGGTCGAGGAAGATCGGCGACCCAAAGAACACCACCTGGCGGTCGTGCTGCGCGTACTGCGCTTCACGCTGGGCCAGGACTTCCATGACTCCCGGGATGTCGAGCGCCGGCCGGCTGTGGCTATTGCGCTGCTTGAGATCGCGGAAGTACGTCGCCAACTGAACGAGGTCGCGTGTGTGGAGTTGCATCTTCCAACGGCGATACTTGCCCTCGCGCGAGACGATGCGTGGGCTCACGGTCAGGGAGGTGATGCGCTGGAGGGTACCGGCATCGGTTACCACCAGGGTATCGCCACCCTTGAGGACATCCCGGAAGATGAAGAACACCGCGGTCTCCGCGGCGGCGGCATCCTGAGGAGCGAGCTGTGGCGAGACGACCACCTCGACGAGCTTGGGACGTTCGGGAAGAGGCGGAGTCCCGGCCGCGGAGGCGCCGAGCGCGAGGCTGAGGCTCATCATGAGCGTTATGGCAACGATTTTCATCGGAGTCTTTCCTTTCGTTTAGAAGTGGCACGCTTTCAGGGCAGACAAGACCAGGCTGAAAGCGAGCGCCCAGAGTAGGCAGCCACAGCCGCTCTCCACCGGGCTTTGGGGCCTTTGGGATGACGAAGTGCTAGACGGATGATCCATGGTTGTTCTCCTCAGCGCTCACCGGCTGTGAAGTTCATGGGCGCGGCTCCGCCGAAGACCAAGGGCAGCTCGCGGCGCACCCGGGCCACCGCATCGAGCTTGCTGGAGAGGCGAGTGAGGGCTTCTGTGCAGAGTTGCTGGGCTCGCGCTTCCAGTCGTTCTCCAAGGTCGTGGAGCTGGTGCTCGACCGTTGTTTCCTGTTCATAAAGATCCGCCAGCTCTTCCGAGAGCCGCCGCCGCAGGGTTTCTTCCTGGCGCCATTCGGCGTTCTCCTGCTTCTTGGCGATGCGCGGCCAGCCGAATTCCTCGATCAAGTCCGAGATGTGTGTCTTGCAGTAGGATACGGCCAGGAAGTCGAGGAGTACGATCATGAAAGTGAGCACCGCGGGAAGGTAGCGGAATAAGGTCTTCTCAAAAGTGGGCGCTTTTATCGGCGCGTCCACGTGGTCGCTTGCCAGTGCCGCCAGGTCGACTTCAGCACCTGGGTCGCCGCGGTCGCTATAGAGAAGGGCATAACTGGCCGCTCCCACGATGAAGCAGACGATGATCCCCCAGGAGATCGCTCCTCGGAACCGCTGTGCCGCTTCCGGGTTCTTTTTGAGGAGCGCTTTGTACTTCAGGGAGACGCCGAAGGCCGGCAACACCACGAAGGCGACCGCTATCGTGTAGGCTTTGACGGGATTGTCCCAAGTGGGCTGACTCAGCAGGACGCCGCTGATCGTGACGATGCCGCCGCAGAGCGCCGCAACGACGGCGAGGCACAGAAGCACCAGCTTGCTCGTTACCGCGGCCGTCCAAGGTTTCTTCGTTACGTCGGAAGGCTGAAATGGGAGCTGAACGTAGCGCTCTGCTTCGGAAAGGCGGCTCTCCGCCTCCCGGAGTTCCGTTTGCAGGCGCCGTTTCCGGCTCTCGAATTTCGAGAGCTTCCCAGAGAGTCGCTGGCGCTCCGATCGCCCTTGGTCGATCGCGAGATGGTAGTGGAAGTCCCGGACGCGCACTTCCGCGTTGGCAGGGGTAGCGGTTCCCCCGAGGGTGCTCGCCGCGCTCCGCTGAAGCAGTTCCTCGTCAACAGCGAGGCTTTGGAGCAACTCCGGTACAGTCCCCTCTTCTCCCCGCAAGCTTCTTCCCGCGCGCTGGGTGACGAGGTTGAACAGGCTCTTTGATCCCATGACACTTCTCTCCTATAGGGCAGACGTATCCCCTATCCGGCCCCAAAGACAGGACGGCGCTATGTCGCTCGTGGGGGCGTGGCCTAAGCCTAGGAAGAGCTGGGGAGTGGCTGTGCTAGAGTAGCGGTGTCGAGGCGCGTACTAGGCACAGGGGCCACCCCCCTGCTCTTGGTATGCCAGGCCCTGAGCGCCAGAGGCGGCCCACGCGGCTTCCGCATGACGCTCAGGGCTTCGTTTTTGAGTGCGGGCATGGTGGGCACCTTTAGGCAGGTCGCGGCACCCGCTCGGTCTGCCGCTCGATCTCGCCAATAAGGAAATCAGTCCTCGGACGCAGGAGTCGCCGAAAGACGGCCCGGTCGATCGGCACGAAGGGTAGTCCAGTGGTCGCGAACTCTGCTTTTAGGCGCAGGGTAGTTTCCGCATCGAGTGTGCGCTCCATATAAGCGTAGTAGAACGCTTCAACCACCTGAAGGCAGGCCGTCTCGGTCATAAAGCGGGCTTCCGCCATTTGGCGCTCCCACGAAGCCTGTAACTCTCTCAAGAGCGTGCGCTCTACCTGTAAGCGCGGTTCTGCTACTCGGGCCTCCCGAACCTGTGCTTCAATGAAGCGGGCGCTGTCCAAGAGGACACGGTTAATGAGAGCGCTGTAATCGGGGTAGTACCGCCCCTGGCGGAGATGTACGATCCGGAATTCCTCTGAGGTACCCAGCTCCCGTATCCAAAGGTCAATCATGAAGACGATTTCGAGCTGGGTACCGAAGAGCCTTCGCCAAAGCTCTGAGTAGTAGAGGTATTCGTAAATCTGAGTACCGGAGAAGATCCGCTTCAATTTCTCCTCGGGTGCGCCGGCCCATTCCTCTGCTTCGTCTTCATCCACAAACTCGCGGAGGGCCAGGCGGACGGCTTCGATCTGATCGGGAGTGACGTGCCAGACTGCGCGGTACATCTCGAATCGGTCCCGGACGGCCTGGGCCTGCATGCGACCGACGGTCGCCGACTTAATTTCCTGAAGCTCCTTAAGAAGCACCGAAAGATCCGGCGCGTCTTTGGGGTTATCGGCGGCCGAGGGAGCCTTGGGATGATTCCTACTTGTCCTGGGCATGTGGCCTGTTCTCCTCAGTAGTCCGAGCGTTAGGAGATATTGAGCCACAGATACCGGCCTCTGTCAACAGGTGAAGTCACGCTATGGTATGTTGACTCTTTGCGTCCTCCATACCGAGAAGTTGTCTACCGGGTAAAGGGTATAAAGCTTCGTCTCCGGGTATGCCATTTCAAATAGGGGCCACGCAGCACCTAGTTCGGACATACGGACTCATTCTCGACATGCTTTCCGGTGCTTTGCAGCGGACCAACTTTTTCAGGAAGCACTATCTCCCCCTTGGATCAACGAAGGGATTATGTCGCTTAGCGAGCTGGTGTCTCCTTTTTTCCTGCGCAGGTATTGGAAACGATTACGAAGTTTCCTCAGTAGTCCCGGATCAAGTTTCTCCAAATCTCTTTGAAAGATTGCATCCGAAGCACCCCCAAAATAAGTCAGGTATTCACCGTACCAGCGCTTCAAAAAATCGATTGGGTCAGCTCTTTCCCTCCAACGCAGATCACGCTGGTCTACCGGATATAGCGGAATTTCCCCAGCACGGATTCTTTCGCGGAGTTGCTCGACCAAAGGTCGCTCTCTTCGTTGCTCCGAACTGGCACCTTCTTTCCGGAATACACGAGAATTGCGAATGCTCGACACAACGGCGCCAAACATGGTCTCGATTGCGTCAGCACCATCCGGTAAGCTCTCGACAATTTCTCCGCCCCACGCAACCAACTCCCCTCGAAAGCGCTCTAACGCAGCCTCAAATTCCTGATGATTCTCAACAGCAGTGGTCGTGGCACGGGCCGCTTCGGCCAGACGTAAGGCGTGTTCAGGAGAGATGCTTTGAAGGGTAAGAAGTCTAGCAACAGTTTGCTCCCTTGCATAGGCCGGCGCAAGGGGCTTAAACCAACCCATCCCCTCCATGCCTCTGACTGGATAGTCCAACGCCACAAGTGATCCCGCCAAGTAGTTCATAAAGACCCTCTTCCGTCGCGCCACTACTGGTTCCTGCGCTCTTACACCAGCGCTGCGTCTTTCGTTAGTGTACCACAAGCACCTTAGAGGCTTCCAACTTCTTCTTCCAACCCCTGGTTGGACACTTTTCCAGTCCGTTCAACGCTGAGTTCAACCAATTTCACTAGTCATAAGCTCTTTTTCCATGGATTTCAATGGCATGCGTACATGCTTGTGTTAAACGCTCGTTGGAAATATTGTATAACGTTGCCTCCAACGCCGCAAGCCCATTTGTTGGAAGTGCTTCCAACGTTCGGCTATGCTAACGCCAAATTTCATGAGCTGTCGTGATGCCTGATGACTTTGTATATACCGTCAATCAAGTCGCCCTCATCCTGAATAAGAGCGACAAGACGGTGCGTAGCTATGCGGCCGAAGGTCTACTGGAGACGACAAAAAGGATTGAGGATGGGAGTGGTATCGAGAAGGTCTTCATCTCGGCATCTTCAATCGCCGATCTGGTAGAGAGAAAGAAGCTGGCGCTCAATTTCGCGGCACTTGAGGAATACACGCCAGACCGGCATCTCCTCGACCGGACTTTCCAGCGTACCCGCGTGTCCAGCGTTGGAACCGTGGAAGACAGTAATCCTACTCCTTCTAACGTCCTTCCAACACCTGCGGAGGAAACTCCCGTCGTAGCTTTTCTGAGAGAGCAGCTGGGGAAACTGGAGGCAGAGAAAGAGGGCCTCAAGCAAGACCTGAAGGAGAAAGACCGGCAGCTGGAAGAGAAGAACTCGACCCTCATCGCGGCAATCCGTGAGAGCAATGACAAGTACCAATTGATCGCCCTCACCAAGGAGCAGATGGAAGCTCGTCTCGCCAAACTCGTCGAGCACACCCGCATTCTTCACCTCTCCACCAACCGGGACATTCGGCGCTTGCAGGCTGGGAAACTTCAGGCCGGCGACCTGTCGCCCCTGCCCCTCCCATCAGAGGTGCGGATGGGCGAATACGAGACCGAGGCGCCCACGAGAAAGCAGGATCATGAGGAGCGCGGAGAAGAGAAGGGGACTGTGGTAGAGATATCTCCGGAAGTTTTCGTTCCACCACCTTCACCACCGAAGCAGGCTGAGACAACGCCGGCCGTCGCCGAGAATACTGCGGATTCTCTCTTTGCGGAGCCGCGCAAAGGTCGCCGCGCGAAGAAGCGCCGCAAGATGCCACTGCCAGAGAAGAAGGTGGAGAAGGAGAAACCTGCCGTGAAGAAGAGGGGATTCTTTTCTCGCCTTTTTGGTGGCTAGCTCATGAACACCCCCATCTACAATGCTCAGTTCCTTACACTGGATTTTCGGATGCTCGACAACCGGGCTTTTGGAGAGTTCATGAAGACGACGGCTTTCGCGGTCTACCTCCAGTTGCGCCGGTATATCTGGCGAAGCCGCACGCGGCGGCATTCGATTGCCCAGGTCAACGATCTCTTGGAAGAGGGTTATCTCGTCGCGACGGTAGAGCGCTCCTATTTGGCGGAGAAGTTGGGCATCAAGGAGGAACGCCATATCTCGCGGCATATTTCCGACTTGTGCCGCATGGAAGTCATCCGGCGGATCAGTACTGGCAGGCAAAACATCTATATCTTGGGTACGTGGGAAGACCGCAGTGTCCAACAAGACGGGTCTTACGTCATCGAGCTGTTTCTCCTGGAACAGCACTTCGGGGTCGAGCTTCGGCCGCAGATCATTCCGACTGCGGGTACTACTGCCATTCCTTCAGAAGAGGTGTCTGTGAGCAGCACCTCTGCGGTGTCGATGGGCGACACGTCTCAGGTGTCCTTTCCGAAGACCTCTCGGGTGTCGGCAAAGCGATCCTCTGGAGTGTCGAAAACGCCCCCCTCTAAATATAGAACAGAGCAAATAGAGAAACAACAACAGGTGTCGTTGCTACTGAAGATGTTTTCGTTTTCGCACGAGCAGGTTGAGGAGATCACGGCGACTTATCCCGTCGAGCGGATTCGCGAAGTCGTCACCGCCTATCAGCAAAGAAGTGAAGGGAAGATTGAAAACCCGTCGGGCTGGGTTCTGGCCGCGCTGAAGAGGGGATTTGACTTCGACAGCGCGGCGAAGCGGGTCCGGGCCAAGTACGAACGCCGCCGCGAGCAACAGGCGGCTCAGACCAGCGCGGAGGTCCTCGCTGAGAGCGCCCGACAGGAACTCGCGATCCGCGTGCAGGCTTGGATCGAGGAGCACCCGGGGGAGTACCAGACGATCTGGGAAGGGGAGCGGGCGCGCTGGAAGGGGTCGTCAGCAGGGGAGAGCGAAAGCTACCTCCACACCTGTGCCCGCGTCCGCGTCCAAGAGCTGCTCGGTGGTAGCCCGGCCGAGGCCGCCGAGACCGATGAGGAGCCGTTCGTGGTGCGGCGACTCCACCCTTCACCACCGGAAGCCCAGGGGAAAAGTCTGGTCAGGCAGACGGCTCCGGCGGCGTTCTCGTGCTGACTTATTGCTGACTTGAGAAGATCGCGAGTTGCCGCTTGGATCGCCTTGCCGCGCTAACCAACTGATTATATTGAGGTTAAATGGTGCCCAGGACCGGAATCGAACCAGTGACACCGTGATTTTCAGTCACGTGCTCTACCAACTGAGCTACCTGGGCACGGAGTCTGGCGACCCCAAGGGGGGTAATTTTTAGCAGGTGCCGGGGCGGGAGTCAAGCGCCAGGAGCGAAAGAGGCGGTGAGGGCTCCCCGGGCGGCGTCTCTACACCTTTTGCGCTCGTCCCTACACATTGGGACCTCGCCGAAATTCGCCAAAACGTCGCCAAATTCAATTACGGCCCCATTCATACACAAAAATCCGTCTCCAAGGTGTATCGAGGCCTGGGGAAGCGGCGTCGCGCCGGCTCGGCGGGCCTCTCTGGCCCCGGGAAGGGGAGCTGGAAGCTCCTCTCTACACCTTTTCGGCTCTCCAAGGTGTAGAAAGCCCTCTCCGGGTCGGCTCGGAGGCGGGCCAAAAGTCCGTGGAAAGGCTCCAATACACGTTGGAGGCATCTCGTTGTATTTTTCTCGCGATCTAACCGGGTTTGGCGACCTCCCGGAGCGGGGTTTACGACCCTCGGCGCCCTCCTGGCGGCCTCTCCGTACACCTTGGGGAGCGAAGAAGGTGTATTTCTCTCACGGATTGGCCGATTCTCGGCTCCGCTGGCGGATCTCGGCGAGCTTCTGCTTCTGTTCGGCCGTCAGCACGTCGGGCATGGGGCCGCCGAAGTAGCTCCAGCTGTTGAGGGCGATGGCCTGGGACTCGCTGAGGCCCAGGGCGTAGAGGTCGGCGTGGCTCGTGCGCAGGTTGTACTTCGATTCGAGGAAGCGCGGGCGGCGGTCGGTCTCCCGGATCTCGGTGGCGGGGAGGAAGCGGAGGGCCTCGGTTTTGGCGAGCGGACCCTGGACGACGACGGCGGAGAAGCCCCCCTGCTGCCGCAGGGCGCCGGCCAGCTGGCCGAGGTCCGTACGCGCCGGATCGTACTCGACCTCCACCACCTCGCCCGAGAGCTCGCCGATCCGCGTCCGCACCACCCCGGGCACCCGCCCGAGCGTCGCCTCGCCGGTCCAGTAGCAGTACATCTGGAAGAGCGCCGTGCGGGTCGGTCCGGACGCGGCCGGCGGGGCCGCGAGGGCGCGGGCGGCGAGACCCTGGGAGAGGACGGCGGCCACCGAAAGTGTCATCCAGAGAGAACGGGTCCAAAGCATGCCTCTACCTCCTCGCTGGGGGATACGGGGACGGGCCGCCCGGCGGATTCGGCCCCATGCTAGACTGGCGCACCCATTGCACCGGCCCACGACAGGAGCGAACCTGATGGCACTGAAAGACGTTTCCCCAGTGGAGTATCCGGACATCGTCGGCCCGGAGCCCGAGGAGCCCCAGGCCGCCGCGTTCCGGCCCTTCATCCCGGCCGAGGTGAACCTGCCGGAGCTGACCCTGGTGCCGCTCATCATGGGGACGCTCCTGGGCATCATCTTCGGCGCCTCGTCGCTCTACCTGGTGCTCAAGGTGGGGTTGACGGTCTCGGCGTCGATCCCGGTCGCCGTCATCTCGATCACGCTCTTCCGCATCTTCTCGAAGCTCGGCCTCAAAAACGCCTCGATCCTCGAGAACAACATCGTGCAGACCGCCGGGTCGGCCGGCGAGTCGATCGCCTTCGGCGTCGGCGTCACCATGCCGGCGATCATGATTCTGGGCTTCGACCTGGAGATCACCCGGGTGATGCTGGTCGCCATCCTGGGCGGCCTGCTGGGCATCCTCATGATGATCCCCCTGCGCCGGGCGCTCATCGTCCAGCAGCACGGGCTCCTGAAGTACCCCGAGGGCACCGCCTGCGCCGAGGTCCTGAAGGCCGGCGCGACGGACGAGGAGCGGGCGATCGCGGCCCGCTATGCCGCCCCCCGCCCGGATGCCCCGGGTGCCGCCGCGGCCACCTACTCGGGCGCCAAGACGATTTTCACCGGCTTCGGCATCGGCCTGCTCTACAAGACCGCCATGTCCGCCTTCAAGACCTGGAAGGACACCCCGGAGAAGGTCTTCGGCGCGCCGTTCAAGGCGGGCTCCATCTCGGCCGAGATCTCGCCCGAGCTTCTGGGCGTCGGCTACATCATCGGCCCGCGCATCGGCTCGATCATGTGCGCCGGCGGCGTGCTCGCCTATCTCGTGCTCATCCCCGCCATCAAGTTCTTCGGCGAGGGGATGGCCGGACCGCTCGCCCCGGGCACCATCCCGATCCGCGAGATGGACCCCAACCAGATCCGCGGCGCCTACGTCCTATATATCGGCGCCGGGGCGGTGGCGGCAGGCGGCATCATCAGCCTGGTGCGCTCGCTCCCCACGATCTGGCAGGGCCTGAAAGGCGGTCTGGCCGACATCCGGGGCCGGCAGGGGAGCAGCGGGACGGCAACGCCGCGCACCGACCAGGACCTGTCGCTCAAGTTCGTCGGCATCGGCATCGTCGCCCTGCTGGCGGTGATCATGCTGTCGCCCAAGCTCCACATGAACATTCTGGGCGCGATTTTGATCGTCCTCTTCGGCTTCCTCTTCGTCACCGTCTCCTCGCGGCTGACCGGCGAGATCGGCTCGTCGTCGAACCCCATCTCGGGGATGACCGTGGCGACGCTCCTTCTCACCTGCCTCATTTTCCTCGCCATCGGCTGGACCGGCCCGTCCTACTACGTGACCGCGCTCTCGGTCGGCGCCATCGTCTGCATCGCGGCGTCGAACGGCGGCACCACCTCGCAGGACCTGAAGACCGGCTTCCTCGTCGGCTCGACCCCGCGCCACCAGCAGACGGCGATCCTCATCGGCGCCCTGGCCTCGGCCCTGGTGCTCGGACCCATTCTCCTGAAGCTCAACTCGGCCTCGACGGTCTACGTGCCGCGGGTGAGCTTCGAGGCGCCGACGGTGACCGCCACGATGCCGGCCGACGTGGCGGCGAGCCTGCCGGCGTATGCGGACAGCATCCGGCCGCCGAGCACCGGCGACTACCGGCTGTTCCGTTACCTGCCGGGGAGCCCGCAGAAGGTCGCCAACCTGGACCCGGGCGAGTACCTGGTCGACGCCGCCTCCGGGAAGATCGCCTACAAGGTGAGCCAGAACTTCCCCACCGAGCTGCGGGTGACCGACCGCTCGCAGATCACCGGCAGCGAGAAGCTCGACGGGCCGCAGGGGCTGGAAGACCGGGCGACCTACCAGATCTGGCAGAAGCAGGAGGACGCCGGCGGACCGGCGGCGCGCTACCTGGTCAAGGCGGACGGGACGCCGGTCTACCTGGTGGACCCGGGGATCAACGGCACCCACCGGACGCGGCCGAACGGCTCGACGGTCAACAAGTTCGACGCCCCCAAGGCGACCTTGATGTCGTACATCATCAAGGGCATCCTGAACCACAAGCTGCCCTGGGCGTTGGTGCTCCTCGGCGTCTTCATCGCCATCGTGCTCGAAATGTCGGGCATCCCCTCGCTCGCCTTCGCGGTCGGCGTCTACCTGCCGCTCTCCTCGTCCTCCCCGATTTTCATCGGCGGCATGGTGCGCTGGCTGGTCGATCTGAACCTGCGCAAAAAGCTCAAGGGGCAGAACCTCACCGAGGAGGAGCTGGTGGCCGAGGGGGACAAGAGCCCGGGCGTGCTGATGGCCTCGGGCTACATCGCGGGCGGCGCCATCGCCGGCATCCTCATCGCCTTCATGGCCGGCGTGCTGACCAACTTCAACGACACGATCACCAAGCGGATGACGGCGCAGAACCCCTTCTTCCACGGCGACTGGTCGGACCGCCTCTCTCTCCTGCCCTTCCTGATCCTCGTCACGCTGCTCTATCTCGCGGGCCGGGAAGCCATCCTCGGCAGCAAGAAGCGGTCGTAAACCCGACGCAGAATCGGTTCCACCCGGCGGCGCCCAACGCCGCCGGGTGGGGTGCGCCCCCCCAACGGGGTAGGTTGCCGTTCCCCGGCGGCTGCCGCGGTGTACAGTCAGGTACACAGGCACCAAGGCTCTTGAGGGTTCTCTATGGCGCTCCTCGGCAATCGGGTGGGCAACATTCGGGTGGTCGATTTCCTCGGCGAGGGCGGCATGGGCGCCGTCTATGGGGGATTTGACGAGAAGCTCCAACGCGCGGTGGCCCTGAAGGCGATCCGTGGCGACCGGCTGGACGCCGTCGCCCGCGCCCGCTTCCTGCGCGAGGCGCGGAGCCTCTCGCAGTTGAGCCATCCCAACATCTGCACCATCTACGACCACATCGAGGGGACGGAAGCGGACTTCCTCGTCCTCGAACGGATCGAGGGCAAGAACCTCCACGCGGTGATCTACGAGGGCGCCGACCTCGCCGTCAAGCTGCGGATCGCCGAGCAGATCGCGGAGGCGATGGTCTTCGCGCACGGCAAGGGGATCGTCCACCGCGACTTGAAACCGGGCAACGTCATGCTGACCTCGGCCGGCACGGTCAAGGTGCTGGACTTCGGCCTCGCCCACCTGGTGGGCGAGCCGGGGACGGTCGGCGGGCTTGGCGGGGAGGCCGCCGGAGAGCGCGCCGGGGAGCGGCGCACGGCGACCGGGTACTTCCGGACCGCCTTCGGCACCGTCACCGGCACCGCCTCCTGCATGAGCCCGGAGCAGGCGCGGGGCGAGACGGTCACCCCGGCTTCCGACCTCTACTCCTTCGGCCTCCTGCTGCAGGAGCTGTTCACCGGGCGGCCGGTGTATGAGGCGAACCTCCCCCTGCCGCTCCTCCTGGTCAAGGTGCGCGAGGCGGACACTCTGCCGGTGACCGGGGTGAGCCGCGACCTCGCCGACTTGATCGGACGCCTGAAGTCGCTCGCCCCGGCGGCCCGGCCGACCGCCGCCGAGGCGCTCGCCCGGCTGCGCTGGATCCGCGAGGCCCCGAGGCGGCGGGTGCGCCTGCTCGCCGCGGCCGTCGGCGTTCTCGTCCTCGTCCTCGGCACCGCCAAGTACACTTTGGACCTGCGCCGCGAGCGGGACGCCGCGGAGCGCTCGCGCCACGAGGCCGAGGAGGTGGCGACCTTCCTCGTCGATCTCTTCCGGGTCTCGGACCCGGGCGGGGCGCGGGGCAGCACCATCACCGCCCGCGAGCTCCTCGACCGCGGCGCCACGGCGGTGCAGCGCAAGCTGCGCGAGCAGCCGGGGAGCCAGGCGCGGCTGATGGACGCGATCGGCCAGACCTACCTGAAGCTCGGCCTCTACGACCAGGCGCGCCCGCTGCTCGAAAAGGCGGTCGAGATCCGCGAGAAGCAGGCGCCGCGGGGCGGCGATCCACCCTTGGCCGCCAGCCTGGAGCACCTGGGAGCGCTCGACCAGGCGCAGCACCGGCCGGCGGCCGAGCCGCTCTTCCAGCGGGCCCTCGCCATCGAGGAGCGGACCCTGGGACCCAACGCCCCCGAGCTGGCGAACACCCTCAACAGCCTGGGGACCTTGAACGGCTACCGGGGCGACTTCGCCCAGGCGGAGCGCCTGCTCGGGCGCGCCCTGCGCATCCGCGAGGCGGCCCTGGGGCCGCAGCACCCGGACGTGGCGGTGACCCTCAACAACCTGGCGATCGTCAAGGCCTACCAGGGGAAGCCCGCCGAGGCCGAGCCGCTGTTCAAGCGCGGCCTCGCCATCCGCGAGGAGGCGCTCCCCGCCGACCACCCGGACCTCGCCGTCAACCTGGAGGCCCTGGCGGTCCTCTACGACCGGGAGGAACGGACCGCCGAGGCGGAGGGGCTCCACCGGCGGGCGCTCGCCATCTGGGAGAAGACCCTGGGACCCGAGCATCCGCGGGTCGCCCTGATCGTCGGCAACCTCGCCGGCACCTGTGCCGCGCTGGGCCGCTATGGCGAGGCGGAGGCGCTCTACAAACGGGCCGTCGCCCTGCGCGAGAAGACGCTGGGACCCGAGCACCCCGACCTCGCGTTCTCCCTCTCCGGCCTGGGCAGCCTCTACCTGGAGCGCCAGCGCTACGCCGAGGCCGAGCCGCTGCTCCGCCGCGCTCTCGCGATCGAAGAGAAGGCCCTGAAACCGGGGCAGCCGGATCGCCAGCGAGCGCTCGCGGACTATGTGAAGCTGCTCCGGGCGACCGGCCGGGAGGCGCAGGCCGCCGAGCTGGAGCAGCAGGCGAAGGCGAAACCGCCGTAGAGACGCCCCTCGCGCTATCGAAATCCTTGCCGTTACCGGGGCGTCGGGGCGTCTCCCGCGCCGCCGGGATCGCCGGTGGATCGGCAGGATCGCAGGCGGATCGGCAGGCGGATCGCCGCCGGGATCGCAGGCGTCCCCGGCCTGCGGAGACGCCCCGACGACGGTGGTTCCGGGGAGGTCCCGGACGGCGGCTGGGGGCGTCTCTACGACATCGCCGAAGCCGCCAGCTTGAGGAGCGCGGAGCTGGCCCTGCCGACCTCCCTCTCGACCCTCCGCAGGCTGCTCTCGCAGAGGTCCAGGGCCTGCTGCCGGGCCAGGGTCTCCAGGGCGGCGCACTCGGTGGCGAGCTGCACCGCGCCGAGATTGGCGGCCCCCCCCTTCAAGGCGTGCGCCGCCTCTTCGAGGAGACGCGGCCGGCGCTCGGCCAGGGCCTGGCGCATGGCCGCGAGGTGGTGCGCCGCGTTGGCGGGAAAGACCTCCGCCAGCGGGCGCACCACCGGCTCGCCGGTTTTCCTCTCCAGCTGGTAGAGCAGCTCGAGGCGCGCCGGATCGAGAATGCCGGGTCCCGCCGGCGCTCCGCGGTCCGGCGGGGACAGGGGCTCGGCCGCGGCGAGGAGCCCGGGCTCGTCCAGGGGGATCCAGTGGTCGAGGAGCACCGCCAGCTGTTCCAGGCGGAACGGCTTGGCCAGATGGTCGTCCATCCCGGCGGCGAGGCACCTCTCCCGCTCGCCCTTCATGGCGTGGGCGGTGACCGCGATCACCGGCGTGTGCCAGCCTTCCGCCTCGCTCCGGCGCAGGCGGCGGGTGGTCTCGTAGCCGTCGAGCCCCGGCAGCTGGCAGTCCATCAGGACCAGGTCCCAGTGCCGCTCGACGAGGGCGACCAGGGCCGACGGGCCGTCCTCGGCCACCTCGGCGGTTTGGCCCAGGGCCTTCAGCTGGGCGGTCAGGACCCGCTGGTTGATCGGGTTGTCCTCGACGATCAGGATGCGGGCGGCCGGGTGGAACGGGGCCGTGCTCCCAGTTTCCTCCGGCGGCCCCGGCGGTCCCGGCAGCCCGGCAGTCCGCGATTCCGGCCGGCGCCGCGGCTCGGTCGGCGGTCGCGCCGGGATGGCGAAAGAGAAGACCGAGCCCACCTCGCGGGTGCTCTGGACCTCGATCGTCCCCCCCATCAGCTCGACGAGCCGCTTCGAGATGGCAAGCCCCAGGCCGCTCCCCCCGAACGGCCGGGCCGCCGTGCTGTCGGCCTGGGAGAAGGGGTTGAAGAGCCGCCCCTGGTCCTTCTCCGAGATCCCGATCCCGGTGTCCTCGACGACGAAGCGGAGCCGCTCGCCCGCCGCCTCGGGCTCGATGCGGACGGCGACCGTCCCCGCCGGGGTGAACTTGACCGCGTTGCCGATGAGGTTCAAGAGCACCTGCCGCAACCGGGCGGCGTCGCCCCGCAGGCGCTCGGGCACCCCGGGGGCGATCTCGCAGTGGAGCGCCAACCCTTTGGCGGTGGCGCGCGGCGTCAGCAGGCGGAGGATGCTCTCGACGAGCACCCGGAGCTCCAGGTCGGTGTCCTGGAGCTCCAGCCGGCTGGCCTCGATCTTCGACAGGTCGAGGATGTCGTCGACCAGCACGAGGAGGGCCTCGGCGCTGGTGCTGATCGCCTCCACCTGCTCGCGTTGCTCGGCAGGGAGGGGGGAGCGGAGCAGCAGCTCGGCCATGCCGATGACGCCGTTCATCGGGGTGCGGATCTCGTGGCTCATGTTGGCCAGGAACTCGCTCTTCGCGAGGTCCGCCGCCCGTGCCTCCTGCTCGGCCCGCTTGCGGATGCGGATCTCCTCGGTGAGCGCCCGCCGCGTCCGGCCCTCGCGGACCACGAAGGCGATCATCAGCAGGAGGAGCGCGATCAGGGTGCCGATCCGGTTGGTCATCTCGATCCTGCCGCCGCCGATGCCGCCGATGTCGGGGATGCCGGGGCCGAGATGGAGGACCGAGCGGAGGGCCAGGGCGCCGAACCCGGAGAGGAGCGTCCACAGCAAACCCGGGCCGGGGCCGGCCGCGGCGGTTGCCACCAGAGGGACCACGGCGAGCCAGGCGAAACCGCCGAGCCCCCCGGCGGTGGCGGCGGAGGTGAGGAGGCCGCAGGCGAGGAGCACCGAGAGCTGGCGCAGGAGGTACGAATCGGGCGAGCGGCGGAGGAAAAGGAGGTTGACCGCGCCGGCGGCGAGGATGCCGACGCAGATCCAGGTCTCCTCGCGGGGGCCGAGCCAGAGGAAGCGGACGGCGAGGAGCAGGGCGAGCGGCAGGGTGGCGAGGCAGGTGGTGGTCGCCGTCCAGACCGGACGCAGCGGTTCCGGGTCCGTCGATCGCGGATCGGCGCCGAACCTCAGCCAGGCCCAAAATCGGCGTGCGGTCATTCCCCCCGCCTTCCCCTCCGAAGGACGAAGACGCCCCTGCGAGCCCGCGGCCCCCTCGCCGGAGCTCCATTGTGCTCAGAAGTGAGTCGGAGATAAGTATAGCCCCTCCCCAGGGGGGGCTGCCGGGGACTTGCCGGGACTGCCGGGGGTTGCCGCGCAGCGGCCCTGGGGAGGGGAGCCTGGGGGGGGCCGGGTCGGCTAGGTCACCATCTTATAGCAGGGATGGAGCAGCTCCAGCGGGAGATCCCCCTGGTAGGGGCCGCGGACGATCGTCCCCGAGGTCAGGATGGTGATGGGAATCGAGTCGGGCCGGGGGTGGCGCATCCGGAAGACGAAGCCGGCGGGAGTCGAGGTGGCGCAGGCTCCCCGGTAGGCGGGGGCGACCGCGAAGTCGCGCCGGGTGTCGCCGGTGATCACCGTCACGAAGGTCCCCTGCGCCGCGCCGTGGGCGCGGGCGAAGTCGATGACGGTGAAGATGTTCCCCGGCTCGGGCGCCGGGGTGAAGGTGGCGGTGGCGATCCGCGTCGCCGCGGTGGCGAGCGAGAGGGCGGCCAGGAGCAGGGTCGTCGTGAGAGCCAGGATGCGCATCTTCCATCTCCTCCACTGGTCAGTCTGTCCCCCCCGGGAGCGCCAGGGTTCATCCGGCATCGAAGTCCTACGCGACAGGGGGAGATGCAAAAGACAGGCCCCCGCCAGGTCCGACCCGGCAGGGGCTCTGTCCATCTCCGCGGTGGCGCGGGACCGCGATCAGAAGGGGACGGCGGTCACCTGCAGATTCGAGAACCGCCAGCCGACCGGCGGGAAGTAGGCGCCGTCGGCGACCCGGGCGATGCCGAAGTCGATCCGCACCGCGCGGTTGGTCTCGCGCAGATCGGTCGCGGTCATCTGCCCGGAGAGCACCGCGACCCGGTTGCCGCCGCGGTAGACCTCCAGCGTTACCTGCCGGGATTCGACGTCGTAGGTGGTTTTGAGGTGGTAGTTGGTGCCTTCCTCCCAGAGGCCGCCGTTGTCCTTGGCGAGCTGTCCCTGGCCGAGATCGAGCACGGTCTTGGCGCGGTCGGCGCGCAGGATGAGGCCGTAGTAGAGGGTCTTGTCGGCCCGCCGCAGGCCGGTCACGGCGTGGAAGAGGGGACTCTGCCAGCGATTGAGGAAGAGGTCGAGCTCGACCGTCAGCCGCTTGTAGCGCACGCCGGGGCGCAGCGCCAGGTCGTAGGCCCGGTAGGAGTCGTCGGGCTTGGCGTCCAAAAAGACGCCGGGGAGGGAGAAGCTGCCGTTGGCGTCCGGCTTGGGGGTCCCACCCCCCGGGTTCGTGCCGCCGGTCCCGCCGGTTCCGCCATTCCCGCCATTTCCCCCATTTCCCCCGGTGCCGCCGCGCACCGGAGGCTCGCCGGGGTTTCCCTCGCTGCGCGACTTGTCGACCGCGTCCGCGAGGGCCGTGCCCACGGCGCTCCCCGGGGTGGCCGTCGCGGTCCGGGCGCCGTTCTTCGCCAGCACGGCGGCCCAGGCGAAGGCGGGGACGTCGCAGGTCACCTCCAGGCGCGCCTCGGAGATCCGGCCGACGGGACCGGCGGCCGTGCCGGCCGCCAGGACGTCGTCGACCTCGATCAGGCCCAGGGCCGGAACGGCCAGCTGGACCGCGCCGCCGAGCGCCGTGCCGTCGGCCCGGAAGGCGGCGACGGTGCACCGGCCCGGCGCGTCGCCCAGGGTGACCAGGCCGAGCCGCGAGACGATGCGACCGGTCCGCTCGAGACCCTGCAGGTGGAGGACGCTGCCGGCGGCGGCCTGGCCGGCCTCGGCGACCACCGGGACGGCGGCCCCCGAGAGGACCCGGCCGTCGGCCCCCCGGGCCACCAGCCGGGCGGTGACGACGAGCTGCGGCGCGCCGTCGATCGCGAGCAGACCGGGCACGCCGTCCGGCGCCAGCCCCGAGAGGACGAAGGTGCCGTGCGCCGGCACGGTGACCGTCGAGCCGGCGGGAGCCGGGGCGGGGGAGAGCAGGGTGGCGGTGACGCGGCCCGGAGCCGCCCCGGGGTTGGTGATCACGACCTCGGTGGCATAGTGGACGGCGCCGAGCGGCCCGTTGCTCACCGGGACGTAGACGGTGGCCCAGAGCGGGGTGCGGGGGGTGAGCGCCGCGGCGAGCACGGCGAAGCCCAGGACGGCGGCTTTTCGCATGAGGATAGAGACTCCTGTGGTACGTCGAAACCCAAGTAAAGCGACCCTGATGGGTGCTGCGGAGCGGGAAGGATAGCACGGCCGCCGGCGGCCGCCGGTCCGCTCGGCGACTTTTCTCGCTCCTGTCGATTTCGGGTCCCGCCGTTCGATAAGAGGGTGAACCAACTTCGAAAGGAGAAACGAGACCATGGAATACCTTCTGCTGATCTATTCGCGCGAGAGCGACTGGGCCGCCCTGTCCGAGGAGGCGCGCGGCGCCCTCTACAAGGACTACTACGAGTTCACCGAGGGCATCCGCAAGAGCGGCCACTACAAGGGCGGCAACCCGCTCCAGTCGGTCACCACGGCGACCACCGTCCAGGTGCGCGACGGCAAGACGATGACGACCGACGGCCCCTTCGCCGAGACCCGCGAGCAGCTCGGCGGCTACTACCTGGTCGACGCCAAGGACCTCGACGAGGCGATCGGCCTCGCCGCCCGCATCCCCGGGGCGCGCATGGGGTCGATCGAAGTGCGGCCGATCCAGAAGATGTAGCGGCCCAAGACCGTGCGATATCCCGTGCGATATCCTGCCTCTCCCCTCCCGCCGCTCTCGGAAGCGGGCGGGAGGGGTTCCCTCATGACCCTCGCGGAGCCACCACCCCACCGGGAGATCGAGCGCGTCTTCCGCACCGAGCGGCAGCGGGCGCTGGCGACCGTCATCCGGCTCCTGGGCGGCGATTTCGACGTCGCCGAGGACGCCCTCCAGGACGCCTTCGCCGAGGCCCTGGTCCGCTGGGGGGCCTCCGGCGTGCCGGCCAATCCCCGTTCCTGGCTGGTGAGCACCGCCCGTCACAAGGGTCTCGACCGGCTGCGGCGGGAGACCCGGTTCGAGGAGAAGCGGCGGGTGCTCGCCTGGACGGAACCGCATTTCGAGCCGCCCGACCTCTCGGTCCTGGAGGGCGGCTGGGACGGCGAGCTGGGCGACGACCGGCTGCGGCTGATCTTCACCTGCTGCCATCCGGCGCTGGCGGCCGAGGCGCAGGTGGCGCTCACCCTGCGCACCCTCTGCGGCCTGGGGACCGAGGAGATCGCCCGCGCCTTCCTGGTCCCGGTGCCCACCCTCGCCCAGCGCCTGGTGCGGGCGAAGCAGAAGATCCGCGTCGCGGGCATCCCCTACCGGGTGCCGCCGCCCGAGCTCCTGGCCGAGCGGCTGGACGCCGTCCTCTGCACCCTCTACCTGGTCTTCAACGAGGGCTACGCGGCGACCGCCGGTCCGGCCCTGCTGCGCCTGGAGCTCTGCGCCGAGGCGATCCGCCTCGGCCGTCTGCTGGTCGAGCTGCTGCCGGAAGAGACCGAAGCCCGGGCGCTCCTCGCCCTCATGCTCCTCCACCACGCCCGCCGCGCCGCTCGGCTCGACGGCGAGGGCGAGCTGGTGCTCCTGGAAGAGCAGGACCGTGCGCAATGGGACGCTGGCGAGATCGCCGAGGGCTTGAGCCTGGTCGAGGACGCCCTGCGGCGCGGCGGCGCCAAACCCTACGCCCTCCAGGCCGCCATCGCCGCCCTCCACGCCCGCGCCGCGACGGCCGCCGAAACCGACTGGCGGCAGATGGCCGAGCTCTACCGCCTGCTCCTCGGCGTCCAGCCCTCCCCCGTCGTCGAGCTCAACCGCGCCGTCGCCATCGCCCAGGTCTACGGCGCGGAGGCCGGCCTCGCGATCCTCGACGCCTTAGAGGCGCAAAACGCCCTCCCCGGCTACCACCTCCTCCCCGCCGCCCGCGCCGACCTGCTCCGCCGCCTGGGGCGCGTCGCCGCGGCCGCCGCGGCCTACCGCAGTGCGTTGGAGCTCGCCGGCAACCCCGCCGAGCAGCGCTTTCTGGCCCGGCGGCTGGGGGAGGTGGAGGCGCTGCTGGCGGCGGCCGGGTAGCCACTGGGTAGCTGCGGGGGTGCGCGGCCGGTGGCGAAGGCTTTGTGGTAGCCTCCGACCTCTCGCGAGAGGACTCCCTGGGAAGCAGCGCAAGTGAGCACGAAACCATGACCCCCGTCCTCGGCGGCCAGCGGCGCGAGCTGCGGGCGAGCCTGCTCATCGGGCTCTGCTGTCTGCTCGTCTACAACGCCAACCGGCGGGCGATCAGCGCCGGCGACGCCTTCCCGGCGCGCTACCTGCCGTTCGCGATCTGGCGCTACCACAGCCTCCTGCTCGATCCGGTCGCGGCGCTCACCGCCCAGGGGCGAGACCGTATGGCGTTCTGGATGGTGCCGGTGCCCGGCGGCCACGTCATCTCGCTGTACCCCGTGGTGCTGCCGGTGCTCCTCGCGCCGCTCTACCTCCCCGCGGTCGGTTACCTGGAGCTGCGGGGTTGGACGGAGGAGCGGCTGGACCACGTCGCGAGGGTCATGGAGAAGCTCTCCGCCTCGCTCGTGGCGGCGCTTTCCGCGTCGCTCCTCTACCTGCTGCTGCGGCGCCGGGCGGCGGCGCCGATCGCCCGGCTGCTCACCGTGGCGTATGCCTTCGGCACCACCACCTGGGTGATCGGCAGCCAGGCTCTCTGGCAGCACGGAATGGCGGAGTTGCTGGGGATCGGCGTCCTGCTGTTCCTCACCGCGCCGTGCACCGCGCCACGGGCGCTGGCGGCGGGGTTGCTGTGCGGGCTCCTCGCCGGCAACCGCCCTCCGGACGTCGTCCTCGCGGCGGCGCTGGGCGCCTACGGACTGTTCTGGGCCGGCCGCCGCCGGGCGGCGCTGCTCGCCGTGGCGGCGGCGCTGCCGGTGGCCCTGGTGCTGCTCTACAACCTCGGCGTGGCCGGCAACCTCGCCGGCGGGTACGGGCGGATCGGCAAAGCCAGCTTCTTCCAGCACGACCTGCTTTCCGGCCTCGGCGGATTGCTGTTCAGCCCGACGCGGGGGCTGTTGGTCTTCTCCCCCTTCCTGCTTTTCCTCATCCTGGCCTGGCGGCACCGGCCGCGCGGCCGCGGCGAGCGCGGCCTCAGCCTGGCGATCAGCGCCGGCGTCGTCCTCCAGGTTCTGCTCTATGCCAGGACCGACTGGCGGGCCGGCGTCTCCTGGGGGCCGCGCTTCCTGACCGACCTCCTGCCGCTGCTCCTCTGGATGCTGGTGCCGGTGGTCGTCGCACTGCGCGGCCTCGGCCGGGTGTGCTTCCTGCTGGCGGTCGGCGCCGCGGTCGTCATCGAGGCCATCGGCGCCTTCTGGTACACCGGCGCGACCGACGGCGCGATCTTCGCCGTTGCCGGCGGTCCCCACCCGCTGCGGGCCGCGTGGGACTGGCGCAACGCTCCGTTCGTCGCTTCCTTGCAGCAGGGCCTCGCGCCGGAGGAGCTGATGATCGAGATGCGCGGCAATATCGACGCCATCGACGCCATCGACGCCATCGACGCCATCGACGCCGGCGATGCCGGCGGCGGGGCGACCTCCGCGGTCACCGCCGGCCAGGAGGTCGTCGCCGCCGGCTGGGCGTTGGCCGGCCATCGAACGCCCTGGCAGGTGGCCGTCGTCGTCGACGGCCGGCAGACCGTCGCCTCCCGCACCTTCGTCAACCGGCCCGACGTCCGCAGTACGCTGCACGAGGCGAGCCCCGCCGGCTGGCGCATCCCGCTCGGCACGGCCGGCCTCGCTCCCGGCGAGCACCGTCTGGCCGTCCTCGCCTGGGCCTCCGAGAACGGAGAGGGATTTTACCTGGCGGAGCGCCAGCTGACCGTGCGACGAGCGGCAGGAGGAGCGGAGCCGGCCGCCGACGAGGACTTGAACGACGGCGTGAGGACGGCGGCGGCGCGGCTGCGTGCGCACCAGCAGGGGCCGGGGTACTGGCTCACCGCCTACACGACCGCGGCGCGCTTTGAGCAGCCGCGCCAGGAGATGAACACCTTCGTCACCGCGTTGCTGCTCGACCTGCTCGATCCGCTGGCGGCCACCGGCGGTCTCGGCGACAGCTTGGAGCGCGCCCGAGCGCACCTCACCGGCCAGATCGAGGCCGGCGGATTGGTTCGCTACCACGGCCTCCCCGACGCTCCGGGTATCGGAACGCTGGGGTGCGCCATCACACCGGATGCCGACGACACGGCGCTCGTCTGGAGGCTCGCTCCCGACCACGACCGTGGGCGCCTGCCGGCCGCCCTGGCAACCCTCCACCGCTATCGCACCCGCGAGGGCCTCTACCGCACCTGGCTCGCGCCCCGGGAGGCCTACCAGTGCCTCGATCCGGGCCGCGATCCGAACCCTGCCGACCTCGGCATCCAGATGCACGTGCTGCTGCTGCTGGCCCAGGTACAGCCGCCGGCCGGCCGTGCGCTCTGCGCAGCTCTCCGCCCGGTGGTCGACCAGAATCGGGTCTGGGTCTATTATCAAAGGGCGCCGCTGGTCCCGATCCTCCGCCTCCGCGACCTGGAGCGCGTCGGCTGCGGGTTGGAGCTTCCGGAGTCACGGATGCAGACTCTGGTGCCAGGCCAGGAGACCTGGGTGTCTCTCGTCCGGCTCCTGGGGCGTGCGCAAGACCCCGAAGGTCCACCGCCCGGCGCGGCAGAGCTCCAGGCGGTGCTACGGCAGCTTGCCAAAGAGGACTTTGCCCTTTTGCGAAAGAATCCGCCGCTCCTCTACCACAACGATCTCACCGCGACGACCTCCCGATACTACTGGTCGGAGGACGTCGGCTATGCGCTCTGGCTCAGGCTTGCTTCCGACGATGCGCACCTCTGGCACCCCCATCCGAACGGCTAAGGCTTTCACGCCGCCAGCGAGGCCGGCGCCCCTCCCCCAGCCGGCGCCGTCCCGATTCGCGCCTGCCGTGCCGGCTGTCCCCGCGACCGGCGGCCGGCTTGGCGAGCCCCTTCGCCGCTACCTGTCCTGCCTGCGCCTGCCCGAGATCCTCGTTCTCCAGGGCTCGCCCCTGCTCGGCGCCGCCTTCGCGATCCGCCACCCGAGGTTGGAGAACGTGGGGCCGCTGGCGATGCTCACCGTCGCCAACGTCTGCCTGATGGCGCACATCTTCCTGCTCAACGACTGGTCCGGCCTCACCACCGACCTCACCGACCCCAACAAGGCCGCCGGCGTCTTCACGGCCAGAGGTGTGGGCCGCAAGGAGATCGGCGGCCTGGCGGCCGGCCTGCTGGCCGTAAGTCTCCTCCTCTTCAGCCGCCTCGGCCCCAGCACCCTCTGGCTGGCCCTGGCCATCGCCACCTTGAGCGCCCTCTACTCCCTGCCCCACTTCCATTGGAAGGGCAGACCGCTCCTCAGCTCCGCGGCCCACCTGGCCGGCGGCGCCCTCCACTTCCTCCTCGGCTACTCCCTGGGGAACGCCATCGACCGTCGCGGCCTCGCCACCGCCACCTTCTTCGCCCTGACCTTCGCCGCCGGCCACCTGACCCAAGAGGTCCGCGACCACCAAGGCGACGTCCAGAACGGCATCCGGACCAACGCGGTGATCTTCGGCCCCCGCCGCACCTTCGCCGCCAGCCTGGCCCTCTTCACCCTGGCCTACGCCCTCCTTCTCCTCCTGGCCCTCCAGGGCATCCTTCCGCATCCCCTGGCAGCCCTCATCGCCCTCTACCCCATTCACCTACGCTGGTCGCAGAAGACTCTGGCCGAGGGCCTCACCTACGCGAGCATCCGCCGCCTGCAAGCACGGTACCGCGCGCTCTACGCCATCATCGGCCTGGCCATGGTGGCAGCCCGATGGCTGGGCTGAAAATCGGCAACCCCGCCGAGCAGCGCTTTCTGGCGCGGCGGCGGGGGGAGGTGGAGGCGTTGTTGGCGGCGGCCGGGTAGCTGCGGGCGGTCACCGGATGCATGATCGCTGAGAAGTCGGAGCCGGCACAAGGCGAAGACCGGAGCAAAGGGTGGTGGGCGGCGAGTTGCGAGAGTTGGTGATGGCGAACGGAGGAGCGCGGCGCGGTGATCCCGCCAGGGCGTGAGCTACCTACGCGACCGCCTAAGAGAGAGCTAAATGGTATCCCGTCTGGTACCATCAAGGCCTGGCCGCTTTGGATGGTATCGGCGCCGAGCATCGGAAGCTGGGGCCGATCCGGCTGATAGGCACAAAGCACCTGGTTGAAGAAGTTCAGGCTCTGCGCCAAAGGAGGAGGGCTGAGTTGAGCATCGGGCAGCGCTACACTTCAGGCTCAATCGACGAGAGCCTAAGTGAGCTTCGTCGCGCAGCATTGGATACACGACCAATTGCTGGCCTGACGCACCGGTTCTACCGATATCCGGCGCGCTTCTCTCCAGCATTCGCCGCCGCTGCGATAGCCAGTTTTTCAAAGCCTGGTGAACTCGTTCTCGATCCCTATATGGGTGGGGGAACCACTGTCGTTGAAGCACTAGCCCAAGGTCGGCGCGTTGTTGGATGTGATCTAAACTCGCTGGCCATCTTCATCGGAAAGGTCAAGACGACGGTTCTTTCCACTGACGATCGGCAGGCACTGACCCAATGGGCTGGTGAGGTTGTCCCTTCTCTACTGTATTCGTCAACGCCCGAAGAACTACCGAACGTCCTATGTATGCGTCGGACTCGCAACCTGTCGCTTCCTTCCACGAGACCGATCAAAAAAGTGCTTGCGCTCGCTCTTTTGAGCCTCCGCAATCTGCCATCCAAGGATGCGGAAGACTTTGCGCGGTGTGCCCTCCTCAATGTTGGTCAATGGGCACTAAACGGCCGGAAGCGTGCAACCCCCCTTCACGAATTTCGCAGGCGGCTTTCCATTACAACTCAAGAAATGCTCACCGGGCTTGGCAAGTTCGAGCGAAAACTGCAAGAATACAGTGGCATGGCAGCGAAGCCGGTGCTCATCCACGATACAGCTGTCAACTTAGAGCTATACGAACCTCTAGATTCCGAGAAAGCCAGCCTCGTAGTCTCGAGTCCACCTTACCCCGGTATCCACATGCTTTATCATCGCTGGCAGGTCGACGGACGCAGAGAGACACCCGCCCCGTATTGGCTAGCGGCCTGCCAGGACGGGCAGAGTGCTGCCTTCTACAACTTCGCAGATCGCAGGGCAGTAGAAACTTACTTCGTTGAGTCACTGCGGACCCTAAAGAGCATTCGTCGCGTTTTGAAGGATGGCGCACTGTTCGTTCAAATGGTCGCGTTCAGCAACCCAGAAGAGCAGTTGCCGCGATATCTACAGAACATGTCCGAAGCTGAGTTTCGGCAGGTTCATACAAGAGATAGTAAGCCGATTTGGCGGGCGGTCCCCGGCCGGCGGTGGCATGCAACCATCAAAGGTCCACTGAGTGGCTCGCGTGAGATCGTTTTGGTACATCGAGCGTGTTAAGCGAATTCCCTGCTTGGGTCAACGCGATACCTGCATAAGCTTCAAGAGTGTCGTCGCCACCCGGTGAATCTCAGCGCGTTGCTCCTGTGGCGTCGCCGGACGAAGAGAGTCGTCATCACTACTCCTACCTACAATCGATTGGGCCGACTGGTACATTTGGTACAGGTGGAACGCGACATGAGAGGTATATTTCTGCAGTCTGCTCTGTACCTCAGTTTCTGTCAGCTTCTTTTGCATCAGGTACTTTCGAAATACGTCTAGCGATGCCATGTCCTGGTTGATTAGGAGCGTGAGGGGACGCTTGTCTGTTGGTTCTTGATAGGCTCCTGCATCCTCCGGACTCCAGTTCTCGCCACCGAAGCAGGTCCCGTTCTGCCATGACGGACGCTCAATGTACTTGAGATCATATGGCGGACGCCGTGACGCCCCGGCTGGCATAGTACCACTAACAAGACGCGGCTCAGGCTGCGGGCGAACTGGACGTTCTGTTATAACCGCGTCAAACTGCGTACTCAGAATCTTACCCTGCGGTCCTGCGGCAACGACCTCAAAGCTGAGCTGCTCTCCCGCCAGAGCATCAGGTGGCAACACGACCAGCAGAGATAAACGCCCCCTTGAGGGCTGCGAGAACGTAGTCAGCAGTCCCTGGCGACCCGGAGTCAGACAGCGGGCGTTGAATGTCCATCGCGGCGACGGACCCAAGGCAAGATCATCATTCCCATCCCATCGAACGCGTACGTGAGTGTCCAAGCCGCCGAGCCATAACCTGACTGGCTGTCTCGTGCTGATGCGTATGTATGTGGGATTCTCTAGCAGCTTGGTTTCTGCCGGCGCTACGACCGGTTGCATAATCAGTTCAATTGAAAGCTGTCGAGGCTCCCTGTACCCATTAAACCTCGCGAACGCTCGGAATGTAGTCCGAACAGGATAGTCGTCTTCATCGAAGCCGTCGGGTGGGTCGAATCTCAGCCGAAATTCGACCGCCCTTTCAGACCGTTCCTCTGCAATATGCAGCTCCGGAATCTTAGCACCCAGCTCATACGCGAAGCTCGCCAGAGCTGGCCACGAATTCGCTGGAGTAGAACTGATCACGAGCTTCCGCTCCACGTCAGGCTTCAGCCGCAGCGCAGATGAAGCCGGATTAGATACTAGCACCGGATAATCTGACGGTTCGCCTCGGTCTGGTGACAGCAAAGCGACGAGAGAGTCGGGAACAGGCTTACTGGCACCCAAGACAGAGTCAGCATCCTGGAGTCCTGGCTCGTTGCCAGCTCCTACGACGACGTGATCTGCGTACTGATGATGCGATTCGATGAGCGTGTCGAGCGCCTCCTTGACTTTTTGGTCGCCCGCCTGCAGTTCTGCCACTTCGGCTTCGGCATCCTCTTCGAGTTTCTGGAGATCCGGATCACCTTTGAGGGTCGCGATGAGTCGGCTGAAGATCGCTTCCCACGTGCGCCCCTTGTAAAAGCCCTGACGCGACCCTTGCATTAGTTCGCCGAGCGCTTCCGGTCGCAGGCCGTCAACATCCACGATGATCATCATTCGTTTCCTGAGATACTTGAAACCGAGTTGCTGGACGATAAAGCTATTATCCAAGCCCTCTTGCCGCTGTCCGTTCACCAAAAAGACGCAGCAAAGTTTGCCACCCTTGGGTCGCTCCAAGTAGCTTGCGACTGGGGTTGGGCCCTCTTCGAGCAAGGTCTCACCTTCAGCCATATCGAGAATCTCTTCTTCATCTACCCGATCTTCAGCCTCTTCCTTCCTTGGCAGGACGACTACTCGGATGCTGATGAAACCAAAATCATTGAGGCTCACAGTTGGAAATAGACCTTCTTCTATGATGTCGCTGAGGACCATGCTCTCTCCTTCACATGGAGTCGCCAACCGCCTGCGGCTGGAATGACTTATCCAAAAGGCGAGTACCGCTTGCCTCAAGTTGCGCGGTCCGTCGTGCCAATCGGAACCCGGTTCCATTCATAGGATCCGGTTTATCTTTGAGTGCGTATAGATCATAAGGCAGCACTGGGTTGAAGAGCACATGATTGAGCGCATAAAAAAGAGTCCGCGCCACGGCGCTACCTTGCCGGCCGAAGTCGTAACCTATATGTCTGAACATGACTCCTGCTTCGAATTGAGCCCTACCTATAGCAGTCAACTCCGCAGCTGGAACACGGCCGTCGGGGTGAGCAGCTAGATATGCGTAATATGGATCGCGCCGTCCCTTCGGAATGACCTTCCTGACAATTGTCCATCCAATGCCGTCCCGTTTTTCATCAAGGCACTCAGGAGCCCGTCGACTCATGATAACCGAGTACTTGCTCGCCGCGTAGGTTGACGAGCCACCTTGCCCGAATATACCTATCAGGTACGGTTTCTCCGCTTTATCCGTCCGACCAAGCGACAGCAATGTCTCATGGACACGCTCAGGTGTTTGGCCGATTCCATGATCCCTTATTTCTACGGAAAACTCTCGTGCCTTCTTATCGAACTCAAGCCGTAACAGGAGCTTGCGGCGCACATCGCGCATCCGCTCCTCAAGTAATCGTCTTGCGTCCTTGCTCGACGTTCTCCATACGAGATCAAGCCTTGGTAAATCGAAATACCTCTCTACAGCCTCCCGCGGTGACATCGGCATCGGAGCTTCTGGGTTCTTCAGAAGCTCCAGCCTTCGAGCGAGTTCAATGATCGCTTCCATTCCATTAATTAGTCGTTCGGAGGCTGGATTGTAAGGATCCCCTGCTAGCTGGATGCGACCAGCGTTACCTCGATCACGACCGACGGGTATCCAATGCAGTTTCCCCGGCTGCCAGCCGGAGGTGGGATTTAGATCGCTCCACGTGTAGACGTTCTCGTCAACGATCTGAAGGTCGCTCAGCACCGCGGTGATCGCTTCAGTGCTTTTTGTTGACAAGAGCCTAGATACGATCTGCGGTGAGTCGATGAGTGATTCGGCCATCGTCATGCCTGCCCTCCACGTACTATCCAAATTGTTCGCGCTATTACTTGACAGGTAGCGCTTCCCAGAGTTCCACAATGCGGCCCGGTGTCGCGGCCGTTGGCTTCAGCGAGTATCGATCACGCCCCTCCTTCACAACCACTCCCTCATGCCGCAACCATGCGAGCGCAAGGTATGCTTGGTAGGAAGGAATCTCTCGGCGGGTTGATGGATCCCTAAGAGGAAAGATCTCCGCTGTCTCAAATCGGGCCCCTTCCCCTCGCCTTGCTCGGATCGCTGCGATTAGCGCATCGACTACGTGACGGGGAGCACGATGTTCGTACTCAGCTCGGTCGTGCTTGGACCATGCGATTTTAACGAGTCGGTCGCCATCTCGCTCGAAGCGAGGGAACCCAGTGGTCCGCTGAGTGGCACCTCGCCGGACCCTGCGATTTGGTTCTGGCGACGGTGGTTCCACCAGACCTGCCTCTTCAAGAATTGGACCCGACGCTTCCGCGTCGGACTGCGAGGCCAGTCGCGATACTTCGTCAACCAAACTGGCAAGAACAGCCACCTCGTCATATCGCCGCTGGCCGAGCGACTGTTCAATGAGTTTCCGAAGTTCGGCCTCAGTGTCGGAGAGTATCCGCAATGCATCCGACCATGCCGACATACAGGCATAATACAGGGAGATACACTGTAAGTCAATGGCGCTATAGCCTGTAGCTGCTTACCTGGACGAAATCGAGCCTCTCCCCTCTCCGGGCCCAACTACCGAAGCCTGGGATGGGGCGCCGCGCACCGACCGAGGCACTACGCCTGGTTCTTCGCTTCTCGCGGCTTCTTCTTGGAGAGGCTTGGCAGGCTCCCGAACCGCCCAGAGCCAAACTCCTTAAGTAAGGCGTCGCCGAGAGCGCTCCTGCTACGCGGGAGGTCCGCTCAAGGAGAGCAACTCTCTGTAAGTGCTTGAAAGGATTGGTGCACCCTGAGGGAGTCGAACCCCCAACCTACAGATCCGTAGTCTGTCGCTCTATCCAATTGAGCTAAGGGTGCACGAGATACAGCCACGTGCGGAAGGGGGATTGTACGGCACCCCGGGCAGGGCCTGCAACCCTTCGCTCTCCCAGAATCCCGGGAGGCAGCCCATTATCCGCAGATACAGGCCAGAGTCCCGGGAGGCAGCCCATTGGCCGCAGATACAGGCCAGAGTCCCGGGAGGCAGCCCATTGGCCGCAGATACGGGCGAGAATCCCGGGAGGCAGGCCATTGTCCGCAGATACGGGCCAGAGTCCCCGGAGGCAGACCGTTGTCCGCAGATACAGGCCAGAGTCCCGGGAGGCAGCCCATTGGCCGCAGATACAGGCCAGAATCCCGGGAGGCAGGCCGTTACCTCGCCGTGAAGGGTTGGACCGTCTCGCCGAGCCTGCGGCCCAGGGCTGTCAGGTAGATGTCGAGCGCTCGGTCGCTGCCGTAGACGAAGCGGAGGAGGAAGCGGAAGAACGGATTGGCGATCCGGCCGCGGGCGGTCAGGGTCAGCTGGCTGCCCCCTTCGCCCGGCGGGCCGGGAGCGAGGTCGAAGGTCCAGGTGCCGCGGAAGGGGGCGTCGTTCGCCAGCACGCGGAGCACCAGCCGATGCGGCGGGACGGCTTGGACGACCTCGTAGGTGACCGCGCCGTCGCCGTTGTGCTCACGCCAGACCGGATGCCCGTGGCGGTCCGGCCGTCGTTCCATGCGTTGGACCAGCGGGTCCCAGGCGGGGAGAGCGGCGAGGTCGGTCATGGCGGCCCAGACGACTGGCGGCGGTTGCCGGTAGCGGGCGCTTTCCGCTGTTACGAAGGTACGCGGCAGGAGCATCCCCACCCCGAGCACGACGAGCAGGAGGGCTACGGCGGCGAGCGGCGTGAGGAGGAGGACGGTGCGGAGCCACTTCGCCATGGCTCATTCTAGCGAGGTCTTCAACCTCAAACCGACGAGCGTGTCTCCCTGGGAGCGCTGGCGTCCTCGCCGGCTTCTTCTTCCCCCGCCCGGCCGGCGGGGACGCCAGCGCTCCCAGGGAAAAATCTGCCTTGCTTGTACAGATCGGTCTTTATGCCGGGTGTCCGCGGCGCCTCCTCCCATCGTCATCCTGGCGAACTCCGCGAGCCGGATGGATCTGGGAGGGGGAAAAGAGGGCGCGAAGGCGGGAAACTCCCCCGCCCAGGTCCTGCGGTCGCCAAGGCTCCCTCCAGGATGACTCTCCGGGAATTCAGGATGCTGCGGCTACTGGGCGAGCGCCGCCGCGGCGCGGCGAGCCGCTTCTTGGAGGCGCTCGGGGTCGCGCCGGGAACGCATCCAGGCCGCGGGCGTCTCCCCCTCCAAGAGGTCCTGGGGGCTGACAAGCCAGGAGGCCAGGGTGTAGGGAGTCTCGATCGTTCCCTCGAAGACGGCGAGGACGCGCGCGAGCTCGGGGTACGGTCGCCCATCAGGGCCGAATTGGAAAGCCGGGTAGAGCTTGCGGTCTCCCGAGGCGTCCAGCGCGAGGAGGCGGCCGCGCTTGGCCAGGTCGGACACGGCCTGACGGCTGCCGACGGCGAGCAGCGCCTTGGCCTGATCGACATCGAACAGCGGACCGAGATGGCGGCCCCACACCGTTTCGTTCACCACCTACTCGATCATCCCCTCCAGGGGCGAGGAGGCGTTGGCGTAGAGCTTCCTGGGGATGCGGCCGGCGTGGGCGGCGAGCCAGCCGGCCTCGACGGCGAGCTTCATCGCCTTGGCCATGCGCACCGGGTCCTGGGCCTCGGCCACCGCGGTGTTCATGAGGACGCCGGCGGCGCCCAGCTCCATGGCGAGCGCCGCGTCGCTCGCCGTGCCGACTCCGGCGTCGACGATCACCGGCACTTTTGCCTGCTCCAGGATGATGCGCAGGTTGGCCGGGTTGCGGATGCCCATCCCCGAGCCGATGGGGGCGCCGGCGGGCATCACCACGGCCGCTCCCAGCTCCTCCAGCTTCTTGCAGACCACCGGGTCGTCGTTGGTGTAAGGGAGGACCACGAAGCCCTCCGCCACCAGCCGCTCGGTCGCCTTCAGGAGCTCGACGTTGTCGGGGAAGAGGGTCTTTTTGTCCCCGATCACCTCCAGCTTGACCCAGTTCCAGCCCCCGGCCTCGCGCGCCAGGCGGGCGGTGCGCACGGCCTCGTCGGCGGTGTAGCAGCCGGCGGTGTTGGGGAGGAGGAGGTAGCGGTCGGGGTCGACGAAGTCGAGGAGCGAGCCGCGCCCCCGCTCGTCCAGGTTCACCCGGCGCAGGGCGACGGTCACCATCTCGGTGCCCGAGACCGAGAGGGCGGCGGCCATGGTCGCGAAGTCCTTGTACTTGCCGGTCCCCAGGATGAGCCGCGAGCGGAAGGTGCGGCCGGCAATGGTGAACGGTTCGACTTCGGCGGTGACGACGGGATCGAGAGTGGTGGTCATGCGTCCTCCTGCGCGGCCATTCTAGCCTACGGCGGCAGCCCTATCGCCCGATCTTCCAAACGCGGTTCTCCTCAGCAGGCGTGCGGAGTGACGGTCGCAGCGAATCGGACGGCGCCGTTCGAGCGCGGCAGGCGCACGGCGTGGATCGGGCGCTGGGAGACGATGCAGGTGCAGCCCGCGGCCGGTGGTTCTTCCAGGAGATCGACCCGGAGCTCCCCCCGGTTGCTGCGGATCGAGCGGATCGTCACCTTCGAGACGCAGCTCTGGGTGGGCATGGCCGCCACGATCACCAGGTCCTTCTGGAAGTTGACGGCGGGCGGAGCCTCGGGGAGCGAGCTGCCGGCCTGCAGCTGGGTCCAGATCTGGCTCCAGGTCGCGGCGTCACGGATCACCTCGCGGATCTCGCCGCCGGTCTGGCCTGGTACTGCGACCTGAACGAGTGTGGTGAATGGCACGTCGCCCGCTGGCGCGCTCGGAGGGCCCGATCGGACGGCGCAGGTGGAGGGCACGGCCGCGACGAGACCCAGTAAGCTCAATACACCCAAGATCGCCGTCCTCATCATGCCACCCAGGGCAGTGAATGTGGCAACTCTTCGTCTTCGCTCCGCGTCAGCAGGCCCGTGGAGCCGTGGTCACGGTGAACTGGACGGAGCCGTCCGTGCGCGGCAGGCGTACGACGTGAAACGCCCTCTGGGAGGTGATGCAGTGGCAGGTGGAGGCTGGCGGCTCCTCCAGGACGTCGGCCAGGATGTTTCCGGTTTTGCCGGCATCGCCGTTGATCGAGCGGACGGTTACCTGGGAGATGCAGGGTTGGGTGGCCATGGCCGCAACGATCACCATTTCGAAGCTGAAGTCGACGGCGGGCGGCGTCGCGGGGAGCGAGCTCCCGGCCCGCAGGTCCGCCCAGACTCGGGTCCAGGTCGCCGCATCGCGGATCACCTGGCGGAGCTCGCCGCCGCTCTGGCCGGGTACCGAGGTCTGAACGACCGTGGTGAAAAAGATGGCGCCACCCTCCGGCTCGCTGGGAGATCTCGCCCGGCCCGCACAGGCGACGAGGCCAACGGTGGCCAGGAGGGCCAGGACAGGGAGCTTGATCCTCATGGCTTGGATAGTAGCAGACGCGATACCGGCGGCTACGACCCTATCCCGCAACCGCCGCCAGCATCGGAGCCGGGGACGAATCGACGATCCGGTTGGCTGCATCGACGAAGACGAGCGACGGCCGGTGGCGGCGGGCCGCAGTATCGTCGTAGGTGGCGTAGGTCGCGAGGATGACGACATCCCCCGGGCCGGCCTTGTGCGCCGCGGCGCCGTTCAGGACGATCTCGCCCGCGCCGGGGCGGCCGGGGATGGCGTAGGTCGCGAAACGCTCGCCGTTGGTCACGTTGTAGATCTCGACCCGCTCCCATTCGAGCAGGTCCGCCGCCTCCATGAGTAGCGGATCGACGGTGACCGAGCCCTGGTAGTGGAGGTTGGCGTCGGTCACCGTCGCCCGGTGGATCTTCGACTTGAGCAGGGTCCGTTCCATATCTTCAATCCTCGATCGCGAGCTGGAAATTGTCGATCAGTCGGGTGGTGCCGATCCGGACCGCCAGGGGGAGGACCACCCGGCCGGTCAGGGTCGAAACCGGTTGAAAGCTTGTGGCGTCGACCACCTCGGCGTAGTCGACCCGCGCCAGCGGCTCGGCGGCGAGGACCTCGCGGAGGAGGCGCCGCACCTCGTCCCCCCGCCGCTCGCCGGCGGCGACGGCCTCGGCCGCCCGGCCGAGCGCCCGGGAGAGCACGAGGGCCGCCCGGCGCTCCTCGGGGTTCAGGAAGACGTTGCGCGACGAGAGCGCCAGGCCATCCGGCTCGCGTACGGTGGGGGCGCCGACGATCTCGACCGGCAGGTGGAGGTCGCGCACCAGCCGCCGTACCACGGCGAGCTGCTGGGCGTCCTTCTCGCCGAACACCGCGAGGTCGGCGCCGACCAGGTTCAGGAGGGCGCACACCACCGTGGCCACGCCGCGGAAGTGGCCGGGCCGGAAGGCCCCTTCGAGCCCCTCGGCCGGGCCGCCGGGCTCGACGAAGACGGTGTGGCCCGGGGGATACAGGATCTCGACCTCGGGGAGGAAGAGGAGGTCGCAGCCCGCCTCGCGGAGGAGGTCGGCGTCCTGCTCCGGCTGGCGCGGGTAGCGGGTGAAGTCCTCCCCCGGGCCGAACTGGGTGGGGTTGACGAAGACCGAGGCGACCACCCGGTCGGCGCGCTCGCGGGCCTGGGCGAGGAGCGACAGGTGGCCCGCGTGGAGCGCCCCCATGGTGGGGACGAAGCCGATCGTCTTCCCCCTCGCCTTCCAGAGGCCGATCTCTCCCCGCAGGTCGGGGACGGTGCGGACGGTGAGCATGGCGGGTTCCTAGCCGTAGAGCTTCTTCAAGTCCTCGACCGGGCGCTTGCCCTCGCCGTAGCTCTCCTCCAGGGAGGGGAAGCGGCCGGCGCGGACGTCGTCCGCGTAGCGCTCGATCGCCTCGCGCGCCAGGAGCCCCAGTTCGGCGTAACGGCGGACGAAGCGGGGGGCGATCCGCTCCTCCAGGCCCAGGAGGTCGTGGAAGACGAGCACCTGGCCGTCGCAGTCGACGCCGGCGCCGATGCCGAGGGTGGGGATGGTGAGCTGGCGGGTGACCTCGGCGGCGAGATCGGCGGGCACGGCTTCTAAGACCAGCGAGAAGGCGCCGGCCGCCTCGACTGCCAGGGCGTTCTCGACCAGCGCCTCGCGCGCCCGCTCGCCCCGGCCCTGGACCTTGAAGCCGCCGAACCGGTGGACCGACTGCGGAGTGAGCCCCAGGTGGGCCATCACCGGCACCTCGGCCGCGACCAGGGCGGCGACGAGCTCCGGTCGCGCTCCCTCGATCTTGACCGCCTGGGCGCCGGCCTCCTTCATGAAGCGAATGGCGTTGCCCACCGCCTGCACCGCGCCTAAGTGGAAGGAGCCGTAGGGCATGTCCGCCACCAGGAGGGCGCGCTTCACCCCCCGGCGCACGGCGCGGGTGTGGTGGAGCATCTCCTCCATGGTGACCGAGAGGGTGTCGGGGTGGCCGAGGACGACCATGGCGAGCGAGTCGCCGACCAACACGACGTCGACCCCGGCCGCGTCGGCGGTCCGGCCCTGGCCGTAGTCGTAGGCGGTGACCATCACCAGCCGCTCGCCCCGCTCGGGGGCGGCCGCAACCCAGGGGACCGTGACGTTCTTGGTATCTCCCGCCGTGCCCGCCATCTGTCTCCTCCTTCTACGGAGTCGGTTCGTTTACAGAGGCCAGAAACCGAAAAGCCCCGCCGCCTGAAAAGACGGAAGGGCCTTAGAGACACCCCCACTGGATTCGCGGCCGGCCGATAGGCGAGGTGCCGGTCTCACCAGGAGATCCGGACCTCTTGGGGCAGGCGCGCGCGCCGGGGGGCGGCGCTGGCGATTCCGTCTCGGTCCCGGGGCCTCGTCCGAAGACGGGCTAGTGGGATCCAAGCGGCTGGTAGTACTCGGTCCCCTTGATCGGCCGCGCGAGCCGGTACAGCAGCTCGTCGAAGTCGGCCGGCCGGTCGGGGAAGTTCATGTGACGCGTGTCCACGACCAGCAGAGGGGACCGGCTGTAGTAATGATAGTAGTGATTGTAGGCGTCGATCAACTCTGCGATGTATTTCGGCGACATCGACTTCTCTACGTTACGCTGCCGTTTCCGGATCCGCTCCATGCAGGTGTCGACGTCGGCCACCAGGTAGAGGACGAGATCGGGGACCGGGATCTGCGGTTCGAGGAGAGCGTAGAGCTTGTCGAACAGCATCAGCTCGTCGTCGGAGAGGTTCAGGTAGGCGAAGATGCGGTTCTTCTGAAAGGTGTAGTCGGAGACCAGCAGGCGGTCGAAGAGTTCCCGCTGCTGGATGTCCTTCTGCTGCTTGTAGCGCGCGAGGAGGAAGTAGAGCTCGGTCTGGAAGGCGGCCCCCGGACGGTCCTGGTAGAAGTCGCCTAAGAAGGGGTTCTCGATGTCCTCGAGGATCTTCACCCCCTCGTAGCGGGCGGTGAGCATCTCCACCAGAGTGGTCTTGCCGACCCCGATGGGGCCGTCGACCGCCAGATAGTGGATGCCCAGAGGATCGGGTCTCAAACCGCGGCGTGGCTCTCTGTCGGCGTCGGACGGTCGGCGGGGAGGAGCGGGTTGTAGAGCGTGTCGCGCTCGACCGGCACGAAGCCCGCGAGGCGGACGATCCGCTCCAGCTCGGGCCGGCTGAGCTGCTGGGAGGTCCCGGCGCCGGCCATGTGGTAGATCTTCTCCTCGACGATCGTGCCGTCCATGTCGTCGGCCCCGAAGCGCAGGGCGACCTGCGCCAGCTTGGGGGTGATCATCACCCAGTAGGCCTTGATATGAGGGATGTTGTCGAGCACCAGGCGGGAGGTCGCGATGTGGCGCAGGTCCTCGCTGCCGGTCGTGTGGTACTGGAGCCCCATGTAGTTGTTCTCGGGGTGGTAGGCGAGCGGGATGAAGGCGTTGAAGCCGCCCGTCTCGTCCTGAAGCGCGCGCAGGCGCAGCAGGTGGTCGACCTTGTGCTCCGGCTTCTCGACGTGGCCGTAGAGCATGGTGCAGTTGCTCTTGATGCCCATCCGGTGGGCGATTCTGTGGACCTCGATCCACTCGTCGGCGTCGAGCTTGCCGTCGCAGATGATCTCCCGCACCTCGGGGTGGAAGATCTCCGCCCCGCCGCCCGGCAGCGACCCCAGGCCGGCGTCGCGCAGGCGCCGCAGCACCTCCTCGATCGAGATCTTCTCGTGCTTGGCGAACCAGCCGATCTCGATCGCCGTGAAGGCCTTCAGGTGCGCGTTAGGGAAGCGCTCCTTCAGGCCGCGGAGCATCTCCAGGTACCAGTCGAGGGAGAGGTCCGGATGGAGGCCGCCCACGATGTGGAACTCGGTGACCGCGTTCCCACCCTGGTCGGCGGCATGGGCGTACACCTCCTCGTGGCTCATCTGCCAGGCGTGGCTCTCGCCGGGCAGGGCCGCGAAGCTGCAGAACTTGCAGTTGTAGGTGTAGACGCAGATGTTCGTCGGGTTGATGTGCCGGTTGACGTTGAAGTAGGTGACGTTGCCATTGATCCGCCGGCGGACGGTGTCGGCGAGCCGCCCCAGGTGGAGGAGGTGGGGCGTCGTGAAGCAGAGGAGGGCGTCGTCGGCGTCGAGGCGGCCGCCGTCCCGCACCTTCGTGGCAAGGTTGCGCAGGGGAGCAGGGAAGGTCGTCGGGTCCAGAATCTCGCTCACGCGAGGAGTATATCAAGAGCGGTCGCGGCGAAGAGCCAGATGGAGAGGAGACCGTTGGCCTGGAAGAAAGCGGCATCGAGGCGGGAGAGGTCGCCGGGCCGGACCACCCAGTGCTGGTAGAGGAGGAGAGCGAGGCAGCCCACCCAGCCGACCCAGAACCCGGCGCCGAGCCCCGGATAGAGCCGGGGGAGGAGGGCCAGGAGGACGAGCATGGCGGCATGGAGCCCGCCCGAGAGGAAGAGCGATCCCACCACCCCGAAGCGGGCGGGGATCGAGTGGAGCCCGGTCTGCCGGTCGAACTCCAGGTCCTGGAGGGCGTAGAGGATGTCGAAGCCGGCCACCCAGAGGAGGACGGCGCCGGCGAGGACCAGCGGCACCGCGGTGACGTCGCCCCGAATGGCGATCCAGGCGCCGAGCGGCGCCCCGGCGAGCGACAGGCCGAGGACCAGGTGGGCGGCCCAGGTGAAGCGCTTGGTGTAGGAATAGAGGAAGAGGATGCCGAGCGCCAGGGGGGAGAGGGCGAGGGCCAGCGGGTTCAACCGCCAGGCGGCCAGAATCAGGAGGAGCGCGCTCGCGGCGATGAACAGGGAGACCGCGGCCGGGGAGACCAGCCCGGCCGGCAGCGCGAATTTCGACCGAATGGCGCCGCGACGTCCAATGGATTACCTGCTGTTATCGGATGTCTTTCACAAGACGTATCTGAAATTGGATGAGGAGGGGACGGAAGCGGCAGCGGTTACTGTTGCCGCTATGACAAAAGGGATTGCGCACGAGCCGCCCAAAAGATTCGAGATGATTGTGGATCGTCCATTTCTTTTCCTGATCGAAGACCATCAAACCAAAACCATTTTGTTCATGGGGGTGGTGTTTGAGCCTCTGGCGGGAGGGTGAGACGGCAGTTTCCAAGAACAAAAAGCGGCAAGAGCACAGCCGCACTGCAAAACGCTTCGCGTCCTCATCTTCCGCTTCCAGTTCACACGGCAGCCCCGCCACTTCGTGCGCCAGTTCGGCAAACGAATCCGGCTTCAACTCCTGCCATGCTTCAGCCTTGCCGTACTTCTCCACCAACCGCCGTTTCGGGCGAACGACGAAATTCTCGACATTCATTGCCGCAACCTCGTCGCGCAGAATATAGGCGGTTTCTTGCCGCAACTCCGCTTCCATGTCAGGCCCTTCCTTCACCACACCCAAGAGCTTGGTGTCGAGTTGGCTGATCAATTCCAATCGTGCTTTGAACAGCCGTTTGCCAAGCGATTCGCCCAACGCGCCGTCGGTCGTCTCCGGGTTCTGGCTGAAGAACTCGAGGTTTTGGCAGTAGTCAAACAGGAAAAAGAACTCCTTGTGTTTGCCCGGTCCGAACAAATCAGGACACCGCCGCGTGCCACGCCCGACCATCTGCCAGAACTTCGTTTTTGACCGCACCAGCTTGAAGAAAACGAGATTCACGACTTCCGGCACGTCAATGCCCGTGTCGAGCATGTCCACCGAAACAGCGATGTGCGGCGGCTTGTCCTTGTTGGAAAAACTATCAATCAAGCTCTGCGCGTATTCGGTCTTGAAGGTGATCACGCGGGCGAACGTGCCTTTGTAATGAAGGTAATTCGCG
>Ga0137403_10000596_pt1 | contig 46855 bp, 44 predicted proteins | sample CZOMad2_1_16fung_FD_122057 | JGI IMG/M metagenome (GOLD analysis project Ga0137403, IMG submission 122057) | Vadose zone soil fungal communities from Angelo Coast Range Reserve, California, USA - CZOMad2_1_16fungal (Hybrid Assembly) | ecosystem: Environmental > Terrestrial > Soil > Vadose zone... | reverse complement strand
GCGCCAGACCCCTCACCCTGTCCCTCTCCCACAAGGGGAGAGGGGACTCTGTTGAAACGTCCTGCGTCACTCGCAAGGGATGTGTGAATCCCGTAGCGCGAAAGCGGGGGTCCAGGGCGAGCGACCAGTTCTGCGGCCCTGGATTCCCGCTTGCGCGGGAATGACAAGGAGTGGGTGAAGGGTGACAGGCCCGAAAAGTCGGTATCAGAACCGCTTCAGCAGCCGGTCGATATAGTCGCGTTCGACCTTCGGGCGGGCGCGGTCGCCGGAGCGCCGGCGCAGCTCGTCGATCAGCTCGCGCGCCCGCTGCACGTCGGACTGCTCGGGAATCTTCACGTCGGTGGTGTCGATGGCGCCGGTACCGTTCTCGTTGCGGCCGAGCGGATCGCGGCCCTGGCCGGACGGATCCTGGCCCGGGTTCCGGCCGGCCTGCTGCTGGAGCTGCTGCATCATGGAGTTGGCCATGTCCTGCATGCCCTTCTGCAGCTCGCCCAACGCCTGGCTCTGGGGATCGGTGGCCTCGCCGGGCTTGCCCTGCTTCAGCTTCTCCGTGGCGTCGCGCATCGACTTTTCGGCCCGCTGCAGCGGACGCGGAATGTCGCCCATCATCTCGCCATAGCGGCGCATGAGATCGCCGAGATCGCGGCGCAGGCCTTCCTGATCGGCGGCGCCGGGGTCGCCGTTGGGCATCGACTGCTGGCCTTCGCCCATGTCCTGCGAGTGGCGGAAGGTCTGGTCGAGCAGCTCCTGCTGGCGCTTGGCGAGCTTGTCCATGTCGTCGAGCATCTTCATGGCCTCGGCCGTCGCCGGGTCGGTCTGCTGCCCATAGGGCATGCTCTGCATGTTCTCCAGCATCTCCTGGAGCTGCGACAGCATGTTGCGGGCGGCATCGCGGGCGCCGCCCTTGGCCAGCTCGCGCGCGCGCTCCAGCATCTTCTGCAGGTCCTCGCGGTGGACCTCCATCATGTTCGGGTCGAACGGGCGCTGATGCGGCTGCCCGGCCTGCTGCTCCATGTCGCGCTTCATCTTCTCGGTGAGCGCGGTCATGAACTGGTCCATGGCCTGCTGCATCTCGTTCATCAGGCGCTCGATCTCTTCGTCCGACGCGCCGTTGGCAAGCGCATCCTGCAGGGCCTGCTGGAGCCGGCGCAGCTCGCGCTCGGCCACCGCCAGGTCGCCCTCCTCGATGCGCAGGGCCAGCTCCCACAGCAAGGCCTGCACGCTGTCGACGGAGGCGCCGGTGGGGTCGAGGGTCAGCCGGCGCTGCGCCACCTGCAGCCCGAGGACCACGACCAGATCGTCGTTGTAGGTCGGCGGCTGCGCGGCGATGGCATAGAGGGCGCGCGCGACCGAGCGGCTGTCATCGGGATTGGCGATCAGCCGCTTGCGCTGCTCGATCACGGCGCGCGCGATCGGGTGATGGAAGATGCGCTCGGGCAGCACGATCTGCAGGAGGTCGCTGGTGGCGGTCTGTCCGATGGCGTCCTTCGCGGCCAGCTGAATCGTCACGGGCAGGCCGGCCCAGGGGTGCGGCGTCAGGTCGTGGTAGCTGATCTCCTGGGCCTTGCGCGGATCGGCGCCGGACAAGGTCAGGGGGATCACGATCTCGCTCAGCTTGCCGGGGCCGGTCTTGCCGTCGGCGCGGCGGATGGTGGCGGTCACGCCGGCCAGGCCGTAGTCATCGCTGGCGGCATAGGCGATGCGCAGAGCCTTGCGCTCGCTGGCGCCCGGCGGCGTCATGAAGGCGATGGAGGGCGGCCGGTCCGGAATGATCGTCAGCGGCCAGCCGGCGATCTCGACGCCATCGCGGGTCACGGCCAGGCGATCGCCGGCGCGGATCTCGGCCTTCACCTGATAGGTGCCCGGCTCGACCGCGGCGAACGGCGTGGCGGCCGGTCCCAGCATCAGGTCCGGCACATCCGATCCGCCCTGCAGGATGGCCAGTACGTTGGTGCCGATCGGCAGCCGCAGGTCCGTCGGCGTGTCGGCGTGGCTGCCGGCGTCCTTGCCGTCGCCGACCTCCAGGAAGATCGGGGCGAGGTTGGTATAGGTCGGCGGCGTCAGCGAGAGCGTCAGGCTGACCGGGCCGGTGGCGGCCAGGCTCGACAGATTCGGCGTCAGCGCGCGCAGCAGGCGCTCGGGCGCATCGCGCCAGCCGCCGACCACGGCGATCAGCAGCACCAGCCCCAGCAAGACGCGCAGCGCAAAGGGATCGCGCTCCATGAAGCCGGCCTGGGGCAGCCCCACCCGCAGCCGGCCGATCCCGCGCGCGATCTGCCGGCGATATTGCTCCCACAGCCGCGACGCCGCGGGATCGCCGGCGCTGGTGGCGAGGTCGTCGGCCAGGCCGGTCAGCGGCCGATGGACGAGATCATTGACCCGTTCGATGCGCCGCAGCCCCTCCATGAAGGCGGGGAAGCGGAGCGCCGGCCAGATGCGTCCGAAGGCATAGGCGAACGCCACGGCGAAGCCGATGAGGAAGGCCAGATGCAGCCAGCCCGGCAGCAGCGGGAACAGGTCGAACAGGGCGGCGATCAGGAACAGGCCGACCACGACGAACGTCGGCCAGAACGACGGCCAGAACCGTTCCCACAGGATGGCCCAGCGGGCCAGCCAGATGCGGAAGCGTGGAAGGCGTATCCGGCGCCTCAGCAGGTCCGGATCAAGCAGCGGCTCTATCGGGGCCTCCATCGGGTGGCCTGCGCCCGCAGGGCGTTGGACCGGTCATCGGCCAGCCAGCCGGGCAGTCGGTCGCGGTCCATTATAGCTTGGTATTCGGGCCGCTGCCTCACAATCGCGTATTCGTGACCGCGGACCATCACCTCCGGCGCCGGCCGCCGCAGGTTGTAGGTCGAGGCCATGACGGCACCATAGGCGCCCGCGGAACAGATTGCCAACAGGTCGTCGGCCACGATCGGCGGCATGGCCCGCTGCTCGGCCAGGCGATCGGTCGACTCGCAGATCGGGCCGACGATGTCGACCTTCCGGGTCGGCGCGTCCGCGGCCGGCTCGGCCACCGGCATGATGGCATGGTAGGCGTCATAGAGCGCCGGCCGGATAAGATCGTTCATGGCGGCGTCGACGATGAGGAAATTCCGGCTGACGCCGTCCTTCACATAGATGACGCGGGTCACGAGGACACCGATCGTGCCGACGATGCGCCGGCCGGGCTCGAAGATGAGGGGTAGTCCGAGGGCGCCGACGGTCTGCTTCACGGCCGCGGCGTACGCCGCGATCGAGGGCGCGGTCTCGTCGGCATAGGCGATGCCGAGGCCGCCGCCGAGGTCGATCTCGCGGATGGCCAATCCCGCCCGCCGCAACTCGGCGGCCAGCGCCGCCATCTTGGCGAAGGCGATCCGGTAGGGTTCGATCTCCGTCAGCTGCGAGCCGATATGGACGGCCAGCCCGCTCACCTCGATGCCCGGCAGCCGGGCCGCCTCGGCATAGGCGGCCTGCGCCTGGCCCAGCTCGATCCCGAACTTGTTCTCGGCCTTGCCGGTGGAGATGCTGGCATGGGTGCGGGCGTCGACATCGGGATTGATGCGCAGCGCCACCCGCGCCTTGCGGCCGCGCTCGAGCGCGACCTGGTTCAGCAGATGCAATTCCGGCAGCGACTCGACGTTGAACTGGCGGATGTCGGCATCGAGCCCGGCGGCCATCTCCACGGCGGTCTTGCCGACGCCGGCGAACACGATCTTGTCCTCGGGCACGCCGGCGGCCAGCGCGCAGCGCAGCTCGCCTTCGGACACCACGTCGGCGCCGGCGCCGAGCGCCGCCAAGGTGCGGACGACCGCGAGATTGTTGTTCGCCTTCAGCGAATAGCAGATCGTGGCCGGCTGTCCGGCGACGGCGGCGGCAAACTCCTCGTAGGCCGCGCGCAAGGCGGCATCGGAATAGCAATAGAATGGCGTTCCCACCTCGGCGGCGATGCGCGCCAGCGGAACCTGCTCGGCATGGAGCTGGCCGCCCTGATAATGGAAGAAACTCATAGCGAGGATGGATCGGGATATTGGCGCGGGAAGTGGTCGGTCTTCGGGTCCGGCGGCTCGGGCGCGCCCTGCTTGCCGCAGGCGGCGAGCGAGAGAGCGAGGGCAAAGATCGCCACCCACTGCAAGATCACCCTGCGTCCTTCCCCGGGTTTAACCCGGGGACCAGGCTCAGGATGAGGAGAATTCGTTGTTTCTCTCGACATCATATGTCCGCTCCTACCCGGCACGAAGTTTCTCGCGCGCAATCGCCGCCGCCCGCCGCACATTGTCCGGGGCGGTGCCGCCGAAGCTGGTGCGGCTGGCGACCGACTTCTCCACGCTGAGGACGCCGAAGACGTCGGCGCTGATGCGCGGCTCGACCGACTGCATCGCCGCCAGCGGCAAGGCCTCGAGCGCGCAGCCCTTCTGCTCGGCCAGGCGGACCAGCGAACCCGTCACGTGATGGGCGTCGCGGAACGGCAGGTCGAGCGTGCGCACCAGCCAGTCCGCCAGGTCGGTGGCGGTCGCGAAGCCGGAGCTCGCGGCCCGTCGCATCACCGCCTCGTCGACCGTCATGTCGCGCACCATGCCGGCCATCGCCGCGACGCACAGTGACAGGTTGTCGGCGGCGTCGAAGGTCGGTTCCTTGTCCTCCTGCATGTCCTTGCAAAAGGTCAGGGGCAAGCCCTTCATCATCAGCACGAGCGCATTGAGCGCGCCGACGACGCGGCCGGTCTTGCCGCGCACCAGTTCGGCGGCGTCGGGATTGCGCTTCTGCGGCATGATCGAACTGCCGGTGGTGAAGGCGTCGCTCAGGCGGATGTAGCGGAATCCGTCGCTCATCCACAGTACGATCTCCTCGGCCAGGCGCGACAGATGCAGCGCCAGGATCGTGCCGGCCGCCAGGAACTCGACGGCGAAGTCGCGGTCGGACACGGCATCGAGCGAGTTGGCGGCCGGACGGTCGAAGCCGAGCGCCTTCGCCGTCAGGTCGCGATCGATGGGAAACGACGTGCCGGCGAGCGCGGCGGCCCCGAGCGGGCAGTCGTTGAGCCGCCGCCGCGCATCGGCGAAGCGGCCGCGGTCGCGCCCGAGCATCTCCACATAGGCCAGCAGGTGATGGCCGAAGGTGACCGGCTGGGCCGGCTGCAGATGGGTCATGCCCGGCATGATGGTGGCGGCATGCTGCTCGGCGCGGTCGACGAGCGCGTCCATCATGTCGACGATCTGCGCATCCAGCCCGTCGATGCAGTCGCGCACCCACAGGCGGAAATCGGTCGCCACCTGGTCGTTGCGCGAGCGCGCGGTGTGCAGGCGGCCGGCGGGATCGCCGATGATCTCCTTGAGCCGGGCCTCGACGTTCATATGGATGTCTTCGAGGGCGGTCTTGAACTCGAACCTGCCCGCCTCGATTTCCCCGCGCACGCGGTCGAGCCCCGACTGGATCGCCGCCCCGTCCTCCGGGCGGATGATGCCCTGGCGCACCAGCATCGCCGCATGCGCCTTCGAGGCCGCGATGTCTTGGGCGTAGAATCGGCGGTCGAAGCCGATGGAGGCGTTGATCTGCTCCATCACGGCGGCCGGGCCTGCGGCAAATCGCCCGCCCCACATGCGGTTCGCGTTGCCTGCCGCGGGCGATACGGTTAACCCGTCGTCAAGGATGTTGCCGGCAGGGTGGGGCGATGGAGGTGGCTTGATGGTCAAACGCGTCGTTCCTGGTCTCGTCGGGGCCGTGCTGGCGGCCGCGGTCGGCTGGCTCGGTCTCCAATATTGGGGCGCCGGCACGCCGCCCTGGGCCGACCGTGCGGGCCAATCGGCGGTGCCGCCGATCAGCGGGACCGTCGGGAACTTTACCCCGACAATTCCGGGACGGCCAGCGCCCATCGAGCCGTTCTACGATGCCGACGGGCACGAGGTCAGCTTGCAGGGGTTCGGCGACAAGGTGGTGCTGCTCAACCTGTGGGCGACCTGGTGCGCACCCTGCCTGAAGGAATTGCCGTCGCTCGACCGCCTGCAGGCCGAGCTGGGCGGCGACCGCTTCCAGGTCGTCGCCGTCTCCGTCGACCGCCGCGGCGTCGAGGCCGTGCGCCCCTTTTTCGAGAAGCTGAAGATCACTCATCTCGCCATCTACGTCGAACCGAAGAACCGGCTGGCCGAGGCGATCGGCCTGCAGGTCCTGCCCTCGACCATCATCATCGGTCCGCACGGCCTGATGGCCGGCAAGCTGATCGGCGCCGCCGAATGGGACGCGCCGGAAGCGCTCGCCTTGCTGCGCCACTACATCGACCAGGCCGCCCGCGTTACGCAAAATTGACCATGTCGCTGCCGCCGCCCGCGATCGAAAGGCGGCCGGCTGGTTAAGCTGATTTTGATGGCTAAGGCGCAGAGTCGCCTCTTCCAAGAGGTGACGCATGGGAATCGTTGCATTGCTGCTGGGCATCGCGGGCATCGTCAGCCTGCTGACCTCCACGCGCGGGCTGGCGGTGCTGATGTTCGGCGCCGCGGCCGGGTTCTGGCTGCTGCCGAGCCTCGGAGGCGGTGGCGGCGGGCCGGCCGGCTTTGGCATGGCGGCCCAGCCGCGGCTGGCGCCGACGGCGGAATTCAAGACCGCCGGCGGCAAGCATCTCACCCTCGCCGATTTCCGCGGCCGCGTCGTGCTGCTGAACATCTGGGCGACCTGGTGCGGCCCCTGCCGCTCGGAGATGCCGTCGCTCGATCGCCTGCAGGCGCTGCATCGGGACGATGGCCTCGCGGTCCTGACCGTTTCGGTCGACAGCGAAGGGTTCGGCGCCGTGCGTCGCTTCTATGCGCAAAGCGGCATCCGCAATCTCGGTCTCTATCTCGATGTCGACGGCGCCACCGCGCACGCGTTCGGGACGCAGTCGATTCCGACCACACTCCTCATCGACCGCGACGGCAAGGTCGTGGGCTCGCTGGTCGGCGCGATGGAGTGGGATTCGCCCGACGCCCTCGCCCTGATCCGCCACTATCTCGACAGCTGAGGCGCGGCCCCACCCTTCCCCCCATTTTGCAATAGCTCGATCGGAAGCGCGCGCTCTGCTGCAGCATTGTGTCGATCGGGCCAATACGGTTACCCAAAATTGACCATGTCCCTGCCGCCGGCCCCGGACATCGGGGCGGCCGGTTAAGCCAATTTTGATGGCTAAGGTGCAGAGTCGCCTCTACCGAGAGGTGGCGCATGGAAATTCTTGCATTGCTGCTGGTTGGTGCGGGCATCGTCTGCCTGGTGCTCTGCATCCGGGACGTCGCCGCGCTGATGTTCGCCGCCGCCGCTGGCCTATGGCTGATCCCGATCCTCGTGGGCGGCCACGACATGCCGGCCGGCTTCGTGGCACAGGACGAGCCGCAACCGGCGCCGCCGGCCGCGTTCAAGACCGCTTCGGGAAAGCCCCTCACGCTTGCCGATTTCCGCGGCCGTGTCGTGTTGCTGAACATCTGGGCGATGTCGTGCGTCCCCTGCCAGTCGCAGATACCTTCCTTCGATCGCCTGCAGGCCCTCTATCAGGGCGATGGCCTCGCCGTGCTCGCCGTTTCCGTCGATGATACGGGCAGCACGGCCGTGCGCCGCTTCTATCATCAGGCCGGCATCCGCGCTCTGACGCCCTATCTCGACGAGACCGGCGCGACGGGCATCGCCTTCAACGCTCACAAGTTCCCGACCACGCTGCTCATCGACCGCGACGGCAATGTCGTGGGCTCGCTGACCACCGCGGTGCAGTGGGAGTCGCCCGACACCCTCGCCCTGATCCGCCACTATCTGGACAGCTGAGACCTGCGTGCTATCGCACGTTTTCGGCGGCGTGATCATCCTGCGTCCTTCGACAAGCTCAGGATGAGGATGAATCTTGGTGGCACGAAGAAAGCCCTCATCCTGAGCTTGTCGAAGGACGCAGGGCGCTGATCCCAGCGTCTCGTAGCAAGAGTTCGTGTTGAAGGAGTCGCGGCATCAGATCGCCTGTGCGGCGATCGCCCCAGTCTATGGAACAGGGAATTGCAGCGGTCGCCCCGGCGCGATGCGCCGGCCGTCACCAGGCGATGACGTTGGCGACCTTGAGGATGACGGCGAGCTGGAACACCACGGCGACGGCGAAGGTGATGCCGAAGAACAACGCCTCCTGGCCGGTCGTCATCGGCCGTCCCCGCTTGCGGGCGGACGGACTGGCGTTCTCGCTCTGGCGGTCGGCGGCGATGGATGAATCGGAAGGCGACATGATGCTCTCTTCAAGACTGCGGCGCGCTTCGGCTCCCCACGCGCGCCTGTCAGAGTGATAGCCCAAAATTCTTAAGGGCCGCTGAATTGACGCGCCCGCAGGCGAGCGTTCGACCTCGATCGTTGGCGCGAATCCCACGGCCGTCGCCTCGCGGGTGCGTTACGGCGCCAGCGGCCCGACATGGAGGAGGTAGGCGACCTGCAGCACCGCCCCGAACCCGAAGGCGACCGCCAGCACGGCGAACTCCTGCTGACGAGTCAGCGGCCGCGAGCGGCGATGCGCCGGCGCCGGGCTCGTCCCCGAAGTCCCGGTCTCGTCGCGCATCCAAAACAGATCCTGATCCATGGTCCCCTCCTTGCTCCCCAGGTCGGCGCCGACGAGGCGCCGCGAATTCCATGTCTGAGATAATGGGGGAGAACGGCGGAAATCGGAGTGACGCGCGTCACAACGGAGGTATCTTGTTGGCGAAGTTGTGACGCAGCGCACATGGATGAAACAGTTGAAACGAAATGTGAGGGGATAGCGGATGGTGGATGCGACGTGCTGCCGGGCTGCCGACCGTCGAGTATCATGGATATGGATAATGCAGTGCTAACGATACGAGCGATGGACGCTGAGGACTGGAAGGAAGGGCAGGCATCAGAGGCGATGTTGAACGGGTGATGCGGAGACTGCTGCGGGACGCCGCCAAATAGGATACAAAAGAGCAAGCCCAAAAAAGGGCGACGTGATCGTGGGTGGAAAGATCATGCGTGAATGGCTGAGGGGCCGGCAGGCCGCGCCATCGGCGAGTGCGGCGCCGGGAATGGCAACAGAATTGGCGCTGGACGCCGTCGCCAAGCTGAGCGAGTTGCTGGAGCGTCATCCGCTGGCAATCCTGGACGTCAACCGGCTCCCGTTGCCGAAGGCGGAGATGAAGACCGCGCTGAAGCTCCTGTGGCAGATCGCGCGGAACGAGCAGCGGCGCAATCAGATTGAGGTGGCGTACATCCACCTGTCGAATTTTCAGGACGGCGTGGGGGACGTTCCTCTGGAGCCGATCGTGCCACCGAACAGTCCGCCGGAGAAGGTGGCGGCGATCCTCGATCCGTACATGCTATTCGCTGCGCAGGTGCAGGCCGAGACCCACGTATTGTCGGAGGAACTCCGGCAGTTCGAACGGTCAGTGGCGGGATAAGGCAGGCCGCGAGGCGCGACAGTTGTCACATTGGCTGCCGGAGCCATTCTGGGAGTGGTCGAAGATGGAGCGGAAGGTGAGGGCTGTGCTCGGCGTTGCTTTCGTTGCGTTGGCGGCGTTTCTGTCGAATCCTACAACCGCACAGGACATCACGGGTCTTGGGCTCAGCCTACACGACATCTGCTTCCGAGACGCCACTCCGATGAGCGACAAGTGCTACGGCTTCATCGGTGCGATCGTCGAGATCGTGGAACTCGATCAACTTGATCCAACGCAGGAGCGGAGTTTCCCGCCCACCTGCATTCCTCGCGGACTCAAGGTGGAAGACATATACGAGGCCATACGAGAGCCGCTCAGCAAGCGTACTTTCAGTTGCGCGGGCATTTGCACGGCCACCTCGTCCGTCTTCTCGGCACTGGCCGCCGTCTATCCGTGCAAGGATTAGGTACTCCGGAGCGCCAACCGCCGGGTATGGTTGAAAAGGCTTTGAGATTACGCAATCCTGCCCGCGCCGATTCGGATGCTGGCGCGGGCAGGATCGCGCGATGGATGGGCCGGTGCAAGGCGTAGACGAGCTGATCAAAGCCGCGGCCGACCGCGAGACCTCGGGCGACCTGGCCGCCGCCTATGCGCTCTGCGAGCAGGCGCTGGACGCCGATGCGCGTCATCCCGCCGCGGCCGAGCGGGCCGCCCGTCTGGCCGAGCGGCTGGGGCGGCGGGCGGAGGCGTCCCAGCATTACCGCGCGGCCGTCGCCGCGGCGCCGCACCGGAGCGATCTCCGGCTGTCGCTGGTGCGGTTTCTGCTCGAGGCCAACGATCCCGCCGGCGCGCAGGCCGAGGCCGAGGCGCTCGCCCGCCTCGAGCCCAAGGACTGGCGCGTGCCGAACATGCTGGGCGTGGCGCTGCGGCGGCAGCGCCGGCAGGCCGACGCCATCCTCCAGTTCGAGAAGGCCGCCCGTCTCAATCGCAAGGCCGAGAGTCCGTGGGTCAATCTCGGCAATGTCCAGCGCGATCTCCGCGCCTACGACAAGGCGATCGAGGCCTATCGCAAGGCTCAGCATCTGGCGCCGAAGGTGGCCGATACGGTGCGGCTGCTGGGCGCCACCCTGTGCGAGGCCGGCAAGACGGAGGAGGGGCTGGCCACCCTCGGCCGCGCCATCATGATGGACGCCCGCAAGGCCGAGTCTTTCCATGATCGCGCCGTGGCGTTCCACAATCTCGCGCGCATTCCGGAGGCCCACCGCGACGTCGAGCGTGCGCTGGCGCTCCAGCCCGGCAACATCGCCTATCTGCGCCTGCGCGGCGCCGTCGAGCGCCGCCTCGGCCGGCTGAACGACGCCCGGCAGACCTACGAAGGCATCCTGAAGGACCATCCCGACGACGTGCAGACCCTGCAGCTCTATGCCCGGCTGTGCGGCCTGTCGCTCGGCGACAACAAGACCGCCAGCGCAGCGCTGCACAAGGCGCTGGCGCTGCGGCCCGGTGACGTACGCCTGGCGGCCCACCTCTGCCGCGTGCTGATGGAAAGCCGCTACGATGTCGAGGGCAAGTTCATCGACGAGGCCCATGCCATCGCGGCGCCGCTCTGCGATGCCGGCATGCCGCCGGTCGATGTCGTCGACGACCTCCAGGGCGTCTTCCTGCGCACCGCCGATTTCAAGCGCGCCGAGAAGATCGCCGCGACTCCGGCGGTGTTCGAGCATTGGATCGCCTCCAACAACGTCGGCGCGCTTCACAACCAGCTGGGCCGTGTGCGCACGCTCGAGGACCGCTACCGGCTGGTCGAGTATCACCGCGCCTGGGGCCGCCTGATCAGCGCGCGCGCCAAGCCGCTGCCGCCACGCCCGCGCCGGCCGCTGGCCGGACGCAAGCTGCGCATCGGCCTGATGTCGTCGGACCTGCGCCACCATCCCGTGAGCTATTTCGCGCTGCCGATCGTCGAGCACCATGACCGCAATCGCTGTGAGATCTTCTGCTACTCGTTCTACCCGCAGCCGCCCGATCAGGTGCAGGCCTTCATGGCGCAGAACGTCGCCGGCTTCCGATTGATGCCGGACGCCACCAACGAGGAGGTGGCCGAGCGCATGCGGGACGACGAGATCGACATCCTCTTCGAGCTCGGCGGCACCACGCGCTACAACCGCCTGGAGGTGCTGGCGCTGCGGCCGGCGCCGGCCCAGGTCAGCTGGCTCGGCTATCCCCATTCGGCCGGCCTCGCCGAGATCGACTACATCCTGGTCGATCCCTATCTGAAGCCCGAGGACCCCAAGCTCCTCATCGAGCAGCCCTTCCTGATGCCGGAGAGCTGGGTCTGCCTCGGCCGCCTCGGTTTCCATGACGAGCTGCGCATCGAGCCGGGCCTGCCGGAGGAGCGCGCCGGCTGCCTCACCTTCGGCACCGCCAACAATCCCTACAAGTTCTCGGCCGGGCTGATCGAGCTGTGGGCGAAGGCGATGATGCGGGTGCCGGGCTCGCGCTTCCTCCTCATCCGCCCGGAGGGCGGCTCCGCCGCCTTCCGCAAGAACATCGCCGACGCCTTCGAGCAGCACGGCGTGGCCGCCTCCCGCCTCGACTTCGAGCCGGTGCGCGGCACCCACCTGCCGCACTACAACCGCATCGACATCGCGCTCGACAGCTGTCCGCATACCGGCGGCACCACCACCTGCGAGAGCCTGTGGATGGGCGTGCCGACGGTCACCCTGATCGGCCCCTCCTTCTTCGAGCGCCTGAGCTACAGCAACCTCACCAACGCCGGCCTCGGCGACCTGTGCGCCCGCACGCCCGAGCAGTATGTGGAGATCGCGGCGCAGCTGGCCGCCGACCGCCCGCGCCGCCTGGCGCTGCGCCACGGCCTGCGCGCCCAGATCCGCGCCCATCCGCTCGGCCAGGCCCAGCGCTGGGTGCGCAACTTCGAGAACGAGGCCGCGCGCGCGGTCGCTGCGGTGTCGCAGTGATGGGCCGCATCTACAGAAATGGGACTGGCACCCTGCGTCCTTCGACAGGCTCAGGATGAGGATTCTTCTTTGTGCCACCAAGAATGTCCCTCATCCTGAGTTTGTCGAAGGACGTACGAAGCCCGTGCAACTCTAAGCGGCAGGGCGCGATGAATCGGGGGCGGCGATGAAAGCGGTGATCCTGGCCGGCGGGCGCGGCTCGCGGCTGCTGGAGGAGACGGCGGTGCGGCCGAAGCCGATGGTGGAGATCGGCGGCCGCCCGATCCTCTGGCACATCATGAGAATCTACGCCCATCACGGCATCGAGGACTTCATCGTCTGCGCCGGCTACAAGGGCTACCTGATCAAGGAGTACTTCGCCAACCTCGCGCTCCACCGCTCCGACGTGCGCTTCGACCTCGGCCGCAACAGCATCGAGTATCTCGGCCACAACGAGCCGTTGAACTGGCGCGTGACGGTCGTCGATACCGGCGAGAACACGATGACGGGCGGACGCCTCCGCCGCGTCACCGCGCATCTCGAGGCCGACGAGCCCTTCTGCATGACCTATGGCGACGGCCTCAGCGACGTCGATATCGCCGGCAGCATCGCGCTTCACAAGCGCCAGGGCGTCCTCGCCACCATGACCATCGTGCGCCCGCCCGCCCGTTTCGGCTCGGTGCAGCTGAGCGGCGACCGCATCGCCGCCTTCCGCGAGAAGCTGCCGGCGAGCGAGGGCTTCATCAATGGCGGCTTCTTCGTGCTCTCGAAGCAGGCCATCGATCTCATCGCCGGCGACGACACCGTGTGGGAGCAGGAGCCGCTGGAGCGCCTCGCGTCCGGCGGGCAGCTCGCCGCCTTCCGCCATGACGGCTTCTGGCAGCCGATGGACACCATGCGCGACCGTCTGCTGCTGGAGGAGCTCTGGGCCGGCGCCGCCCCGCCCTGGAAGGTCTGGGCTTGAGCTTCTGGCACAACCGCCGCGTCCTCGTCACCGGCCACACTGGCTTCAAGGGCTCCTGGCTCTGCCTGTGGCTGGAGAGGCTGGGCGCCGAGGTCGTCGGCATTGCACAGCCTCCCCACACCGACCCCAATTTGTTCACCCTGCTGTCGCCCTGGCCGGCGCTCGATCATCGCATCGCCGACATCACCGCCGCCCCGCCGCTCACGGCGCTGATCGCCGGGAGCAGCGCCGAGATCGTGATCCACCTGGCGGCCCAGGCGCTCGTCCCCGCCGGCCAGCGCGATCCCGTCGGCACCTTCGCCACCAACGTGATGGGCACGGTGCATGTCCTGCAGGCCGCCCTCGCCCTGCCGGCGCTGAAGGCCGCGCTCATCGTCACCACCGACAAGGTCTACGCCGACCCGGATTCCGGCCGCGCCTTCGAGGAAGCCGATCCGCTCGGCGGCACCGAGCCCTACGGCGCCTCCAAGGCGGCGGCCGAGCTGGCGGTCGACGCCTACCGTGCCGCCTATGGCGCCAGGCGCATCGGCCTCGGCAGCGCCCGCGCCGGCAACGTCATCGGCGGCGGCGACTGGTCGGCCGACCGCCTGGTCCCCGATCTCGTGCGCGCGCTCTGGTCGGGCGAGCCGGCGCTGCTGCGCAATCCTGCCGCCATCCGTCCCTGGCAGCATGTGCTCGACCCGCTCGCCGGCTATCTGCGCTACCTCGAGCGCCTGGCCGAGGACCCCGCGCATGCGCCGCCCGCCCTCAACTTCGCGCCGTCCGACGCCTCCGCCCGCCCCGCCATCGACGTCGTCGACCGCTTCGTCGCCCGCTTCAACGATCACCCGCGCTGGAAGTCGGCCGGCGCGCCCGAATATCGCGAGGCGGCGATCCTTCGCCTCTCCGCCGCGAAAGCCATCGCGACGCTGGCCTGGCATCCGCGCCTCGATTTCGACACCGCCGTCGCCTGGACCGCCGCATGGCACGCCGCCCACCGCCACGGCGACGACATGCGCGCCTACACGCTCGCGCAGATCGCGCACTACGAGGCGCTGGGATGAGGCAGATCCACGCGCACTCGAGAATTCTTTTTATTCCATTGTCACCCCCGCGAAAGCGGGGGTCCAGGGCAAGCGACGGAATCTTTCATCCCTGGATGCCCGCTTTCGCGGGCATGACAATGAAAGAGTGCGGTGGGGAAGTGGAGCGCTCGCGATGACCGTCCCCGCCTGCCGCCTGTGCGCCGCCCCGCTCACGCATACCTTCCTCGATCTCGGCGCGATGCCGCTGGCGAATTCCTTCTTGCGGCCGGAGCAGCTGGCGTCGGCCGAGCCGCGCTACCCCCTGCATGCGCGCGTCTGCGACAACTGCCTGCTGGTGCAGGTCGATGCCGTCGTCAGCCCACGGGAGATCTTCGAGGACTATGCGTACTTCTCGTCCTACTCCTCCTCCTGGGTCGAGCATGCCCGCCGCTTCGCGCAGAATGCCACCCGGCGCCTCGCCCTCGACGGCAACTCCCTGGTCGTCGAGGTCGCCAGCAACGACGGCTACCTGCTGAAGCACTTCGTCGCCCTGGGCATCCCCTGCCGCGGCATCGAGCCGGCCCGCAACGTCGCGGCGGTGGCGGAAGCCGCCGGCGTGCCGACAGAAGTGTGCTTCCTCGGCCGCGACACCGGCGCGGCCCTGCGCGCGCGCGGCCTCGCCGCCGATCTCCTGGTCGCCAACAACGTGCTGGCCCACGTGCCGGACCTGCATGATTTCGTCGCCGGCCTCGCGGCCCTGCTGAAGTCCGCGGGCACGCTCTCGATCGAATTCCCCCATCTCCTGCGCCTCATCCAGGAGGTGCAGTTCGACACCATCTATCACGAGCACTTCTGCTACTTCTCGCTCGCCCCCGTCGAACGCCTGCTGTCCGAGCACGGCCTGAGGGTCTTCGACATCGAGCAGCTCCCGACCCACGGCGGCTCGCTCCGCGTGCTGGCGGCGCCGGCGGAGAGCGGGCGGGCCGAGGGGCCGGGCCTAGCCGCGGTGCGAACCGCCGAGCGCGCCGCCGGCCTCGACAAGCTCGCGTCTTACAGCGGCTTCGGGCCCAAGGTGCGCGCTGTCTGCGCCGGGCTGACTGCGTTCCTGGAGACCGCCCGAGGCGACGGCAAGAAGGTCGTCGCCTACGGCGCCGCCGCCAAGGGCAACACGCTCCTCAATGCCTGCCGCATCGGCCCCGACCACATCGCCTTCGCCGTCGACGCCAGCGCCTACAAGCAGGGCCGCTACACGCCCGGCAGCCATCTGGAGATCCGCGCGCCCGAGGCCATCGCCGCCGCGCGCCCCGATTACCTGCTCATCCTGCCCTGGAACCTGCGCGACGAGATCACCGCAAAGCTCGCCTTCATCCGCACCTGGGGCGGCCGCTTCGTCCTGCCGATCCCGCACCTGCAAGTGCTGCCATGAAGTTCATCGCCACGCCCATCCCCGGCGTTATTAGGATCGCGCTGGAGCCACAGATCGACGCGCGCGGCAGCTTCGCCCGCACCTATTGCGAGGCGACCTTCCGCGCGCAGGGGCTGGAGCCCGTCGGCATCCAGTGCAACATCTCCGTCAATGCGAAGCGCGGCACCCTGCGCGGCCTGCACTACCAGGCGGCGCCGGCCGAGGAGGCGAAACTCGTGCGCTGCGTGCGCGGCCGCCTGTTCGACGTCGCCGTCGATCTCCGCCCGGAATCGCCGGCCTTCCGCCGATGGCTGGGCGTCGAGCTCGACGCCGAGGCGGGCGAGGCCCTCTACATCCCCCGCGGCTGCGCCCACGGCTTCCTCACGCTCGCCGACGACACCGCCGTCTACTACCAAATGGGGGCAGAGTACGTGGCTGGTCTCGCCCGCGGCGTGCGCTGGAACGATCCGGCCTTCGGAATATCCTGGCCGTTCGCACCCCTCCACCTCAGCGAGCGCGACTCGACGTTCCCGGACTTCAAGACGTGAGGCAGGGCCGTCCTACAGAGTCCCCTCTCCCCTTGCGGGAGAGGGGAAGGGTGAGGGGTCCGGCGCCGGCAGGCGCCGATGAGTCCGACGGTGCAAGCGAGGTCGTTTCGCGCTGCCGCGCGAGTCCCCTCACCCTGCCCCTCTCCCGCAAGGGGAGAGGGGACCCTCTATTGCCGCCTTGCGTCGGCTCGGACAGCGAGCGGGCGGTGGATCACGGAGAGGGTGATCCGCCATGAAACGCGTCCTCGTGACCGGCGCCGGCGGCTATGTCGGCCGCCAGACGCTGGCGCCGCTCGCGCGCCTCGGCTTCGAGGTCCACGGCCTCGCCCGCCGCCCGCCCGGCCTGCCGGGTTGCCGCTGGCACGCCCTCGACCTGTTCGACGAAGGCGCCGTGGCCGCCGCCCTCGCGGCGATCCGCCCGAGCCATCTGCTCCACCTCGCCTGGACCACGGAACACGGCAAGTTCTGGACCGACCCCGCCAACGAGGCCTGGCGCGCCGCCACCCGCGATCTCGTCGCCCGCTTCATCGCCGCCGGCGGCGAGCGCTGCGTGATCGCCGGCTCCTGCACCGAATATGACTGGAGCGGCTCGGGCCCGCTCTCGGAAGAGCGCACGCCGCTCCGCCCCGCCACCCCCTACGGCCAGGCCAAGGCGGCGACCTTCCGCGCCGTCCAGGCCCAGGCCGCGGCCGCCGGCGTCTCGCACGCCCATGCCCGCCTGTTCTTCTCCTATGGTCCCTGCGAGCAGCCGCGGCGCCTGGTCCCCCTGATCATTCGCGCCCTGCTGAAAGGCGAGCCCGCGCGCCTGACCGCGGGCACGCAGGTGCGCGATTTCCTCGACGTCCGCGACGTCGGGCGCTGCCTCGCCCGGCTCCTCGCGAGCGAGGTGGCGGGCGCCGTCAACATCGCCAGCGGCGCCGGTGTCTCCGTGGCGCGCATCGCCGGACTGCTCGGCGGCATGATCGGCCGGCCCGACCTGATCCGGCTCGGCGCGCAGTCGCTGCCGCACGAAGAGCCGCCCGCGATCGTCGCCGATATCTCCCGCCTCGTGACGGAGGTCGGCGCCCCGCCGGAGATCCCGCTGGAACAGGGATTGTCGGACGCCGTCGCCTGGTGGCGCGAGCACCCGTAGCGCCTGCAGCAGCCGTCATCGTCGTCCCCGCTGCCGCATAATCGGGGCCGGAGTGGATGGGCTGCGCAGAGATGCGGCCGAACGCCGCAGCGTGCCGGGAACATCAGCGCAACATCGGGCGGAACCCGCCGCAGGGCCGGGCGTTGATTCCGTACATGAGGAGGTGACTCCGATGCGCGTGCTGATCGCCCTCGCCTTGTTGGCGCTGGCCGCCTGCTCGAGCGCCGGACAGGGCTCTGATCGCGGCGTCTCGTTCACGGGCGCCGATCTCAATGCGTCCCCCGCGAACGGCAGCGGGCCTTGTCCCGAGGCCGCCTTCCCCGGTGGCGCGCCGCTCGATAGCCAGCGCAACGACGCCGGAACGTTCTTCTGCGAGCACTGAATTCAGGTCAGTGCGGATTTCCTGACCTGCCTCCGGCCGCGTCCGCTACCGCAGATTCCCGGTATGGCCGAGCGAGTAGCGGCCGGGCAGGGGCCAGACCGTGAGGCCGTGGGGCTCCTGGCCGACCGGTATCTTCTCCACCGCACCCGTGGCCGTGTCGATGTCGTAGACCACGTTGTCGAAGCGTCCGGAGAGCCAGAGCTGCTTGCCGTCGACGCTGACATTGCCCATGTCCGGGCTGCCGCCGCCGGGGATGGGCCATGTCGCCACCACCTTCCTGGTCGCGAAATCGATGACGGACACGCTGCCCTTGCCCTTGGGGTGGCCGCGCACCCGGTGGCTGCCGCGGTTGGCGACGTAGAGTTGCGTGGCGTCGCGGCTGGGATAGAGGCCGTGCGTCCCGATGCCCGTATCGATGAAGCCGGTTTCCTTGAAGGCGTCGCCGTCCACCATGAACACGCCGTCGGCATGCATGTCCGCCACGTAGAAGATCTTGCCGTCGGGCGAGATGCAGATGTCCTGGGGCATGCCGCCCTTCGACAGCTTGAGGTAGCCGACCACCTTCCGGTTCACCATGTCGATCTTCACGAGGCCGCCGCCGTGGAACTCGCAGGTGAAGATCGCGTAGCGGCCGTCGATCGAGAAATCGGCGTGGTTCACGCCGTGGCAATCGGGCGTCGGCAGCGACGATTGCAGCTTCATGCTCTGGGGATCGCGGAAGTCGAGCCGCCTCAGCTTCTCCGCCACCACGATCGCCGACGTACCGTCGGGCGTGAAATACATGTTGTAGGGGTCGTCGACCGGCACGGCGGCGCCCGGCTTGCCCGTCTGCGGATCGATCGGCGTGAGGCTGCCGCCGACGTTTCCTTTCCTGTCGTCTGCGTTGTCGGTGACCCAGAGGGTCTTCAGGTCCCATGACGGCACGATATGCTGGGGATGGCTGCCGACCTTGAAGCGGGCCACCACCTTCAGCGTCGCCGGATCGATCACGTAGACGTCGCTCGACACCCGGTTGGGCACGTAGATCCGCGCCAGCGCCCCGGCGACGGCGGGGCTGAGCTTGCCCGCCGCGGTCTCGCTGTAGAGGTTGCTCGGGTCGATCACTGGCGGCATGCCCGGCACGGTCTGGATCGGGCCGGCGAGGGCGAGGCCGAGCGGCGCCGCCACGGCGACCGCCCAGCAGCACAGCCCAAGCGCCGCCAGGCGCCGCCCGAACCGGTGAAAGCGATGAGGAAGGGGGAGGAATTGCTGAGTCATGGGTGCCGCGGAAATGTGGATGCGCCGGCGAGCCTGCCGTTGCCCGCGTGTACCGCGACGGCTAGCGCTGGGCAATGTCTTTTCGGATCGCCGCCACCGTCTGCGCCACGATCATGTCGACGCCGAGCTGGCCCAGTTCCGCGCTCGACCGCCGCGGATCCCCGTAGACCCCGTCCTCGGCTCCGAGCTTGGCGCCGGAGGCCAGGCGGTCCGTCCGCACCAGTCGGGGATCGACGGCGAGCATGAGCGAGGTGTCGGCCAGCGCGGCATGCGTCCCGATCTCGTCGTCGCGGTAGCCCCGGCCCTTGAGCGCCTGCACATAGTCGGTCTGAGTCACCCGATAGTATTCCGCCACCGCGTGCACGCGCACGGGCGTCGCCGCCCACTCCCGGTTCAGCCGGTCGGCGACGATCTTGTCGTCCTTCTGGTAGCCGCCGTGATCGCCGAGGAAGACGATATCGTGGAAGCCGTGCAGCTTGAAGCTGCGCGCCGCATATTCCAGCACCGTCTCGAAGGTCTCGTCCGGCACGGTGATGGTGCCGGGAAAGCGCATATGCGCCGTCGGCGGGCTGACGCCGCCCTCCGGAACATAGGCGATCACCGGCGCCACCAGCGCATCGCCGAGGGCGAGCGCGATCTTCTCGGACAGCGCCTTGACGCGAACGTTGTGCTTGCCGAGCGCCATGTCCGGCCCGTTCTGCTCGGTCCCGCCGATCGGCACGACGATGGTCGTCTTCCCGGCCCCGATGAGGTCCCGCAGCTCGGTCCAGGTCAGCTCCTCCAGGAACACGGTCGCCGGCGGCTGCGCCTGCGCGGTTGGCGCGGCGGCGACGAGAAGAAGCACGAGGAAAAGCAGGGTGCGGGCGGTCATCGAAATACCTTAGGCACCCGCCGCGATTTGTCCAGGCGTGCCGGCTCGTGCGGGCGCTCTCTCACACCTCCGCCGCTTGCGCTCGCACAGCCGAGGTCCGGATCGATTTGACATTCCCGCAGCGGCAGCGCTCAACTCCCCCGCCGCCCGCATCGGGCCGCGCATTCCCCACGAAGGAGTCCACCCATGCCCGCTCAGGCGCAGCCGCCGATCGCCGTCGAGAGCCGCTTCGCGGACGTCAACGGCACCCGGCTTCACTATCTCGCCGCCGGCCGGGGCGAGCCGGTGGTCCTCCTGCACGGCTACGCTCAGACCAGCCACATGTGGCGGCCGCTCATCGCCGAGCTGGCCAAGACCCGCACGGTCATCGCGCCCGATCTGCGCGGCATCGGCCAGTCCGCCAAGCCGCCCGGAGGCTACGACAAGAAGACGATGGCGCAGGATATCCAGGCCCTCGCCGCGTCGCTCGGCCACCGCCGCGTGCGGCTCGCCGGCCACGATATCGGGCTCATGGTCGCCTATGCCTATGCCGCGCAGTTCCCGGCCGCGATCGAGCGCATCGCGCTCCTCGATGCGTTCCTGCCGGGCGTGGGCGAGTGGCAGACCGTCTGGCTGCTGCGCGATCTCTGGCACTTCCACTTCTACGGCGAGGTGCCGCTCCAGCTCGTCGCCGGACGCGAGCGAATCTATTTCGAGCATTTCTGGAACGATTTCGCCGCCGATCGCACCCACTCGGTCCCGGAGGCCGATCGCCGCCTCTATGCCGCCGCCTATGCCGAGCCCGGCGGCATGCGCGCCGGCTTCGAGATCTTCCACGCCTTCGAGCAGGACGCCGCCGATTTCGCGCAGTTCGCCGCGAAGAAGCTGCCGATGCCCATGCTGGTCCTCACCGGCGAGAAGGCCTCGGGCGAATTCCTCCTCCAGCAGGGCCGCCTCGTCGCCGACCGGGTCGAGGGCGTCGTCATCAAGGGCGCCGGCCACTGGCTGATGGAGGAGGCCCCGGCCCCGGTCATCCCCAAGCTCCTGGCCTTCCTCGACGGCTGAAGCCTTGCCGCCGATTCTGTGATAGCGACTCTCGCTTGGGAAGACTGCTGTTATCCAGCGCTCCCGAGCCGGCGGAGGACGTTCGATTGATTCGCGTCATGGTGATGGCCATCGTCCTGACGGTCGCGACGACGACGGCGCTGGCCGGCGATGCGGAGGATTGCGACAACGCTGCCGGGCTGTTGCAGACGGACCCCGCGCGGGCCGTCTCGGCCTGCACCGATCTGGCCGAGCACGGCGATGCCCACGCCGAGTTCATGCTCGGCGCCATGTACAACTTCGGCCAGGGCGTGCTGCAGGACTACGGACGGGCGGGCCTCTGGTATCGCAAGGCCGCCGACCAGGGCGTCGCCGGCGCCCAGTACAATCTCGGCATCATGTACGACACCGGGCAGGGGGTGGAGCAGGACCACGCCATGGCGTTGCAGTTGTACCGGGCGGCCGCCGAGCAGGGCATGGCCGCCGCCCAGTACAATCTCGCGCTGTCATACGCCCAGGGACTGGGCGTGCCGCAGGACCGCAAGGCGGCCGCCGAGTTGTATCGCAAGGCGGCCGAGCAGGGTTTCGCGGCGGGCCAGCTGAATCTCGGCGCCCTCTATCAGAATGGCGACGGCGTGCCTCAGGACAACCTGCAGGCGTACGTGTGGTACACGCTTGCCGCCGCCGCCTTTCCGCCAGGCCCCGATCACGACCGCGCCACCCGGAACCGCGACCAGGTCGCCCGCAGGATGTCGCCCGACGAAATATCCCGAGCGCAGCGGATGGCCGCGGAATGGAGGTCGAAGAGCGCCGAATGAAGGCCGGCGCTCCAAGGTATCCCGATATTCTACGCCAACCCCGATAGTGTCGATTTCAGGAGGTTGACGCCGACCCGGCCAAGGGTGCCCGGCCCCAGGGCGGCCCGAAGCTCCTGGCCTTCGCCCACTGCGGCTTCATAGGGATTTCGCTGCCTCTCCGCTTCCAGGCTTCCACTCGCGCGCCTGTTGTTGCGCCTCTTCGATCTGCGAAGGCGTCAGCTTGGTCGCAGCGTTGTCGCGGTACGCAATCGCGTCGTCGCGCTGCTTTCCCGGCGCGTAGTTCGATGCTGCAAGCGTAAGCCACATGTAGGCCTGCTCATAGTCTTGCGCCACGCCCGCGCCGCGGAAGAGCAAGAGCCCGAAGTTGTATTGGCCATCGGCGTTTCCCTGCTGCGCCGACTTGAAGAACCAATTCGCGGCTTTCGTGTCGTCCCGCGCCACTCCCTGGCCGATGCCGTACATTCCGCCGAGGTTGTTCTCGGCGCCGGCGAGTCCCTGTTCCGCGGCCTTGCGGAACCACATCACCGCTTCTTTGAAATCCTGTTGCACGCCCTGGCCGTGAAAATACATCACTCCCAGCTCGCTCTGGGCCAGAGCGAGTCCCTGCTCGGCGGACTTCCGGAACCAGTTCGCTGCTTCCTTGTAGTCCTGCGCTACGCCTTCGCCGCGAAAATAGGCAAGGCCGAGGTCTCTCTGGGCGTGCGCGTCTCCCTGCGCGGCGGCCTTGCGGAACCACTTCACCGCTTCCTGGTGGTCCGTCGGCACGCCCTGGCCGGTGGCGTACATGAAGCCGACCTCGGTCTCGGCGGTCGCATCGCCGCGTTCCGCGACTCGCGTGCACGCCGCGACGGCCTTGGCGGGGTTCGACTTCAGCAACGCCTTAGCGTTCCGGCAGTCCTCGGAATCGCCGGCCCATGCCGACGCGGCCGTCATCAACAACGGCAGAGCGACTGCCAGCACGCGAAATTTTTTCATTGGCGGCTCCTCGCGGTATTCGCGAATCCGACCGATTATTCTACAGCGGCCATTTTTCGATTCAAAGCCCGCCTGCGGCTCGACGCCAAAGCGGCGCACCATGTTTCCCGGCGGCCGGAGGTCGCGGTGGTCGTGCCGCTGCGCAGACCTCAGATTCCCGCACTCCGGCATCTCGATCTTTCGATAATATGGGGTCCGACTCGATTGCGTTACCGGGCAGGGGGCGACTTGTGGCTCCAATCCGTGGGAAGCGCGCGAACATCGGTCAGGTCGTTTTGTCTCCGAAATATTCGTCGATATCGAGCCAGCCCATCAGTTCCTTCTTCGGGTCGGCCTTGTCGATCGGATTGAGGAGTCGCCAGTCCTTTCTTTTCATGTAGTCGAACCCGGCTCTGGGTCCGCCCTGGCCGGCTTCGACCGTCGCCCAGCTCGGATTTTCCCCGTCGACGTAGCCGGTGATGACGCCGACGTGATGAAAGTACCATTGTCCTTTCTTGACGAGCGTGCCGACCTGAAAGAAATCGCCCCCTCGCGGGTGCACGGATTTGGTCTTGTCCCGGAACCAATGCCAGCCGGCGGTCGTGGCGGGTTCGTTGCCGTATTTGTCCAGGCCGGCGAGATTGAAGGAAGTCGCGCCGCCCTTGGCCGTGCCGAATCCGGCAGCCGCGATCTTGCTCATGAGCGTGCCGTTCAGGCCCTCGCAGGATGTGGTAACCGGGCCGCCGCCCTTCCGCACCCAAACGCCGCCTTCTGTTTTCGGATCTGCCGCTTTTTTGAAGCCCTCCGATTTCCAGTGGCCCTCCAGACTCGACTGGGTGTGGCCAGTCCACTCCTGGAATAGGAACTTCGTCTTCGGGTCGTTCGAGGCGACGCTGACCACGCTGTTCGGCAACAGCTTCGCAAGCTGCGTGCAGATCCACTGGCGACGGGGCGACAAGTAGGGATTGACGAAGTCGACCTCGGTGAGTTCGTCCGACGTACCCATGGGTATCCCTCCGTTTGGCGAAACCGCGTCAGAGTCAATTTCGATCAGGCCGCGGCCCGCACCTTGAGCCGCACGTCGAGCCCCGCATGCTCGGCCAGGGCGACGAGGGCATCGAGACTGAACTTGCCGATGCGGCCGCGCAGCAGGTCGTTGAGGCGGGGCTGGGTGATGCGAAGCCGCTTGGCGGCCCGGGCCTGGGTGGTGTCCCAGCCTTCCACCTGTGCGCGCAGGGCGATCATCAATTCCGATCGCAGACGCATGTTGGCGGCCTGCTCCGGGCTGTCTTCCAACGCGTCCCAAACGCTCCTGTACGCACGCGCTTTCATCATCGCCTCCGTTTGAGTTCGCCCAGCCGTCCGGCCGCGACCTGGATCTCGAGTCGCGGCGTCTGCCGCGACTTCTTCTGGAATGCATTCAGCACGTAGACCGCCTCGGCCATTGTGGCCAGATAGATGACGCGAAAGGCGCCGGTACGATCGCGCACGCGGATTTCGCGCACTCCCATTCCCACCGCCGGCATGGGCTTCCAGTCGTCCGGTTCGAGGCCACGCTGCACGCGGTCGAGCTGGTAGCCAACGGCACGCCGAACCTCGCGCGGAAAATCCCGCACGCGCGCCAGCGAATCGCCCAGGAACGCTACAGGTTTCATCTGGACCGTTCCCGGCTTCATGAGACGGGAATATATCAGAATCGATATATGAGGTCAAATGACGATTGAAAATGTGCTGAAGAAGGCTCTGTCTCCAGAAATCTCACATGCCGCCAAATATTTCTCATTTGAATCGGCCCGCCCCACCCTGCCATCATACCCGCACACACCGAACTCATCGGAGGCCGCCATGGCGAAATATCTGCTGGTCAGCTTCAAGACCTGCCCCTGGGTGCAGCGCGCGGCGATCGTGCTGCGGGAGAAGAAGATCGATTTCGAGTTCCAGCATATCGAGCCCGACAACCGGCCCGACTGGTTCCTGGCGATCTCCCCGCACAAGAAGGTGCCGGTCTTGCGCATCGATGACCGGGTGTCGCTGTTCGAATCGAACGCCATCGCCGAGTACCTGGATGAAACGGTGGCGCCGCGCCTCCACCCGGAAGACCCGGTGGCGCGTGCCGTGAATCGCGCCTGGACCGATTACGTCCCGACCTTCGCCGACCTCGTGACCGCCACCGCCTATGCCGACACCGAGGCGCAGTACGACGCCGCTGCGGCGCTGATCCCCGTGCCCTTCGAGCGCCTGGAGCGCGCGCTCGAGAAGCAGGGCAGCGGCCCCTATTTCAACGGCGCCAAATACGCGCTGGTCGATGCCGCCTACGCCCCGTTCCTGCAGCGCTACCTCTTCCTCGACCGCATCCGGCCGCTCGGCCATCTCGAGAAGTTCCCGCGCCTCGCCGCCTGGGCAAAAGCGCTGGTGGAGCGCCCCTCCACCCACTCCTTCCCGCCCGCCGAGTTCGAGGCCACCTATCGCGACATCGTCCGCCGCCGCAACAAGTGGATCTCGCAGTTCATCGCACCCTCGAAGGCCGCGGCGGAGTAGCTCGCTCGGTTCCGCCGCGCGAGATGCGCTAACCGGTCGAGCGCGGCATCGGCGACGAGGAGGCGGTTGCGCTGCCGGCGGCCGCCTCGCTCTCCTTCAACCGGCTCTCCTGCAGCGCGCCGGCGGCCTCGAGCACGGGATAGGCGACCGAGCAGATGTGCGAGTGCACGCGCTTCAGGTCGCGCAGCACGTCCAGGTGCAGCGAGCTGGTCTCGATGCTCTCGGCCCGGCCCTCGCGCAGGCGCGCCAGGTGGCTGTCGGCGGCGGCCAGCTCGGCGGCGCGCAGGCTGGCCTTCTCCGCGATCAGCTGGCGCGCGCTCTTGACGTCGCCGGAGATGAACACGCCGAAGGCCAGCGTCAGGCTGTCGAGCACGCGCCGGTGGAAGGCCTCGAGCTCGGCTGCGCCCTCGCGCGAAAACTGCAGCCGGCGCTTGATCTTGCGGCCGGCGAGCTCCATCAGGTTCTTGTCGATGATGTCGCCGACATGCTCGAGGTTGATGCTGAAGGAGATGATCTCCATGGCGCGCCGCCCGTCCGTCTCGTCCAGGCTCTGGCGTGTCACCTTGGTGACGTAGAGCTTCACCGCCTCGGTCAGCCGGTCGACCGCATCGTCCATGCCGGCGATCTGCGCCACCAGCTTGCGGTCGTCCGTCAGCAGGGCGGTCATGGTCTGCCGCAGCATGCTCTCGACGAGGTCGCCGACATGCAGCGTCTCGCGCGCGGCGCAGGCCAGCGCGACGTTGGGCGCGTCGAGCGCGCTCGCGTCGAGATAGAGCGGCCGCGCCGGATCGGCCGCCTTCGGCGGCTCCGGCAGGAAGCGCCGCAACAGCCAGGCCAGTCCGTCGAGCGGCCACAGGAAGACCGCGGCCAATGCCAGGTTGAACAGTAGATGAAAATCCGCCGCCATGCGGGCCGCGTTCGGCTCGAGGCGCAGGAGCTGCGCGGCGATCGGCTGCAGGAACGGCAGCACCAACAGGCAGCCGATGGCACGGTTGACGAGGTTGCCGATCGGCAGTCGTCGGCTCGCCGGGTCGCCCGCCTTGCCGCCCTCGATCAGCGGATTGATCGCCGTGCCGATATTGGCGCCGACCACCAGCGCCAGCGCGGCCGCCGGCGTGACGAACTGCGCATAGGCCAGCGACATGACCAGCAGCACCACGGCCACGCTGGAATGGGCGGCCCAGGTGAGCGCCGCCGCGATCAGGACGCAGAGGAGGGGCTGATCGGCCACCGCCGCCAGCAGATTGCGCATGGTCGGCGCCTGCTCCGCCGGTGCCAGCGTATCCAGCAGGAGGTGGAGCGACAGCAGCATCAGCCCGAGGCCGATGGCGACGCGGCCGAGATCGCGCGTGCGCGTCTTGCCGCCATGGCGAAAGGCGACGAGGCCGATGACGAACAGCGCGGGCGCCGCCGCCGTGACGTTGAACGAGAGGGCCTGCACGATCAGCGCCGTGCCGATATTGGCGCCGAGCATGATGGCGAGCGCCGGCACCAGCCCGACCAGCCCGTCGGCGGTGAACGAGGTCGCCATCAGGCCGGTGGCCGTGCTGCTCTGCAGGATCGCGGTCACGGCGATGCCGGCCGGCAGCGCCGTGAAGCGGCTGCGCAGGGCGGTGCTGAGAAAGCGCCGCAGGCCGGACCCGAAGGCCCGGGAGATGCCGCTCTGCACCATGTGCAGGCCCCAGAGCAGCAGGGCGACGCCGCCCATGAGGTCGAGGAGGACTGTCGTTGCCATCGCGAATCGTCCGCGCGGAATACTCCGATGTCCGGCAAATGCCAATGGGCCGTCGCGCGCCCGTGTCCTGCGTCTCCTGCATAATTCGTTGCGCGTCGAAGCGTTCCCGATTTGCCGCCGGGGTTCGTCCGGCCATAGTGAGCGCGAGCACGGAACGAGGAGAACGCAGATGATCACGCTCGCCATCCGCTACACGGTCGATCACAACAAGCTCGCCGATTTCGAGGCCTATGTGCGGGCCTTGCCCGCGCATATCGAGCGCTGCGGCGCCAAATGCGTCGGCTACTACATGCCGACCAAGCTGGCCGGGCCGAGCAACGCGGCGTTGGGTCTGATCGACTTCCCGAACCTGACCGCGTACGAGCGGTATCGCGAGAAGCTGGCATCCGATCCCGGTGCTGCCGAAACCCTCCGCCGCGCCGAGGCCGCCGGCTGCATCGTCAGCGAGGAGCGGGCCTTCATCAAGCGCGTGCCGGGCTGAGCGACGCCCACACCGGTTCGCTCACGACGCGTCCACGTCGCCTCTTTGCTGCGGCTTGCCGCGCCGGTGGCGGACGATGTCGTAGTGGATCACCTCGGCGTTGGCGTCGGTCGGCCGCATGGCCGGCGATATGGTCCCCGAACCCGTCAGGACGACGGTCTCGCGCCGCATGAAGAACTCGTAGCCGCCGCGCACCGATACATAGGTGCCGGAGGAGCTGCGATCCTCCAGCTGGACCTTGCCGCGGCGCACCGTGACAACCGCGTGCTGGCGCGATACCCAGGAGCGGCCGATGACGAGGTCGCACTCGTCCGCCCGGCCGATCGAGAGGCTCGCCTGCTCCTTGCACGAGCGCGAGCAGTTCGCGTAGCGGAGAGTCACCGATACCTCCGGAGCGGCCTGCTGGTATCGGGTCCTGGTATGTCCCGAACCGTGGCCGAACACCGCTTCGGTGCGGCCGGCCCCATCCTCCGGCACGAGCGAATAGATCTCGGTCGGCGCGCTCTTGCCCTTGAAGGTCATGCTGTCGAGGATCCGCAGACTCGACTGGTCGGCGACGGGCAGGCGATCGAGGAAGCCCCGGCTGATGAGTATCTCTCCCGGCCTCGCGAGCGCGGCGAGCCTGGCCGTGAGATTGACCGCGTCCCCGAAGATATCGCCGTTGGCATGGACGACAGGTCCGACATTCATGCCGCCATGGATCGCCAGCTGACCGGTCGGCGGCCGCGCCAGCATTTCGCGGGCTGCCCGCAGAGCCGACGCGGGCTCGGCGAACGTGCAAAGGACATCGTCGCCCCGCGAGAGGATGAACGCCCCTCCCTGTCGTTCGATGATCGATCGCAGGGCGTCGAGGCAGGCGCCGACCTGTCGTGCCGCTGCGGCGTCGCCGATCCCCTCGTACAGCGGTGTGCTGCCGGTTATGTCGGCCAGGAGAATGGCGACGGGCGATTCGTTCCGCGACATCGGTTAGACGCCAAGCTTGACGGCCCGGACTGGCCGCGCATGGCCGCATTGTCGTGGAACCGGCTCGCTTTCGCAAAGGGCGCGACCGTCGCCTTCGGAAATCCGCCGGTCGCGCGGAATCCCGGCGGAGTCCGCACCTAATTTCTCCACAAATCCGCAACAGCTTGCAAATCCAGCCGAACTCCGCAATTATCGGTGCAATCCGTTGTTGCGGTCCTTCGATGGCCATCCCATCGGCCAGCGGGCACGTCGGTTGCCTGCGGTAAGTTGCGAAATCTGGGCAACCAACGGAAGTTCGGCGTCCGTCTTGTGACAGGGAGGTACGGCATATGAGCATTGTCGATGCAGTCCGTATGAGATGTCTGGTCCGCGTCGGTCTGGCGACGCTGTGCGCAGCAGGGATGGTGACCGGCGCCGAGGTTGCGCCCGCCGCCGATGCGCTCCCCAACGCCTGCCCGGTAGATGGCTGCAGCGTGAAGATCATCGGGGTGACGCGCTCCGGCGATGAGCTGCAGCTCACGCTGGAGGCCAACTATTCGCCGGACATCTCGAAGAATCACATTCACGTCTGGTGGGGCGACAATTTCACGGTCGAGCAGGTCAGCAACGACGCGGAGACGGTGCACCATGTAAAGCAGGGCGAATGGCACCCGATGGCCGACTATCCCTCTTACATCACGCAGAGCTCCGCCTCGATGAAGCTGCGCGGCAATTCCAAGACCATCTGCGTCAGCCCGGCCGACCGCAACCACGACATCATTGACGTGAAGGTCTTTCAGTGCGTCGATATCAGCAATCAGCTGTAGCGGATCGTCGCGTGAATGACGCTGCCGTCCTATGTTGGTCGCTATGAGGTTCGCAAGGAGATAGCGAGCGGCGGATTCGCGCTCGTCGTCCAGGCCTGGGACGAAGAACTGCAGTCGCTCGTCGCGCTCAAGATCCTGCACCGGGAACTGGCGCACGACGAGGATGTCCAGCTCCGGTTTCTGGAGGAAGCGCGCCTGCTCCGGCGCATCCGGTCGTCCAACGTGGTGACGGTGCACGACGTGGGGCGGCTCAATGACGGCCGCCCCTATTTCGTGATGGATTTCGCCGATCGCGGCACGCTGGCGCCGCGCCTCAATCGCGCGGGAGGGTACTGCGCGCCGGACCCGCAGAGCGTCGCGGCGCTCGTGGATGCCGTTGCCGACGGACTCACGGCCATCCACGACGCCGGCGTCGTGCATCGGGACATCAAGCCCGACAACATTCTGTTCCAGGCGGCGCGGCGGGGGCAGCCGGAGCCGGACGCGCTGGCCGCCGAGTTCGCGACGCGCACCGTGCTGGTGAAAGACGACGAGCGCATCCTGGTCGGCGACCTCGGCATCGCCAAGGATCTGATGCGGCATGGCGGCGGCGCCACGCTCCTGGGAGGCACGCCGCTCTACCGCGCGCCCGAGCAGGAGGAGGATGCCGGCGAGATCACGCCCGCGGCCGACATCTATGCCGCGACCGCCATGCTCTGGCATGTGCTGACGAGCCAGAAGCCGCCGGACGCCCGGAGCGTGTCCAGCCGCCTCGCCGCCCTGCCGACGGCCTGGCACGACGTTATTGAACAGGGCATGGCGATCGATCCGAAGGCTCGCTTTGCCTCCATCGAGAGCTGGCGCTCGGCCGTTCACGACACGCTGGCGCACGAGGGCGGCGAACCGCTGGGCGCGCGGCCCACGGAGGCCGTCGAGCCGACGGCGCCCTGCCCCTACAAGGGGCTGGCCGCCTACCAGCCGGAGGACGCGCACCGCTTCTTCGGGCGCGAAGGGCTGATCGACGAGCTGGTCCGGCGCGTCCGGCTGCAAAAGGTGCTCGTGGTCGGCGGGCCCTCGGGGAGCGGCAAGTCCTCGCTCGTCCGCGCCGGCCTCATTCCGGCGCTCAGCGCCGGCGCGTTGCTCGGCAGCGAAAAGTGGCGAACCGCGCTGTTCACGCCCGGTCACGATCCGCTGGCCGAGCTGCATTTTCAGGTGTCGCGGACCTGCCCGGGCGGCAAGTCTCCGGTGTCGCTGGAGGATATGCTCGCGCGTCCTACCATGGCGCGCCATCTCGGCCGCTCCAACGGGAGCGAGCAGCCGCTGGTCATCTGCATCGACCAGTTCGAGGAGCTGTTCACGCTGGCGCCGGTGGCCCAGCGGAGCAAGTTCATCGCCGCCCTTTCGGCCATGACCGACCCGGCCGACAGCCAGGTGCGGATCGTCATCGCCATTCGCGCGGATTTTTATGTGGCCTGCGCGCAGATACCGTGGTTGGCGGAGCGCATAACGCTAAACCAGGTGCTGGTCGGGCCGATGACCGATTCGGAGCTCCGCCGCGCCATCACGGAGCCCGCGCGCCGCGCCGGCCTCTATCTGGAGCGCAACCTGGTGGATGCCGTCCTCGCCGAGGCTGGCCGCGACGCCGGCTCGTTGCCGCTGGTCGCGCACGCCCTCGTCGAGACCTGGATGCGGCGGCAGGGGAACAGCTTGACGCTGGACGGATTCCGCGCGGCCGGCGGCGTCGCCGGCGCCATCAGCCAGACCGCAGATGCGACCTTCGAGCACCGCTTCAATAGCGCCGAGAAGGAGGCAACGAAGCGTCTGTTCCTGCGTCTCGTCACGCCCGGCGAGGGAACTCCGGACACGCGGCGGGCCCTCGATCGCAGCGAGGTCGAGCATGACCAGCCCGACGTGATGCGTCGTGTCGTGGAGGCCCTTACGGAGGCCCGCCTCCTGACCGTCGACGATGCAACGGTCCAGATCGCCCATGAGGCCCTGCTCCATTCCTGGCCGCGTCTCCATGCCTGGATCGAGGCCTACCGCGACGACCTGCGCACGCGGCAGCGCATCAGCCACGCGGCGGTGGAATGGAACGAGGAGCGGCGCGATCCCGATCTCCTCTATCGCGGCACGCCCCTGCTGTCGGCGCTCGAATGGGCGGCGCAGAACCCGGGTCAACTCGGCGTGCTCGACCGGGCCTTTCTCGATGCGTCGGCCGCGGCCAAGGCCAAGGCGGAGGCGGTCGCGGCGGAGAAGGAGCGGCGGGCGCGCCATGTCCGCCGCCTGGCGGTCGCGGCTCTTTCCTTCCTCGCCGCGGGCGCCACCACCGCTTCGGTGTTGGCCTTCATGGCGTTTCGCGAGGCCAGGCAGAATGAACAGCGCGCCGTGGCCGCAACCATCGAGGCGCGCGAGAGATTCGCCGGCGCGCTGGGTGCGGTGGCCAAGGGCCTGGTGGATGACGATCCGCTCCTGGCCCTGGCCCTCGCGGCCGAGGCAACCCAGCGCAGTCAATCGGGAACGCCGGGATACGACGCCCGCGCCGCCATGATTGCGGCCCGGAAGCTGTTGGTTCGCGGCAGTCCCGTCGTGCTCGGCAGCCCCATTCCTGCCGGCGACGCGCTCGCCATCGCGATCAGCCCCGACGGTTCCTTGCTGGCGGTGGGCGAGCGGGATGGAAGCATCGACCTCATCGATACCGCGACGCGCAAGCGGGTCGGCCCAAGCCTGCGCGCGCACCGCGGCGGTGTCGAGGATCTGGATTTCTCGCCCAACGGGCGACAGCTCACGTCGGTGGGCGACGACGGCAAGCTCGAGCTCTGGGACCTCGGCAAGGAGCCGAGCAACCGCGAGCTCTGGGATTCGAGCGATGTGCTGTGGGGCGTGCGTTTCAGTCCCGACGGCTCGACGCTGGCCTCGGCCGGGGAAGACGGGACGGTTCGGCTCTGGGATGTCGCGAAGGGAACCGCGATCGGCGGCCCGCTGATCCACCGCACCGGCGACCTTCTCAGGGTTGCGTTCAGTCCGGACGGGCGCGGCCTCGTGGCCGGCAATGGCGAGGGCGAGATCTACGGCTGGGAACTGCCCTCCGGGAAACCGTTGTTCGAGCCGGTGCGCGGGGCGCATACGAGCGACGTCTGGGGGCTCGCCTTCAGCCCCAAGGGAGATCGGTTCGCCACCTACAGCAGCGACGGCACCTCGGTCGTGCTCGCCTATCCGAGCGGGCGCATCATCGGGAAGGCGTTCGGGGACGCCGGCGACATTGCGGGGGTCGCGTTCACGCCGGATGGCGCGGACTTGATCGGCGGCGGCGGCGATGGCGCCCTGAGGGTCTGGGACGTCGACAAGCAGGAAGCGCTCGCGACGACGGCGAGCGGCCATAGCCAGCCCATCATCGACGTCGGCTCGAGCCTCGACGGCAAGCTCGTGGCGACCCTCGGCAAGGACCAGCAGATAAGACTATGGCGGTTCGGGAGCAGATATCCCCTGGAGGAGGTGCGGCATGTCGCCGGGCGCGCGGCGAAAGGCGTGGCGATAAGCGCGGAGGGACGGCGCCTGGCTGCGGGCGACGACACGGGTGCGGTGGAGATATGGGAGCTGGGCAGCAACTGGGATCCGATGGTGCTGACGGGACATAGGAACCAGGTCTGGGCCCTGGCGTTCTCGCCGAAGGGCTCGATGCTGGCGTCCGGTGATCGCAGCGGCGAGGTCCGGCTGTGGAATCCGGCCGATGGAGCGCTGCTGAGGACCATTGCGGCGCATGACAATGCGATCTGGTCCCTGGCGTTCACGCCTGACGGCAACCGGCTGGTGACCGCGAGCGACCGGGAGGTGCGCCTTTGGGACGTCGCAACGGGCGCTCGTGTGGCCGAGCTGCGGAACGATGGCGGCAGCATTACGCGCGCGGCGCTCTCGCCCGACGGCGCGACGCTCGCCGTGGCGACGACCGATGGCCGCGTCAGGCTATGGAACCTCGACAAGGCCGAGGTCACGCGGGAGATCGCCGCCGACACGGATGTCGTGTGGAGCGTGGCCTTCAGTCCGGATGGCGACGAGCTGGCGACGGCGTCGAGCGACGAAGTCGTGGACTTGTGGGACATCGCGACGGGCGAGCAGCGGGGGTCATTGACCGGCCATACCGGCGGCGCGACGGACCTCGCGTTTTTGGCGGACGGGGTGACCCTTGTGGCGGTCGATCGCAGCGGCGCGCTGCACCTGTGGGATGCGCGCAGCGGTCGGCGCTTGACCGAGGCCTGGCATGGCCACGACGGCGCGAGCTGGCGCATCGCCGTGCATCCCGACGGCGAGCGCTTCGCCACCACCGGCGACGACGGCTCCGTCATCGTCTGGGAACCGCTGAGCGTGGCGCGGGCCTGCGAGATCGGCGGCGCCGCCTTCGATGCGGTCCGCCGCAGCCAGTATCTCGGCGAAGACGAGAAGGCCGTGGCCTGCTCCGGAGGTCCGTAGTCTGGCGCTTCCGGTGCTCGTGCTGGGTCGCGAGCGACTGCTGAACCTGTCGACGCAGCCGAGCCTGCGATCTCCTGTCCCGTCAGCTCACTCCGGAATCGCGCCGACGATCGGCGCCGCGCTCGCTGACGCGCCGGCGCGCGGCAGGCCGTAGAAATCCTCGATCATCCTGAGCACGCTGTAGTGGTCGATGCGCTCGTCGTATCTGCCCGGCTTCACCTGGGCGCCGATCATGATCGTCGGAATGTGGTTGGCCGGCGAATCGTCATTGTCGTCCTCGTCCCAGGTCACGATCAGCAGGCTGTTGTGGGTCACCGCCCACTGCGCATAGTCGCCGATATTGCTCTTCAGCCAGGCATCGGAGTCGCGGATCAGCGTCCTGTCGCTGGTCAGGCCATCGCCATGCTGGTCGTGGCTGAGGTCGGGAACGACGAAGGCCACGGTCGGCAGCCGGTCGAAGTCGGAGGGGAAATTCTTGAAGGGCTGATTGGCGCCGATGGGCAGCTGGTTCGGGCCGGGATCGTCGGCTTGCCAGTCCGACCACGGATTGTGCTTGCGCGCATAGCCGCCACGGGCCGAGCGCTTGAGCGAGCCGGTCGCGGGCAGGTCCTCGGAATAGCCCGCGAACGTGTAGCCCTTGGCGATGAGTGCCGCCCCCAGATTGGGAGCATTCAGCGGCGTTCCCCGCACCGCCCCGTCGCCGGTGGTGCCCTGGGTCGAGCCGGAGAAGAGGGCGAGGTAGTTCGGCTGGCTCGGATGGCGGATCCCGTGGGCGTCGGTGAACAGCGCCCCCTCCGCCGCCAGCTTGTTCAGGAAGGGCGCGTCGGCGTTGCCGATGATCTGCTCGTAGGAATGGTTCTCCTCGATCACCACGACGACGTGCGAGGGACTCCAGGGCGCGGCTGCCACAGCGCCGGCAGCCGTGCCAGCGGTCAGCAGCGCTGCGAGAGCGATCCGAACCAGCATGTCTCTCCCCGCCATTTCCGATCAAAAGCCGGTCGCTGACCGGTCTTTCCCGGTCTCTGACAGTCCGATTCCGGCACAGGTCATGTCATTGAAATTACTGCGCGATTTTTTAATGCATGGGGTTGTTTTGCAGAATCGCGTTTTCCGGCCCCGCGGCCGTGAAACATCCCGATGTTTCACGTGAAACCGATTTCTCCAGCGCCGCTTGCCCGCCGTCCGCGCCGCGATGTTTCACGTGAAACATTTATGCGTAAAAGCCGACTCTGCGCGCCGGTGAAACAGCCGGCACCCGGCGAATTCTTGTGTGCGCCTCAGCGGGTCGGGACGGGCGTGCCGGTGCTGTAGTCGTAGAAGCCGCGGCCGACCTTGCGGCCGAGCCAGCCGGCCTCGACGTACTTCACCAGCAGCGGGCAGGGCCGGTACTTGCTGTCGGCCAGGCCCTCATAGAGCACCTGCATGACCGAGAGGCAGGTATCGAGGCCGATGAAGTCGGCCAGCTCGAGCGGCCCCATGGGATGGTGGGCGCCCAGCTTCATCGCGGTGTCGATGGCCTCGACCGAGCCGACGCCCTCGTAGAGCGTGTAGACCGCCTCGTTCAGCATCGGCAGCAGGATGCGGTTCACGATGAAGGCCGGGAAGTCCTCGGCCGGCGCCGGCGTCTTGCCGAGCTTCTCGGCCAGCACCTTGACGGCGCCGTAGGTGTCGTCGTCGGTGGCGAGGCCGCGGATCAGCTCCACCAGCTCCATCAGCGGCACCGGGTTCATGAAGTGCATGCCCATGAACTTGGCGGGGCGGTCGGTGGAGGCGGCCAGCCGCGTGATCGAGATCGACGAGGTGTTGGTGGCGATCATCGCCTCCGGCTTCAGCACCGGGCAGAGCGCCTTGAAGATCTCCTTCTTGATCGGCTCCTTCTCGACCGCCGCCTCGATGACGAGGTCGCAGTCACCGAACATCTTCAGGTCCTGGCCGGTCGTGATGCGCTTGAGGGCGGCGGTCCGTTCCGCCTCCTTGATCATGCCGCGCTTGATCTGGCGGCCCATGTTCTGCTCGATCGTCGCCTTGGCCTTGTTGAGCTGCTCGGCGTCCACGTCGAAGAGCTTCACGTCGAAGCCCTTGAGGGCGGCGACATGGGCGATGCCGTTGCCCATCTGGCCGGCGCCGATGACGCCGATTCTCTGGATCATGGTACGGCTCTCCTTGCCGGGAGCGGGTTGCGTGTCGAGCGGCATTATTTCGCGAGTTCCTTTTCGAGTTCGGGCACGGCCTGGAACAGGTCGGCGACCAGGCCGTAATCGGCCACCTGGAAGATCGGCGCCTCTTCATCCTTGTTGATGGCGACGATCACCTTGCTGTCCTTCATGCCCGCGAGATGCTGGATGGCGCCGGAGATGCCGACGGCGACATAGAGGTCCGGCGCGATGATCTTGCCGGTCTGGCCGACCTGGTAGTCGTTCGGCACGAAGCCGGCATCGACGGCCGCCCGGCTGGCGCCGACGGCGGCACCCAGCTTATCGGCCACCCGCTCCAGCAGCTTGAAGTTGTCGCCGCTCTGCATGCCGCGCCCGCCGGAGATGACGATGCGCGCCGAGGCCAGCTCCGGCCGTTCGGAGCGGTGCACCTCCTGCCGGAGGAAGGTCGTGAGGCCGGTATCGCCGGCGCCCGCGACGGTCTCGACCGCCGCACTGCCGCCGGTCGCCGGCGCCGCATCGAAGCCGGTCGAGCGCACGGTGATGACCTTGATCTTGTCGCTCGACTGCACGGTCGTGACGGCGTTGCCGGCATAGGTCAGCCGCACGAAGGTATCCGGCGATTCGACGCCGATGATGTCGGAGATCTGCGCCACGTCGAGCAGCGCCGCCGCCCGCGGCATGGCGCTCTTGCTGATCGCGGTGGTCGCCGCCAGCACATGGGAGTAGGCCGGCGCCAGCTTGACCAGCAGCGCCGCCACGTTCTCGGCCAGCCCATTGGCATAGGCCGCGTCGTCGCACAGCAGCACCTTGGCGATGCCGGGAATCTTGGAACCAGCTTCCGCTGCTGCCTTCGCATTCTGGCCGGCGACGAGCAGATGAACATCGCCGCCGATCTTGGCGGCGGCGGTGACGGCGTTGAGCGTGGCCGGCTTGATGGCGTTGTTGTCGTGTTCGGCCAGCAGCAGGATCGCCATCAGATCACCTTCGCCTCGTTGCGGAGCTTGTCGACCAGCTCGCTGACGCTCTTCACCCTGACGCCGGACTTGCGCTTGGCCGGCTCGACCACCTTCAGGGTCTTGACCCGCGGCGTCACGTCGACGCCGAGCGCCTCGGGCGTCAGCGCCTCGATCGGCTTCTTCTTGGCCTTCATGATGTTGGGGAGCGAGGCATAGCGCGGCTCGTTGAGCCGGAGGTCGGTGGTGATGAGGGCCGGGGCCTTCAGCTTGATGACCTCGAGCCCGGCATCGACCTCGCGGGTCACCGTGAAGCCGCCGTCCTCGACCTGGAGCTTCGAGGCGAAGGTCGCCTGCGGCCAGCCGAGCAGGCCGGCCAGCATCTGACCGGTCTGGTTGCAGTCGTCGTCGATCGCCTGCTTGCCCAGGATGACCAGCCCCGGCTGCTCCTTGGCGATGACCGCCTTCAGCAGCTTGGCGACCGCCAGCGGCTGCAGCACGACGTCGGTCAGCACATGGATGCCGCGGTCGGCGCCCATGGCGAGGGCGGTCCGGATGGTCTCCTGGCTGGACTGCGCGCCGCAGGAGACGGCCACGATCTCCGTCGCCTTGCCGGCCTCCTTCAGCCGGATGGCCTCCTCGACCGCGATCTCACAGAACGGATTCATGGCCATCTTGACGTTGGCCGTTTCGACGCCCGTGCCGTCCGCCTTGACCCGGACCTTGACGTTGGCGTCGATGACGCGCTTGACCGCGACCAGTACCTTCATGGCGGAACTCGACCTGCTGTCCTCCCGGGGCTGCTTGCCGCAAGCGCAATTAAGCGCCTCGCGCGCCCTGACGCAGCGCGCCCGCCCCATTTCGCAGGTGCACAATAAGTAGATGACACCCAGGTGTCAACGGCACCGCCGCCCGCGGGAGCGCCGGCGCGCACTCCGGCCCTGGACCTCTAACCGCCTTTATTGATTGGTCAATTCGAGCTTGAGCGAGCCCATGCGCCGGCCGCCGTCGCCGTTCAGGGTGGCGCTCATCCGGCCCTCGGTGAGATGCCCGGAAGCGCCGAAATCCCGCGACAGCGTCCGGTCGTCGGTGGTGACCTTGCCCTTGATCGCGACCTCGTCGCCGGTGACCGTGCCGGAAAAGCTCAGCCGGCTACCTTCAAAGCTGAAACCGTCACTTTCCAGATAGATCGATCCATTCGCCCTGACGTCCTGGTCGGCGATCTTGACCTTCACGTCGAACGCAACCTTGGGCGAGGGGGCCGATCCGATGGCCGTGGCGACGGCAAAGATCACCGCCGCGATGGGCACGGCCGCGATTCCATAGAGGAAAAACCGCCGGGAAGAGCCCTGATGATTCGCGCGCGCCATATATTCCGGCCAACCCTCTGGAGAACCGGCAACAAGCTAAGACGCAAAGCTGAAATTGCGGTTAACGGCGGCTTAAGATCGCCCTGGCCTAAGACCCGGCTCGGGTCGCGCCCGGCTGCCAGAGGACGTCCTTCTTCCCGTTGTCGTTCAGCGCGCGGGCCAGCACGAACAGGTGGTCGGACAGCCGGTTGACGTATTTGATCGCGATCGGGTTGACCTTCTCGCGGGTGGCGAGCGCCGTCATCTCGCGCTCGGCCCGGCGGGCGATGGTGCGGGCGAGATGCAAGTGCGCCGCGGCCGCCGTGCCACCCGGAAGCACGAACGAATTGAGCGGGGCGAGGCCGGCATTCATGGCATCGATCTCGCGCTCCAGCCGATCGACCTGGGGCTGGATGATGCGCAGGGCCGGTCCCTTGCTCTTGCGATCTTCGGGCTGGCAGAGGTCGGCGCCGAGGTCGAAGAGGTCGTTCTGGATGCGCGCCAGCATGGCATCGGCATCGCCGCCCGTGTGCAGGCGCGCCATGCCGACCACCGCATTGGCCTCGTCGACCGTGCCGTAGGCGGCCACCCGCCGGCTGTGCTTGGCAACCCGCTTGCCGCTGCCGAGCGAGGTCTCGCCCTTGTCGCCGCCGCGGGTGTAGATGCGCGTGAGCTTGACCATGGCAGGTTCAGCGACGGTGGCTCATCAGGAAGATGAGGAGCAGCACCAGCAGCACCGCCACCGCCTGGGCGGCGACGCGGAAGCGCATGAAGAGGTTGCCGTACTTCCGATTGAACTCGCCGCCGCGCGCCATGCTGAACAGGCCGAGGAACAGGATGCCGATCACCAGCGCAAGGGTGATGAAGAGAAGGGTGAGAACGGCGCCGCTCATGAGCCGCGACTATAGGCGGCCGCGACGCGGTGGGCCAGCCTGCGCTGCCGGCCTATGCTACCTAGTACCCCCTCAGTGCAGAGGTACTAGTTGCGTCCGCTCAGCAGTCCGCGCGCGATGACTTGTGCCTGGATCTCCGCCGCACCTTCGAAGATGTTGAGGATGCGGGCGTCGCAGAGCACGCGGCTGATGGCGTATTCCTCCGCGTAGCCGTTGCCGCCATGGACTTGCAGCGCGTTGTCGGCGTTGGCCCAGGCGACGCGGGCCGCCAGGAGCTTGGCCATGCCGGCCTCGATGTCGCAGCGTTTGTCGCTGTCCTTCTGGCGGGCCGCGAACCAGGTGAGCTGGCGCGCCACCATGGTCTCGACCGCCATCCAGGCGAGCTTGCCGGCGACGCGCGGGAACTCGAGGATCGGCTTGCCGAACTGAATGCGGCCCTTGGCGTAGGCGAGTCCGAGCTCGAGCGCGTTCTGCGCCACGCCGACGGCGCGCGCCGCCGTCTGCACGCGCGCCGACTCGAAGGTCGCCATCAGCTGCTTGAAGCCCTGGCCCTCGACGCCGCCGAGCAGGTTCTCGGCCTTCACGTCGAAGCCGTCGAAGGCGAGTTCGTATTCCTTCATGCCGCGATAGCCGAGCACGCGGATCTCGCCGCCCTTGAGGCCGGCGACGGGAAAGGGGTCGGAGTCGGTGCCGCGCGGCTTCTCGGCCAGGAACATGGAAAGGCCCTTATAGCCGGGCTCGCCGGCGTCGGTGCGCGCCAGCAACGTCATGACGTCGGCGCGGGCCGCGTGGGTGATCCAGGTCTTGTTGCCGGTGATGCGGTAGATATTGCCGTCCCGGACGGCGCGCGTGCGGAGCGCGCCCAGGTCCGAACCGGTGTTGGGCTCGGTGAACACGGCCGTCGGCAGGATCTCGCCCGACGCCAGCTTCGGCAACCACTGCTTCTTCTGCGTCTCCGTGCCGCCGAGGCGGATCAGCTCCGCCGCGATCTCCGAGCGCGTGCCGAGCGAGCCGAGGCCGAGATAGCCGCGACTCAGCTCCTCCGTGACGATGCACATCGCGAGCTTGCCGAGACCGGCGCCGCCATATTCCTCCGGGACGGTGAGGCCGAAGACGCCGAGCCCGGCCAGTTCCTCGATCACCGGCAGCGGGATGAAAACGTCCCGCTTGTGCCACTCGTGGGCCGCTTCGCGATGGTCCTCGGCGAACCGGCGGAATTGGTCGCGGATCATCAGCAGCGCCTCGTCGTCGAGGCCGCTGTCGCCGAACGCGCCGTCGGCGATCAGCGCGGCGATGCGCATCAGCACGGCGCTGCTGCAGCCCAGAGTCGTCAGAGTCTGCACGGCGCGATTGTGCCCCAGGCTTTCGGCCGCGGCCTCGGCGTCGAGATCGGGCGGACGCACGACCTCGCCCTGGCTCATGGCGATGCCGCCCTTGATCTGCGCTAGATACTCGCCAAAGGCGGCCTGGCAGATGAGCGATTCGATCTCGCCGGACCGACCACCCGCGGCCAGTCGCTGCGCCCACAACAGGGTCTCGCGCAGCGCCGTCACATAGGTCGCGAGCCAGGACAGGCCGTGGGCGGCGCGCTGCTCGCGATCGAGCGCCGCCGCGTCGATCGCGCCCTGCGGGGCCACCAGCCGCAACACCGCGCTGCGCGCCTGCGCCTGATACGCTTCCGCGGCCGCCAGCGCCTGCTCGCAGAGCTGGAGAACGTCAGGCAGAGAGCCCGATGATGGCGTTTCGCTTGATGGCCGTGCCGTCTGAAGCATCGGGAAAGTTCACCGCAGAGGCACAGAGACGCAGAGAAGATACAGAGAAACACGCTTCTTCAATTGTCATCGCCGGGCTTGACCCGGCGATCCATCGTGCGGCTGCACCATGGATGCCCGCGTCAAGCGCGGGCATGACAGCGAGGGAAGGTCGGACCGGCTGGGCCGGCTATCTCTGTGTCTCTGCGTCTCTGCGGTTTAACGTCCTTGTTTCTACGCCTCGATCGCGTCCTCGAGGGTACGCAGGCCCGGGCGCTTGGCTTGCACCAGCACGGCCATGTTGCCGGGTTTGTGCTGGTTCTTCCACATCTTCGTGTGGGCGCGCGGGATGTCGTCCCACGCGAATACTTCGGACATGCAGGGATCGATGCGGCGCTCGACGACGAGCTGATTGGCTTGGCTCGCCTGCAGCAGGTTGGCGAAGTGGCTGCCCTGGATGCGCTTCTGCCGCATCCACACGAAGCGGGCGTCGAAGGTGAGGTTGTAGCCGGTGGTGCCGGCGCAGAACACGACCATGCCGCCGCGCTTCACCACGAAGCAGCTGACCGGGAAGGTCTGCTCGCCCGGATGCTCGAACACGAAGTCGACGTCGTTGCCCTTGCCGGTGACGTCCCAGATCGCCTTGCCGAAGGCGCGGCACTTTTTCATGTATTCGGCATAGCCGGCGACATCGTCGACGTCGGGCAATTGGCCCCAGCAATCGAACTGGTTGCGGTTGATGACGCCCTTGGCGCCCAATTGCATCACGAAGTCGCGCTTGCCGTCGTCGGAGATGATGCCGATGGCGTTGGCGCCGGCGGTCGAGATCAGCTGCACGGCCATCGAGCCGATGCCGCCGGAAGCGCCCCACACCAGCACGTTCTGCCCGGGGCGCAGGATGTGCGGCCGGTGGCCGAACAGCATGCGATAGGCCGTGGCGAGGGTCAGCACATAGCAGCCGCTCTCCTCCCAGGTCAGGTGGCGCGGGCGCGCCATCAGCTGCTGCTGCTGGACGGCGGTGAACTGCGCGAAGGAGCCGTCCGGCGTCTCATAGCCCCAGATGCGCTGCGACGGGCTGAACATGGGGTCGCCGCCGTTGCATTCCTCGTCGTCGCCGTCGGTCTGGTTGCAGTGGATGACGACCTCGTCGCCGACCTTCCAGCGCTTCACCTTGTCGCCGACGGCCCACACCATGCCCGCCGCGTCCGAGCCGGCGATGTGATAGGGCGCTTTGTGGATGTCGAAGGGCGAGACCGGCCGCCCGAGGCCGGCCCAGACGCCGTTGTAGTTGACGCCGGCGGCCATCACCATGACCAGCACCTGATAGGGATCGAGCGCCGGCGTCGGCACGACCTCGACCTGCATGGCCTTCTCCGGCTCGCCATGCCGCTCGCGCCGGATCGCCCAGGCGTACATCCTGGGCGGCACGTGGCCGAGCGGGGGAATCTCGCCGATCTCGTAGAGGTCCTTCTGCTGCTGCCTGGGTTGCAGCGCGATCACCTTCGCCGATTCGCTCATCGCTCCCTCTCGTGGTGGCGGTGGGCCGGTTCGCCCCGGCCTTGTCTGTCGTTCGACTCTTAGCGACCGCAGCATGATATTGCAATGCACAATGGCGATAACTGTCCGCTTGCCTGGTTAACGCGCAATTTTATTGCGCGTACTGCCACAGGCCGCATATTGCAACGCAGCAGGGCGCCCCAGGTTCCGCTTGGGGCAGGGAAGTCGATCGGGGAGCAGGGGCGGCGCGGCTCTGTCCGTCATTCGAAAATGCGATAAGTCGACTCCGCGACAATCGGGGCAACCTGACGATGGGCAGCGGCCAACACGGCGGCGCTCGAGAGGACAGCCGCCAGCAGAAGCACGATTGTCTCAATTCCCGTCTGGATGCCAAGTATCGTCGTCAGCGTCATCGTAGGCCGCCGAGAGCCGGTGATCAGGCCCTGGGCAACGAAGGCGGCGATCAGGAATGGCAGCGATACGCATAGCAGACAGGCGAGCAGCCGTAGTCGGTTGCCGCGGGCGAGACGCCAGGCGTCGAGTAGGAGCGGCCGCGGGCGGTCTGCCGCCGCCATGGGCAGAGCAAGAGCGAACGCCGAAGCGCTGATCAACGTCCACAGACCGGCCAATGCCATCGCATCGGGCAGGTACGAGAAGAAGCTGCGTGCGGCCGGGCTGAAGACGCGCAGGTCCGACCATAGCAGATCAAGCGTCAGCAGGATCGACAGATAGGGCCATTGCGTGACGACGATTAGCGTGAGGCCGATGCCGATGGTACGCCAGTGCCGCTTGCGATACGGCAACACGTCGATGAAGCGCGGGCGGTCGCCGAGCAGGATCGCGCGCTGGCAGCCCATCGAGACGCACACGCCACCGGCGACGATCACGAACCCCAGGGATGTCCAGTAAGGCATGTTCGGCAGATACGGCAGGCCAAGCATCCACTCCAGCTGCAGGATCGGACCCGTCGCGAGGAGCACGCCGACCTTCACGAGAATCGCGATGATCGTCCACAGCAGGATTCCCGCCAGATAGAGCAAGCCGTGCCTGACCACGGCACGGCACGCAATTGCGATCGTGGCGCCGACCGGCAATTTGACTGCCGGCGCCGGAGTCGCGATGGCCGTCATGGCAAAGGACGCTGGCAGATCGTCAGCAGCACTACTCGCATATGGTCCGCAGCGCCTGCCACTGGGCGGGGGTCAGCGCGGGGGCGCCGTTGGGCGCCTGGGCGGTCGCCGCCAGCCGCTCCGCCGTCGGCGGATGGCTGAGCAGCAGGCTCGGGGTGGATGACTCGACGTCACCCTCCTTCTGCAGGCGGGCGAAGAAGCGGTTGAGGCCGTGGGCATCGAGCCCGGCCTTGCCGAGAATCTCGAGTGCCGTCGCGTCGGCCTCGGCTTCCGCCTCGCGGCCATAGGAGAGCGTCAGCAGCGTCTGGCCGAAGCCGGCGGCATCCTGCACGCCGGTGCCGGAGCCGCCAAGCAGCAGCTGCACGGTCGTGGCCAGCCCCATCTGCCGCAGCATGCCGACGGTCGGATGACGATGGACGACATGGCCGATCTCGTGCGCCAGCACACCCGCCACCTCATCGCCGGATTGCGCGTGTTCGATGAGGCCGCGCAGGACGCCGATCTGCGCGCCCGGAACCGCGAAGGCATTGACGATCTTCCAGTTGATGACGCGCACCCTGACCGGCTTGTCCAGGCCGGCTGCCGCCGACAGCCGTTGCGCGAGGTCGTCGAGCGCGGCCTGGCCCGCAGCCTCCCGGCAGAAGCCACCCTCCCGGGCGAGGCTGTCGATGACGCGTCCGCCGAACCACGCCTCCCACTCGGCCGGCACCAGCGGGGCGGCCCACTCCGGCAGCCGGTCGATGCCGATGACGATGGCGGCGACGACCGCGAGCGCGCCCGCCGAGAGACCGAGCCAATAGCCGGCGTGCCGCCGCCGCGCGCGGCCCCGCAAGGACGCCAGGGTCGAGGTCAGCGCGTGAATGGCGGCGGCATCCTCCACCACCAGCTGGGCGCCGGGCGCGCGCGATGAGATCACGCGGAACGCCGGCTCGTTCTCGCTGCCGGGCTTGACGGCGACCTCATCGCGGCCCCAACGGTCGAGCTGGCCGTCGGCCCGGGTGATCGTGAGGCCGAGGGCGTCGAGGCTGACGCGCACATCATGGGCGACGGCCCGCAATCCGTCGAAGTAGCGTGCCTGGAATTCCGGCATGCAGGCGCTCCGCGCTAGTGGTCTGATCCTGACGCTTGGTTCCCAAGCGTCAGGTGAATCAGCCCACCAGATCAATAAGCTGGTGGTTCGATTCACGCAGCGAATGGGAACCATTCGTTGCGATCGAACCACTAGATGATGCCGGGATCGAGCACCTCGAGCCAGCCCTCGCCCAGCCGCGGGGGCAACAGCCGGCTCTGTTCGATCACCGTGCCGTCGAGCCGGCCATGGACCAGAAAGTTGGCGGCGCCGAAGCGCCAGATCCGCTGCAGGACGAGCGGGTAGCCGAACCCCAGCGTGACCACCATGAGCAGCAGGTTGCCGATGGTGAGGCCGACCAGCCGCAGCGCCGTCACCGTCGATTCGAAGCGCAGGCCCGCCAGGCTCGTACCGCCGGTGATGTAGCGGACGGTGAACGCCCAGTATAACACGAAGGCCGGGAACGCGAGGAGGGCCCAGGCGAGATAGGCAACGATGCCGGCGTGGCTGATGCGGTTCAGCACGATCTGGATCTCGATCGGCATCTGCCCGCCATCCTCCGGCGCCATGGTCCCGCCGGCCTGGCGCTGCTGCGCGAGTTCGCGCATTTTTTGGAAGACATCGAGAATGTCGTCATGCATGACGACGAAGAAGACCAGACCGACCAGGATGGCGGCTGCGAACGACAGAACGAAGCTGCCGAGATAGCGCGGATAGAGATGGCGGCCGTGGCCTTCAAAGCTCGCCGGCGCCGTGCCGAAGAACAGGTTCTTCAAGCGGTAGCGCCACAGCCGCACGGTCGCGAACGGGATGAATTGATAGAACGTCAGGCCGGACAGAATGCCATAGCCGATCGAGCGCAGGGCGAAGCTGATGGCCGAACCCGCCAGCCCGCCGCGGATGCCGCGCCACTGCGTGCGCGTCAGGCGATAGCGCAAGGCCGTGTAGTGCGAAGCGAAGAACAGCACGAAGACAATCGCATAGACCGGCAAGACGACGGTAACGACCAGGCCGGGGTGATCCTTTCCCAGTACGGCCACAGCGCCGACCGCCCCGCCGATGAGCAGGATCAGGATTCCCATCGCGATGACGAACCCGCGGAACAGCTCGCCGCCCGTGCCGGTGTATTCGAAGCGGTCGCCGTCATAGCTGGTGTGCGACCACAGATAGCGGCGATAGCGCGTGCGGCCCCAGAACCGGTAGATGCCGAGCGTGATGATGCCGAGCAGCAGGTTGACGAAGAAGATGCCGTACAGCTCCCCGAGCCGGCCGTCGTAAGTCAGGCGCTGCGGCGCTGCCGCCGCGGCCTCCGTCTCCAATGACATGCGCGAGTCCCCCCTCGATCCGGTGCGCCGCTCTATTCACCCGGCTTCCAGGCCCCAGCTTACTTGACCATGACCATGATACTGAAACTGCAGTCGGTCCGGAACACCAAGCAGACTGTACGGTCGAACACGTAGACCTTCTGCAGGCCAACAAAGAACGCGGCCGCCGCTTGCGGCGCATCGTCGTCTTACGGCTCGCGTCTAGCCGGCGGCTTCATGGTCAATCGAACACCCGGTACACGGAGTCGATGCGCGGCGACAGCCGCAGGTAGGCCGCGGCGACCAGGGCGGACATGACGAGGATGGCGGCGAAGGAGGTTGCGTTCTGCAAGAAGCTCATGAGCAGAAGATCGACCAGCAGGAACAGGCCCGGATTGCTATCGAGCGATCCGGCGGCGTCGCGCACCAGATAGATCGCGATCTCGATGGCCGCGAGCGGCGCGAAGGCGAGGGCGCCGGCGACGAACATCCGGCCGGCATTGCCTTCGAGGCGACTGCGGCCCTGGGCGAGCGGCTCCGGCGCGTTTTCGAACAGCACGATCGGCAGACTCATGACGACGAGCGGCGCGGTCGCCAGCACCCAGGACCAGTAGAACGCGAAGTTTACCGGCATCGGAAGCCGCGGAAACCAGTCGAGCTGGAGGGGGTCCGCAACGTAGTTCAGTTGCACGACGAACGTCGGGACGAGGTGCACGATCAGCCAGTAGACGCAGACCGCGCGCAGCACGCGCGTCTCGCCGGGCCGGAGCTTGAGGGCGTGGCCGATGGCGGGCGGCAGGCCGAGGACGATGGCGCGCTGGCAGTCGATGAAGATCGCCGTGCCCCCCAGCAGCAGCACGGTCACGATGGTGACGACGAAGACCGATTGTTGCACCGCCGCCTGCGCACCTACGCCCGCGACCGGCATCAGCGCGGCGACGAGGAAATAAGCCACCAGCAGGACGACCGAGCTGACCGCCGACAGGACGATGATTTGCGCCGCATAGACCCGAAAATGGCGCCCGACATGCCAATAGGCCTCGAGCGCGATCTGCGCCGCCGGCAGGGCGGCCCGCGGCGGCGGCGGTATTTCCGGCAGGCTGCCTCTCATGCGCACGA
>Ga0137403_10000595_pt1 | contig 46879 bp, 23 predicted proteins | sample CZOMad2_1_16fung_FD_122057 | JGI IMG/M metagenome (GOLD analysis project Ga0137403, IMG submission 122057) | Vadose zone soil fungal communities from Angelo Coast Range Reserve, California, USA - CZOMad2_1_16fungal (Hybrid Assembly) | ecosystem: Environmental > Terrestrial > Soil > Vadose zone... | reverse complement strand
TGGGTCCCGGCGGCGTTGGAGACGGCCTGGTGTTCGAGGTCACGGCAAGGGCTGGGGTAGCGGCTGGCCGTCTCTACAACCCCTCCCGATCGCAAAGTTAGCGCCTATGCCTGTCCTCCCCCCATCCCCAACCGCCCCCGCCCAAGGGGGGAGGGACGCGGTAGCGGGCGGGAAACACCTTCAGGAGTCCCGGATACACATTTCGCGCGTCCGGATGTGTATCCGGGGCTCCGGAAACTGTTTCGGGTGCGCCAAAAGTCGTTCCGGAGGCTCCGGAAACCGTTTCGGACGCGCCAAAAGTCTTTCGGATGCTCCGGAAACCGTTCCGGATGCTCCGGAAGTCGTTCCGGAGGCCCCGGATACACATTCCGCGCGTCCGAATGTGTATCCGTGCCTCCGGAAACGTTCCGGAATGTCCCGGAAGTCGTTCCAGACGTTCCGGGAACTGTTCCGGACGTTCCTGAAGTCGTTCCGGAGGCTTCGGAAACCGTTCCGGACCTTCCCGCAGTCGTTCTGGAAGCTCCCGAAACCGTTCCGGACGTTCCCGAAGTCGTTTCTGAAGGTCCCGGAGAGACTCCGACCTCGTGTAGACTCTCCGGCCGTGCAAGCCCAACCGCGTACGATCCACCCCTGGCAAGGCAGGCTCCTCCTTGCCGCCTTAGCCGCCCTGGCGGTCGCCGCTCTCCTCTCGGTCGGCCAAGGCTACGCCGAGGGCCATGGTCTCCGCCTCCTGCCGCCGGAGGTGCTCACCGCGGTGCGCTGGGTGGCGATCGCGATCCTCGTCGCCTATGCTGCGGTGCGGCGTTCGCTCACCACCTGGATCCTGACCAGCATGGTGCTGGGGGCGGAGATCGGCCACGACTTCCCCGCCTTCGCGGTCAACCTGCGGGTCCTCTCCCTCGTCTTCCTGCGGATGATCAAGACGATCATCGGGCCGCTCCTCTTCGGCACCCTGGTGGTGGGGATCGCCGGGCACACCGACCTGAAGAAGGTCGGGCGGATGGGGGTCAAGGCCCTCGTCTACTTCGAGGTGGTGACGACGATTGCCCTCTTCATCGGCCTCGCGGCGATCAACCTGAGCCGCGCCGGGGTGGGGGTCAAGCTCCCCCCCAGCGTGCACAAGGAGGAGCTCGCGGCGGTCAAGCAGACGCCGACCGACATCATCCTCCACGTCTTCCCGGAGAACATCGCCAAGTCGGTGGCCGACGGGCAGGTGCTGCAGATCGTCGTCTTCAGCATCCTCTTCGGCATCGCCCTCGGGCTCCTCCGTGAGGAGCGGCGGCGGCCGATGCTCGAATTCGCCGAGAGCCTGTCGGAGACGATGTTCAAGTTCACCAACATCGTCATGCTCTTCGCCCCCGTGGGGGTGGGCGCGGCGATCGCCTACACCGTGGGACACATGGGCCTGGGGGTCCTCTACAACCTCTTCCAGCTGCTCGCGACCCTCTACGCGGCCCTGATCGTCTTCCTGCTCGTCGTGCTCCTGCCGGTCGCCCTCCTCGCCAAGGTGCCGATCCGGCGCTTCGTCAAGGCGATCGCCGAGCCGGTCTCGATCGCCTTCGCCACCACCAGCTCCGAGGCCGCCCTGCCGCGCGCCATGGAGGCGATGGAGGCGTTGGGTGTGCCGCGCCAGATCGTCGCCTTCGTCATCCCCACCGGCTACAGCTTCAACTTGGACGGCACGACCCTCTACCTCTCCCTCGCCTCGGTCTTCGTCGCCCAGGCGGCGGGCATCGAGATGAGCCTCGGCCAGCAGCTCCTCATGGTCTTCACCCTCATGCTGACCAGCAAGGGGGTGGCCGGAGTGCCCCGCGCCTCACTCGTCATCCTCTTGGGCACCGCGGCCTCCTTCAACCTCCCCGTCGAGCCGATCTTCATCATCCTGGGGATCGACGAGCTGATGGACATGGCGCGCACCTCGGTCAACGTTATCGGCAACTGCCTGGCGACGGTGGTGATCGCGCGCTGGGAGGGGGAGTTCGGAACGGAGGCGCCGCCGCTGGTGGTCGAGGCGGCGATCGCGGACTGAGGAGGGGCCGGCTTGGTGCTATGGTATCGAGTTTCCCGACACCGTCCGTTCCGGTCCCGTCGAGCTGATCGTGCTTGAGCTGGCAGAGAACGAGGAGGAGCGAGCCGCAGCCTCGCCGGCCCGTGGGCGTCTGGCGGCATTGGCCGCCGAGCTGGCGCAGGACCCGAGACCATTCAGGACGCTGCCTCCGGAGGAGCGCCGGGCGCGTTTGCGGCGCCTGCGGGGATCTGGCCGCGGTCTCACTTCAGGGAGCGAGGAGCTGGCGCGACGCAAGCAGGAGGAGATCGAGCTCGAGGAACGGAAGCTTGCCCTGCGCTAGACCGGTCTTCGTGCACGAACTCGACCGGGTCGCCGAGGCGGAGGTCTGCTCGATCCGCTTCATTCGATAGCTCTCTACAGCAACCTAAATCAGCACCCAGAGAAGAAGATGCCGGCCCCGGACTCACAGGCAGCGGGTAAGGAGGGCGGGCGAGTAGAAGACGCTCGGCGCCGACCGACGCGCCTGGATCACCTACTCTCGAGCCAGACCTCGGCTTTGACGTCCTCCCAGTTCCGGCCCGCCTCGAAATCGGCACTGGCGGTTGTCCATGCCGCGGGTGCATGGTAGCCTCAAAGAGGCGAACGGCCGGAGAACCTAGATCATTCCGACCTTGAGCCCAGCGGTGATGTCTCAGTCGCGAGTCATCGCGAAGGGGCGTCGCATCCGGGATGTCGAGCGGCTGGTGGCAAGCTACGGGGGCAGGGCCTCTCGATGGGTGAAGAAGAGCAGCCCACGACTGGAAGACGACGATGGACCGTATGAGCTTCACTGGTACGAGCACCCCGGAATCGGCCAAGTGGAGCTGAAGAGGAAGCAGGTCACGGAACGATGATCGTCCAGCTACGCGAACGGGATCCACGCTACCTGGACCTGACACCGGAGCAGCCCTACGTGGTTCTTGGCATCGAGGCCGATAGTCTCCGGATCCTGAACGACCAGGGGCGCCCCTACCTCTACCCAAATGACCTCTTCACCATCCTCGACGCTCACGAACCGGTCGACTGGGTTAGCTCGCTAGGCGAAGACAACGAGCGTTACGCCTACCCTCCTCCGCTAAACGACTGCGGATTCTTCGAGGACTACTTCGACGGCAAGCCCGAGGCAGTGGCCACGTTCTGGCGGGTCATGAACCGGCGCCTCTCGACCGCTGCCTGACGCGCCGGGGTCACCGGCTCTGGGGCCAGATCTCGACGTTGACGTCCTCCCAGTCCCGGCCCTCCTCGGTATCGGCACTGGCGAGGCGTTCCTCCAGCAGGTCTTTCTGCCATTGGGGCAAGGGGATGGCGTCCGGCTCGAGCAGGCTGACCCAGATCGCGTCCGCAATCTCCAACCGCTCCTCCTCGGGCAGCTCCATTACCTGACGCTGGATCTCGGCTTTCGTCATATCCCTCCTACTCACTCCGCAACGCCAGCATCGGGTTCCCCCGGGTCGCCCGGTAGGCCGGGAGGAGACAGGCCAGCAAGGCCACCCCGGTGAGGAGGAGCGGAATGGTGACGAAGGTGGCGGGATCGGTGGCGCTGATCTCCACCAGCAGGCTCGACAGCAGGGAGGTCAGGCCGAAGGCCGCGAGGAGACCGAGGCCGAGACCGGAGAGGGCGAGGACCACCCCCTGCCGCAGCACCAGCCGCCGCACCCCGGAGGCGCCGGAGCCCAGGGCCATCCGGATGCCGAACTCGCGGGTGCGAAGCTCCGTGGCGTAGGAGATCACGCTGTAGAGCCCCCCCACGGCGAGGAGCAGCGCCAGGAGGCCGAAGGCGGAGAAGAGGCCGGCCACCGCGCGCTCCCTGGCGAGCGACCGCTCGACGCGCTCCTCCAGGGTCTGGACGTCGAAGAGCGGCAGGCCCCGGTCGAGGCCCGCCACCGCCTGCCGCAAGGCCGGCAGGGCGACCCGCGGATCGCCCTGCGTGCGCACCGCGACGGTCAGGCTCGGCCAGGAGAACTGCGCGAGCGGCATGTAGAACATTGGCACCGCCGGAATGCGCGGCCCTTTGTGCTTCACGTCCGCCACCACTCCGACGATCAAGGCACCCTGCGGCGCCACGTCGCCGAGCCGCTGGCCGATGGCGTCTCTCCCTGGCCCACCCACCCAGTACCGCCGGGCCATGGTCTCGTTGACGATCGCGACCGCCGGCGCCTTGGCGCCGTCCTGCTCGGTGAAGTCGCGGCCGCGGAGGAGAGGGATGCCCAGGGTCTTGAAATAGCCCGGGGTCACCGGGTCGAAATCCGCCTCCAGCTCCTCCCCCGGCCGCGGCCGGTAGCCCGCCACCTGGAAGCTCAGGCCGAGGACCGAGAACGTTCCCGGCACGCTCCCGGCCACCGCCGCGCCGACGATCCCCGGGGTGTGCGCCAGGCGGTCGTGGAGCGCTGCGGCGAAACGTGTCCCGGCCTCGGGGGCGTAGCCCTGGAGGCCGAGGTCGAGCGAGGCGGTCAGGACCCCCTGGGGCGCGAAGCCGGGCGCCGTCGCGGTGATCCGGGAGAGCGTGCGCAAAAGGAGGCCCGCCACCAGGAGCAGCACCGTCGAGAGCGCCACCTGGAAGACCACGAAGGCGTGGCGCAGCGCCAGGCCGCTCCGGCTCACTCCACCTCCTTCCCCCTTGAGGGTGCCGGCCGGGGCGGTCGCCAGGGCGCGGAGGGCCGGCGCCAGGCCGAAGAGCAGGCCGACGGCCAGGCAGGCGGCGACGGTGAAGGCGAGGACCCGTGGGTCGGCGAGCGAGGAGGCGACCTGGGTGGGGATCGGCAGACCGGCGGGGAGCCGCGCCAGGAGCAGGCGCCGGGCGAGACTGGAGAGGCCGAACCCGGCGACGGCCCCCAGAGCGGAGAGCAGCAGGCTCTGCCCGAGGAGCTCGCCGGACAGCCGGCGGCGGGAGATCCCGAGGGCGACCTGGAGCGCGATCTCCTTGCGGCGCCGTTCGAGGCTCACCAGGAGGAGGCCGGAGACTACCGCTCCGGCGATCAGGAGGATCGCCACCACGACGCCGAGGAGGACCCAGGACATGCGGGTGAGGGCGACCTTCCGGGCGGGATCGAAGGCGGCCTCGGCCGCGGGCACGGCCTGCATCCGCAGGCCCTTGGGATCCGTCGACGTGACGGTCCACTGGCGGCTGAGGGCGTCGAGCTGCGCCTGCGCGCCGGCGAGCGACGTCCCCGGACGCAGCCGGGCCACCCGCTGGAGCCAGGAGAAGCCGCGGCGGGTGAGCGGGTGGAAGGTGGCGTAGTTGGGGAGCGCCTGGTCCACCTTGGCGACCGGGACCCAGAGGTCGGGGTGGGCTTCCAGGCTCGGCCCCGTGAAGCCGGCCGGGACCACTCCGATCACCGTGAAGGGGTGCTGGTTGAGCTGGACCGAGCGGCCGACGATGCGGTCGTCCCCCCCGAACTGGCGCCGCCAGAGCGACTCGCCGAGCACCAGGACCGGCGGCGCCGCGGCCGAGTCGTCGGCCGGCGACAGCAGGACGCCGCGGAGCGGCCGGGCGCCGAGCAGACGGAAATAACCGCCGGTAACCAGCATGCCGTCCACCCGCTGGGCGGGCCGGCCGCCGGCCGCGAGGTGCAGGGGATGGACGCCCGAGTAGGCCGCCTGGGCGGAGAAGGCGGTGGCCCGGTCGCGGTCCTCGGCGAAGGCGGGATAGGAGGAGAGGACGTCCTCCGGGCGTTCTGGAATCCGCGACAGGAGCGCGACGAGCCGGTCGGGGTCCGGCACGGGGAGCGGCCGGAAGAGGACGGCGTCGACCAGGCTGAAGATCGTGATGTTCGCCCCGAACCCCAAGGCCAGGGTGAGGATCACCGCCACGGTGAGGCCGGGGCTCCGGCCCGACCGCCGAAGCGCCAGGAAAAAAGACCGCCGCAGATCCTGCGCCATGTCGCTCCTCCTTGGGGAACCATCGGGGGAACCGCTTGCGATAGCATATCCGACCATGAAAGCCATTCGCGTCCACGAAACCGGCGGTCCCGAGGTGCTGCGCTACGAAGAGATCCCCGATCCCACCCCCGCCGCCGGGGAGGCGGTGGTACGGGTCGAGGCGGCCGGGGTCAACTTCATCGACGTCTACCACCGGATCGGCCTTTACAAGGTCGCTCCCCCCTTCACCCTCGGCCAGGAGGGCGCCGGGACGGTCGAGGCCGTGGGGGACGGCGTCACGGGAGTCGCGCCGGGCGACCGGGTGGCCTGGGTCGGGGTGCAGGGCTCCTACGCCGAGAAGACCCGGGTGCCGGTGGCGAAGCTGGTCCGGCTGCCGGACGGCGTCACCGCCCGGCAGGGGGCGGCCGCCATGCTCCAGGGGATGACCGCCCACTACCTCGCCTGCTCGACCTATCCCCTCAAAGCCGGCGAGACCTGCCTGGTCCACGCCGCGGCCGGGGGCGTCGGGCTCCTTCTCTGCCAGATCGGGAAGCTCAAAGGCGTGCGGGTCCTGGGCACCACCTCCAGCGAGGAGAAGGCGGCGCTCGCCCGCGCGGCCGGGGCGGACGAGGTCATCCTCTACACGGAAAAGGACTTCGAGGCCGAGGTCAAGCGCCTGACCGACGGCAAGGGGGTGCAGGTGGTCTACGACGGGGTCGGCAAGACCACCTTCGAGAAGAGCCTCAACTGCCTCGCGATGCGCGGCATGATGGTCCTCTTCGGCCAGTCGAGCGGCCCGGTCCCCCCCATGGACCCGTCGATCTTGAACGGCAAGGGATCGCTCTACCTCACCCGGCCCTCCCTCTTCCACTACATCGCGAACCGGGAAGAGCTGGAAAAGCGGGCCGGCGACGTCCTCGGCTGGATCCGCGACGGCAAGCTCCAGTTCCGCACCGAGTTCGAGTACCCCCTGGAGAAGGCGGCGGACGCCCAGCGCGCCCTCGAGGGGCGCAAGACGACCGGGAAGGTGCTGCTGATCCCCTAAAAACTTAGGGCAGGTCCGGGGCGCCGGCGAAGTCGCCGAAGAAGAGATGGCTGTGGGTGAGGGCGGCGTAGCCGGTCGCGTCGGTCGCCACGTCGACGACCGCCTGCTGGGCGCAGCGGGCCGGGAGGTGTTTCACCGCCTTGGGGCCGGTCGCGGGATCGGGGAGGTAGAAGCCCGCGATCGCCACGCTGGGATCGGCCTTGGCGCCCGGCGCCCCGAAGAACACCGGCTTCCCCTTCCAGAAGAAGAGCGAGTCGAGGTAGCCGGCGGCGTAGTAGTACTCGCCGGGCTGGCCTCGGCGCTGCTTGCCGAACCGGGTGGCGCGCACGGTCTGGTTGGGGGCGATGCGCAGGAGAGCGGTCTCGATCGGCGTCCAGACCCCGGTCATCTCGGCGCGGAAGACCTTGTCGTCCTTGGTGCGCGCCAGGATCCGCCCCTCCTGATCGCGCTCGATGTGGGCAGAGGCGCAGGGCATGGTGTCCGGGTCGAGGATCTCGTCCGGCTTGTGCTCGACGGGGAAGGCGGTGCCCAGCACCTTGCCCTTGCGGTCGATCCGCCAGACCCCGTAATCGCCGCAGATGGGCGCCGCGTAGAGCGCATCGGCGGCGACCAGGAGGCGCGCGAAGCCGCTCTTGCCGCGCACCTTGCGCTGCAGGGGGACGGTCGTCATCTGGAGGTCGGGAGAGATGGCGTGGAAGACGAACTCCTCGGTCACCACCCAGACCGAGCCGTCCAGCGGATCGGCGTCGATCCCCGTCCACACCTCGCCCGGCGCGCCGAGCTTCATCTCCACGTGCGGCGTCCCCGCGGCAGGGTCCCCGCCGGTCCGCTCGAAGCGCAGCAGCCGCGCCGGCTGGAAGAGCACCCAGACGTAGCGCGGGGTCAGGGCGACGTCGACCGGTTCCTCCTCGTCCGGCAGGTGGAGGCTCTTGAGGGAGACGTGGGTCGCGCCCCGGCTACAGAAGAGCCCCGCCGGATCGGGCGCCACCAGGGCGGTCGGCGAGGGCGGCTGCAGGACGGGGAGCGGCCGAGGGGACGGCGGCGCCGGCGGGGGTGGGGACGGAGCGGTGGCGCAGGCGGCAAGGACGGCGAGGAGAGCGACGAGGAGAACGGAGACGAGGTACGGCCGGACGCGGTACGACGGCATGGGTTCCTCCCCTTTTCAGCCCTTGAGCCCGAACCGCTCCATTTTGATCGCCAGGCCGTTCCGGGAGAGGCCCAGGAGCCGCGAGGCGTGGGACTTGTTGCCGTGGGTGCGACGCAGGGCCTCGCGGATGGCGGCCTGCTCGCAGGCCCCCACCAGCTTCTCCAGGTCGAGGTCCGAGGTCGCGTCGATGCGCGCCGCGGACTGGAGGGTTCCCTGGCGCACCCGCTCGGGCAGCAGGTTGACGTCGACCGGACGGCCGGTCGGGCAGAGGTAGACGAGCTGGCGGGCGATGTTCTCCAACTCGGACAGGTTCCCCGGGTACTCGTAGCTCAGGAGGGCCGACATGGCCTTGACCGTGATCCCCTGCATACGCTTGCCGGTCTCGTGGCAGAAGCGGTTGACCAGCGACTGGATGAGGAGCGGCAGGTCCTCGCGACGCTCGCGCACCGGCGGCACGTCGATCGTCACCCGCGCCAGCCGGTAGGCGAGGTCGACGCGGAAGGTGTCGCGGGCGACCGCCGTCTCCAGGGCGCCGCGGCTCCCCGCCACGATCCGCACGTCGACTTTCTCGGCGAGGCTGCTGCCGGCCGGCTCGACCTCTCCGCTGCGCAGGAAGCGGACCAGCCGTTCCTGGAGCTCCATGGGGAGGAGCTCGACGTCGTCCAGGAAGAGCGTGCCGCCGGAGGCGAGGAGGAGCTTCCCCTCGCGCCGCACCGGCCCCCCCTTGCCCGGGACCTCGGCGCCGAAGAGGTCGGCCTCGATCTGCGACGGTTTGGCGCCGCCGCAGCTGGCGACGACGAAGGGGCCGTTCCGGCGGGGGCCCGAGAGGTGGAGGGAGCGGGCGAGCAGCTCCTTGCCCACCCCCGGCTCGCCGCGCAGGAGGACGTGCACGGCGGGGTCGATCGCGGCGCGCAGCGACTCGATCACCCGCTTCATGGCCTGCGACTCCCCCACCACCAGGCCGGGATCGAGGGTCAGGTCCTGCTGGCCCTGGTGGCCGGGGAGGATCGGCTCGTACCAGCCGACGTGGTGGACGAGCCCCAGGATGAGGAAGCTGCCGAGCGCCCGCAGTGCCGCCACCGGCGACCAGCCGTCGGGCGAGAAGCGCGGCAGGGCGACGACGAGCAGGTAGGTGCGGTCGACCGCCGTGTAGGGATGGAGGCAGATCCAGGCCGGCGCTCCCGCCAGGGTCCCCAGGAAGCTGCCGCCCTCCGCGGTCTCCAGGGCCGGCCGGCCGGCGGTGGTGCGGCGGGCCTGCAGCTGGTCGAGCAGCTCGTCGCCGGCGGCGAGCCAGCTCTGCTCGGTCGCCACCAGGAGCTTGATCCCATGCTGTTCGAGACCGCCCAGGAGGAGGAAAAGGGCGCCGCCGCCGAACTCGGCGAGGACTTCCGAAACCAGCGCCTCGGAGGTGGTGCGGCTCTCGACGTCGGCCAGCACCCATTCGCTGATCCGGCAGAGGTGGTCGACCATCCGCTCGGGGGTGATCGTCGGCTCGCTCGGCGCGAGGCGGGGCAGCGGCGGCGGTGCCTTCTCGGGCTCGGGGGCGATGTCCTCGACGAGGAGGGTGATGCCCCCCAGGCGGATCTCGTCGAGCACCTCGAGCGCCGCCTCGCGCACCTTCTTGCCGGCGACCAGGAGGCCGCGCCGGCTCCCCAGGTCCTCGATCCGGAGGGCGGTGCCGTCGTAGCTCAGTTTGGCGTGGCGCTGGGCCACCCCGGTGTAGGGGAGGTAGATGTCGCACTCGGGCCAGCTGCCAATCAGCAACTCGGCGTGGGGGACGGGAAAACGACGGACCCCGTCGGGGGCGTAGGCAACCAGCCGCAGCATCAGTCCTCCAGTGTACAGTCTCGCGGCGGGTCCCGCCACTCAAGCCTGCGGACCTGCTATCCTCCCGCACCGTGAACGACCTCTTCCTGCGCGCCTGCCGCGGCGAAACGACCGAGCGGCTCCCGGTGTGGATCATGCGTCAGGCCGGACGCTACCTGCCCGAGTACCGGGCGGTGCGCCAGAAGGCCGACTTTTTGACCCTCTGCAAGACCCCGGAGCTGGCGGCCGAGGTGACCCTCCAGCCGGTCGACATCCTGGGGGTCGACGCCGCTATCCTCTTCGCCGACATCCTGCTGCCGCTCGAAGCCATGGGGGCGGAGCTGGTCTTCGCGGCCGGAGACGGCCCGACCTTCCCCACCCCGGTGCGCACCCGCGAGCAGGCGGCGGCCCTCCCCGCCCTCACCCGCGCCGACGCCGAGGAGCGGCTGGGCTACGTCTACGACGCCATGCGCCTGGTGCGCAAAGAGCTCGCCGGCCGGGTGCCGCTCCTCGGCTTCGGCGGCACCCCCTGGACCCTCGCCGCCTACCTGGTCGAGGGCGGCGGCTCGAAGAGCTTCTCCCATCTCCTCGGCTGGAGCTACGAGGACCCCGAGGGGTTGGGCCTCCTCCTCGACCGGGTGGCGGACACCTCGCTCGCCTACCTGGAAGGCCAGGTGGCGGCGGGCGCCCAGGCGCTCCAGCTGTTCGACACCTGGGGCGGCCTCCTCGACCTCGAACGCTGGCGGAGCCTCGCCCTCCCGCCGCTCCGCAAGGTCGTCAAGGGCCTCCTGGCCTCGACTCCGCGGGTGCCGCTGATCTATTACATCAACGGCGGCAGCCATCTCCTCCCCGGCCTCGCCGAGCTGGAGGTGGACGTGCTCTCGGTTGACTGGCGCCAGCCGCTCTCCGAGGTGCGCCGGGTGGTCGAGGCGGACGGACCCGGCGGCCGAAAAAACTGGGTGCTCCAGGGGAACCTCGACCCCGCGGCCCTCCTCGCCCCCATCCCGGAGATCGAGCGGCGGGTCGAGAGGATGCTTCAGGAGGGGGCGACCGAACGGGGCTGGGGCCACATCGCCAACCTGGGCCACGGCATCCTGCCCACGGTCCCGGTCGACCACGCCCGCGCCTTCGTCCGGGCGGTGCAGGAGCGGTCTCAGAGGTAGGCTACGGGTACCACTTCCAGGCGGCGCCGCCGTTCTCGTCGCGCAGGAGGAACAGGCCGCTGGTGGAATCCCACTTGCGCAGCTCGAGCTTGGAGATCGCGCTGTTCGCGACCTTGACCTGCAAGATGTTCTTGTACGCATCGCCAAAGTCGACGGCGTACTGCTTCGCCGCCGCGCCGTTGGGCTGGAACGCCGCGATCCCGCCGTTCGGACATGGGCCCGGGGTGCAGGTGGTAGTCCCGAAGTTGGACAGGACGTTGGCCCCCTTGGCCGCGCCGTCGACCGCGCCGCCGTTCAGCGGCGCACCCCAGAAGTAGACCTCCTGGGGGAGTAGCAAGCGCCCCACCTCGCGCTCGCCCACGTCCTCGGTGTTGTTGTTGTTGTTGTCGGCGTAGGCGTAGACCTGGCCGCGGTCCGTGGCGGCGCCGAAGTCGAACACCACGTTGACGGTGACGTTGCTGCGCACCGCCTCGAGCCGGGCGGCCTGGATCAACGAGGTGGTCTGCCGGGCGATCATCTCCAGGGTGGCCCGATGGGTGAAGCGCTGGATGGCCGGGAGCGTTATGGTGAGGAGCAACAGCCCGATCACCAGGGTGACCAGCAGCTCGATCAAGGTGAACCCGGACTCACCGCGCCTGCCCCGTAGAGCGACCATGGGAACCTCCCTCCGACCAGTACGATAAAAACGTAAAACGTCGATATCTTACACCCGTTCGGGGTCCAGGGGGAGGGGCCCCGCTCCCGGGCGCGCCGGGAGCGGGACGGGAGACCTCGGCTAGTGGTGCTTGGGGTGGGCGTCCGGCTTTGCCATGCCGCCCTTCAGGCTGTTGTAGACCATCTCCAGCCAGTGGGGGGTGTCAATGAAGCCGGCTCCCCATTCCTTCCACTCGGCAGGCAGCCCGGCCTTCTTGATGTCGTCCAGGCTCTTGCCGGCCTTCATCTCCTGGCGCACGATGTCGGTCGTCGTCACCAGCATGTGATGAAACGCCTTCAAGCCGTTCACGTCCGACAGCTTGCCGTGGCCGGGGATGACCTTGGCGTCCGCCGACAGGTCCCTGAGCACCTTACCCACGTTCTCCGCCATCCCCTGGACGCTGCCGCCGCTGTCCAGGTCGACGAACGGGAACATGCCGTTGAAGAAGTCGTCGCCCATGTGGACGACCTTCGCGCCGGTGAAGTAGATGACCGAGTCGCCGTCGGTGTGGCCGTGCGGGAAGTGGACGACCTTGATCTCCTCGCCGTTGAAGTGGATGGAGATCCTCTGGTCGTAGGTGACGACCGGCAGGGCCTTGGCCGGCGACGCCGGCACCGTGTTGCCGAACATCGACATGTGCTGCTCGGTCGACATCCGCCTCCGGACGTTGATATGGGCGACGATCGGGGCCTCGGCGCCGAAGCTCTCGTTGCCTCCCGTGTGGTCGCCGTGCCAGTGGGTGTTCAAGATGAACTTGAGCTTGCCCTCCCCCAGCCCCTTCAGGGCGGCGCGGATCTTGTCGGCGAGCGGCGCGTACTGGTCGTCGACGATGAGGAGACCGTCCTCCCCCACCGAGACGCCGATGTTACCGCCGGCGCCGGTCAGCATGTAGACCTTGCCGGCGACGTGCTCGGCCTTGACCTCGACCTTCGAGAAGTCCTGCTGCTGGGCCAGGACCGGCAGCGCGGCCAGGGCCGCGAGGGCGATCAGGGCGGGGGCGGCCAGTCCGAGACGGAACGTCTTCCGCATGCTATCCTCCTGTTATCGTAAATACAGTGTTTGACGGGAGGACTCTAGCACGACGGCCGCCCGGCCGCGAGCCGGCTCCCTCCCGGAGAAAGCCGTGCAGGTCCATCTATATCAGAGGGTCCTGACGTCCGATGACCGAAGGGAGGAACCGATGGCGAAAGACGAGTCGGTGAAACAGCGGTTGGTGCTGTGCCTCGACGGAACGTGGAACCAGCAAGATTCCGGAACGAACATCTATCACCTCTCGAACCTCATCTACGAAGGAGTGGCCAAGGACGGGTGCCTGCAATGCATCTATTACCAGCAGGGTGTCGGCACCGGCGTGCTCGACAGCGTCACCGGCGGCGCGTTTGGCCTCGGGCTGTCGAGCAACGTTCGCGAGGCCTACGACTGGCTGGTCGAGCACTACCAGGACGACGACGAGATCTACGTCTTCGGTTTCAGCCGCGGCGCCTTCACCGCCCGCTCCCTGGTCGGCCTGATCGCCAAGTGCGGCCTGCTCCGCCGGGGAGCGCCGATCCCCCCGGACGAGCTCTGGCACGCCTATCAGATCCTCGGCCGCCATTGCAACGTGAAAACGGGCATGGATCCCGACCCGAACTGGTGGGAACGGATCGCGGGAAAACCGAAGAAACCCTTCCGGGAGCTCCAGGAGCTGCGGCGGGAGCCGTGGGAGAAGAGCCGAGCGATCCCCCTCCAGAAACCGGCGAATCGGGCCGAGAAGCTGCTGGTCACCTGGTCGCGCCGCGTTCCAATTCACTGCATCGGCGTGTTCGACACCGTCGGCGCCCTGGGAGTCGACGCCCTGGCGATCCCCTGGCTGCGGGATAGCACGGCCCAGTTTCATGATGCGAGCCTCACCAGCCTGATCGTCAACGGCTTTCAGGCTCTGGCGATCGACGAGCACCGGGCGAGCTTCGCCCACATTCCCTGGTTCGGCGACCCGAACGCCGGCGGCACAACTGTGAACCAAGGTCACCTGGAACAGCGCTGGTTTGTCGGCGCCCATTCGAACATCGGCGGCGGGTATGAGGACGACGTCCTCTCCCAGCATGCGCTGGCGTGGATGATGGAGGAGACCGGCAAGCTGGGGCTCCACTTCCGTGCCCTCGGAAAGGGAGGTCCCAATCCAGCCCAGCCGTTACCCTGTCCCGACTGCCAACCTCTTCTGACGCCGATTCCCAGCCAGCTCGGCCTCGCCGATCAGGCTCCGACCCTCCGGGATTCCTTCAGCGAGTTCGCCGCCGGGATCTGGAAGAATTTCATCCGCGCAAAGCGCGAGTATCGACGGCTCGGACCGCCACCCAAATTGCAGGAAGGCCAGGTCGTCCAGAGCCTGAACGAGACGCTCGATCGCTCCGTGGAGGAGCTCGCCCAGCTGGACCCTTCCTATCGTCCCCCCAATCTCTGGCGCTATCTCAAGGATCACAGCCCGCAGCATCGCGACCTCCCGCCTCCCCCCCACCGCTACGGCGAGGAGGGTTGGCGCTGGTGGGCGTGCCTCGCCGGCTGGCTGGCCCTGATCGCTCTCGCCGCCTGGAAGCTCGGCGGTGTGTTGGACAACCGCTACGCCCCGCCCTTCGGCACCGTCTCCTGGCGCTGGCTGGCGGTGGCGGTGCCCCTCCTTGCTCTCCTCGTGGACTGGCGCGAGAGCGTCCTCAATCACAAGACGACCCTCTACCCGGATGGGATGCAAGCCGAAAAGCGTCTGGCCTGGATGGACTGGTACCTGGGCATCCGTCTCGCCGCCATCACCGCCGCCGCGGCCGGCCTCGTCCTTCTCGTGTTCCAGGTTGGCTGGACCTGGCTCCGGCGCGACCTGCCGCTCTCCCAACCCCTGCTGTGGCTCTTCGCGATCACCGGCCTGTGGATCTACTTCCAGGCGGCCATGGCGTGGAACGGAGGTCCGTTCAAGGATGCTGGGTTGGGCTCGATCGTCGATCTCCAGCTCAAGCGCACGCCCAAGGCGGTCCAGGAGTGTCTCCTCGGCTGGGCCGGAGACGACGCGACGGACGCAGGCCGACAGACCCTCATGCCGGTCGTCCGCTCCCTGTGGCGCGACCTGCTCGGATTCATCCCCGCCTACACGGTACTCCTCTTCGTCGGCACTTGGCTCGCCCTGTCGTTATCCCAGAACGGTCTGCCGACATGGGACGCCGTCGGGCTTCTCTCGCACGAGCGATCCGCCTGGCTCCCGGCTCTGCTGGGAGCGCTCCTCTGTGCCCTCGCCGACGTCGTCGAGGACGCGGGTGAGCTCCACTACGTGCGTCGATTCCCGGAGCTGCCGCCGCCCCTCTTGGTCGCCTTCACCTTCGCGGCCACCTGTCTCAAGTTTGTCCTGTTCTCGGTCGGCTTGCTGTTCACCGGTGCCGCCACCCTGGTGCTGGCATTCATGCAATTGAGAGGGGTGGCCGACCAGCAGGCGGGCACGATCGGTGGCCTCGGGGCCGCGTGTGCTCTCCTCGTCGCTTCGGGAGCGGTGAAGGGTCTGCTGAGCCGCCCGTCGGGTGAGGAGACGAAAGGGGGCCAGACCGCCAAGAAGGTACGGCCCCCGAAGGTGAGCTTGCACGGCGCGTCCTAGCGCGACGGTTCGAGGATGTAGGGCTGGGTCTCCGGAAGCGGCAACTCCCCTCGTGTAGGATGGGGCGCCTATGGAGACCCAGCCATGAAACAGACGAAGAGGGTGCGGTTGGCGATCGCGGTGCTCGCAGCGCTGGCGAGCGTGTCCCTGGCGCGAACGGTCGCCGCGACGGAGCCCGCAGGCGGCACCGCCGAGACCGCCGAGCTGCAGCTCGTCGAGGCCACCATTCCCCAGCTGCAGCAGGCGATGCAGAGCGGGCTCCTCACCGCGGAGCAGCTCGTCCGCCTGTACCGCGCCCGCATCGCCGCCTTCGACCAGGCGGGGCCGAAGGTGAACGCGTTCCTCTACCTGAACCCCAACGCCGAGGCGGCGGCGCGGCAGCTCGACGCCCGGCGCCGTCCGGGATTCACGCCGGGTCCGCTCTACGGCATCCCCGTCCTGCTCAAGGACAACGTCGACGCGGCGGACATGCCGACGACCGCGGGCTCGCTGGCCCTCGCCGGCTCCCTGCCGCCCGACGACGCCTTCCTCACCCGGAGGCTGCGCGAGGCGGGCGCCATCCTCCTCGGCAAGGCCACCTTGACCGAGTTCGCGAACTTCCTCGCCATCGGCATGCCGACCGGCTACAGCTCGCTCGGCGGCTTCGGACGGAACCCCTATGATCCGCGCCCGCTGCCGGGGGGCGACGGCCGTCCGGTGCTGCAGACCGGCGGTTCGAGCTCCGGTCCCGGGATCGGCGTCAGCGCGAACCTCGTCACGGTGGCGGTCGGCACCGAGACCTCCGGGTCGATCCTGAGCCCGGCGAGCTCCAACGGCGTGGTCGGCCTCAAGCCCACCCTGGGGCTGGTCAGCCGCGACGGCATCCTCCCGATCACGGCGGACCAGGACACCGCCGGCCCCATCGCGCGGACCGTCACCGACGCGGCCCTCCTGCTCGGTGTCCTCGCCGGGTTCGACCTCGCCGACCCGGCAACGGTCCCCTGCCTCCTCCCCCACCGCTGCTTCCGCGACTACACGCCCTTCCTCAACCCGCAGGCGCTCCGCGGGGCGCGCATCGCCGTGGTGACCCCTATTCCGGCCAACCGGGCCAACCTCATGAACGCGGCGATCGACGTTCTCTACGCCCAGGGCGCCGAGGTCGAGCTCCTGCCGGAGCCGTTTCCGGCCCAGCTCGGCACCTGCGTGAGCGTTCCTCCCCCCACGGGCTGCTCGACCGTCCTCCTCTACGGGTTGAAGCGCGACCTGAACGCCTACCTGACGGCGACGCCCGGCGCTCCCCGGAAGACGATCGCCGAGATTATCGCCTTCAACCAAACCCACCTGCCGCCGCCCAAGTACGGGCAGGCGCTCTTCGGGGCGGCGGAGCAACTTGACATCACCTCCGGCAGCCCCGACACGCTGCGCTACCTGGCCGATCTCGCCGAGGATCGAGCTCGCTCACGCGGCGCTCTCGACGCGGTCTTCAACGGTCCGGACGGCATCCGCGGCACGGCGGACGATTTCGTCGCCATCCTCTCCTCGGCGAACAACTTCGCGGCCGCGCCGGCGAAGGCGGGCTACCCGAGCATCACCGTGCCCGGCGGCTTCGTGCCGCCCACCGCGCCGATCGCCCATCCGTTTCCCTCGGGCGTGACCTTCACCGGTCGGGCGTTCTCCGAGCCGATCCTGCTCGGTCTGGCCTATGCCTTCGAGCAGGCGACGCACCATCGCCGGCCGCCCGAGAGCACGCCACCTCTCCCGACCGACCGCGTCTCGCGGCCCTAGATCGAATCCACCCACGGAGGATGGAGATGTCGGAAGCTCCCGACCCACGCCTGCTGGAAGCTCTGCTGGACTCCTGGGACCGCAACAACACCATCCTGCGGAACCTTCTCCGCGCCCTCCCGGAGGGTGGCCTGGAGGTCCGAGCGATGGCGGGCAGCCCCTCGATCGGGGAGCTGTTCACGCACATCCACTATGTTCGACTTATTTTTGTCTCCGAGGACGCTCCCGAGTTTGCCCGAGACCTGCCGGAGACAGAATGGCGGCGCGAGCGGGACCCGGACCGCCTCGCGCAGAGGCTGGACGAGAGCGCCCAGGCGGTGCGGGACGCGGTCAAGGGCCGGTTGGAAGCCGGCCGGGCCATGGACCTGCACTACGACCACCCGATCCTCCTCCTCCAGCACATGGTCTGGCACGAGGGCTACCATCACGGCCAGATCAAGCTGGCCCTCAAGCTGGCGGGCCACCCCCTGGCCGATGAGGAGGTCGGGCCGGGCACATGGGGCGTGTGGATGCGGAAGACGTGAGCGGCGCGTAAATGCGCGCCGGCGCGTCGGAGCTACGGAAGACTCTATCGTGGAGAGATCCGGCCTCAGCTCACCGCTTTTTTCACGAGCGCGCCGATCCTTGCCTCTTCGGCGGCGGTCCACTCTTTCAGCGCGTAGGCGGTCGGCCACATGGCGCCTTCGTCGAGGTTCGCCTCGTCGCTGAAGCCGAACGTCGCGTACCTCGATTTGAACTTCTGCGCGCTTTGGAAGAAGCAGACGACCTTGCCGTCCTTGGCATACGCGGGCATCCCGTACCAGGTTTTCGGCGAGAGGGCTGGCGCGCTGGCTTTGATGACAGCATGGAGCCGCTGGGCCATGGCGCGATCCGGTTCCGGCATCTCGGCGATCTTCGCGAGCACGTCGCTTTCTCCGTCCGCCTTGTCCGCGCGCGGGCCGCGGCGCGCTTCCTGGGCGCGCTCCTTCATCGCAGCTCGTTCCTCGTCCGTGAATCCAGCGGACTTCTCGTTGATCACGATGGTGCTCTTGGCGGACTTCTGCGTGGCCTTCTTGGGGCTCATGGAAACCTCCTCCTACGGACTTGGTTGGAAACCTCGCCGCAGTTCGCATGCGGACCCGCGCTATTCCAACATGCGCCGCCTAAAACTGCTACCGTGGACCGCTCCCGTGCCCGATGCCGAGAGCGATCAGCAACAGCACCACGGCGACCACCCCGAGCGCGATCCGGGCGGCCGTCATGAGATGGGTTTGCGCCACAGGGCGGGTCCCCCTGGGCTTGATTCCGATGACGGCGACGACGGCGATCGCGATTGCAGCAATCCAGAGAAGAGTCAACCAGCTCATCGAAGTTCCCTCCGGTCGGCTGGCCCTTGCGAATCCAATGCCACGGGTGGGCGAGCACTTGAGCTGGAAGGACCGTCGCCCCTTCGGGGCTTTTGGTGGTTGGGTTTCCCTACCTGGGGCTCGCGCCCCAGGCTCTATGCTTCCGCCCCTTCGGGGCTGTCTTCCAATGGGGGCCTACCTTATTTTCTCACCCGCCCGCCGGGTTCGGTCCTGACCGAGGGAGAACTGGTTTGGAAGCTCGGTACTTCCGGCTTGGATGGCCGTCCTTCTGATCTGGAAGCTTCATACTTTGGGTTGGCAGCTCCCTACTTCTGCCGCAGAAGTCCCGTACTTTTGGTTTGGAGCCGGGTACTTCTGGTTTGGAAGCTCGGTGCTTCCGGTTTGGATGGCCGTCCTTCTGATCTGGAAGCCCGTACTTTGGGTTGGGAGCCCCGTACTTTCAGTTTGAAGCTGGGTATCTCTGCCGTGGATCTCCTTGCTCCTACCGTCCCCGCACGCGGAGCCCACTCGGTTTAGCCAGCCCTCGGATCGAACAGGCTCGACACCGCATCCGTGCTTCGCAGTCCCGTCTCGATGGCATTTCCGTCACTCATTCACGGAGGCCGCGCAGGGTGAAAGCGAGCCAGGCATAGTGCGCGAGGTTGAACGCCAGCCAGAACAAACCGACCCCGACGCCGGCGAAGGCGTCGCCGGTCTGAGTGCCCCGCACGCCATGGAGGAACCCTGCGAGAGCGCGAGCCGGTAGAGCCAGAAGAAGCAGGAGAACGAGGCAGCGAACGCGAATCGGCAGCGAGAGGGTGAGGAAGCGATTCAAGAAGTCGCTGCCCTGGCGCCCCCCGTTCGCCCAGTAGGCGGCATAGGGACCGAGGAGCTTCACTACGCAGATGCCAACGCCGACGGGGGCCGAGTAGGTCTTGACGTCATTCCAGGAGAACTTGAAAATCTCCGTGTCGACGCCCCAGCTGAAGATCTCGAGAACCAGGAAGGCGAGCAGGTATTGGACTTGCTGAAAGGCCTTGACCTCGCCGGCCCTCAGATCGTGGACAGCCCGAGCTATGCTCCAGCTGCGCACCTGGGTCGGGCCGCCCTGTCGGCGCGCCAGGGCACCCCAGGCGCCCACGACCACGCCGACGGCGCAGAAAATCGCCGCCTCGGTACCGTTGCTCCTGTCTGTGGCGCCGGGTCCGAAAGCGAGGGTACACAGTCCGCCAAGGACGAGCAGCGCTCCGACGATCAACCTCGCCAACGTTCACCTCCCAACCCTGCGGTACCAGTGGTGGCCGGAAACTAGCCCAGTTCAGGATCAGCGTCAAATGTTGGAGAGTGGCGTATAAGCAGAACGGTCGCGTGAGGTCGACCGACCCGCGGAAAACAGGAGGGAGGTTCAGGCGCATGGATCCGAGGAATAGCTCCCCGTCGTGGAGCCCCGCCAAGCGGGCTCTGTTCCGCTTCGCCTTCAGCTACCTGGTGATCTACAACCTTCCGTTCCCTCTGCAGAGAATCCCCTGGGCTGGGCCGATCCTCACCCAGCCGTACAAGGACGTATGGAACCGGCTCGTGCCTTGGGCCGGGAAGCACCTGCTCGGGGTCAACATCCACGTCCGGCCCGCGGGCAGCGGAGACACCACCTACAACTATGTGCAGGTGCTCTGCTTCCTGATCCTCGCGGTGGTCACGACGGTGGTCTGGACGGTCCTCGACAGAAAACGGTCGGAGTACACTCGCCTGGCTGCGGGGCTGCGGGTCTACATCCGGTTCGCGCTCGCCGCGGCGATGCTCTCGTACGGCGCGTACAAGGTCATCCCGTCCCAGTTCGCCAAGCCCTTCCCCAGCCAGCTGATCGAGCCCTTTGGGGAGGCCTCGCCGATGGGACTCCTGTGGACGTTCATGGGCGCCTCCTCGGGATATACCATCTTCACCGGCACCGCGGAGATGATCGGCGGCCTGCTCCTCGCCTTCCGCCGCACCGCGTTGCTGGGCGCGCTCGTGAGCATCGGCGTCATGAGCCACGTGGTCGCCCTCAATCTCAGCTACGACGTCCCCGTCAAGCTGTATTCGCTCCACCTGCTGGCGATGGGGATCTTCCTGACTCTCCCCGACCTGCGGCGGCTGCTCAACCTGCTCGTGCTCAACCGGCCGGTCGCGGCCGTCGCGGCCCGTCCACCGCGGGCGCGTTTCCGCCGCACCGCGCTCGTCGCGCAGGCGGTGCTGGTCGCCGCCTACTCCGGGTATCTGCTGTACCAGTCCTACGACGCCAGCAGCACGCAGTGGGGCAACCTCTCCACGCGGCCCCCGTTCTATGGCATCTGGACCGTCCTAGAGCTCGAGGTCGACGGAGTCGCCCGCCCGCCGCTCCTCACCGATGCGACCCGGTGGCGCCGGGTCGTCTTCGAGTACCCCGACTACCTCAGCGTCCAGCACATGGACGGCTCGCGGAGCAATTATGGCCTCCTTCTCGGGAAACGCCGGCTTACTCTGACCCAGTTTGACGACAAGGCCTGGCGGCCCTCCTTCGCCTACAAAGAGACGCAGCCCGGTCTCCTCGCGCTCGCAGGGACGATGGACGGCCGCAAGACGCGGTTCACCCTCCGCCGGGAGGACGAAAGCTCCTACCGGCTCGTCAGCCGAGGCTTCCATTGGATCAATGAGACGCCCTTCAACTGGTGATCTCTAAGGGGATCAGCCTCATGCAGACGGCGATCGATACACGGGCACGTGGTTCGACCGCACCCAGGAATGGGCCGCCCGTCCTGTCGCAGATTCGCCAGCCTCGCGCCGCGCTCCCAGCGCGCCGCTGCTGTTTCCTCGAATCTTGTCGCAACCACACGGAAAGCTGACGCAAGTTCGATGTATATGTTGCAACGTACCGGTACGTTGCGTTGAAATCCTGGTGCGACGCTTCGATTTGCCCCTAACTTGCCGCACCCTTAATGGAAGTCGCGGCAAATTGAGCTGCAGCAGATCGCGACAGCGGCAACTTGTCGCAACGTTGTCGCGAAGAGCCGCGAAGGATCTGGAGTCAGCTTCGAGTTCCGCAGATTTGCCGCAACGTAGCACCAAGGCGCCGCGAAGTGACGCGACATCATTCCAGTGCGGCGATATTTTGCCGCAACATAACGAGAGAATGCCGCAGAACAGCGAGATGTCGGTACAAATCCCCGGCAACTGACGCAAGTTGATGAAACTTTGCCGCAGAGTTCTGTGTCAACGGCGCGATGCGGCGGGCAATCGACTTCGATCTGCGGGATATGCTGCAACGTACCTGTACGTTGCAGCATATCCACCGGACACAGAGAGAGGGAAGGGTATAGTGTCGCAGCCTTCGGCGCCCGGCTTGCGTCTCTGGTGGATCTGCCGCAACGTCCCGCTGCACTGGAAGCGTGCCGCGGGATTGGGAGATGGCGGCTGGCGATCTGTCGCAACCTTGGAGGAAGTCCGAGGCGGCTCAGAAGCTCATCGACGGTCTGTCTCGCCTCAGCGCGACGGATCGAGGACGTAGAGGGTGGTCTCCTTGGGGAGAGTCGCCGCCGTGAATTCCACCTCCGACGCCCCGTTCCGCACCACGTGATCGGCGGGGAACCGCTTGGCGATCTCGTCGACCGGGAGGATCTTCAGCCGCCCCTTGGGATTGAAGTAATGCATGGGGATCACCATCCGCGGGCCGATCGCGTCGATCGCCTGCTTCATGTCGTCGACTTCGATGTTGTGCACGCCGCCGGAGAGGGCGATCATGACGTCGACGTTGCCGCGGAGGGCGGCGATCTCGTCGGGACGGAAGCGCCTCCCGATGTCGCCGGTGTGGAAGACCTTGATCCCTTCCAGCTCAAAGCTGTACATGGCGTTGGCGCGGGGGCGGAAGCCGCGGAAGATGAGCCGCATCTGGAAGCGCTCGCGGGCGGGGAAGGCGCGGATCGGGATGCCGTCGACCACCATCCCCTCCGGCGGGACCGTGAGGGTGTTGATCACCTTGGGGTTGCCCTGGACGTGGCTCGGATCGCAGTGGAAGCGATCGGTGTCGGAGCTCATGAGGACGAGGTCGGCCGGCTCGTCGATCGGCGCGAACCAGGCGACCGCGGGCTCGTAGGGGTCGGTGACGATGGCCTTCCCTCCCCCCTCGACACGGAAACTGGCATGGGCATAGGACTTGATTTTCATGACCGGACTCTCCTTCCTCGCATCACCCCGGCCGGTTACTCTTGCCGCATGACGACCAGGGGCGAAACCGCCGTCGCCCGGCGGGTGGGGATGTAGTTGGCAATCGCCGCCACCACCGCGAGCAGCAGGATGGTGACGAGGAAGACGATCGGATTCATCGGATCGATCCCGAAGAGCAGGCCGGAGATCGTCCGCACTACGAGAAGGGCGCCGACCAGGCCGCAGGCGAGGCCCACCGCCACCGCCTGGATGCCCTGGCGCAGGAAGAGGCGGACCACGTCGGCGCGCTGGGCGCCCAGGGCCATGCGGATGCCGATCTCGCGCTGGCGCTGGGCGATCGAGTGCGCGATGACGCCGTAGACGCCGATCGTCACCAGGAGGAGCGCCACGGCGCCGAAGAGGACCAGGAGCACGGCGCAGACCCGCGGCGCCCAGAGGAGCTCGCCGATCACCGCCGGCATGGTCTTCACCCGGGTCAGCGGCATTTCCGGCACCAGCGCCTGGACCTCCCGGCGCGCGGCGCCGAGCACCGCCCCCGGCTCGCCCTGGGTGCGGACGTGGAGGGTCACCGACGGCGTGTACTCCTGCGTCAGGGGCCGGTAGAGGTAGAGCTGCGGCTCCTCCCCCAGGGTGTTGTACTTGAGGTCCCGCGCCACCCCGACGATCTCCAGGATCTGCTTCGAGGGGAGGATGCCGAACCGCTTGCCGAGCGGGTTCTCGTGCGGCCAGAAGCGCTCGGCCAGGGTCTCGTTGACCACCACCACCGGCCGCGAGTCGGCGCGGTCGGTGGCGTCGAGGGCGCGGCCGCGCAGGATGGGGATGCCCAGGGTCTCGAAGTAGCCCGGCCCCACCGAGCTCTGCTGGGCGACGATCCGCCGGTCGGCGGGCGCCGCCGGGCTGTCGATGAGGAGGATGTGGCGCACCCCGGTGTCCGAGAGCATCAGGTTCTCGCCGATCGCCGCCCCCCGCACCCCCGGGAGCGCCGCGGCCTGCGTCGCCATCTGGCGCAGGAGCTGCTGCCCGCGCGCTTCGTCGAAGCCCTGGCTGTCGAGGTCGAAGGAGAGGACGGCGAGATGCTCGCGCTCGAAACCGGGATCGATGCGCAGGGCGTTCCGCAGGCTCAAGAGGAAGAGGACGGCGCCGACGAGCGCCACGACGGAGAGGCCCACCTGGCCGACGATGAGGAGGTTGCGCAGGCCGAAGCGCCGCACCCCACCGGTCGCGGCGGCGACCTCGTTCTTGAGCGCCGGCACCAGGTCGGGGCGGCTGGCGGCGAGGGCGGGCACGAGGCCGAAGAGGAGGGCGGTGACGAGCGAGAGGCCTAAGGTGAAGAGGAGGACCCGGCCGTCCAGGGCGAGCTCCAGCGAATCCGGCAGATAGGGAGTCTGGACGAGCGAGAGGAGGGTGAAGGACCAGGCGGCGAGCAGCAGGCCCGAAGCACCGGCGGCGAGCGAGAGGAGCAGGCTCTCGGTGAGCAGCTGGCGGATCAGGTCCGCCCGCCGGCCGCCCAGGGCGAGGCGGACGGCGATCTCCTTGCGCCGTCCCGAGGCGCGCACCAGGAGCATGTTGGCCAGGTTGGCGCAGGCGATCAGGAGGACCAGGCCGACCATGGTGGCGAGCAGGCCGCCCGCCCGCACGTAGCCCTGCCGGTCGTTGGGGCTGATCAGCGACTGGCTTAAGGAGAGGAGGGCGACGTTGCGGTTGCGGTTGGCGTCGGGATATTCCTGGGCGAGCTTGTCGGCGAGCGACTTCAGGGCGGCCTGCCCCTGCTCCAAGCTCATGCCGGGCTTCAATCGCCCCACGGCCGAGAAGCCCAGGACCCGGCGGTTGGTCCAGAAAGCGCGCATCATCTCAGGCAGGACCTGCCCGTACAGCCCCGCCGGCACCCAGAAGTCGGAGCGGTTGACGAACGAGGTGCCGTAGAACCCGCCGGGGGCCACCCCGACGACGACCAGCTCGCGGCCGTTCAGGCGGATCGGCCGGCCGAGGATGTGGGGGTCCGAGCCGAACCGCCGGCGCCAGAGGCCGTGGCCGAGGATGACGACGGGGCGGGCGACGCGGTCCTCCTCGGGGAGGAAGGTGCGCCCGAGGACCGGTCGCACGCCCAGGGTCTGGAAATAGCGGGCGGAGACCAGCTGCCCCGAGATCTGCTCGGGCCGGCCGTTGCCGGAGAGGCTCAAGCTGAGCGGCGCGACGAGGGCGAGATCCGAGAAGACGCCCGCCTGGTCGCGGTAGTCGACGAAGTTGGGCTGGGAGATCGGGAGGTAGCCCGGGAGGTCCGAGGAGACGGTGTAGACCACCGCCAGCCGGGAGATGCCGGCGACCGGCAACGGCTGCAGGAAGACGGTGTCCAGCAGGGTGAAGATCGCCGTGTTGGCGCCGATCCCCAGGGCCAGGGAGACGAGGGCGACAAGCGTGAAGCCGGGCCGGTGGAGCAGCCCGCGCAGGCCATAGCGGAGATCTTGCAGAAGCTTTTCCATGCGTACCTCGGAGCGTAGTTCTATCACGCCACGGGAGGCGCGCCTTGGGCCAGCAGCTCCGCCCTCTCGAGACCGGGAGGCGGCGGCAGGAACCCGCTGGCGACGAAGTGGGCGAAGTAGATCCCAAGCTGCTCGTCGTCGAGCGGCGGGAAGCGGACCGCGGAGCCGGCGAGGCCGGCCAGGGTGTGGCGCAAGTCGAAACGGGGGCTCGCCGCGAGCGGCAGGACCTCGGGCTCGCCGCCGGCAGCGGGGACCGCCGCCGCCGGGCCGCCGAACAGGCTGCGGAAGGGGAAGAGGGCATTGTCGGGCGAGCGGTCGAGCTCCTCGACCAGGAGGCGCACCCAGGCGTCCGGGTCGAGCTGCCGTACCGGATAGCCCCGGGTGAGGGCGAAGTCGAAGACCTGCCGCCAGGACAGGGGCTCGGGGTGGACGTAGTGGAAGGTGTGATCGAGGCTCTCCCGTTGCCGCGAGAGGTACACGATCGCCCGGCTGACGAAGTCGACCGGCACCGGATCGAAGCGCGAGGGGAGGTCGGGGGCGGCGCCCAGCTGCAGGCTCCCCTTGAGGAAGGCCCAGAGCAGATCCTTGGGATTGCCGATCCCCGTCCGCGAGTCGCCGGCGATCAACCCGGGGCGATGGATCGTGACCCGCAGGCCGCGCTCGCGGGCGAGGCCGACGAGCTTCTCGGCCATCCACTTGCTCTGCGGATAGCCGCCGAAGAGACCCGCCGGGCTCGCCAGGGGGGCATCCTCCCAGCCGACGCCGTCGACGAAGGAGCCCGGAGCAAAGACCGCGATCGAGGAGATGAAGTGGAACGGCTTGGGGCGCCCGGCGGCGGCGAGGCGGAGGGCCTCCTCCGTCCCCTCCACGTTGGCAGCTTTGAGCGCCGCGTAGGGATAGGTGAAGTTGACCCAGGCGCCGGCGTGGTAGACCGCCTCGACCTCTTGGGAGAGGGCCTGGAACGCGGGCTCGGCGAGCCCCCAGCGCCGCGCCGCGAGGTCGCCGAGGACCGGCACAATCCGCTCCTCGGCCCCTTCTGGAATGGCCAGTTGGTGCGCCGCGAGGTTGGCGAGGACCTTCGCCCGGCCGGCCTCCGGGCTCGCCGTCCGCACCAGGCAGAAGACCCGCGCCGCGGTCTGCTCCAGAAGGTCGCGCAGCAGGAAGGCGCCGAGGAAGCCGGTGGCGCCGGTCAGCAGCACGGCGGCGGGGTTCTGGAGATCGCCGGACGGCTCGCCCGCCGGACGGATCGAAGGGTCCAAAACGACCTCGGCGGCCCAGTCCGGCGCGGCGCCAAAGGCGGCGATCCCCGCGCTGCCCGGGGCGGCCGGAGAGCTTTCCAGCTCCTCGACCGCGCGGGCGAGGAGCGCCACGGTCGGCTGCTCCAGGAGCCGGGGCAGGGGAACCTCGACACCGAAGTCCTGGCGCAGCCGGAGCAGCACCTGGGGAGCCAGGAGCGAGTGGCCGCCGAGCTCGAAGAAGCTGTCGTGGACGCCCACCGCGTCGATCCGCAGGAGGTCCTGCCAGAGCGCCGCGATCCGCGTCTCGCGCTCCGAGCGCGGGGCCACGAACGGCGTGCGTAGAGGCGGCCGGGGATGGGTGCTTCCCTCTCCCCCACTCGCTGGCGCACCGGCTGCCGGCGGCGACGGCAGAACCGAGGGGGCCGCCGCGGACGGCGCGGACAGCGAGGGCGACGCGCCCGATGCCTTGGGCTCGATCCAGTAGCGCTGCCGCTCGAAGGGGTAGGCCGGCAGGGAGACGCGATTGCGGCGCTCCCCGGCGGCGAAGCCGGCCCAGTCGATCTCCACCCCGGCCAGCCAGAGCTTGGCCAGAGTGTCGAGCAGGAACGCCGAGTCCGGCCGCGGGTCGTAGACTGGGCGCAGGGAGGGCAGGGCGACCGCCTCGGCCCCCTGCCCCCCAGGCGGCCGATACTGGCGGGCGAGGGTCGCGAGGCCGTGGCCCGGCCCGACCTCCAGGAGACAGGTGGCCGGCTCCTCGCCGAGGGTCGCGAGGCCTGCTGCGAAGCGGACCGGCTGGCAGAGGTGGCGCGCCCAGTGCTCGGGGTCGGTCGCCTCCTGCTCCGTCACCCAGGTACCGGTCACGTCGGTGACGTAGGCCACCCGGGGGGGCTTGAGCTCGATCGTCGACAGGAAGCGGGCGAAGGGGGCGGCGAGCGGCTCCATCATCGACGAGTGGAAGGCGTGCGTCGTCGGCAGGCGGCGGCAGGCCACCCCGCGCTCGCCCAGTCGCTCGGCGAGGGCGTCGACGGCCGGCGGCGGGCCGGAGACGACCGCTACATCGGGAGCGTTGACCGCGGCGAGCGACAGCGCCCCGCCGAGGAGATCCGCGATCTCGGCCTCGGGCAGCGGGACGGCGAGCATCGCCCCGGCCGGGAGCTCGGCGATCCGCTGCGCCCGCCAGGCCACGATCTTCAAGGCGTCCGGGAGCGAGAAGACCCCGGAGAGGCAGGCCGCCACGTACTCCCCCAGGCTGTAGCCGAGGAGGGCGCGGGGCCGCACCCCCCAGCTCTCCCACAGCTGCGCGAGAGCGTAGTCGACGACGAAGACCGCGGGCTGGAGGAGATCGGTCCGGTCGAGACCGCTCTCCGTGCTGGCGCGGGTCTGGAGCATGCGGCGCAGGTCGGGACCGCCCCGGCCGGCCGCCGTCGAGTCCGGCTCGGCGGTGAAGAAGAGCGGCCGGAGGTCGGTGCCCAGGAGCGGGGTCAGGATCTCGGCGCAGCGGTCGACCGCGCGGCGGAAGACCTCCTCCGAACGGTAGAGGCCGCTCGCCATCCCCGGGTAGTGGTCCCCCACCCCGGAAAGGAGGAAGGCGACGGAGCGGCCGGCGATGGGATCGTCGCTGGTCAGGAGGCGCTCGGGGTCGCGCGCCGTCAGGGCCGCGAGGGCGTCCTCACGGTCGCGGCAGACCAGCGCCCGCCGGTGGCGGAGGACCTTGCGGCCGATCCGGGAGGTGTGGGCCAGGTCGGCGAGATCGGCGGGGCTCGCCTCCGGCCGAGCCGCCAAATGAGCGGTGAGATCGGAGGTTGCCCGGTCCAGGGCCGCCGGGGAGGCCGCCGAGAGCACCAGGAGCTGCCAGGGGCGGGAGGGTCCCGAGGGCTCCGGCTCCGGCGCCTCCTCCAGCACCACATGGGCGTTGGTCCCTCCGATGCCGAACGAGTTGACCCCGGCCCGCCGCGGAGCCCCGTCGCTCTCCCAGGGGCGGGCCGCCGCGGGGACGTAGAACGGGGTCTCGGCGAAGGGGATCGCCGGGTTGGGGGTCTTGAAGTGCAGGCTCGGCGGGAGGGTCCGGTGCTCCAGGGCGAGGACGGTCTTGATCAGGCCGGCGATGCCGGCGGCCGCGTCGAGGTGCCCGAGGTTGGTCTTGACCGAGCCGACGGCGCAATAGCCGGTGCGCCCGGTATCGCCAGTATCACCGGCATTGGAAGAATCGGCGGCGGCGCGGAAGGCGCGGGTCAGGGCGCGGATCTCGACCGGGTCGCCCATCGGGGTGCCGCTGCCGTGGGCCTCGACGTAGGAGATGGTATCGGGCGCGATCGCCGCCGCGCTCTGCGCTTCGGCGATCACCGCCGCTTGGCCCTCGACGCTGGGGGCGGTGAAGCCGATCTTGCCGGCGCCGTCGTTGTTGATCGCCGAGCCCTTGACGACGGCGTGGATGCGGTCACGGTCGGCCAAGGCGTCGGCCAGGCGCTTCAGGACGACGATCCCCACCCCGTCGCCCCCCACGCTCCCCGAGGCGGCGGCGTCGAAGGCCCGGCAGTGGCCGTCGACGGAGAGGATGCTCCCGGTCTGGTAGAGGTAGCCCTGGATCTGCGGGAAGGAGACCGAGGCGCCGCCGGCGAGCGCCAGATCGCACTCCCGGTTGAGCAAGCCCTGGCAGGCGAAGTGGACCGCCACCAGCGAGCTCGAGCAGGCGGTGGCGACGGTGACGCTCGGCCCCCGGAGGTTCAGCCGGTAGGAGGCGAGGGTCGCCAGGAAATCCTTGTCGTTGCCGAGGCGGAGCTCCAGGGGCGAAACGGCGCGCAGCAGCTCGGGATGGGAGAGAAGGTTCGACAGGAAGTAGCTGCTCTGGCTCACCCCGGCATAGACGCCGATGGCGCCGGGGAAGCGGTCGGGATCGCAGGCGGCGTCGCCCAGGGCCTCCCAGGCGCACTCCAGGAAGACCCGCTGCTGGGGGTCCATGATCTGCGCCTCCCGCGGGCTGAAGCCGAAGAGCGCGGCGTCGAACCGGTCGGCCTCGGCGAGAACCCCCCGGGCGGGGACGAAGGCGGGGTCGGCGAGCAGCTCACGCGGCGTTCCGGCGGCGAGGAGCGTCGCGGGGTCGAAAAACGAGATCGATTCGACGCCCTGGCGCAGGTTCTCCCACAGCTCGGCGATATTCCTGGCGCCGGGAAAGCGGCCGGCCAGCCCGACCACCGCGATGTCGTAAAGGCCCTCTTCCATTTCCGGCGTCTCCGGGTCCGTCATCCGTCCTCCTCTTCCAGCAAGACTGGCGCAGCCCCGCGGGACCTCCGGCGCAGCGACTGCCGGCGCGCCGCTCCGCGGTCCCGGCCCTGGGCCAGAACCGGCGCCGACCCTGGTGCCGCCGACTCCTCGGGGGCCAGGTGTTGGGCCAGGGCGGCGACCGTCGGGTACTCGAACAGCTCGATGGGGGTGAGCGATTTCCCGCTCTCCTCGCGCAGGCGGGCGACCGCCTGGAGGAGGAGCAGCGAGTGCCCCCCCAGGCTGAAGAAGTTGTCGTGGACCCCCACCCGGGCCACCCCCAGAACCTCCCGCCAGACGGCCGCGATCCGCTCCTCCAGCCGGGTGCGCGGCGGCACGTAGGAGGTCTCGATCCCGGAGGTCACGTCCGGAGGAGGCGGCAGCGCCGCGCGGTCGGGCTTGCTGTTGGGCGAGAGCGGCATCGTCTCCAGGGTCACGAACGCCGACGGAACCATGTACTCGGGCAGGCTCCGGCGGAGGTACCCCGCGAGCTCCCCCGGCACCGGCTCCAACCCCGCGGCCGGCACCACGTAGGCCACCAGACGGCGGTCGCCGGGACGGTCCTCCCGGGTCACCACCACGCTCTCCAGGACCGCCGGATGGCGCGCGAGCGCCGTCTCGATCTCCCCCAGCTCGATGCGGTAGCCGCGCACCTTGACCTGGTGGTCGACCCGGCCGAGGAACTCGATCGTCCCGTCCGCCAGCCAGCGCGCCCGGTCGCCCGTGCGGTAGAGCCGTTCGCCCGCAAGCCCGGAAACCGCGTCCGGCAGGAAGCGCTCGGCGGTCCGCTCGGGCTGGTCGAAGTAGCCGCGGGCGAGCCCCAGGCCGCCGGTGTAGAGCTCCCCCGCCACGCCGAACGGCACCGGCTGGAGGCCGACGTCGAGAATCGCCACCGTGGTGTTGCCAATCGGCCGGCCGATCGGCACCGAGCTACGTCCTGAGAGCCCCTGCCCGATCGGGTGGCAGGCGGTGAAGGTGGTGTTCTCGGTCGGCCCGTAGCCGTCGATCAGCCGGCAGCCCGGCAATTCGGCCAGGACCCGCTGCGCCTGGGCCAGGGGTACTACGTCGCCCCCGGCCAGGAGCTGGCGCACCGGCGAGAGCGCCAAGAGCCGGTGGTTGACCATCAGGGTGAAGAGGCCCGAGGTCAGCCAGAGAGTCGTCACCTGGTCGCGCGCGATCGCCTCGCCCAGCTCGTCGAGCGACGGCGTGGCCGAGGGCAGGATCGACAGAGTCGAACCGGACAGCAGCGCGCCCCAGATCTCGAAGGTCGCCACGTCGAAGGAGACCGGGCAGGTGTGGAGGACGACGTCGTCCGGTCCGAGGGTTGCGAAGCCCCCCTCGCGCACCAGGCGCACGATCCCCTCGTGCGCCACGCAGACCCCCTTGGGTAGGCCGGTCGAGCCCGAGGTGTAGATGACGTAGGCGAGGTTGGAGGCCTCCACCGCCACGCTCGCGGTGACACCGGTATCCTCCTCATCATCCTCCTCACGATCCATCTCCACCACCGCCGTTTCCAGCCCGGCAAGCCGCTCAGCGAGGGCGGCCTGGGTGACGACGATCGGCGCCCGGGAGTCGCGCAGCATGTGCTCCACGCGCTCGACGGGATAGGAGGGGTCGATGGGGACGTAGGCCCCGCCGGCCTTGAGGACCGCGAGGAACGCCGTCACCGTCTCCGGCGAGCGCTCCAGGAAGACCCCGACCGGGGACTCCGGCGGCAGACCCCGCCGGAACCGCCGAAGCAGCCGGCGGGCCAGCCGGTCGGCCCGCCGGTCGAGCTCGCCGTAGCTGATCCGCTCCCCCGCCGCCGAGATCAGGGCCACCGCCTCCGGGCGGAGCGCCGCCTGCTCGGCGAACAGCGGGTGGACGACGGCCGGCCGTGGCAGGGTCCGCCGGGTGTCGTTCCATTCCGCGAGGAGCTGGTGCCGCTCCGCCGCGCCGAGGAGCGGCAGCTCGCCGATCGCCCGTTCCGGCGCCGCGGCGAAGCCGGCGAGGAGGCGGGTGAAGTGCCCGGCGAGGCGCTCGACGGTCGCCGGGTCGAAGAGCTCGCGGCCGTACTCGATCCCGCCCTGGAGGGTGCCGTCCTCGGCTTCCGCCAGCGAGAGGGTGAGATCGAACTTGGCGCCGAGGCTGGGGATCGGCAGCGGCGTCAGGGTGAGCCCCGGCAGGCGCTTTTCGGGCAGCGGCGTGTTCTGGAGGAGGAGGAAGACCTGGAAGAACGGGGAGCGATGGGGACCGCGCTCGGGCTGCAGCTCCTCGACCAGCTTCTCGAACGGGACGTCCTGGTGCGCGTAGGCGGCGAGCGTCGTCTCCCGCACCTGTTTCAGCAGCTCTCCCGTGCTGGTTGCCGCGGCGCAGGTGGCGCGCAGCACCAGGGTGTTGACGAAGAAGCCGACCAGCCCCTCGATCTCGCGCCGGGTGCGGTTGGCTACGGCTGAGCCCACCGCGACGTCGTCCTGGCCCCCCCGCCCGGCATAGCGGTGGAGGAGCGCCGCCAAGGTCGCGAGGAGAAGCATGAAGAGAGTCACGCCCTGGCGGCGACCCAGCTGCGCCAACTCCGCCGCCAGGGCGGGGGAGACGGCGAGGGGGCGGGTGTCGGCGCTCCCGCTCCGTTCCCAGTGTCGGGGGCGGTCGACGGGAAGCTCGAGCACCGGCAACCCGGCGAGGGCCTGGCGCCAGTAGGCGATCTCCCGCTCCAGCACTTCGCCCTGGAGCCAGCGCCGCTGCCAGACGGCGTAGTCGGCGTACTGCACCGGCAGCTCCGGGAGGGGGTCGGGACGGCCGTCGAGGCGGGCGCCATAGAGCGCCGCTAGCTCCCCGAGGAGCACGCCGACCGACCAGCCGTCCGAGACGATATGGTGCATGTTGGTGAGCAGGGCGTGCTCGGCCGGTGGGGAGACGTCGAGCGCCACGAGGGTGGCGCGGAAGAGCGGCCCCTGCTCCAGATGGAAGGGGCGGAGGCTCTCGGCGTGGATCAGCCGCCGGAGCTCGGTCTCGCGCCGGCCGGCAGGACCGGCGAGGGCGGCCAGGTCGATCAGGGGCAGGGCCGGCGGCGCGAAGGGCGTGATCACCTGGACAGGGCTGCCGTCCCGCGCCGCAAATCGGGTGCGCAGAGCCTCGTGCCGGTGGACGATCTCCCCCAGGCAGAAGCAGAGGGCGGCGGCGTCCAGATCGCCGGTGAGGCGCAGGGCCAGGGGCACGTGGTAGGCCGTCGAGCCGGGCTCCAGCTGATGGAGGATCCAGAGGCGCTGCTGCGCGTAGGAGAGCGGCAGAACTCCCTCCCGGCGTACCGGCTCGACGGGGGGCGGGAACGTCCCCGCCGCGTTTTCTTTCGCCCGGTGGATTCTCTCCGCCAGCCCCGCGACGGTCGGAGCCTCGAACAGCTCCCGCATCGGCAGCTCGACGCCGGAGACCTCGCGCAGCCGCGAGAGCAGCCGCGTCGCCAGAAGCGAATGCCCGCCAAGCGCGAAGAATCCGTCGTCGATGCCGACCCGCTGCCGGCCGAGCAGGTCGGCGAACAGGCTGGCCAGGAGCTCCTCCAGGGGCGTGCGCGGCGCGGTCGACGCCGGCTCCACGCCCTCGTCGAGCGGCCAGCCGGCGAGCGCCCGGCGATCCACCTTGCCCTGCACCGTCGTCGGCAGACGGTCGAGGGCCACCAGGCGCGCCGGGACCATCGTCGCGGGCAGGTGTGCCGCGGCGTGCTGCCGGAGCGACGACGCCGTGAGCGGGCTCCCCTCCCGGGCGACGACGAAGCCCACCAGACCGCGCCCGCCGGGCAGGTCGTCGCGCGCCACCACCGCGGCCTGCCGGACCTCTCCGTGGCCGGCCAGCACCGTCTCGATCTCCCCCGGCTCGATGCGCACACCGCGGATCTTGATCTGGGAGTCGTTCCGCCCCAGGAACTCCAGCCGGCCGTCCGAACGGAACCGCGCCAGGTCGCCCGTCCGGTAGAGCCGCTCCCCCGGCGCCGGCGGGAAAGGGTGCGGCACGAAGCGCTCCGCCGTCTTCGCCGGCTGGCCCGCGTAGCCGCGCGCCACGCCCGCTCCCCCCACCGAGAGCTCGCCCGCCGCTCCCGGCGGCACCGGTTCCAGGTCGCGGCCCAGCAGATAGACTTCCGTGCCCGCCACCGGACGGCCGATCGCCGGCTCTCCTCCCTCCCCTTCCAGGCGGCCGTAGACCGAGAAGACCGACGTCTCGGTCGGCCCGTAGCAGTTGTAGAGCGCCACCCGCGGCGCCCACCGCCGGACGAGCGCGGCCGGGCAGCGGTCTCCCCCGACCGTGACCGACGAGAGCGCCAGGCCCTCCGGCGCCAGCGTCGCCAGGAGCGCCGGGGTCGTCGCCAGCATCGTGACCGCCTCCCGGATGAGCAGGGCCGCCAGGGCCTCCCCCAGCCGCTCCCCGCTCGGCGCCACCACCAGCGTCGCGCCGCTCCCCAGGGCGAGGAAGATTTCCATCACCGAGAGGTCGAAGGTAAAGGCGCCGGCCTGCGCCAGCCGGCTCCCCGGACCGATCCCGAAGCGCTCCCGCACTCCCGCGATCAGCTCCGCCACGCCCCGCTGCGGCACCAGCACGCCGTTCGGACGGCCCGTCGAGCCCGAGGTGTAGATTACATAGGCGAGGTTCGCCGGCAGGAGCCCGGTGGCGGGCTCCCCGGCCGGCGCCGGGTCCGCCTCGACCCACGGCTCCGCCAGGGAGAGCACCGGGAGAGCGCCCACCGCGCCGGCCGCGCCGGCCATGCCGGCCGGAAACACCAGCTTCGCCCGCAGGCTGTCCTGGGCCAGGGCGACCGCCATGCCCGAGCTGTCGACGATCGCGGCCAGCCGCGCCGGCGGGTGCTCGGGATCGAGCGGCACGTAGGCGCCACCGGACCGGAGGACGCCCAGGAGTCCCACCAGGCGCTCGATCGACGGCTCGCAGAGGAGGCCCACCCGCACCTCGGGGCCCACCCCCAGCCCGCGGAGCCGCCGCGCCAGCCGGGCCGCCCGGCGGTCGAGCTCGCCGTAGCTCAGGCTCTCGCCGCCGCAGAGCACCGCCACCGCCTCGGCGCGCCGCGCCACCTGCTCGGCCACCAGATCGTACAGGCGGCGGTCCGGACCGGGCTCGACCTCCGCCCCGCTCCAGGCGCCCAGGAGCTGCCGGCGCTCCGCCGGGGAGAGGAGCGGCAGCTCGCCGACCGCCCTCTCCGGCGTCGCGACGAGGGCGGCCAGGAGATGGGCGAAATGCCCCAGCAGGCGGTCGATGGTCGTCCGGTCGAAGAGCTCGCGGCCGTACTCGACCGCGCCCTCCAGGCGGCCGTCCTCGGCTTCCGCCATCCCGAGACTGAGCTCGAACTTGGCGCCGAGGCTGGGGATGAGCAGCAGCGTCAGGGCGAGCCCCGGCAGCCGCCGGGCGGGAAGCGGTGCGTTCTGCAGAGCGAAGGCGACCTGGAAGAAAGGGGTGCGATGCGCGCCCCGCTCGGGCTGGAGGTCCTCGACCAGCTTTTCGAACGGGACGTCCTGATGCGCGTAGGCGCCGAGGGTCGTCTCCCGCACCCGTTTCAGGAGCTCGCCCGCGCCGGTGTCCGCGGCGAAGACGGTGCGCAGCACCAGGGTGTTGACGAAGAAACCGACCAGCCCCTCGATCTCGCGCCGGGTGCGGTTGGCGATGGGCGAGCCCACCGCGAAGTCCGCCGCGCCGGTATAGCGCTTCAGGAGCACCTTGAAGGCCGCGAGCAGGACCATGAACAGGGTCACGCCCCGGCGGCGACCGAGCTGCGCCAGCTCCGCCAGAAGGGCGGCGGGGAGGGAGATGGAGCGGGTGCCCGCCGGCCCGCTCCGCTCCCACGGCCGGGGGCGGTCGGCCGGCAGCTCGAGCACCGGCACTCCGTGGAGGGCTCGCCGCCAGTAGGCGATCTCCCGCTCCAGCACCTCGCCTGCGAGCCAGAGCCGCTGCCAGACCGCGAAGTCGGCGTACTGCACCGGCAGCTCCGGCAGCGCGGACGGGCGGCCGGCGAGCCCGGCGCCGTAGAGCGCCGTGAGCTCCCCGAGCAGCACGCCGATCGACCAGCCGTCCGAGACGATGTGGTGCATGTTGGTGAGCAGGGCGTGCTCGGAGACGCCCAGCAGGACCAGGGTGGTGCGGAAGAGCGGCCCCTGTTCCAGATCGAAGGGACGGAGGGCGTCGGCGACGAGCCGCCGCCGAAGCTCGGCCTCTCGCCGCTCTGCCGACAGGGCGGTCAGGTCGACGCGCGGCAATGCCGGCGGGACCGGCGGCGCGAAGGGGAGGATCACCTGGACCGGGTTCCCGTCCACGACCGCGAAGCGGGTCCGTAGGGCCTCGTGCCGGCGGACGATCTCACCCAGGCTGCGGTGCAAGGCGACGGCGTCCAGCTCCCCGACGAGGCGCAGGGCCAGGGGGACGTGATAGGCCGTCGATCCGGGCTCCAGCCGGTCGAGGATCCACAGGCGCTCCTGCGCGAAGGAGAGCGGCAGGAAGCCGCCGCGGTCCACCGGCAGGAGCAGCGGCGGCTCGACCCCCCGGTCCCCCCGCAGCCCCTGCTCCACCTCGGCCACCAGGCCGGCCAGGGTGGGATCGTCGAACAGGCGCTGGAGCGAGATCTCGACCCCGAACGCCTCGCGCACCCGGAGCGAGAGGCCGGTCGCGATCAGGGAGTAGCCGCCCAGCGCGAAGAAGTCGTCGCCGAGCTCCACCTTGTCGACCCGCAGGAGGTCGCGCCAGAGCTCGGTCAGGAGCTCCGCCACCGGGACGAGGGGCGAGTCGGAGAACGCCGGCAGGACCTCGGAATCCGCCTCCACCACCCCCTCGCCGGCCGGCCGCTCGGCGCTCGGGGCCGGCAGCCGGCGGCGGTCCACCTTGCCGTTCGGGGTGAGCGGCAGCTCTGGCAAGGAAACGAACGCCGTCGGCACCATGTACTCGGGCAGCTGCTCCCGTAGGGAGTCACGCAGGACGGCCTCGGACACCTCGTCCCCCACCACGTAGGCGACGAGGAACCGGTTCCCCACCGGCTGCTCGTGCACCACGACCACGGCCTCGCGCACCGCCGGGTGATCCAGCAGACGGGCCTCGATCTCCCCCGGCTCGATGCGGTAGCCACGCAGCTTGACCTGGTGGTCGATGCGGCCCAGGAAGTCGAGCCGCCCATCCGGCAGGACCCGCGCCAGGTCCCCCGTCCGGTAGAGGCGGCCGCCCACCCCGTGCGGATCGGGGACGAACCGCTCGGCGGTCCGCTCCGGCCGGTTCAGGTAGCCGCGCGCCAGCCCCTCCCCCGCCGCGCACAGCTCGCCGACCGCTCCCAGCGGCGCCAGCTCGCCCTGGCCGTCCAGCACATAGGCCCGGGTGTTGGCGATGGGCCGGCCGAGCGGCACCGCGGCCCCGACCTCGACCGGATCGGCGAGTGGGCAGTAGGTGGTGAAGGTAGTGTTCTCCGTCGGGCCGTAGAAGATGGTCAGGCGGGTCTCCGGCAACCCGGCGAGCGCCCGGCGCACGTGGGTGGGCGACATCATCTCGCCGCCGGTCAGCAGCTGCCGCAGCGGCCGTAGGCGCGCCAACTGGTGGTCGACCATCAGGTGGAAGAGCGCCGTGGTCAGGAACACCGTGGTGATCCCATGCCGGTCGATCAGGTCGCCCAAATCGGAGAGGGCCACCGCGCCCTCCGGCGCCAGGACCACCTGGCCGCCGTTCAGGAGGGCGCCCCAGATCTCGAACGTCGAGGCGTCGAAGGCGACCGGCGCGAATTGCAGGAAGACCTCGTCCGGACCGAACCGGGCATAGTCGGTCTCACGCACCAGTCGGGCCACCGCCCGGTGCGACACGGCCACCCCTTTGGGGCGGCCCGTCGACCCCGAGGTGTAGAGGATGTAGGCCAGATGAGCGGCGTCCACCGCCGGAGGGAAACCCGGCGCTTCGATTTCAGCGACGGGATCGTCCGCCTCGCGGTCGAGGCAGACCACCGCCGCGCCCTGCCCGGAAAGCCGATCGGCGAGCGCCTCCCGGGTGAGGACCAGGGGGGCCGCGGTGTCGCGCAGCATGAAGTCCAGACGGTCTGCCGGGTAGGCCGGATCGAGGGGGACATACGCCCCGCCCGCCTTCAGGATCGCCAGGAACGCCGTCATCATCTCCGGCGAGCGCGGGAGGAAAACCCCGACCGGGACGTCGGGCCGGAGGCCTCGGCGGAGCAGGCGCCGCGCTAGCCGGTCGGCGCGGCGTTCGAGCTCGGCATAGGTGATCCGCTCCCCGGCGGCCGACAGCAGGGCCACCGCCTCGGGGCGGCGCGCTGCCTGCTCGGCGAACCACCGGTGGACGAGGGCCGGTGCCGGCAGCTCTCGCCGGGTGTCGTTCCACTCGGCGAGGAGCTGATGTCGCTCCGCATCGCCGAAAAGCGGGAGAGCGCCGACCGCCCGCTCCGGCCCGGCGGCGAAGGCGGCCAGGAGGTGGGTGAAATGACCCACCAGGCGATCGAGGGTCGACGGGTCGAAGAGCTCCCGGCCGTACTCGACCCCGCCCAGGAGGCCTCCGTCCTCGGCTTCCGCCAGAGACAGGCTGAGCTCGAACTTGGAGCCGACACCGGGCGAGGGCAGCGGCGTCAGGGTGAGCCCGGGCAGCTGCCGTACCGGCAGCGGCGCGTTCTGCAAGGCGAGGAGGACCAGGAAGAAGGGGGAGCGGTGGGCTCCCCGCTCGGGCTGCAGCTCCTCGACCAGCTTCTCGAAGGGAACGTCCTGGTGCGAGTAAGCGGCGAGGGTCGTCTCCCGCACCCGCTTCAGGAGCTCGACCGCGCCGGCCGCCGGAGAGACGGCGGTGCGCAGCACCAGAGTGTTGACGAAGAAGCCGACCAGCCCCTCGATTTCGCGCCGGGTGCGGTTGGCGATCGGCGAGCCCACCGCGACGTCCGTCTCGCCGGTGTAGCGGTAGAGGAGCGCGTCGAAGGCCGCTAAAAGGACCATGAACAGGGTCACCCCTTGCAGCCGGCCGAGCCGTGCCAGCTCCGCCGTCCGGTCGGCGGGGAGGACGAGATAGGAGCGGGTGCCGGAGATCCGGCTCCGCTCCCCATGCCGGGGCCGATCGGCGGGTAGCTCGAGGACCGGCGCCCCGGCCAGAGTCTCCCGCCAGTAGGCGACCTCCCGCTCCAGCACCTCGCCGGAGAGCCAGCGCCGCTGCCAGACCGCATAGTCGGCGTACTGCACCGGCAGCTCCGGCAACCCCGCCAGCCCCGAGGGGCGACCTTCGAAGCGGGCGCCGTAGAGGGCTGCGAGCTCCGCGAGCAGGACGCCGACCGACCAGCCGTCCGAGACGATGTGGTGCATGGTCGTGAGCAGGGCGTGATCGGTCGCGTCGAGAGCCACCAGGGTGGCCCGGAAGAGCGGGCCCCGCTCCAGATCGAAGGGGCGGAAGGCCTCGACCTGGAGCAGCCGCTGGAGCTCCCCCTCTCGCCACTCCGCGGACAGGCCGGTCAGGTCGACGCGCGGCAATGCCGCCGACACCGACGACACGAAGGGGAGGATCACCTGGAAGGGAGAGCTGTCCTCTGTCGCGAAACGGGTCCGCAGGGCCTCGTGCCGGTAGAGGATCTCCCCCAGGCTGCCGTGCAGAGCGGCGGCGTCCAGCTCGCCGGCGAGGCGCAGGGCGAGCGGGACGTGGTAGGCGGTCAATCCGGGCTCCACCTGGTGGACGATCCACAGGCGCTGCTGCGCGAAGGAGAGAGGCAGGGGACCGCTGCGGTCCACGGGTACGAGCGGCGGCGGCTCGGCCCCCCGGTCCTGCCGCAGCCCCTGCTCCACCTCGGCCACCAGACCGGCCAGGGTGGGATCTGCGAACAGGCGGTGGAGCGAGATCTCGATCCCGAACGCCTCGCGCACCCGGGTGGAGAGGCGGGTGGCGACCAGGGAGTAGCCGCCCAGGTCGAAGAAGCTGTCGGCGAGATGCACCTCTTCGACCCGCAGGAGGTCGCGCCAGATCCCGGCCAGGATCTCCGCGATCGAAGACGGCGAGGACAGGGAGGGGAACGAGAGCGCCGCTCCCGGCGCCCGGCCGATTTCTCCCCCCTCCGTCAGGGCCGGCAAGCGGCGGCGATCCACCTTGCCGTTCGGAGTGAGCGGCAGCGCCTCCAGGCGGACGAACGCCGTCGGCACCATGTACTCGGGCAGTTGGGCTCGCAGGTGGTCGCGCAGGGCGGCGTCCGACACCTCGTCGCCCACCAGGTAGGCGACCAGGAACAGGTTCCCGACCGGCTGCTCGTGGAGCGCCACCGCCGCCGCCAGGACCCCGGGATGCTCGCGCAGGCGAGCCTCGATCTCCCCCGGCTCGATGCGGAAGCCCCGCAGCTTGACCTGGTGGTCGATCCGGCCCAGGAAATCGAGCCGCCCGTCGGGCCGGTAACGCGCCAGGTCGCCGGTCCGGTAGAGCCGGCCCCCGGCCCCCTCCAGCACCGCGAAGGGATCGGGGACGAAGCGCTCCGCCGTCAGGTCCGGGCGGTTCAGGTAGCCGCGCGCCAACCCCTCTCCCCCCGTGCACAGCTCGCCGGAGGCTCCCACCGGCACCGGCCGGCCGCCGCGATCGAGAATGTGGACCCGCGTTTCCGCGATGGGGCGGCCGAGCGCCACCGACCTCCCGACGTCGTCCGGCAGGGCCATCGGGTGGCAGCAGGTGAAGGTGGTGTTCTCGGTCGGACCGTAGCCGTTGACCAGACGGGTGCCGGGGAGCGCACGGAGCGCCCGCTCGACCTGGCGCGGTGAGAGGACGTCGCCGCCGGCGAGCAGGCGGCGCACCGGTCGCAGCCGGTCGAGCTGATGGTCGACCATGAGGTGGAACAGCCCCGCGGTCAGCCAGAGGGTGGTCACTCCGTGACGCTCGATCTGCTCCCCCAAGTCGGCCAGCGCCAGGGCCCCCTCCGGCGCCAGGACCAGCCGCGCGCCGTGGAGCAGGTCTCCCCAGATCTCGAAGGTCGAGGCGTCGAACGAGATCGGCGCGAACTGCAGGAAAACCTCGCCCGGACCGAGACCGGTATCGCCGGCGTCGCCGATATCGCGCGCCAGGCGGACCACCCCGCGGTGAGGCACGGCGACCCCCTTCGGCCGGCCGGTCGAGCCCGAGGTGTACATCACGTAGGCGAGGCCGTCCGCGTCCACCGAAAGATCCGGCTCTGTCGTCTCAGGATTGCCGGCCTCCCCCGCGGCGTCGATCCGCAGCTCGATCACCCCCTGCCCGGAGAGCCGGCCGGCGAGGGCGGCCCCGGTGAGGACGACCGGCGTCCGGCTGTCGCGCAGCATGAATCCCAACCGCTCGTCGGGGTAGGCGGGGTCCAGGGGGAGGTACGCCCCGCCGGCCTGGAGGACCGCGAGGAGCGCCGTCACCATCGCGGGCGAGCGCTCGGCGAAGACTCCGACCGGGGCCTCAGGCGGCAGGCCGAGCCCGAGCAGGCGGCGCGCCAGTCGAGCGGCGCGCCGGTCGAGCTCGCCGTAGGTGATCTGCTCGCCTCCCGCCCCCGCGAGAGCGACCGCCTCCGGCCGGCGGGCCGCCTGCTCGGCGAACCGCCGGTGGACGGTCGCCGGCCACGGCGGAGCCCGCCGGGTGTCGTTCCATTCGGCGAGGAGCTGATGTCGCTCCGCCGCGCCGAGAAGCGGCAGGTCGCCAACCGTCCGCTCCGGCGCCGCGACGAAGGCGGCCAGGAGATGGACGAGCTGCCGCATCAGGCGATCGACGGTCGTCGGGTCGAAGAGCTCGCGGGCATAGTCGGCCCCGCCCGCGAGGCCGCCGTCCCCCACCTCCCCCGACGACGCCAGAGAGAGGCTGAGCTCGAACTTGCTGCCGGCGCCGGGGGTGGGCAGCTGCGTCAGGGTGAGCCCCGGCAGGCGCCTTTCGGGCACCGGCGTGTTCTGGAGAGTGAGGAAGACCTGGAAGAAGGGGGAACGATAGGCTCCGCGCTCGGGCCGCAGCTCCGCGACCAGCTTCTCGAACGGCACGTCCTGGTGCGAGTAGGCGGCGAGCGTCATCTCCCGTACCCGCGCGAGAAGCGCCATCGCCCCGGTCTCCGCCGAGAGGGGGGTGCGCAGGACCAGGGTGTTGACGAAAAAGCCGACCAGCCCCTCGATCTCGGGCCGGGTGCGGTTGGCCACGGCGGAACCCACCGCCACGTCCTCCTCCCCGGTATGACGGTAGAGGAGCACGTCGAAGGCCGCGAGCAGGACCATGAACAGGGTCGCGCCCCTCCCGCGACCGAGCTGCGCCAGCTCCGCGGTCAGGCCGGGAGAAACGACGAGCGGGCAGGTGCCGGACGTCCCGCTCCGCTCTCCATGCCGGGGACGGTCGGCGGGCAGCTCGAGCACCGGCACGCCGGCGAGGGTCTCCCGCCAGTAGGCGATCTCCCGCTCCAGTACCTCGCCAGAGAGCCAGCTCCGCTGCCAGACCGCGTAGTCGGCGTACTGCACCGGCAGCTCCGGCAATACCGCGAGCACCGAGCGATGGCCCTCCCGCCGGGCCTGCCGGGCAGCGTAGAGCGCCGCGAGCTCAGCGAGCAGCACCCCTCCCGACCAGCCGTCCGAGACGATGTGGTGCAGGGTCGTGAGCAGGAGGTGCTCGGTTTTTCCGAGCACCACCAGGGTGGCCCGGAAGAGCGGCCCGCGTCCCAGGTCGAAGGGGTAGAGCACGTCGGCGTCGAGCAGTCGCCGGACCTCGCTCTCGCGCGGTCCGGCGGGGTCGGCGGGGTCGGCGGCGAGGGCGGTCAGGTCGACGCGCGGCAATGCCGACGACACTGGCGGCACGAAGGGGGAGATCACCTGGACGGGGCTGCCGTCCCGCGTCGCGAAATGGGTTCGCAGAGCCTCGTGCCGGCGGACGATCTCCGCCAGGCTCCAGTGCAGGGCGACAGCATCCAACTCGCCTGCGAGGCGCACGGCCAGCGGGACGTGGTAGGCCGTCGAGCCGGGTTCCAGCTGATCGATGATCCACAGGCGCTCCTGGGCGAAGGAGAGCGGCGCCCATGCGGAGGGACGCCGCCGCCCGATGCGCTCGGCAGGGCGCGCCGAGCCCTTCTCCAAGAGCTTCCGGCGTAGCAGCGCGAGCTTTTGGGGAGACAGGCTCGCGATCTTTTCCGACAGATCGGCCATCGATCAGCTCTCCGCCGCCGATTCGTCCGGCGTCAGGCTCTCCAGCTCTTCCAGCACGGCGGCCAGGTCCTCGGCATCCACATGGCGGGCCTGCTGCTGCACGACGGCGACGGCGAGTGTCGCCGCCGTGGGCGATTCGAAGACGGCGCGCAGCGACAGCTCCACGGCGAAGACGTCGTTCAGGCGAGAGACCAGATTGCTCGCCAGGAGCGAGTCGCCGCCCAGGTCGAAGAAGCTGTCGTGAATGCCCACCGCCTCGACGCGCAGGAGGGTGCCCATCAGGGCGGCCACGCTCTCCTCGATGTCGTTGCGCGGCGGTGCGAAGGGCGCCGGCAGGTGGGGCCGGGCGTGCACCGGCGCCTCCGTCTCCCGCGGTTCCGCCGCTTCCGGGGCGACGGACGCGGCCCTCTCCCGCCGCCGAGGTTCGAGCCAGTGGCGCTGCCGCTCGAAGGGATAGGTGGGGAGCGCCACCCGGCGACGCTTCTGCCCCGCCCCGACCGCCGCCCAGTCGACCCGCTGGCCCAGCAGCCAGAGCCGGCCCAGAGCCCCGAGGAGGAAGGCGAGATCGTCCTGCCGGTCGAGGGCATGCCGGAGGGTGGGGATCGCGGCGCCCGCGACCGGCGCGGCGGGGTGTTGCAGGGCCCAGGCGCAGAGCGTCTGCCCGGGACCGACCTCCAGGAGAAGCCGATCGGAGGCCAGCCACAGCTCGGCGATGCCCTCGGCGAAGCGGACCGTCCCCAGTAGGTGCTCCGTCCAGTAGTCGGGATCGGTCGCCTGGTGATCGGTGATCCAGGTGCCGGTGACGTTCGAGAGATAGGGGATGGCCGGCGGACGGAGCTCGACGGCGGCGATCAGCTCGCGGAAACGAGCGGCCACGGGCTGCATCTCGGCCGAGTGGAAGGGGTGCTCGGTCTGCAGCCGGCGGCAGACGTGTCCCTCGCTCGTGAGCTGTTCCTCCAGGGCGGCAATCTCCGCCTCCCGGCCCGCCAGGACGGTGAGGTCCGGACTGCTCACCGCGGCCAGCGAGACGCCGGGAACGAGCCGGGGGAGCACCGCCGCCTCGCCTAGTGGCACGGCGAGCATCGCGCCAGGCGGCAGCTCGCCGATGAGCCGCGCCCGCTCCGCCACCAGACGAAGCGCGTCGTCGAGCGACAGCACGCCGGCCACGCAGGCGGCGACGTACTCGCCGAGGCTGAACCCCAGCAGGGCCTGGGGCTGGAGCCCCCAGCTCATCAGCAGCTGAGCCAGGGCGTACTCGACGACGAAGACCGCGGGCTGGGTGAGGGACGTGCGGCTCAACTGCCCCTCGACCTCCGCCCCCGCGGTCCGAGATCCTCGCCCCAGGAGGGTGCGCAGGTCCATCCCGCCGGAACCGCCGGCAGGTGCGGCCGCGCCCGGCGTCGCCTCCAGGTCGAGCATCGCCAGCAGGTCGCCTTCCAGGTGCGGCCGCAGCCGCGCGGCGCAGTCGTCGACCAGCTCGCGGAAGCGCGGGATCGAACGGTAGAGATCGCGTCCCATGCCGGCGTAGTGGTTGCCCAGGCCCGGGAACAGGAACGCCAGGGAGCGGTCCCGCATCTCGCCCTGCCCGCCCAGGACCCGCCGCGGATCGCGAGCCTTCAGGCAGACCACGGCATCCTGGAGATCGTTGCACACCAGCAGGCGACGTTGGGAGAAGGTGCGGCGGCCCACCTGCGTCGTGTAGGCCACGTCTGCCAGATCGAGCTCGGGTTCCGCCTCCAGATGGAGGAGCAGCCGGTCGGTCGCCGCCTCCAGGGCGGTCTCCGTGCGGGCCGAAAGGAGCAGGAGCTGCCAGGGCGCGCCGGGGGTGGTGGGCTCCGGCCGAGGGGCCTCCTCCAGCACCACGTGAGCGTTGACGCCGCCCATGCCGAACGAGCTCACACCCGCCCGCCGGGGCAGGCCTGCCGGCCGCCACTCCCGAAGCTCGGTATTGACGTAGAACGGGCTCCTGTCGAGATCGAGCTGCGGGTTCGGCCGGCGGAAGTGCAGGCTGGCCGGCAGGAGACCCCGCTCGGTCGCGAGTACGGCCTTGATCAGGCTGGCCACTCCCGCCGCCGCGTCCAGGTGGCCGATGTTGGTCTTGACCGAGCCCAGGGCGCAAAACCCCGTCCTCTCGGTGTCGGCGGAGAAGACCTCGCGCAGCGCCGTCACCTCGATCAGATCGCCCAGGGGGGTGCCGGTGCCGTGCGCCTCGACATAGGTGACGGTCGCGGGATCGACCTCGGCCAACGCCTGCGCCATCGCCATCACCTGGACCTGTCCGTCGACCGTCGGCGCGGCATAGGCCAGCTTGGCGGCACCGTCGTTGTTGGTTGCGAAACCGCGGATGACGGCATGGACGTGGTCGCCGTCAGCGAGCGCCTCCGAGAGCCGCTTGAGCACGACCACGCCGGCGCCGTTGCCCTCGACAGTCCCCTGTCCGTCGGCGTCGAAGGCGCGGCAGTGGCCGTCGGGGGAGAGGACGCTGTCCTGTCCGAGATAGCCCTTCTTCAGGGGAGCCGCGATGCAGACCCCGCCCGCGAGAGCCATGTCGCACTGGTAATCGAGCAGGCTCTGGCAGGCCAGGCAGGTTGCCACGAGAGAACTCGAACAGGCCGTCTGGACGGTCATGCACGGTCCGGTCAGGTCCAGCTTGTAGGCGGCGTGCGAGACCAGGAAGTCCTTGTCGTTGAGCAGGCGGATCTGGAGCGGCCCCGCGGCCCTCAAGACATCCGGGCGGGCGAGCAGGTTGGAAAGCAGGTACAGGCTCATCCCCATGCCGCCGAAGGCGCCGATGACGCCGCGGTAGGAATCGGTGGCATAGCCGGCCTGCTCTAAAGCCTCCCAGGCACACTCCATGAAGATCCGGTGCTGCGGATCGAGCATCTCGGCTTCCCGCGGGCTGAAGCCGAAGAAGCCGGCGTCGAAGAGGTCGGCATCCGCAAGGTCGCCGCCGGCGCGGACGTAACGGCCGTCGTCCAGGAGGGCGGGATCGACCCCCGCCTCGACCAGCTCTTCCCGGGAGTAGAAGGAGATCGACTCGACCCCGGCGCACAGGTTGCGCCAGAATTCCTCGACATTGCGCGCCCCGGGGAACCGGCCCGCCATGCCGACGACGGCGATGCTCTCAGTCTTACGCTCGGTCTCGTCCGCCATCTCGAATTCCTCAGCCCTTCTTCCACTTGTCCCGCGCCCGCTGGGCTCGCTCGACGATCCGTTGCGGAGGAACGGCGGAGGGCCGCCGCTCGACCGGAACGGGTTGCGCCGGGCTCAGCAGATCGCGGACCGCATACAGGTTGTGGCGGTCGGAGCCGCGATACAGCTCGTCCTGCTCCCACCGGACTGCGAAGCCGTGCCGCCGCAGCTCCTCCTCGATCCGCTGCAGCCGATCCCCCACGTCGTGGGCCTCGATGACCACCTGCTCGATCTTCCTCCAGTCCCCGGGCGCGATGCCGGCGAGAACGTCCAGCTCACTTTTCTCCACGTCGATCTTGAGCAGGTCGATGCGTGTGACGCCCTCGTCGTGAACGATCTGGCTTAGGGTCTTTACAGGGCAGGTCCAGGTCTCATGGCGAAGGCGCTGCTCGATCCATTCGTCCTCGTGTTCGAGAAGCCCTTCGACACCCGGTTTGCCGCTCGCCAACTCGTTGCGGATCAGCGTGCGCAAGGCCGCCGTCTCCTCCTGTTCATCCGGGTAGAACGAGGACATCCCCGAGGTATGCAAGTAGAAGGTGAGCTCGGCGGAGCCGGCACGGTCCGAGAGGCCGCAGGGGAAGAGCCGGACGCGGTCTCCGTAGGGGGCTGCGTTCGCCTGCAGAATAGCGAAAGTCGGAGGGGCCGGCTCGAAAGCGAAGACCCGGGCACCGGGATGGGAGAGCGCCACGAACGTCGTGAACAGACCGATGTTGGCGCCCACGTCGAACACGACATCGCCGTCGCGCAGCGAGATCCCACCCCGGGTATAGATCTGTTTCTCGAAAATATCGGTATAAAACTGCAGGAGCTCGGCTTTCGACTGGTAGGACACTTCGATGCCGTTGGGAAGAACGTGGCGGCGTACGGCACCCTGCATCATCTTCCACGATCCCCTTGCATTCCTTCCGGTCAGGAAGGCGGCCTCCGGCGCAGCGACTGCCGGCGCGAGGCTCCGCGGTCCCGGCCCTGCGCGATGACGGGG
>Ga0137403_10000594_pt1 | contig 46882 bp, 39 predicted proteins | sample CZOMad2_1_16fung_FD_122057 | JGI IMG/M metagenome (GOLD analysis project Ga0137403, IMG submission 122057) | Vadose zone soil fungal communities from Angelo Coast Range Reserve, California, USA - CZOMad2_1_16fungal (Hybrid Assembly) | ecosystem: Environmental > Terrestrial > Soil > Vadose zone... | reverse complement strand
TCAGCATTCTCGAAACGATGTTTTTCGGAAAACCCGTCATTGCTTTTCGCATCGGCGGAATTCCGGAGGTAGTTGGCGATGCCGCGTCCCTGCACGACTTCGACGACGTTGAGGGAATGGTGAAATCGCTAAACCACCTGATCGAGTCGCCTGAGATCGCAGCAAAGCTCGGCCAGCGCGGCCGGGAACGCGCCGAAGAGCTTTTCACGGCCGACCGTGTCGTGCCCCAGTATGAAGCACTCTATCGCAGAGTGATCGGTCGTTAGGCCAACGCGCGTTCCACTGCCGCTGGAAAAATTTGGCCGACGTCGCCGTCGATCCGAAGGGTGACCGCCGATTCATGATCGTGGCCGGTCTCGCCGCGATTGATCACGACGTAAGGAATTCCCCGTTGCGCGGCCATGAGTGGAAACGAAGCCGCCGGATAAACTGACAGTGTCGAACCGAGCGCCACAACCAGGTCGGCAGCCATCGCGGCTTCCTCCGCTCGGTGAAGCGTCTCTGGCTCCAGGCTTTGTCCGAAACTGATCGTCGCCGGCTTAAGATAGCCACCGCATGGACAGAGCGGCGGCTTGCGTTGTCCGCGAAAAAATTCGAAGTGCGGCGCGGGATCGGTCCGCGATTTACAACTGACGCATTCGACGAGCAGGTTCGTGCCGTGCAATTCCACGAGCCGATCCCGGCTGGTTCCCGCGAGCGCGTGCAATCCGTCGATGTTCTGGGTCACGACCATCAGAATCTTGCCCGCTTTCTCGAGCGCCACGATCGCATGATGAACCGCGTTCGGCTGCGCCTTCCGAAATCCATCCCAGCCCTCCAGCTTGTAATCCCAGTGTTCAATCCGCGCTGCCTCCGATCTGAGAAAATCCTGGAAGTAAACCGGCTGCCGTTTTTTCCAGACTCCCTGCGGTCCGCGAAAATCCGGAATGCCGCTGCCGGTCGAAATTCCAGCGCCGGTAAAAATGAGGGCCTTCCGTGAATTTCGCAGATGCTTTGCAAGATCCGCATTAGGACTATCGCTATCGCGATTCATCATTCTTGCACCAGAGTCTTACCGCGCGCCTGACTCGGATAAGATTTGACGCACGTCCAACATTCCGGATCAGAAGCAAGCGTTTCGTTGACGAAATTTGATGGCCAATCGATCCACCTTAACCGTCGAACGCTTTCTTTATTTTACCAACTCCGCCAATGCAGGCAGGTACGGAGCGACTAGCGGCCCAAAAACCTGAATATGGTCCGCAAGGATTGACATAAAGTCTTTGTATTTCTTGCCGAATCTATCAGACCCGTGTGCCTCTTTCATTTCGGCTACAGCCGCTTCAAATTTAGTTCTTGTTTCTTGCGGTAGGTCCCCGCCTTGGATTGCACTGAGTAATTGTCCGAAGACTTCTGGTATCTCCTGTCTCACGATGTTTACGGACGAATCGGATGAATCGATGTTTACGCGAGCGTTCGTTCCGGAAACATTAAATGTAATGTGCGACGGAGCATCTGGCCGGGAACGGAGTGCGCCCGGAAGGCTAAGTCTTTGTCTTACAATGTTGAATTGCACTTCTGCATTCCAAAGTGCTTTCTCGTCCTCCGAAAAGAGCGCAAAGTCACCCGCGGCATCGTTACGCCCGCAGTCGTGAATCGGTAGCACGAAAGCAGCGTCCTCGTTTCCCAGAGAGAACTTATTCACGAGATACGAGAGCCATTCTTCTGTCCGGTCGGAACGCAAAGGGAGAGTTGGATAGTCACTGAAAGGAAACGGTTTGAACTCCCCGGGCCCTGCCGGAATCCCGCTCAGTTTGTCCCGCAGGATGATGGCGAAGTGACTTTGGTCAATCCTGAAGGCATCGAAATCGAAGGCTTTCAGCAGGGGCCAGAGTCGAAGCTCGGCAGGGAAAGAACCTTTTACGACGTTCTTTATCGCTCCAGTTATCCCGAATGCCCAATCAGCCGTGAAGTTATTTCGCATCGATCGTTGAACATAGAGGTATTCGTTTGGTTCTCAACGCTCGCGCACTTTTCCAACGTCGCGAGACCAGCTAATCATCCATGACCACGACGTCGTGAGACCGTGGCATCAGCGAAAGCTATCGATTAACACGCGGCTATTCGCGATGGCGGCTTCGTCCGGATTCGGCCCGGCTTTCAAAAGCTCGATCGATTTTTCCGCGGCGGCGATCGCTTCCTTCTTGTTCCCCAGCTTCGCCAGAATCTGCGCTTTCTTGTACTGCATGAAATACGCTTTCGGATTCTTTTCGATCGCCTGGTCGATCCACTTCGACGCTTGCGCCAAATCCTTGTTTTGATCGAAATAGAAACCGGCGGCGTTGTAATAAAAATTCGCGTCCTGGTCCTTGCCGCTCTTCACCGCGGAGTCGATGCCCTGCATTACTTTCTCGATGTCGTTCGTTGTCAGTTTCACCGGGACCCGGGTCTTGTCCCATTCGAGATAGAAGGTCGCTGAGTTGGCCCGCAAATCTTCAAACCCGATCGTGAACGTCTCGGCCGGCGCGGCAAGAAGCAGCAAAGGCTTGGCGGTCACACGCGCCGCTTCATCCTCTGGCTTGTGATCAGCCGGAGTTTGCGCCTTCAGGTTTTTTGAGAGAACCAGCGTCCACTCATTCGCGCCGGGGATCGTGTAGAGAACATACTCGCCAGCCGGAACCTGCTTGTCGCCAAATTTCATCGGCGCGCTTGTCTTAGTCTTCGTCGGTTGATTCGCGCCGGTCCGCCACGGTTTATCGAACGAAACCAATCCGCCGAAGATGACGCGGCCGTTCTTGTTGGGCCGTGAATAATCGACCTCCACATCGGTCAGGCCCACGCGTTGCTTGAGGACCGCGTGTTGGCTGGCCTGAGGAAATTCCACTTTCTCATCGGCGGTGAATAACCGGGGAGAAAGGAAGCAGGTGGCGAGCAGGAGCGCGGCGAGAGAGATTCGTTTAGAAAAAGTAGACATAAGAGGTCACGGAAACTTGACCTTCTCAATTCCGGCCGCTTGCAGCTCCGTATTCAAAGCTTGAACGTCGGCGGGAATCGCGTGCCAGCGTTCGATCGCGCTCCTGGCGTCCCGCTGCAAAGCCACCGCAGCCATTTCCACCTGTGGCGTGGGTCCCGCATCAGACTCCTGGAGATCGCCGAACAGTTGTTCGACTTTGCTCAGGGCATCGAAATGGAGTGGTTGGCCCGGACGCGACGGCGCCGGATCGCCGAACGCTTCCAGCTTCTGGTGGAACGCGTCGATCTTCTCCTTGATCGGTTGTTCGCCCGCCCGCTCCTTCGCTTTCGCCACCTCGGCGACCAGCGCATCGAAGCTCTTCCCGATCGGCAACAACGTCGCGCGCGTTTCATAAAGCGCTTTCGACAGATCGAACTGTTTTGCCAAATCCGTCGGCACAACTTTGACGCGCGGATCCATCTTCACCGTCAGCGGTTGCGTGAATGTTTTGCCGCCGGTCGTGAGAACGACGAAATACTCACCCGGCGGAACCCACGGTCCCGTCGGCTGCGGTGTGGTTTTTTGAAACACGGCCGTCATCGGATACGCCGGCTCGACTTCCTTCAACGGCTCGACGTGCAGGTCCCAGTGAAACCGGTGCAGTCCGGGCTCGGCCGAAAGCGCCTGCGGCTGTTTCACCCAGTAGCGCGGAATTTTCAGTTTCGGGTCCGGCGTCGGAACTGGATCGCTGCTGGCATAGCGCCAAAGGACCGCGCCTTTACTGTCCTTGATCTCCAGCGTGATGGGGCCAGCGCTCGCGGCGAGGCGATAATCGATCATCGCGCCTTCGGGTGGATTCTCGCCCTGCGGTTCGTCCGGCGGCAACGGTGTGTCGGTATTCAAATTCCACCGGACGCGCCAGGCTGTTTGCGGTTTGAACAACGTCGTCGCGTCCGCGCCGATTTCGGACTGTCGCAGCGCGCTGATGTTATCGAGAATCCAAAAACCGCGACCGTGCGTCGCCACGGCAATATCATCGTCCTTGAGAATCAGATCTCGGACCGAAGTCGCGGGCATGTTCAAACGCAGCGACCGCCAGTTCTCGCCGTCATCGAACGACACGTAGACGGCGCGCTCGGTTCCGGCGAAGAGCATTCCGCGCCGGCGCGGATCTTCGCGGACCACGTTGACGTTCTCGTTCTCCGGAATCCCGCGCACGATTTCCTTCCACGTCTTGCCACTGTCGCTGGTCCGGAAAATGTGCGGCCGTAGATCGTCGAGCCGGATCGTGTTGACCGCGGCGTAGGCCGCGTTCGCATCGAAGTGGCCGGCGTCCATGATCGAGATTTTTTGCCACGCCGTGATGCCGGGCGGCGTCACGTCCTTCCAGTTCTTGCCGCCGTCAGTCGTTACCTGAATCAGACCGTCGTCCGTTCCCGCCCAAAGCCGGTTCTTATCCAGTGGCGATGGTGCAACAGTATAAATCACGCCGCGCTGTCGCGGCTGCGCGCTCGGTTGCGAACGATATTTCCCGACGCTCGCCGGTACCTCGAATGTCTTTCGCGACAAATCGGGACTGATCTGTGTCCAGTTGCGCCCGCCATTTGTCGTTTGCCAGAGTGTGTTTGCGGCGAAGAACAACAGGCGCGGATCGATCGGCGAAAACAGGACCGGCTGCGTCCGCACCATCCGGAAATCCACGGAGCGAAACGGCTTCGGCAAAATGGTCTGCGCCTGTTGAGTCCGGCGATCGTACCGCGTGAGTTTTCCGCCGTAGATGATATCAGGATCGAGCGGGTCCGGCGCGCAATAGCCGTATTCCTCTGCCGCGACTGGGCGCCAATCACGAAAGGTGATCGCCCCATCCGGTCCGCGACTCGTGATTCCAACCGACCCGCTTTCCTGTTGTCCGCTGTAAAGCCGATACGGAAACGCGTTGTCGGCGGCGACGTGATAAAGCTGCGCGGTCGATTGGTTGTACCACGAGCTCCAGGTCTTGCCCCCGTTCACCGTGATGATCGCGCCCTGGTCGCTGCCGAGCAGAATCACGTCCGAATTCGTCGGGTTGATCCAAACGTTTTGATAATCATCGCCGCCGGGCGCGCCGCGCCAGCCCTCCCAGGTTTTGCCGCTGTCCGTCGATTTCCAGCAAACGACGCTAGCGGAATAAACGACGTTCGGCTGTTGGGGATCGATCCGAATAAGCGGCAGATCGCCGCCACCGATCCGCGCGCCGGGACGATCATCTTCGGTCGCGAGCTTCCAGCTTTCACCGCCGTCTTCGGAGCGATAAAGCTGGCCGGCTTTTTTTGTAGCGACTGCGGCCACGAGTGTTTGCGGCGCGCTCGCCGCGATCCCGAGATTCGCCTGGACGATGTCGTTAGGCAGACCGTTCGTCAGTTGCTTCCAAGTCTTGCCGCCGTCGATCGATTTGAAAATACCGCCGTTGGTTCCATTCCACGATCCATTTTCCCACGGACCTTCCCTCGCTTCCCAGAGCGCCGCGTAAACGATCTCCGGATTCGACGGATCGATCTCGACGTCGGCCGCGCCGGTGTTCTCGTCTTTGGACAGCGTCTTCTGGAAAGTCTTTCCGCCGTCAGTCGAAAGATAAACGCCGCGCTCTTCGTTCGGCCCGTAAGGATGCCCCGCGACTGCGACCAGCAGCCGATCCGGATTCTTCGGATCAACCGCGATCGCCGCAATCTGCTGACCATCGCGCAACCCGAGATGCGTCCACGTCTTTCCCGCATCCGTCGATCTGTAAACGCCGTCGCCGACTGACAAATCCGGGCGATGCAATCCTTCGCCACTGCCGACATAGATAACGTCCGGATTCGAAACCGAAACCGCGATCGCGCCTACCGATCCAGTCGGTTGATCGTCGAAAATCGGTTGCCATGTCCGGCCGTAATCGGTCGTTTTGAAAACGCCGCCGTTGACTTGCGCAAAATAAAAAACGTTCGGTTGCGATGGGACGCCGCAGACGGCACGCACGCGTCCACCACGAAACGGCCCGATGTTTCGCCAGCGCAGCATCGCGGAAAAATCTTGCTGGGCCTCGGCGACGAATGCGCCGAAAAGGAGAGCGAACACAACCGCCGTGCCTCTTCGCAACCGCATCTAGGTTTTTGGCTCTGACGTTGGTGCGGCAGCTGAAGCTGGCGCGGCTGCCGCTTTAGCCGCAGCGGCCGCCGCAGCTGCTTTCTTTTTTGCTTCCGCCTCTGCTGCGGCTTTCGCCAGGGCGGCGTCTACCTCGGCGGCTTCCACTGGATGGATGCCGTGATAATACTCGTTCGATTTCGCCAGCTCCGTCTTATCCATGAGCAGCGCGTCGAACCGCTCGCGCCGGCTCAATTCATAAACCTTGTCCATCTTGATCGCTTCGAATGGGCAGACCTCGACGCAAATCTGGCAGCTCATGCAAACCGAAATGTCGATATCGAAGACTGCCGGATAAAACTGCGGTTTGCCCACGTAATCCGGCTTCTTGTCCTTGCTCTTAGTGATGTAGATGCACTGCGGCGGACATTCCTTCTCGCAAATTTGGCACGCCACGCAACGCAGTCCGGCGTGCTCGTCGTCGCCGTCGTAAACCAGGAACGGAAAGTTCCGGTAGTTCTCCGGCAACGGCGCGCGCTCCTCCGGATATTGCACGGTAATGAGCCGCTCCTTGTCGAAATAACTTCCGACAAAATTCTTCGCCGTGACTGCCATTCCTTTGAGAACGCCGGTGCCGATCATGGTTTCGCCTTTAACAAAGACATTCTTCGCAGAATCTGCAAAGTCGGTTCAAGCGGCAAAGCTTCGACGGTGTGCCCGCAACCGCTCATGGTCTCGGCTTTAAAAAGCGAATTGTAGATCGCTTCTTCGGTCGCTTCGATCACAGCCAGGAAGAGCGGCGACATTTCGTCATTGGTCAGAAGCTTCGGCGCGCCTTCTTTGCCTACGACCCGCGTCGAGAACGCGATCGCATAATCGCCGCTGCCATTGGACCCCGCTGCGCCGGTCCGCGACAAGCCCATCATTCCGCGCGCCGCCATTCGTTTGAGATTGCGCGCGTCGACCGGCGCATCGGTAGCGATCACGATGATGATGGAACCATCTGGAGAAGAACGAGGCTGCGGGCCGACTTCGTTTTTCAGATAGTAACGTCCGAGTTCCTGGCCAATCGGCGCGCCGTTGATCGTAAGAACACCCCCAAAGTTCGTCTGGACCAGAACGCCCACCGTGTAACCGCCGAGATTGCTCGGCAACTTTCGCGAAGCCGTGCCGATGCCGCCTTTGAAATCGAACGCAACAGTTCCGGTCCCGGCGCCGACCGCGCCTTCATCGACCACACCGCTCTTCGCGTTCTTGAGCGCGAACAAAACATCGTCCTGGGTAATGTGACGGGCGCGACCGTCGTTCAGGACATGGCCGTCGTTCGTCTCCGCGACGATCGGATTAATGGAGCGGACCTCTTCATTGCCCGGTAGGGCCAGCATGTAGTTCAGCAAGAAATCCGCGACCCGCGGGACGCTCAGCGTGGACGTGAGGAGAATTGGCGTTTCGATCTCACCTAGCTCGTCGACCTGGGTGGAACCCATCAGCTTGCCGAAACCGTTGCCGACAAAAACAGCTCCCGGAACCTTGTCCCGAAACAAATTTCCCGAATGCGGAAGGATCGCGGTAACTCCGGTCCGGATTTTGTCTCCCTCGATAATCGTGCGGTGTCCGACCAGCACGCCGGTAACGTCCGTGATGGCATTCAATTTTCCGGTCGGCAGAATTCCCACCGTGAGTCCGATTTCGCGCGCGCGAGGACGCTTTTCCGCCTCTGGCTGCGCGGTCGCCGCCATGACGACGCTGCAACAAATAGCGAGACCAACGCTCGCAATCTTTCGCCGTATCGTCATGCTTGTTCGTTATCATATCGGCGAAAGTCGGTATTTGGCGAACTTGATCAGTGGCAACTGGTAAACAATCGACCACGGCTTCGAGATGGCACCGCGCAAAGCGCGATTGCAAATAATTGGAACTGATTCTTGTGGCGTACGCCGACACTGGAGTTACGAAAACCAAATAGCACAACGAGGAAAACAAAATATATCAATGCAGTGTGACTCGCTGCTTCGATTTGTAGAAGCCGCAGCACGAATTACGTTTGTTGCCGCGTGAAACCCACGACAAAGGATCCACTTCAATTAGCTGCCGCCGCGATCGCTGCGAGTCCGAGGCTGCTCAAAAAATGGCGAAAGCCGGGACGCCCTTTGCCGGGGCACTCGACGCCGCACGGGTATGGCTGGCATGAATTGCCGACGAATCGTTACGCTGGATCACACGCGTCGACCGCCGCGCTGAAATTGCTGGTTCATCCGCGTTTCCCACTCCCCACTTGCACCCGTAAAAACTGGATTGAAGAGGCGGTGTTGGGTGTTGTCGTCCCATTTATCAAACTTCCGCCTGGGCATACTCCGGAATACGAGGAGCGACTGCTCGAGGCTCAGCAGTGCACCGTCAAAGTCGCGAATTTTCTTTCCGCGTGCGCAGCACTCGCCAACAGCACCGTCTATCACCAATTCTACGCGACCAATTTGCGTCCCCTTGCGTTGCCAGTCGTGAGGCGGTTCGCAAAAGCATTGGGAGCTCCGGGGATCGGTCATTGGATCGGCCATCGTCAACGCGACATTCCAAGACCGTTTGCGACGGCGGCAAGTTACGACGCCTTATTTCGTTTGGGATGTGTCGACGGCGACGTGAAGAAGCTCACTGCGGCATCGGTGCTGAGCTTTGCAGATGAAATTATGGAGACGTTTCGCGAATTGCTTGACAACTTCCAAGGGCAGCCACCCGCGCCCGAATTGTGGCGCTTGCTGCCCGCGCTGCGGACAATCGCAATCATGCCAGACGGATGGCTGCGACGGACGCATGGTCGACTTCCGCCAACGAGGGAGAGTTTTGAGCGGATTTTCAATGCGTATCTTCGACATGAGCTGTTCGCGTTTGGTCTCAACCACACCGACGACTTTCAGAAATACCGGGCCGATGGGACACCCTCTGGAACTGATTACGTCGCGTTTAACACCACCGCGTGTCTCGCGAGAGCCATGATCGCGGCGATCGAGACAGACAAGATCCACCCGAGCTATGGCGAGTGGATCGCCCCGCATCTTTGTCTTTGGGCCGAGCAACTGAAGGACGATAAACGGTTGCCGCAACCAGCGCGCTTCTCATATATTCACCAAACGCTGAGCTGCGTGCTCGCCGCCATGCATCTCCAGACGAATCGGCGATGCATTCCCAAAACCGTTCACATGAATATCTTTCCGCGGGTTTTTCCTAACCATGCCTTTGCGCGAAAAACGAGGCAGGGCTTTTATGTCACCCCCTTTGAATTCGAACCCGAATGGGGCATGAAGAAATCGAGTGAGGCGCTGTTTACGGATTTCAAAGCCGCGTGTCACGATTTCCAAGTAGGTGAAAAACAGGTAGACCTCGTGCGGGGCGACCATACAAACATGGGCGTTATCACGGAAAACATTTGGCGCCACATCAACGAGAGCCAGTTCATCATCGCGTTATGCGTCGGCGCAAATCCGAATGTGTACTATGAAGTGGGCGTTGCAGACACACTCGGCAAGCCGGTGTTGCTTGTGGGCCGCAAGATCGGTACGGCTCCAATGGCCCGCGGGAAAAAACCGGTGGCTGCCCGGCTCGCCGGGAGCGACTTCAAATTCGACATCTCGCACGTGCATCATGCAGAACTCGACGTGACCGAATTCGATCTCCACAATCTTAAACCCATCGTGGAAAGTTTCCTAACTAAGGTTTATGGGAGACAAACACCGTGATGCTTCCGGTCTATTTTGCGCAAAAGGCATTTATCCTGGAGGATGGTCGTCTGCTCGCAGTGCGCCGTGATTCGGCAGATCCAAATGCGCCAGGACGCTGGGAAGTACCTGGTGGACGACTCGAAACTGGAGAGAGTCTCGACGAACAGCTTGTCCGTGAAGTTTTCGAGGAAACCTCTCTGCAGGTGGAACCTGGTCAGCCATTTTACGTCTGGAAGTGGAACATCCGACGTAGCGAACTGGACGAGCCGGAAACAATCGTGGCAATCGCGCGTCTTTGTTCCGCTGTTGGAGGAGAGCTAAGTGCGCGGCGCCGCGTAGAGGAAGACTATCTCGGAGAAATGCGGTGGGTGCCATTGGAGAACCTAGGCGAATACGATTGGATTCCAAACATGCTCCCGGTGCTCAGCGCATTTCGCAAATATTTGGAAGATCACGTTAGATGTCGCCAGGTTGCCGCGGCGTGAAAAGAGCAGCGGTTATCGCGAGGCCGCCGCAAAAATGGCGCAAGTATGAGTTGCTCGAGTTATTCGGGCTCGCTGACACAGAGTTCCTTCGTCAATCGATTCGACGATACCAATGGAGCGAACGCATTCAGGTTTTCGAAGCGGTGCGACGAGAATTCGAAGCGCAAGCTCATAGGGAGGGCGTTGGGAATAGTCTCTTCGTTGTGAAGTTCGTGCCGCCGCGGTTGGCGATGCTACTGCCTAATATTCGCATCCAAACAGTCGAAGACTTCGCTTCACTTGAAAACGCGCTTAGTACGCCCGATGATTTCGCGTTTCAAGAGGTTTGGTTTTGCCGTACGGCCATTGCGGTGGGAACTTTCAGTGTCGCCGGCCGTATTCGGGTCGACTCAAGTGGTGCTACGGTAGGCCAGACAATCGAACAAGTGTGGCGATGCAGCCCGAGGCTAATAGAAGTTCTCGACGAGCATTTCCCTTATCCATTTGTGAGGGCCTTTCGTCCGAGTTGGGGATGGGCGCCGCGAATCGAACACATCCATCGTCCGAAGGCTGCACCGGAGAGCCGCAAAGTGATAACGGAACAATTCAGGCGTGCCCTGCGTGACCTCGAACGTATCCGGGAGCGCCTAGAAGCGTTCGTAGACAACCTTTGGCAAGCCGGTGCAAATGTCTGCGCGCTTGAATACAAAATCGAAAGCAACCGATTGCAAATAATCGACTGGGACGCGCCCAACGAAGCAGACGTGCTAGACATCCTCCTGCCACATGCTTGCCCGTAACTGCCCATTCTGCCGTACGGAAGGCGTGTCCGTGTTACCCGATCAAGGACAAGAATGGCGCCAGGTAAGCTCGCGAACGCTTGAGCGAACGGGCGATGTCGTCCTCTGCGCAGGCCTCGGCTCTTTGGTCGAGCCGTACGTTCTGGCATATCCGCGGGAACACTTCAGGGCTGTCACCGAGCTACCACCAGAACGTTGTACCGATCTCGTCAATGCTTTGGATTGCTGTTTAAATAGTGGCCTTTTTGTTTCTGGCACCCTCGCAGTGTTTGAGCACGGAGGCGGGATCGATGTCTCCGAAGGCGGTGTGAGCGCATGTCTAGAGCATTGTCATCTCCATATCATCGATGGCCAATTCGATCTTCAGTCTGATCTTGCTGCCACTTTTCCTAGCGCAGCTCCGGTGGCGATAGACCGCGATGGTGCCTTTTCCGCTGACCTTGGCTATCTCTTCGCGGGCCTCTACGTCGGCGAAGGTCGGATCAGCGGGAAAATTGTGGCGAAACCAAGCTGTGGCAGCCAGTTCTTCAGGCGTTTGCTAGCTGCTAAAGTGAAATCCTACGAATGGGATTGGAGACTCGCACCGAATCCCGACATTGCTGCGAAATTGGTTCAACAATGGGGAATTACATTGAAACAAGTCAGATCAAGAGCGCATTGGTACCGGGCCGGATAGTGTATCCCGCCACGGACTGAAGTTTTGCCCAAGAACTGACGAACACGCCATAGCTTTCGACCAGCTTGTGCAACCGATTGCCTCAGTGTGCGTCGATGGCTGTGAGCTAAGAACGGCCATACTGCACGGCGTCTGGCATTAACGATTCCCGCCAAGCGTCACCGATCCACTTCTCCCATGACGATATCGACGCTGCCGAGAATAACCATCACGTCGGCGACGGTGTGGCCGAGGCACATGTCTTCGAGGACAGTCAGATTGATGAAGCTCGGCGGGCGGACGCGGTAGCGGTAGGGATTCGCCGTGCCGTCGCTTATTAAGTAGAAGCCGAGCTCCCCTTTTGGTCCTTCGATCCGTCCATACGCTTCGCCGACGGGCGGCTTGAAGGCGCGGATTTTCACCTTCGGGTTCATGATCGGGCCCGCCGGAATCTCCTTCATCGCCTGCTTGAGAATGTCGAGGGTCTCGCGCATCTCCAGCGCGCGAATCATCAAGCGGTCGTAGCAGTCGCCGTGATCCCCCAGCGGCACCCGGAATTTGAAACGTGGATAGATGCCGTAGCCGTCGACCTTCCGGAGATCGTAATTCACGCCGCTCGCGCGCAGCATTGGTCCCGTGATTCCGGCGCTGATCGCCAGTTCGGCGGAAAGTTTTCCGACTCCCTGCGTCCGCGCGATTAGGATTTCGTTCGAGACAATCAGGTCTTCGAACTCATCGAGGAACTTTGGAAAGGCAGCGACGATCTTTTCCGCTCGCGCGAACCAGTCCGAACCGGCATCGACGCGGCAACCGCCGAAGCGCATGTAATCGCACATCATCCGTGAGCCGGAGAGCGATTCGAACAGATCGAGGATCTTCTCGCGCTCGCGGAACGCATACATGAGCGGCGTCCCCCACGCGCCCATGTCGCTAAGGAGAAAGCCGAGTAGCGAGGCGTGGTTCTGCAAGCGGGTAAGCTCGGCGAGGATGACGCGCAAATACTCGGCGCGCTCCGGAACTTCGATGCCGGCAAGCTTTTCGACACTGAGCGCGTAGGCCCAGTTGTTGGTCATCGAGCAAAAGTAATCGAGCCGGTCGGTGTAGGGCATCGAACCGAGATAGCTCGTGTTCTCTCCGATCTTCTCGTGATTGCGATGGAGATAACCGAAGACCGGTTTCAGTTTGCGCACCACTTCGCCATCGAGCGCGACGTTCATCCGGAAAACACCGTGCGTTGACGGATGCTGCGGCCCCATTGAGACCTCCATGAGGTCGCCCTCGATCCGCGAGGTCATCGCCGGCGGCGGCGCTTCTTCGAGCTCGTGAAATTCAACGCTCATTTTAAAAGGCATGTCATTCTGAGTCGCGAACGCGACGAAGAATCTCCGACTATTTCTGATTCCGAGCGCTGAGTGTCCGAAATAGTCAGAGATCCTTCGCTCCGCTCAGGATGACAATTCATAAAGGCGTGAGATTCTCGGCGCCGTCGAGCTCGGGCCGCGGCGGATAATGATCCTTCGCTCTCTCCAGTACTTCGTCGTGCGGCGTCGGCTCGTATTCGTAATCGTCCGGCTCGTGGTAATCTTTCCGCATCGGGAAATCTTCGAACTCGTCCCACATCAGAATCCGGCGCAGATCGGGATGCCCGTCGAACTTGATCCCGTAGAGATCGAAGATTTCGCGCTCCTGGAATTCGGCGCTGCGCCAGATCGGTGTGAGCGACGGCAAATGCGCGCCAGTCGCGCGATCCGGGGTTCGCATTCGGAGAATCATGGGGCCGTGCTTCAGCGCCATCGAGAAAAGGTGATAGACCGCTTCAAGATAGCCCGGAAAAAATTCCTCCTGCGTTTCGTCGACTTCCTTTTCGACGTCGTCGACGACCTTCTTCACTTTCACTTTCTTTGAGACCTTGCGATCCAGCCAGTCGACGCCGGTGACGTTGGAGCAGTGATCCAGGTTCAGCGCCGGATCGTCGCGAAGAAATCTCGCGATCGCTAATCCATGTTCACGATCGAGCAACAATGACGATTGTGCCGGAACGGCCGCGTTCGGAACGATCTCGATCTTCGCTCCCGGCACCGCCGCTTCCACGCGCGCCTTGATCTCTTCGAGCGATTCCATCTCAAACGCGTTCGAGTTTCGGCGGATGAAAGACGTCCGGATTGCTCGGCGGCTCGAGATCGTGCGGGCCGAAAGTCGGAACCGGGAACTCGCTCGGCTCCGCGCGATCGAGATGGGGGGCTCTGTTGTTTCCGGTCAGCTCCTGCTCCTTAATCTTGCGCTGCAATTCCATGAAAGCATGGAGCAACGCTTCCGGTCGCGGCGGGCAACCGGGAATGTAAACGTCGACCGGGATGTAGCGGTCGATTCCCTTCAGAACGTTGTAACCCTGCTTGAACGGCCCGCCGGAAATCGCGCACGCCCCCATCGAGATGACGTACTTCGGGTCCGGCATCTGGTTGTAGAGCCGCACAATTTGCGGCGCCATTTTTTTAGTGACGGTGCCAGCGACGATCATCAAATCCGCCTGGCGCGGCGAGGGCCGAAACACTTCGCCGCCGAACCTCGCGAGATCGTAGCGCGACGCGGCGGTCGCGATCATTTCGATCGCGCAACAGGCGAGGCCGAACTGGAGCGGCCAGATCGAATTGCGCCGGCCCCAGTTGTAGAGCTCCTGCGTCGAAGTCACCCAGATGCCGCGTTTCTGCAGCTCGCTCCGAAGGCCTTCGTCGATCTGGTTGTCGCTCATGGCGCGGGTTTTCGTATCTGCGCCCAATCTAAACAACCTTTGCTCCAGGCCCAAACGAGGCCTTCGAGCAGGAGCAGGAGAAAAACGAGGATCGCAATGAACGCGCCGAAGGGCAGGCCAGTAAACGCGACCGCGAACGGCACCAGGAAAATCGCTTCCACGTCGAAGATCAGAAAAATGATGCAGTAGAGATAATACTGCGATTGGAATTGCACCTGGGCCGGCCCGAGCGATTCCACGCCGCATTCATACGTCGCGTTTTTCTGCGGCCCTGGCTTCGGCGGTTGCAAAAAACGGCGCCAGAGCCACGCCAGGGCCAGCGGCATCAACGGAAAGACGAGTGCCACGCCGGCGAAGATGACGAGAAAAAAATACGGATCGGGAGTCATGATCTGTCGCGACTAACTTTCCACCAACGGGTGTCCGCCATCGGACCAACTTGCCGCGCCCAGCGCATTCTGTCAGTCATTCTTTGTGGATCAAAGTGAAGGACGAGCCATTCGTCAATCGACTCCTCCCTTCGCCTTCTTTTTTCTCGTCCTGCCCTACGGCATCAGCAGCGGCTTCGTTTCCATCACGCTTCCGTTTTTTCTGACTAAAGCCGGATTCTCCGTCGCCGCCGCGGGCGCGATCGTCGCGGTCGGAGTCTCGGCAAACCTCTGGCTTTTTCTCTGGGGTCCGCTCGCCGATCTTACTCTCACGCCGAAACGCTGGTATCTGATTGGCCTAACGACCGGTGCCGGCGCGATCTTCGTTCTGAGCCTGCTTCCATTCCAGCAAAGCGCCGCTGCGATTTTGACGGTCATGGTTTTCCTGTCGCAAATCGCGACGACGCTCGTCGTCTTGCCGCTCGGCGGACTGATGGCGCACACCGTGGCCGACGAAAGGAAAGGCCGCGCCGCGGGCTGGTATCAGGCCGGCAACCTCGGCGGTAATGGCGTGGGCGGCGGCGCCGGCGTCTGGCTCGGCGCCCATATGTCGAAGGAGCTCGCCGGATCAGTTCTCGGACTCGCGATGCTGCTCTCGGCCCTCGCACTTTATTTCGCGTCCGATGTTCGGATCGTTTCGGCGGGCGAAAGTTCAGAGCCGGATGCGCCTGCTCGGTCGCGATCTTCTCGCCATGGTGAAAATGGCGATCCCGCTGTTGACGATCGTTCTCGTCGCTTCTCCGATCGGCGCCGGCGCGATGAACAATCTCTGGTCCGCCGTGGCCGATGATTGGCGGGCGAGCGCCGACGTCGTCGCGCTCGTCACCGGCGTGCTGAATGGAATCGTGGCCGCACTCGGTTGCGTCCTCGCCGGCTGGATCGTCGACCGCTTCGGCCGCTGGTGGGCCTACTTTGGTTTTGGCCTCGCCCTCGCGTTCGTCGCCATCGTCATGGCGGCCATAGCACGCACTCCGTTCATCTACGAAGTTGGCGTTCTCATTTACTCATTCTTCGTCGGCGCAGGTTACGCCGCCTTCTCCGCCATGGTCATGCACGCCATCGGCAAAGGCGTCGCCTCCACGAAATACGCGTTCTGCCAATCGCTCGGAAATTTGCCGGTCGTTTACATGACCGCGCTCAACGGCTACGTCCACGATCGCTTCGGCCCGAGCTGGATGCTGATGACCGAAGCGTTCGCCGCCATCGTTTGCGTTATAATCGGTCTCCTTGTCTTGCGCGCGATTCTGAATCGTTCCGTCGCGCAGGACGTTTCGTGATTTGTCTTCGGAAAACCGCCGCCTTCGCCTATACTTTCGTGGGTGGAAAAAAAGGCCAGGCGGTTTGCCAGCTTCGCCGAAGCAGAGAAGGCAGATCGCGATTTTTACAAAAAATTGAGCGGCAACGAGCGCCTGAAAATTTGCGTCCAGCTTTCGAGCCATGACCCTGAGCAGCGACTTGAGAGAGTTTCTCGAACTGTTAAACGCCCGAAGCGTTGATTATCTCATCGTCGGAGCGCATTGCCTCGCGTTCCACTGCCGCCCCCGTTACACCGGCGATTTGGACGTGCTGGTTCGTGGGTCGGAACGCAACGCCATGACGCTGGTCACGTTGTTGAGGGAATTCGGCTTCACGGGCTCGCAATTCACTCCGGTTGATTTCGCGGAGAGCGACGAAGTGATTCAACTGGGCCGCGCGCCGAATCACATCGACCTCTTGACTAGTCTCACCGGCGTTAGCACTGAGGACGCTTTCGCCGGTAAGATCGCGGCCGAGATTGACGGCATTCCTGTTTTCCTGCTGAGCAAGCAGCATCTCATCCAAAACAAGCGTGCCATCGGTCGTCCGCAGGATCTTGCCGACTTGGCTGAACTCGAGCGGTAGCGGGCAAGTTGGACCCAACGCATTCCGCCTTGCCTAAGCAATCTCCCATCGCTTTCCTTCCCTGCGAATGAGCGGCAATTCCGTCGATCAGGCATTTGTTTTGTTAAAGGGCTGGCTGCTCTCGTTCGTTTCCGCCGCGCCGGAGTGGGTGCAGGCGATTGTGTCCAGCCTGATCAGCATCGCAGCCGTGCTCGGCGTGTTCATGACGCTCTTCGCGCTGATCTCAGTGCTCGAAAGAAAAATTCTCGGGCGAATTCAGAACCGTTATGGACCGAACCGAGTTGGACCGTTCGGTCTTTTCCAACCGATCGCGGACGGCATCAAGCTTCTCATTAAGGAGGACATCGTGCCGACGCGGGCGGACAAGGTGGTCCATTTCCTCGCGCCCATCATGATGGCGGCGCCGGCAATTCTCGCGCTCGGCGTCATCCCCTACGGACGAAACATGACTGCGTTCACCATCGACGGCGGCATTCTGTTTTTCTTTGCGGTCGGTTCGGCAACGGAACTGGCGGTCTTCATGGCGGGCTGGGGCAGCAACAACAAGTTCTCGATGCTCGGCGCGATGCGCGCGATCGCTCAAATGGTCAGCTACGAACTCCCGCTGATCATCACCGTCCTTCCCGTCGTGATGATCGTCGGGTCGCTTTCCGCCGACGGCATCGTCGGCGCGCAGGCCGGATATTCGCACGGATTCATTCCGCGCTGGTTTGTCTTCACGCCGTGGGGCGCCGCCGCGTTTCTTTTATTTTTCGTCTCGGGCCTGGTCGAATCGAACCGGACGCCGTTCGACATGCCGGAGGGCGAGTCGGAAATCGTCGCGGGACACATGACGGAATATTCCGGGTTCAAATACGCCATCTTTTTTCTCGCGGAATATTTTGGGATGTTTGCGGTCAGCGGGTTGGCCGTGACGCTGTTCCTCGGCGGCTGGCATGCGCCGCTGCCCTTCCTGGAGATCATTCCCTCTTACGTCTGGTTCTTCGCCAAGCTTTCCGTCTTGCTTTTCACTTTCATCTGGCTCCGCGGCACGCTGCCGCGAATGCGGATCGATCACGTGATGAAATTCGCCTGGCAATTCATGATGCCGATGGCGTTCACCTGTCTCATCGCCGCGGCGGCGTGGCATTATCAATCCCACGGGCTCGCCGGCTGGCTCTGGTCGCTCGGAATTCTGGTCGTCGTTTATTTTGCCCTTTCGCGTTTTCTTGGGACAAACAAAAACCTGTCGGCGCGCACTTATCGATTCGCCGAATGAGCGCCCCGGCTTTCATCATCATCGCGATCTTCACGCTCAGCGGCGCGCTCGCAGCCGCTTGTCTGCGGAAACTGATTCACGCTGCGCTCTGTCTCGTGCTCGCGTTCATCGGTCTGGCGGCGTTTTACTTTTTGCTCGGCGCCGAATTCGTGGGGCTCGTCCAGGTGTTCGTTTATGTCGGCGCGGTGGCGGTCCTGATCGTTTTCACAATTCTGCTGACGCGCCGCGACGATGAAGAGACGCGCGGCTTCAATTGGGCCGGCGCGCTCGTGGCCCTGGCCGTCTTCGCCGGGTTGGTCTGGACAATTCTGAAAACGTCTTCGGTGCCCGTCGTTGCCCCGGCCATCGAAGCGCTCACCGTCAAACGCATCGGCGAAGTGCTGATGACGAATTACGTCTGGCCGTTGCAATGCGTCGGTCTGTTACTCACGGCCGCATTGATCGGCGCGCTCGTCCTGGTAATGGAGGAAAGGCGATGACGCCGACGCTCCAACTCTGCCTCATCGTTTCCGCCGCGCTCTTCTCGATCGGCCTGCTCGCCGCGCTCAGCCGCAAACACGCCATCTTCATCCTCATCGGGATCGAGCTCATGCTGGCCGCGGCGAATTTGAACTTCATCGCTTTCTGGCGGTTCGGATCGCCATCGCAAAATCCCACCGGCGTGATGGTCGCGATCTTCTCAATCGCGATTGCCGCGGCGGAAGCCGCTGTCGGTCTCGCCCTCGTCATCGCGGTTTATCGTCATTATCGGACGACGAACGTGCGCCGATTCAATCAGCTCAAAGGCTAATGGCAACGTCCTGGAGCGCTGCGTATTTCTGGCTGATTCCGCTGCTGCCGCTGGCGGCTTCGCTACTCATTCTCGTTCTTCGCCGAACGCGGTCGACCGCCGCATTCGCGCTCGCCGTTCTCGGCCAGATCGCCGCCCTGCTTCTCGCGATCGGCGCTTTCGTCTCGACGTTGGCAACGCCCGGCACGCGTGTCGTGCAAAACTTCACCTGGTTCACATTCGGCGATCAGACCCTGCGAATCGGCGTCGTTCTCGATCCGCTCGCGGCCGCCATGCTCGTCATGATCACGTTCGTCGGCCTTTGGATTTTCGTTTTCAGCAAAGGCTACATGGCGGGCGACAAGGATTTCACCCGCTTCTTCGCCTACCTCTCTTTTTTCTCCGCCGCGATGCTCGGCGTGGTCATTGCAAATAGTTTGCTGCTCCTATTTGTCTGCTGGGAACTGGTCGGGCTCGCGTCTTATCTGCTGATCGGTTTCTGGATTCATAAACCCAGCGCGGCCGCGGCGGCGAAGAAAGCGTTCATCACCACCCGAATCGGCGACCTCGGATTTTTTCTCGGGATGCTCTGGCTTTATCGCAACACGGGGACGCTCTTGTTTTACGATAACGGCAAAGGCTGTCTCGAAGCGGTAGGGCTTCTCGCCATTGGATCGAGCGCGACTTTCATCGCGCTCCTGATTTTCTCCGGCGCGGTCGGAAAGTCGGGCCAATTTCCGCTCCACGTCTGGTTGCCCGACGCGATGGAAGGTCCTACGCCGGTCAGCGCTTTGATCCACGCCGCAACCATGGTGGCCGCCGGCGTATTTCTCGTCGCACGCGTCTACCCGATCTTCTCGTTAGGCGCAGTCGATGGAGTTACTCCCTCGCTCACCGTCGTCGTTTGGGTCGGCGTCATTACCGCCCTCATGGCGGCGCTGATCGCGATCGCGCAGGCCGACATCAAGCGCATCCTCGCCTACTCCACCGTCTCACAGCTCGGCCTGATGATGGTCTCGTTAGGCGTGGGCGGCGTGGCGGCCGGCATCATGCATTTGCTCGCCCACGGATTTTTCAAAGCGCTCCTGTTCCTCGGGTCCGGCTCGGTCATTCACGCGTCGGATCACGAACAGGACATTCGAAAAATGGGCGGCCTGCGGAAATTGATGCCGATCACCTTTATCACCTACGCCGTTGGCATGATGGCGTTGAGCGGCGTCCCGCTCTTCTTCTCCGGCGCGTGGACGAAAGAAGAAATTCTGCACGCGACCGCGCATTGGCCGAAATCGCCCGCGCCGTATTACCTCATGCTGGCCGGCGTTGTCCTGACCTCTCTCTATATGACGCGCCAAGTGATCTATGTTTTTTATGGCAACAAGCGGGGCACGGCCGCGGTGCATGAAAGTCCCGGAGTGATGACGCGACCGCTCATGGTCCTGGCATTGTGCACGATTGGCCTGAGCGCAGTGGTCACGCCGGCCTGGCCCTGGCTGCACAACTACTTGTTAGGCGAAACCGCCGCGCCCGATTTCGGTCTCCTTATCCAACCAATGCTCTTCATCTCGCTTGCGCTCGTCGCGGGTGGGATCGGTCTCGGAATTCTGATTTACCGCCGCGCCGGCCAAAACGATCCATTCCAGCAAGCGCAACCGGCCGTCTTCCGTTTTCTCGAAAACAAGATGTGGGTTGATGAACTTTACGCGCACACCGTCATCGCGCTCAGCAAGACCGCCGCGCTGATCGCGAGCTGGCTCGATCGTTTCTTTTGGGACGGGCTGGTGCGCGCAGTCGGCGGCATCGGGCGGCTTTTCGGCGGTTTTTCCTCCGGCTTCGACGAGCGCGGCATCAACGCGGGCATCGACGAAACTGTCATTGGCACACGCGGCCTCGGACGTTTGATGTCGCGATTTCATTCCGGGCAAGTCCAGGTCTATCTCGGCGCGGTCGCCGTCGCCGTCGTGGCGCTTCTTCTTTTCTACGCATGGCTGGCCTGATCACCGTTCTTATTTTGTTGCCGCTCGTCGGCGCGCTTTTCGTCAGCCTCGCGCGGCCGAATGCCGCCCGCGCCATCGCGCTCGGTTTCACCGCACTGAACGCGATCACGGCATTTTATCTCTGGCGCCATTTCGATGCGTCCACGGCCGGGATGCAATTGGCGGAACGTTATCCATGGATTCCGTCCATCGGCGCCGAATATTTCGTAGCGGTTGATGGATTGAGCCTGCTCCTCATCGCGCTGACCACGATCATTTTTCCGTTCGCATTTCTCGCGGGTGAAATGTCACGCGGCGCCCGTGCCCTGCTCCTCGTCATGCAGGCCGCGCTCTACGGCACTTTCACGGCCCAGAATTTCATCCTCTGGTTTTTATTTTACGAAATGAGTCTCGTCCCCGGATTTCTTCTCATCAAAATCTGGGGCGGCGAAAACCGCGATTGGGCGGCCACGAAATTTTTCCTCTACACGTTTCTCGGCAGCGTCGCGATGCTCCTGTCGTTCCTCGGGATCTATTTCGCGAAAGGCACGTTTGATTTCGCCACGCTCGCGGACGCTGCCAGAAGCGGTCCCCTGCTCAGCGGTAAACTCGGCTGGATCGCGTTCACAGGAATTTTCCTGGGGCTGGCTGTGAAGGTCCCGCTTTTCCCATTCCACACCTGGCTGCCCGACGCCTACGAAACGGCGCCGACCGGCGTCTCGATGGTGTTGACTGGTGTGCTCTCGAAGATGGGCGTTTACGGTTTCGTCCGGCTTCTCCTTCCGCTGTTCCCGCGCGAAATCCAGCAGGTCGGTCCGTGGCTTCTCGCGCTTGCCGTTTGCTCGATTGTCTTTTCGTCGCTGGCTGCCTGGGCCCAATCCGATCTGAAACGGATGGTGGCGTATCTCTCCATCAATCACCTCGGTTATTGCATGCTCGGATTGTTTGCGATCGCGACGACGACGGTGCGGCCAGCGGTTGAAATCCAGGCGGCTTTGAGCGGCGTCTTCATGCAAATCTTCAACCACGGCGTCACCGCCGCCGCGCTTTTTTATTTCGTCGGGTTGCTCGAGGAACGGCGCGGCGCGCGCGGCATCCACGACTTCGGCGGCTTGATGCAGCGAACGCCGTTGCTCTGTGGCTGGATGAGCGTTGCCATGTTTTCTTCGCTCGGCCTCCCTGGCCTGAACGGTTTCATCGGCGAGTTCTTGATTTTCAAAGGCGCTTTCAGCCTCGCGATGATTCCGACGGCGATTGCTGTCCTGGGCTTGCTCTTCACTGCCATCACTTTTTTGCGCGCCATGCAACTGCTCTTCAGCGGTCCGCTCTCAGAAAACTGTCGCGCGTTTCCCGATCTCCTCGGCCGCGAGAAATTCGTCGTCGTTCCCGTGACGTTGCTGATGTTCGCCATCGGCGTCGCGCCGCAGTTCCTCTTCAACATTTTCAACGGCGCCGTCGTCCAGATGACGCGCCTGTTTGCCTGACATGGCCGCGAAACGCGAACTCATTCCCATTGGGCGGATCGCGCAGCGCATTCTCTTTCTGCGCGGGCAAAAAGTCATTCTCGATTCGGACCTCGCTGCGCTCTACGACATCGAAACCCGTGCGCTAAAACAGGCAGTTCGCCGTAATCGAAACCGTTTTCCAGACGATTTTCTATTCGAGCTTTCGCCAACGGAAATTGCACACGTCGTATCACAATTTGTGATACCAAACCGCCGCAAGTTTGGTGGAGCCGTCCCGATGGCATTTACTGAACAAGGCGTGGCGATGCTTTCGAGCGTGTTGAACATGGATTCCGGGGAGCGCACGCGCCTCGCGTGCTGGCGATGGCGCCCTCGCCATCGCGAACTTTTTTCTTGGATCGAAACGGCGAAAGAGCGGTCTCTTTTTCCGGGGTGGTTTTCGGCGAGGCGCCGAAAACAACACGCGAGGCGCGTGTGCTCCCCAATCCGAAATCGCCGATGATCGCCTGGACCATCTACGTCACCTTTGGCGGCTCGCTCTTGTTGCTCTTCCTCCCGCACGTTCTCGCACGCTGGATGGCGCTGCTGACGACGCTCGCCGGTTTCGCTATCAGTCTTCAGGCGTTTTTCGAAAGCAGTACCCACGGAACTTTCAAAACAATCGTCCGGCTCCCCTGGATTCAGGGTCTCGGTTTCGAATATCATCTCGCCGTCGACGGCATTAGCCTGACGATGTGCCTGGTCACGGGTCTGACCGCGGTCAGTGCCGTTCTCTTTTCGTGGGACGTCGAGGAACGGCCTAACGAGTTCTTTTTCTGGCTGCTTTTGGTCGTCGGCGGTTCCTACGGCGTGTTCCTGAGCGCCGATCTTTTTCTTCTCTTCGTTTTCTACGAGCTCGTCATTGTCCCGAAGTATTTCCTCATCGCGATCTGGGGTTCGACGAACAAGGAATACGGCGCGATGAAGCTGACGCTCTATTCGTTCTTCGGCGGCGCGCTCGCGTTGATCGGCATTATCGCGATTTATGTCGCAGCCGGCGCCCACACGCTCGATCTCAAAGAGCTCGCACAATTTCAGTTCCCGTTGCAATTCCAGAACTGGGTCTTCCCCATTTTGTTCCTCGGGTTCGCCGTCCTGGCCGGCATCTGGCCGCTTCATACCTGGGCGCCGACCGGCCACGTGGCCGCGCCCACCGCCGGCTCGATGCTGCTCGCCGGCATTGTGATGAAACTTGGCGCCTACGCCGCGTTACGCGTCGCGATGAATCTTTTGCCGCTCGGGTTTCAGGCATGGAGCAAATGGATCGCCGTCCTGGGCGTGATCGGAATTGTTTACGCGGCTGGAGTCGCCTTGCGCCAGCGCGATCTGAAATTCGTAATCGGTTACTCCAGCGTTAGTCACATGGGTTTTGTCCTGCTTGGTCTCGCGACGGTGAACGCGCTCGGCGTGAGCGGCGCGGTCCTGCAAATGTTTTCGCACGGCGTCATCGCCGCTCTCCTCTTCGCCGTTGCCGGACGAATGATTTATCGTCGCACCGATACCCGCGAGCTGGACGCCTTGTCGGCAATGAACTTGAGCCGCGCCCTGCCGTTCGCCGCGTTTTCCTTCGTCATCGCGTCAGCCGCATCGATGGGCATCCCGGGCTTCAGCGGATTCGCGGCTGAAATCACGATTCTGCTCGGTGCCTGGAAATCGTATCCGCTCGCCGTCCTGATCACAGGCGCCGGGATGGTTCTCGTCGCCGCATTCACTTTGCGTGCGTTGAAGAAAACTTTCTTCGGCGAGGTGACGGCTGGTGGATCGCCCGCTCCGTCGGGCGATGCCGATAAATTTTCGGCTTCGCCGTCATTATCAACATCGAGCGCGGAGCGCTCGATCCACCAAGACTTCGCTCCAATTTCTACTGCGGAAAAATGGGGCGCTGCTCTGCTCATGGCCGCCACCCTGGCGGCCGGGGTTTATCCAAAGTTTCTGCTCGATCGCATCCTGCCCGCGGTCGAAGCGATGCGGTTCTTGAAATGACGAACTACCTCGATCTTCTGCGGCTCGCCGCGCCCGAAACCGTGCTCGTGGTTACGGCCCTGGTTGTTCTCGCTCTTGGTTTGTGGAAGGCACACGCCGCCAGGCTTTGTTCCGGCGTCGCCGCGGCCGGCCTTCTCTTCGCTTCCTCCGCGGTGCTCATGCTTCCCGCAGAGGCTTCACTCTTCAACGGCATGCTCGTCATCACGCCGCTAATTTCGCTCTTTAAAGTGATTTGCATCGCGCTCGCGTTTTTCACCGTCATCCTCGCCCGACAGCTCAACACTCCGCATCATGGCGAATACCTCGCGCTTCTTTTGCTGGCGACGGTTGGACTGATGCTGCTCGTCGGCAGCGAAGAACTGCTTGTTATCTTCATCGGCCTCGAGCTCACCGGGCTGTCGCTCTACGTCATGGCTGCCTTCGACAAGACCGACCTCCGCTCGGCCGAAGCGGGTCTGAAATATTTTCTGTTTGGCAGCACCGCGAGTGCCTTCACGCTTTTCGGGATAAGCCTCGTTTATGGTATGACAGCCACCACCATTCTCCCCGCGATCGCGTCAAAGCTCAGCCCAATGACACCGCTCCTGGCCGCGGGCATCGTCATGACCTTGATCGGATTCGCTTTTAAAATTGCGGCCGCACCGTTCCATCTTTGGGCGCCGGACACCTACCAGGGCGCCCCGGCAACCTCAGTCGCCTTCATCGCCTCCGCTTCAAAGGTTGCCTCGTTTTTCGTCCTGGGAAAAATCTTGCTCATCGGTTTCGGTCCGAGTCACGGCGCGGCTGGCTGGCATGCGATGGTGGCCGGTTGGAGCCCGCTCGTCGCTGTTCTCGCCGCGCTTTCCATTCTTATCGGCAATCTCGTCGCGCTCGCGCAAACGAACGTGCGCCGGCTCCTCGCCTACTCCGCCGTCGCGCACGCAGGTTATACCTTGCTCGGTCTCGTAGCGGGCGGCCGCGAGGGTTTTAGCGCGACACTCTTTTACACCACGATCTACGCCTTTACTCTCGTCGGCGCATTTGGTGTCGTCGGTCTGGTGCGCCGCGAAACCGGCGGCGACGATTTCACCCATTTCGCCGGACTCCGTCAACGCTCGCCGTGGCTCGCCGGATGCATGGCCGTCTTCATGTTATCACTTGCGGGCATTCCACCGCTCGCCGGTTTTTTCGGCAAGTTCTACCTGTTTAGTGCCGCGCTCCACGCCGCGGCTGACTACGGTTTGCTTTGGCTGGTCGCGCTCGCGCTTTTGGGAAGCCTCATCTCCTTCTACTACTACCTCCTTGTCTTGAAAGTCATCTTTGTCGATAAGGCCGCGTCCAATCCTCCACCGGTTCAGATCGACGTCCTCCAACAAGCTTCGATCGCGACTCTCGCGCTCATCGTTCTTTTCCTCGGTCTATTTCCAGATGGCCTGGTCTGGAAAATTACCAGCTCGCTCCCGTAACCCACGTTGCAGTTAAAGACTGGCAGTTCGCGCTCATTCCTGCTACCATCATTCTCGTTGTGGGAAGAAGAATGGGTAGCCGTTAAGCTGGGTTTGTTCTCATCATGTTGACCGAAACGGCACCGCCCGCACCCGTCGTCACCGCGTTTTCGCGAAAGAACCCCTTCCCCGCGCCACTTCTGAAACGGCAAAGACTCGACGGCGCCGGCTCTGAGAAACAAACCTTCCACTATGAGTTCTCTCTCCAGGAATCCGGTCTGATTTTCGAACCCGGCGATTCGTTAGGCGTGTTTCCCCAGAACGCGTCGGAGCTGGTCGACGAAATCATCGGCCTGCTCGGGTTCACCGGCGAAGAAGAGGTAAGCGGCGTCTCCGGCGAAAGCATTCCGTTGCGTGTCGCCTTGCAACGCGAGCGCACTATCACGACGCCCTCTCGCCAATTCGTCCAGCTCGTCGCCGAACGGATTCCATCCGCCCATTCTCTTCTCGAGTATTGCGATCCAAACAACCGCGCGAAATTAGACAGCTATCTTTGGGGCCGGCACGTCGTCGATTTCGCCAACGAGTACGCCGAGCTGCGCAATAAATTATCCGCCGCGGAATTCGCCGCGAGCCTCTCGAAGCTCCAACCGAGGTTGTATTCCATCGCTTCGAGCTTGAAGCGTTATCCCGGGCAAGCCCATCTCCTCGTCACGAATGTCGGTTTCGTCAGTCACGGCCGCGCCCGCAAAGGCGTCTGCACCAGCTTCCTTTCCGAGCGGATCGAAGAAGGAGCGCGAGTCCCGGCTTTCATTCATAGCGCAAAACATTTTCGGCTGCCGGACGATCCTGCCGCGCCCATCATCATGATTGGCGTTGGGACCGGGCTCGCTCCTTATCGCGGTTATCTTCAGGAACGCGAAGCGATCGGCGCCACCGGCCGCAATTGGCTTCTCTTCGGTGAACAACGGCGCGCCGCAAATTTCTATCACGAAAAGGAAATGGCCGATTACTCAGCTTCCGGATTGCTGACGCGTTTCGACACGGCCTTCTCCCGCGACCAGGCCTCAAAAATCTACGTCCAACACCGGATCCGCGAATGCGGCCGCGAAGTTTGGTCGTGGCTTCAGGACGGCGCCTACCTCTACCTCTGCGGCGATGCCGAACGCATGGCGCCTGATGTTGATGCCTCCATTCACGGTGTCGCTGAAGAGCACGGCGGAATGACCAAGGAAGCCGCGGCCGAATACGTGGCCAACCTCAGGACAACGAAGCGTTACCGGCGCGACGTCTACTAGCTCTACTAAACAAGTAGAAACGTCGCTCTTTTGTTAATACACGGAGCTTGACGGGTTGCGGTATGCCTAAACAGAATCGCCGCCACCATGAGACCTACAACCTTACTTAAATCACTTACCATTCTGGCGGCGACCGCCTCCGTCGCATTCGCGCAGAGTCCCTCAGTCGCGCCGACCGCGCCAAGCCTGAACAGTCCGGCGAGCGGCATGACAACTACAACCACTGCGCCCTCGACAGCCACAACCGCTTCGAGTCCCGCTGCCAGTTCAATGGCGCCAACCGCCGACGAAATGAAGCAGATGATGGAACTCGCCAAGCTCAACGAGAACCACAAGCTCCTCGCCAGTACCGCCGGCACCTGGAGTTACACCGTCAAAATGTGGATGGATCCGAGCGGAAAACCGACTGAGTCTACCGGCACTGCCAAGCGCGAAGCCATCATGGATGGGCGCTATGTCTCCGGAGATTACACCGGCAAATTCAAGATGCCCGGCGCCGATGGCAAAATGAAGGAAATGAATTTCCACGGCATGTCGATGGACGGTTACGACAATGCCAAAAAGAAATTCGTCTCCGGATGGGTCGATAACATGGGCACCGGGATTATGACCATGGATGGCACCTATGACGCCGCAACCAAGACCTTCACCTACACCGGCGAATACGAGATGATGCCCGGCATGAAAGAAAAATTCCGCCAGGTAATCAAAATGACGGACGCCACTCACATGACCATGGAGTACTACGAGGATCGCGGCCAGGGCGAAGCCAAGACCATGGAGATTAACTACACGAAGAAAAAGTAAACCGACCTGGACCTAACCTTTACCCGCTGCCGATGGCCATCATGCGTCGGCAGCGGGTTCTTTTTTAGTGCCTTAACTTTCTAATTTCTACTTTCTACTTTCCCTTGCCCTATTCGTCAGGAAGCCAGTACACCGCCACTCCGGCTCGGAGTCGATCCGCGTTTCACCGATCGTGAGCGCCAGCCCGGCCTCGATCTTCTCCGGGCGCTGGCCATTATCGTCGTCGTTATTTATCACGCCGGCATCATGGGATTTCCGCTTCCAGGCCAGGCCCATCGTTTCGGTTGGATCGGCGTCGATCTTTTCTTCGTCCTGAGCGGTTACCTGATCGGCGGCCAGCTGGTGGCGTCGCTCGCGCGCGGTCAGAACATCAAGCTCGGACGTTTCTTCGGCCGTCGTGCCTTGCGCATTTTGCCTGCTTACCTCGTCGTCCTTGCCATTTACCTCTTTCTGCCGTCCTGGCGCGAGTATCCGGAAATGTTTCCGCCGTGGAAATTTCTTCTGTCCGTCCAGAACATTGGGTTGCGCGGCGGCACTGCCTTTTCGCACGCCTGGTCGCTCGGCATCGAGGACCAGTTCTATCTCACTCTGCCCTTTGTTCTATTAGCAGTGAACTGCCGGCGCCACGCTGCCATCATCGTTCCCTGCGCGATCGTGATCTTTGGCCTCGTCCTTCGCTGGTTCCTCGCGATGCAGAACCTCGATGAAACCGGCGTCTCCTTCCGGGGCTTTCAAACCTGGATCTACTACGCCACTTGGACCCGCCTCGATCCTCTCGTCTTCGGTGTCGCTCTCGCCGCGATCGAAAAATTCCGGCCCCGATGGTGGGAACGCCTGCTGAATCTTGCGCCGTGGCTCTGGCTGCCGGGACTCGCGCTTATTATTTCCGCGTTTTGGATTGAGGAACCCGGAGTGATCAACGTGACCAGCGCCGTCTGGCAATTCCTTCTCATCGCTCTCGGCATGGCCGCGCTGTTAATCTGCGCGGTTAGCCCGCGTTTGCCTTTTCGCCGCACCAAAATTCCCGGCGCGGCTTTCATCGCGAGCGTTGCCTACAGCGCCTATCTCATTCAGAAACTCGTCATTCATTTCGTCCAACAATTCTGCGCCAGCCACAACATCACGATGACTTCGGCTAGTGCGCTCGTAGCTGTTCAAGTTTGCGTTTTTGCGGTCGCAACCCTCCTGTTCTTCGCCGTCGAACGTCCCTTTCTCCAGCTTCGCCATCGACTTGTCTCCCGTGGATAACCTGTCCGTCTTCTTTCTCGCCGAAGGCGAACAAACCGCCGATTCCGTGATTGCGCGGCTGACTGCGTTCATTAGCGCCGCGAAGCAATCGCTCGACATCGCCGTTTACGACATGCGTTTCAGCGAAGCGCTTCGCGTCCAACTCGTCGCCGCCTTGCGCGAGCGCACGAACGCCGGCGTCCAGATCCGCATTTGTTTTGACGGCGACAAGCCAGTCGAACCCAATGTCGCCGCCGGCCAGGACCCCGCCCCGGCGGGCACAAGCGCCTTTGTCCAGTCGTTAGGCTATCCCTGGCGGCGCATCGCCGGTATGAAATTGATGCACAGCAAATTCATCATCCGCGATCACGAAGCGGTCTGGACCGGATCGACGAATATGACCGATGACGCGTTTACGTTGATGGAGAACAACGTCGTCACGATCGACTCAGCGGCGTTGGCCGCTTCCTACGCGCAGGACTTCGAGCAGCTCTGGGAAAAGGAAAACTTCGAGAACACCGGCAAGATTCGGACCGAGCCGGTGTCGCTTACCTTTAGCGATCAACCTGCAACCGCGCGCGTCATGTTTTCTCCAGGCTGCGGTCTCGAGATCGATACCGAGATTGCCCGCCGTGTTCGCGCCGCGCAACGCCGTGTCCGCATCTGTAGTCTGCTCATCAACTCCGGGACGCTGATCGGTGAGTTGCTCAATTTGCTCCGCGCCGGCCGCGCTAGCCACGCCGAAGCCGCGCAAAGGCGGGTCAAAATCGATGGAGTCTACGATCGCACTCAGATGGCCGAGGTTTACACTCAATGGCAGGAGGTCCCTTCGAACCATTGGAAAATTCCAGCGCTCCAGGAGCTCGTTACGCGCGCTCATCTCGCTGGAAAAAATTCCACGCCTTACAGTCCGACCAGCCGCCACGATTTCATGCATAACAAGGTCCTCGTCATCGACGACACCGTCATCACGGGCTCTTACAACTTCTCCCGGAGCGCCCAGTTCAACGCCGAGAACATTCTCTTCATCGAAAGCGCGCCGCTCGCCGAGACCTACAGCCGTTACATCGATCACTTGAAATCGAAGTATGCCGGCTGATTTGATCGCGGCCGCTCGACGACTGCGGGACGTTGTCGACCGGCTAACGTTCGCGGCTCCGGTTACACATGTTTACAACCCGCTGCGTTACGCGTCGTCAGCCCACGAAATTTATCTCCGGCGTTACGGAAACAATCCTAAGCGCGTCCTCTTTCTCGGAATGAATCCCGGACCATTCGGCATGGCGCAAACCGGCGTTCCATTTGGCCAGGTCGCCGCCGTCCGCGATTGGCTCGGCATCGAAACGCCGGTCGGCCACCCGCCGAACGAACATCCGAAACGGCCAGTCACCGGATTTAATTGTCATCGCAGCGAGGTCAGCGGCGAACGTCTCTGGGGCTTGTTCGCGAACCGTTTCGGCACCGCCGAAAAATTCTTCCGCGACCACTTCGTCGCAAACTACTGTCCGCTCGCCTTTCTCGAAGAGAGCGGCCGCAACCGTACTCCCGACAAACTTCTACCGCGTGAGCGCGAAGCGCTCTTTACGCGGTGCGATGAGCATCTCCGCGAAATCGTTCGGATTCTCAAACCGCAATGGCTCATCGGGGTCGGCGACTTCGCTACGAAACGCGCGAGAGAGGCGATCGTCGATCCCCCGCCGCGGATCGGCCAAATCCTCCACCCCAGTCCGGCCTGCCCCGCTTCAAACAAAGACTGGGCCGGCACGGTCGCCGCACAATTGCGCCAACTTGGCGTCTGGAAGTAAGCTATCGCTATAATTTTTTAATTCTTAATTCTTCCTTCTTACTTTCTTCGATGTCTGGAACGAAAACTTCAGAATCGCTCCTGGGCGATTTCCGTACCGACTCGCGGATGCTGCTCCTAGTCGGGTTCGCTCTGCCGGTCGGTGTCATTAGCGCGTTCGTGGCCAAGGCGCTTCTTTGGTTGATCGCCGAAATCACGAACCTCGTTTTCTTCCAGCGGTTCTCACCCGAAATGGAAACGAGTATTTAGGATACTCATGGCCAGCGTATTTCTCCTTTCCGCGGCACCTATCGAACAACAGAATGACTATAATTTGGCGGCGTTCCGCACCCTGCTGGCAAGCGCAAGAGCGGATAAGTTCGGAGTGCACGTTCTCACCGATGATGCTGAGGCCGCGGACATCATCCTGTTTGCAGAGCTGTTAGGAGCCGGCCTGCATTTCGAAGGCGTGCGGCGGCATCCTCTGATCAGGCGATATCGCGAGAAGTGCTTCATGTTTTGCTCGAATGCTTTTGTGATTCCATTCCTGCCGGGTCTCTACGCCTCGGTCGGAAGGCGTTGGGCATCACGCCGCACCCAGGGAGGATTTCATGTTAGTCCGTTGCAGAATGAGTTTATCTCGTTCACTCCGGCGACCGCGGACCTTCCCTATCTTTTCAGCTTCATCGGTTCGACGGCCAGCGCGCCGGTTCGGCGGCAACTTTCCTCCATCAGTCATCGGCGCGGTTTTTTCCGCGACACGGCGGAAGAGTTTGAACGCGCTCTGTATGACCGCATGACGTTGAATGAACGGCGGGATTATCACCGCCAGTTCGTGGAAGTAACAAAGGCGTCGAAGTTCGTGCTTTGCCCGCGAGGCCTGGGACCAGCCACCATCCGGCTCATGGAAACGATGCGAATGGGACGCGTGCCGGTGATTATTTCTGACGATTGGGTTGAGCCGAACGGACCGAATTGGGAGGGATTTAGCATTCGCGTGGCCGAACGTGAGATCGCAGATATCCCGCGCCTGCTCGAGGCCAGGGAGCCGGATGCTTTAGCGATGGGGAATCTCGCGCGAGAAGAATGGCAACGCTGGTTCTCAGACGAAGTCGCTTTTCACCGCGTGGTCGATTGGTGTCTCCAAATCCGCGACCGCCGCCGATTACCCGAAATGATCGCGCGACTGCCGCTCTATTTCCAACTTCTGAGACCTTTTCACCTGAAATGGGCACTGCGAAGTCTGTTGCGCAAGCAACGGTCTCCGAGCGACGCACGCGAACCGCATTCTGCAAATACTCTGCGCATTGTTCTTACTAAAGTCGCGAAGGCTTTTCTGTCACCGTTCCGGTTTCGTGGCAAAGGCAGAATTCTTTCCACGTTATGTCCGCGGGCCGGTCGAATCCGGATTGCGCTTTTCGGTTACGAATTCTGGTGCGACTTATCCGAGAACATTCAGCGAAATATTTTCCTGTTCGGCTACGATCATGAGGCGGAGCGATTCATTAGAAGTAAGCTCCAGGCTGGGGACACTTTTCTCGACATTGGCGCGAACGTCGGCTTCTACGCCCTGTTAGCAGCGAGCATCGTCGGCGAACACGGCAGGGTTATCGCGATTGAGCCGAACCCGAAAACTTTCCGCCGGCTGAAAGAAACCATCGAGGCGAATGCCATCACCAACGTCGTCGCGCTCAACCTTGCCCTGGGCCGGGAGCGCGGGCGATCGGATCTTTTTATCGATCCTCAGAGCGGAAACGACACCGCGACGATGGTTATACACGACGGGCGAACGTCGGTGAAAGTCGAAGTGTATTCGCTCGATGAAATAACCATCGCTCATCAAATCAATCGTATCGATTATCTTAAGATCGACGTTGATGGATTCGAGCCGGACGTATTTGCCGGAGCAAAACGTTTGCTGAGCGAGGGGAAGATCAAATTTATCCAGACGGAGTTTTGCGATTATTGGCTTCGCCGAAACTCGAGCAGTCCCGAAATGCTGCACCAACTCGTCACCAGTGCCGGTTTCACCGATACGGGCGGCGTCCCGACGTTTGCGGACCAGTGCATCATCGATCGGTTCTTTGCCAGAACACCTACTTCTTAATTCTTACTTCTTACTTTTTGGTTGCCATAGGCAGCGCCTATCGCCGCCATCGGCACTAAGTATTACCAAGCGCACGCCAGCTGCTTTTTTGTTAGGCATGCAAACATTATCCCTAAGCAGCAATGGTAAGAACGGTCAGCTGCCTTATTCGAAAACCTCCATGCGCCTGCGTGCCTTTCGCTTCCTGAGCGAGCGCTTCGCGCAACGTGAGCGGCCGAACGTCGCCGCCGAGTTTATTCTTTTCGCACTGATCGTCGTAACGTCCACCTGGTCAATCCTCTCCCTCGCTCACGCGATGCGGATTCACCCGTGACGAAGAAAGGAAGAAGGAAGAATTAAGAACACGCCGTGCAGGGACGCCGGCGGGTAGATGGTCAAATGCGCGAGGGTAGCGCACGAGCGACGGGCCGTTGCGAGTCAAAGGCGGCCGCGGCTTCCTCACGGAATGCTGCGGCCGCTTTACTTTCAGCCCTTAACGGGTTGCGCAGTAACGTCAGCTCGCGCGTCGGCGCCGGCTTGGCAAAAGGCACCGCCACGCATCCTTTCACGAACTCCGTCTCGGCCATCATCTGAGGGACTACGGTCACTCCCATTCCGGCCGCCACCATTCTCGCGATCGTGACCAGCTGCGCGCCTCGCAGGACCAGCTCGGGTTTCAGATGGTTCGCCGCCAGAAGCTGGCGAACAATGATCGAGAGCGAATGCTCTTCGTGCAGGAGAAGAAACTTTTCCTCCGCTAGCTCGCTCCACTTGATGCTTTTCCGCCGCGCCAGCCGATGACTCTCCGGCACCAGGAGGAGAAGCGCTTCCCGGCCGAGCGAGTGCCGCGCCAGGTTCGGGATCGCCTTGGACCCTGACGCAATCACGAGGTCGAGCGTCCCGTCCTCGAGCTGTTGGGCCAGCTTCTCGGTTGTGTCTTCGAACAACTCAAAGGTAACTTTCGGATACGCCTGCTGAAACCGCCCGATCAACCGCGGCAATATGTAGAGCGCGATCGACGGAATAGCGCCGACCGACAATCTCCCCGCGACTTCAGCTTCGAGCGCTGTCACCGCCTTCGCCCCATCGGCCAGCGCCGTCAAAATCACCCTCGCATACGGCAGCAGATACCGCCCCGCTTCCGTCAGCACCACCGACCGCGGCAGCCGATCGAACAACTGCTGATTCAGTTCTTCCTCCAGCTTATGGATTTGCTGACTTAGCGACGGCTGCGACACATGCTCGCGCTGGGCCGCGTTCGAAAAGCTGCCTTCCTCGGCAACAGCTACGAAGTACCTGAGTTGGTGAATTTCCATCGTGCTATAAGTTTCCGTCTGCTTCTCGAATCTCGTCGCGCCGTAGCCCTTGGCTCGCCGAAGCGCTGCGTAGGCGGCTGGGCGAAGGCGGATCCTCCGCGACCGCAACAAAATACCGAACCTGATGAATCTCCATGACTGGTCTCAGACAGTGAGCCGGAAGCCACGATTTGTCTAAATTCTACCGACGGCGCTGTGATAAATCCTGCGGCGCTTCTGTTTGGTCGAGTTTTCGACGCGACGCGTTGGCACCTCGCGGTTCCCAGTTTGGTCCAAAAAACTTTTTTGATAATTTAGAAAAAAAGTCTTGCCTCTTTAATCCTACTGGTTAAAACGCGCCGATTCCCACGCGCTTTCGACCAGAACTTCCCTCAATCCCCGAACTTCCCTCAATCCCACTCTGACATCCGCTCGCTGCCCGGCTCCGACCATGAAAACTATACCCGACCTGTTTGTTTCCAAGACCCAGATTTCGATCACACGTCCAGGCGTTGGATCGCTCCCGCTTTACCTCCGTATCCGGCGACCGCTTACACCGTTAATCGGGCCCTTGTTGCTTGTTATCTGCTCGCTCGCATCAGCACCTTCGGCATTTGCGGACGTGGGATGTGCCATCCATAAAAATCTGAACTGTTCTGTGGCTCTGGCGTGGGATGGCGTCGTTCTCGACAACACCATCATCCACGTTGCGCCGGGCGTCCCGTGGGGTCGCTATTCCGCAGGACTTACCGGCACTAATAGCGCATGGCTGGATGGCAATTACGAAATGGTTGTCGTCAATGTTAATCCCGACGGAACCTGGTCGGGCGGTTACACCGGAGGCGGAGCCAGTTTCGGGAACGGCGTCAATGGATGGCGTTTCTACAGCGTCAGCGCTGGCGCCCCGGTCACCGTGACGGGGGATCTGCCTTTCTTCGCAGGACAACTGTGCGATGGCAACACTTTCGGCAACACGCAACACGGGACCATCGAGATCACGATCGGCAATGTACCGACTCCGCCCACTGATCCCGAACTAACCGAATGCAGCACGAAAACAGCCGGGAATCAGGCGAGCTGCTCGTCATGCAACCGTAATTCCCCGGCAGACACTTATGCGATGGCACGCTACAGCATCCATTCCATGCTCGTCAGTCTAAACATTCAGGACACGCCGCTGCGCTACTCACCGCCCTACGGACCAGCAGTCGATTTCACGGTCACCTACAACCAACTAGAATCACAGCAGCCGGCTACCTTTACTTATTCCAATCTCGGACCGAAGTGGACGTTCGGCTGGCTTTCTTATCTGACCGATGATCCTAACAGCCAGCTCGCTTTTGCCGCTTTGTATCGCTCCGGCGGTGGCGCGGAAGTCTTCGCTTACGACAGCACTTCGCAGTCGTTCGTGATTGATCCCCGAAGTCACGCCAGTCTCGTCAAGACGAGCAGCACGAGTTATGAGCGGCGGCTGCCGGACGGTTCGAAGGAAGTATTCGCCCTGAGCAATGGCGCGACTTCCTATCCACGCAAAATTTTCATGACGCAGCTGGTCGACGCCGCGGGAAATGCAGTAAATATCGGGTACGACGCCAGCTTCCGCGTAACGACAGTCATCGACGCGCTCAACCAGGTTACAAACCTTTCCTACGAGTTGCCGGCCGATCCGCTCAAAATAACGAAGGTGGCTGATCCGTTCGGTCGATTCGCAATGTTCGAGTACACAAACGGTCACCTCACGAGGATCACCGACGAGATCGGGATTCAATCGCAGTTTACCTACACACCGGGCACCAATTCGATCGATTCACTCACCACGCCTTATGGCACGACAACTTTTGTCACTGGTCAAAGCGGAACGAATCGCTGGATCGAGGCGACGGACTCGCTCGGTGGGAAAGAGCGCGTGGAATACCGCGACAATGCCCCGGGGATTAATGGAGCCGATCCGGTGGCGCCCAGTGCGGCTGGGATCACCAATGCCGGGCTCGATATGGCGAATACCTTTTATTGGGACAAGAAAGCCATGGCAGTAGCTCCCGGCGACTACACACAGGCAAAAATAACCCATTGGCTTTTGAAGTCGGACGGCACCCCGGCCGACGTAATCTCGAGCGAGCGACAGCCGCTGGAAAATCGCGTTTGGTACACCTACGGCGGCCAGCCCAATTATCAGCATATCGGCACGACCGCGAATCCATCCCAGATCGCTCGCGTCCTCGGCGACGGCACCACTCAGCTCAGTCAATTCGAATACAACAGCCTCGGCAAGACTACGAGAACCACTGATCCGGTTGGCCGCGTCATGAGCGATGTCTACGACACGAACAACATCGATCTGCTGGAGATCCGTCAGACGCGCGGGACTAACAACGAACTTGTGCGCAAGTTTACCTACAACGGTCTTCATAAACCACTCACCGACACCGATGCCGCGGGTCAGCCCACAACCTATACTTACAATGCCCAAAGCCAGGTTCTCACCCGCAAGAACGCAAAGAATGAGACAACGACTTATGCGTATGGCGGCACGGTTCCCACGGGGTGTCTTGCTTCGATCACCAGCCCACCTTTCAACGGTGTCTCCGCCGTAACCACCTTTACTTACGACAGCTTCAAACGCGTCCGCACGGTCTCCGACTCAGACAATTACATGGTCACTACCGATTACGATAATCTCGACCGGAAAACCACAGTGACCTATCCCGACACAACCTTCGAGCAATTTCAATATACGGATAACGACACCGGCATGATGACACTGGATTTGACGGCAAGCCGCGATCGCCGCGGCCTTTGGACGTATCGCAAATATGACGCTAACCAGCACATGACATCGATCAAAGACCCGGCCAATCGGACGACTCAATACGGCTATTGTACGTGCGGCGCGTTGACCAGCATTACCGATCCTAAGAACCAGACCACTCTCTTCAGCAGCGACATCCAGAGTCGCGTTTACCAGAAGGTGTTCCAGGACGGCACCACGATCGATTATCTCTACGAGGGGCAGACGGCAGCTAACACAGCCGGCGCAACGAGCCGTTTGAAGTCGTTAACCGACGCTAAAAACCAGCGGACCAATTACACCTATTTTGCCGACGATAGCATCCAGCAAGTCAGTTATACCACCACGGCTGGGCAGCCCCTTAATCCGCCGACACCATCCGTTAGCTACGCCTACGATCCCAACTACAACCGAGTCACCACGATGACAGATGGCACAGGGACGACGACCTACGGTTATAATCCCATTTCAGTGCCCCCTGGCTTAGGCGCCGGCCAGCTAGCCAGCATTGATGGGCCGCTGGCGAACGATACCGTTACACTTGGCTACGATCAGCTCGGTCGCACCTCGGGCCAGTCAGTCAACGGCGCGGCAAACTCAATAGGTATTAATTTCGATACGCTTGGCCGAATGACCGGCGGAATCAGCAACCTCGGGACATTCGCTTACAGTTACGCGGGAGTGACCAATCGTCTTGAGACGCTCAGCTATCCCAATGGCCAGTCGACGAGCTTCACCTATTTCCCCAACAGCGGCGACAAGCAATTGAGAGTCCTCCAGAATTTCCGGTCGAACACCACCAGTCTCTCCAGGTTCGACTACGTTTACGACGCGGAGCATATGATCACCCAATGGACGAAACAGAACGACGGAATAGGTAGCCAGCCGCTTTATCTGACCTATGACGGAGCCGATCAACTGAGCGGTTGGAGCACCACCCTCAATTTCAGGCTCGGCGGCTTGATAGATAACTACGTCTATGATGCCGCGGGGAATCGCAGCGAGGAACACTATCAGGCGATCCAAGGATGGGGAGGAGGAACCGCCACGACGGATAAGACCGCTGTTCTGAATTCTCTCAACCAGCTGGTGTCGCTCACGACACAGGAAACTCCAGCGTCCGTCGGCCCACAGTTGGAAGACCCGCCGCCGCCTCCTGAACCTACCACGGACAGTTACACCTACGACAACGTCGGCAACACGGTTACCCGAACCTATTCGGGAGACTCGAATACTCTGGAATGGGACGCCGCCAATCGCCTGGTTGCGATCAATTACACCGGCACGGACCTCCGGACAGAGTTCACTTATGACGGTCTCAGCCATCGCAAGAAGATCGTCGAAAAATTTGGCAACACCGTCACGAGCACGAAACAATTCATCTGGACCGGTAACCGGATTGCCGAGGAGCGCGATGCGAACAACGTCGTGACGCGCCGTTATTACAGCAACGGCGAACAACGCCTCGGTGGGACCGATGCCGGACTGTACTATTATACCAGGGACCATCTCGGCAGCATCCGCGAGCTGAGCGACGGCGCAGGTTCCCTCCGCGCCCGCTACGATTACGACCTGTTTGGGAACACGACGAACGTCTCCGGTGATCTGAGCATCGATTTCGGCTTCACCGGCCATTATCGGCATAGTGCCAGCAACCTTTATCTTGCACCCTTCCGCGCCTATGATCCAACGATTGGCCGCTGGTTCAGTCGTGATCCGATCGCAGAAAAAGGCGGATTGAATCTGTATGGATATGTTACGGCTGATCCGATCAACCGGCTTGATCCCGACGGCTTACGATCTGAGGGTTTCAGCTCTGCACCGGAGGCAGCTAGAGCAGGAGCGCTGGCTGACTTGAACGCAGCGAGCGGAGGAAGACTGGTTCGTGGGGCGATTGAATTCGGCGGGTGGGTCTGTAAGTGCAAATGCGGCGGTGACAAACCGTACTATTTTACTGGCCCCACGCGAGGTCATAAGGGGCCAACGCCGGATGGTCAGAATGTTAGTACTTATTCCGACTGGGGCGACTTCGAAAAGTGCGCCTCAGGTGATGATACGATCGGAATTCATTACGCCCATCCCGATGGGACCGGGATTCCACCGTATGATTCACGGAAGAGCGATCGCCAAGGATACCCATTGATGCTGGCGGTACCCCTTGGCGGAACTCTTCCTGGAATTAAAACGCTGCTATACGGCCATTGGCCTTGAGCTTCCATTCAAAGGTCGCCGTAACACTTCTAACGATATGAAAAGGTTGCTCTTAGTCGGACTATTAATTTTATGGTCGTCGATGGCTGCGCATGCATCTCTGCCTGATAGATCTGAAAATCAATTGCGTCTCGATGTCATGGTAGCAGCGCTGCGCAGCCGCTTTGATGCTCAGCGCATTCCCAAAGGAGCATCGGTTTATGTTTACGTTGACAAAGGATTGGGCGCTGGCCTTGAAGGCAGATTGCGCGACTACAAAATCCTGGTGCGATCAGGATCCGTCGGACCGAAGCCACCTAAACGGCACTGGTACTGGATACACCTCGGCAAGATTACGGAGAATGAGGCAACGATATTAATCGAAGATGGACAGACTCGGCTCAGGGATCTGCATCTTCGCAAGAAAGCGGGCCAGTGGCTCGTCGTGGCGGAAGAAGCGCCGCTTCTGCATTAGAGGTTTCGAAGATCAGTCGTAAAGCGGGATATCTTGAATCGACGTTGGAAAGCATCCCGTGAGCCTGCCGCCCACGGCGCCCTCTCGGCAACTATGCGTGCCGAACTTCGGTGGATCTCAAAAGCTTTTCTCCAGACGCAGTGCGGCCTTGGGATTATCTGAGGCGACAAACGCAACGATCTCCTCGAGATCAGCGATCACGTTGTAGGCGATCGGGCCTTCGAAGTCCACTGGGGGATTATGGCCTTAACTTCCTCAGGAGGGCGCAGGCGGGACCTCCGACTAACGACCACCGACCTCTAATCTCCGACATCCGGCCTTCTGCCCCCCGGGCATACCTCCTGCTAAAATTCCCCCCAATGCAAACCGATCCCTTCTTCTCCCTGACTGAAAACCAGTCCCTCCTCGTCGTCTGCGCCCGAAAAAAAATCCGCAACGCTGCCATTCTTGGAATCGTCTGGGGCGCCTTCAATTTCATCTTCGGCTACTTCGCCATCCGATTTAATCCTCTCAACGCCGGCCTGATCTTCCTTGGCCTGGTGATGCTCGCCACCGGCGTGACCGCGCTCCGCAAACCCTCCCTCCATTGCCTGCTCGCCGAAGGTTTCGTCGCTGCGCTTCTTTTTGTTTGGAACTTCGGAATCACGATCCTCAACGCGAGCGCCGGCGACGCCAGTCACATCAATCCTCATACCCTCATCTGGCCCGCTGTGGCCGCGGGCGTTTTCTTCCATCAATACCGCCGGCTCGGCCACCTCAAGGAAGCGATGAGCGCCATGGCGCACGAGACCGTGAAAGAAGCGACCGCTCTCTGCAAAGGCCTCTTCAAAGCGAAGCTGAAAGAATCGCCAGACATCGCTGAAGCTTCCTCGCGCCGCTGCCGGATGCGTTTGATGAGCGACGCTGTTTTTTGCGTGCAACGCAATCTCGCGTCCGCCTTCTACGTCAACCGCGCCGCCTTCCAGCATTGCATCCCCGACCTGAACCGGAAGCGTCTCCGCATGGTCGTTCGTCATCCTCTCGGCAAACTGACCTACGCCTTCGACAAAAAGAATTCCGACAAAATCAAGACCTGGCTCGCCAGTTCCCCCGCACACTCGAATTAAGAATTAAGAAGTCGGGGAAGGTCGCTGCAGTTTCTTAATTCTTCCTTCTTAATTGATGCAGCTTCCCTAGCTTCCGCACCGCTACCTCGCGGCTCCGTCGTCTATCCGGCGGCATCCCTGCGCGCCAGATTGATTCACTCTCTGCCCAGTCCGGTCACCGCTAGCTCGCGGCTTTTGATCTGATCGAGCGGCTCCCGCACGCTCGTTTTCTTCCTTCTTACTTAGCGCGGTATCGCGCTGTGCCAGCGCAGGTCGAGATGGAAATCGCGGTTCCACTTTTCGAGCACGGCAGCATGGGATAGGGCGAGCCGTTCAATCAAAGTTGGCTGCATCGACGCTTGTGCGGGAATTAGATGATCGTCGGATGAATTGCGAGCGGTCGAAGGAATTCCCAGTTTCTGGGTTTTCATACTTATCTATCAAGCATCGGCCACGCCGTACCCTGACGAAGGAACGCAATCCGCATCCGCAGAAGCACAAAAAAAGCAGGACCATTTCTGATCCCGCCTAGGCTGACAAAAGAATATTTATTAGAACGTGGCTTTCGAGCCTTGCCTTTTATTTAAGCAGCCCATGTTCCAGCGCATTCCGGGAAACTACCGAGTTCGAGCAAAGTGATCTTACCGATGCTTCGCCAGCCCACGCCGCTTTCTACTTCTCTTCGTCTTGTGGTCGCAAAATAATCTTGCCGTCGGCATGTCCCGAGGCCGAGAGCCGCAGCGCCTCTTTGACTTCGGAGAGCGGCAATACCGTCGCCATTTGCACTTTCAATTCGCCGCTCTCGAGTAATTGGTTGATCTCCGCCAGCTGCTCCGGCTTCGGAATCATTTGGACCATCGCGATCGTCACGCCGAACTCCCTGGCCTTCTCTGCGGATGGCGGGTTGACCGTGCTCACCAAAAACCCGCCGCGCTTCAAGGTTTGAAATGCGCGCTCCTGCGTCTCGCCTCCCACGGTATCGAACACCCCATCCAGGTCGCGGACTTCGTTCTCGAATTTCGCTTTCCTGTAATCGATGAACTCATCCGCTCCGAGTTTCCTTACAAACTCCTCGTTCTTGCCTGAAGCGAGCCCGATCACATGCGCTCCTTTCGCTTTCGCCAACTGGACCGCCATCGACCCGACCGCTCCCGAGGCTCCCGTGATCAGGATCCGCTGGCCGCCTGCCAGCTTGCCCAGATCGAACATCGCCTGCCACGCCGTCAACGCGCCCACCGGGACCGAAGCCGCCGTATCGAAATCAACCTGCTTCGGCTTGCGGACGAATTCGGTCGCTGGCGCTGCCGCATACTCCGCGTAGCCGCCACTGTGCGTGCCGAGATAACCATAGCCTCATCCCCCGCCCAGGCCAGCTAACCCGATCTCGGCTTCTGCCGGATCGACGCCGCCTTTTCTTCCGCGGAGATCACTTCCTGACCGTCCCCGGGCGTACGCCGTTATGCGTATGGACGAAGCGGTCGCGTTCAGCTAAAAGCGATCTTGCCATGCCCTCCCGGAACGGCGGATCAGCCAAAATAAGCGCCAGAGCTCGTGCCATTTCCGAGCCGCCTTCCCTGACCAAACGCGAGCTCGAAGTCGTCGAATGGATCGCGGCCGGCAAACGCAACCGCGAGATCGGAGCGATTCTCGGCTGCAGCTCGCGCACCGTGCAGAAACACGTGGAGCACATTCTCGAGAAGCTCCATTTAGAAACACGGACGGCGGTTTGTATTTGGTGGTACGAACACCGCTTGGATGGCGAAAAATCTGTTCGTCCTTCTCGTCGCAAACGACGCTCCGTTTAATAGACTGGCAACGTACGCCATTCGGCCTATTGCGCTGTCTTCACGAGATCGCGATGATGCGCACCGTCGTGAATCTCCCCCAGTCCCCAACCTCTCCAAGTCCGTGAGTTCTCACATGATCGCGGGCCCACTGCTTCCTCTTATCATGAACATCTCACTTCCGCGGCGCACGGCGATCGTCATCGTCGTCCTTAGTCTCACGCTTACGGCCCGCCCGGCGCGCGCGGCTGAGGCATTACTGTTGCAGGACACCTACGTCGACAATGGAACGACAGGCGGCAAGCCGCCGCCAAACGGTTCCAATTACGGCGGCGGAATGGACCTCCGCGTATTCAAAGGTAATGGGCGACTCGGTCGTACGTTCCTGAAGTTCAGCCTGGCTACGTTGCCGCCCGGAACTTTGGCCAGCGACGTCAGTCACGCCCGGCTGCGCTTTTGGGTTAACGGCAACAGCACGATCGCCGGCGCCATTACTTTAAGCCCGGTCACCACAACTTGGGATGAATTGACGCTAAAAGATAACACCACTGGCGGCGTCACCTTCGGTTCGCCCAAGCTTTCCGAGTTGCCCGTCAGTTCGATCAATAACTTTATTAGCATCGATGTGACCGATTGGGTGAAGGCCTGGATCAGTGGCGCTCTCATCAACGAAGGCATCGAAATCGAGGCGAGCGTTTCAACCAACACGCTGAATCTCGCGTTCGACAGCAAGGAATCGAATCAGACCAGCCACGAACCGCGACTCGAAGTTTCCCTCAGCAGAATCGGACCGGCCGGTCCGCAAGGCGCGTCCGGGCCGCTGGGCATCCCTGGCCTCGCCGGACCGCCCGGCGCAACCGGAAGCACTGGCCCAGTTGGATCGGCTGGTTCGCAGGGACCGCAAGGACCACAAGGCATTGCTGGGCCCGCCGGGACGAAATGGTTTTCTTCAGTCGGCGCCCCTGAACAAAACGTCGGCGATCCTTTCGACTATTACCTTGATGTGACGAGCGGCGATGTCTGGCGAAAAGTCAGCAGCGAAGGTGTCACCGGTTGGGCAATGCAGGGAAACATACGTGGATTAAAAGGGGAAACCGGCCAGGAAGGACCCCAGGGTGAAGCCGGGCCTGGTGGTCTCCAGGGTCCGGCTGGGCTACCAGGTTTGGAGGGGGTTCCCGGACCAGCTGGCCTTCAAGGTAATACTGGACCGTCAGGTCCTGTAGGTCCTCCTGGTCCGCCGGGGCCAGCAGCTGTATGGCCCACTCGTATTGCGCCGCAAGGCGATCTGGCCATGGGCGAATTCACTCAAGGGCCGCCGCCTTAAATCGCTCCATAGCTCGACTAGGCCCCTGGGATGAAACTCGTTCCCCCTGATCAAAGAAAAGCTATCTCGGCTGTTCGGCTGGCGCTCTCGGTGGTCGTGACGGCGCTCGTGCCACTGCTTCTTTACGCTAGTCCCACCTGGTGGTCCCAACGCAATGTCGTAGTTCAGAGTGCCGTACCGGACGACTATGCGCCGGCCAATCAAGGCCAGCTAAAAAATATCGCGAAGGCCGCGATCGCCGAAATGGACGCCAAGTTAACTGGCGGGGCTGGTGAAGAACTGCACAATCTGGTCAATAGTTGGTCCACTCCAGCGGCGCCGGCGAATGACTTCGCGCCGGTTAATCTTGGTCAGCTCAAGAAGATCGCACGGCCCTTCTACGACAGACTGATCGCGTTGGGCATCGTTGATTATTATCCCTGGCTTAGTTCGCCAAATTTGCCCGATGACTTCGCCGTCGCGAACATTGGCCAGGTAAAAAATCTTTTCAGTTTCGAGATACCCTCCGGAAACTTGCTGAATGATCCGCGCACTGATCGGCTCGCTGCTGGACAGTTTTCGGCGAGCATTGCTCTAGAAGAGAACGCGACTTGGATTTGGAACGATCATCTCAGTAACGGCAGTGAATTCGATCGCGATTATCCGCACCGAATATCAGGTCTACCCGGGATACGCTCTGTTTCCGCTGGCGAGCGCTACCTCGTCGCGCTCGCCAACGATGGCAGCGTCTGGACCTGGGGAGATAATGCCGTCGGGCAATTAGGTGATGGAACGAATATTGGTCGCAATATTCCAGCAGCTGTTCCTAACCTTGGCGACATCGTCTCGGCAAAAGCCGGTGCATTCCACGTCCTCGCGCTCCGAGGCGATGGCACTCTCGTTGCCTGGGGCGATAATTACTACGGGCAACTAGGCACCGGCGATACAACACCTTCCCCAATCTTCATGTCAATACCTAGCCTGGACAATGTGCAAAAAATCGCGGCCAGCTACGGGAAGAGCGCCGCTCTCAAGACTGATGGCACTGTCTGGATCTGGGGATACGAACGCTACAATGGTCAGGATATCTTTCACACGAATCCGGCGGCTGTTCCCGAGTTACTCGACGTAGTTGATATCGCGGCCGGGTATGAGCACATGGTGGCAGTTAAGTCCGATGGCACGGTTTGGGCATGGGGATCGAATTACGCTAACCAAATCGCCAATGGTTACCCATGGTGGAAATATCAGGACGTTCCCTTTCAAGTTCCCAACCTTCCTCCCATAGTTAAGGTCGCATCGAGCTACGACCACACCTTGGCAATCGCAAACGACGGCACCGTTTGGGCCTGGGGCTACAATTTTGATGGCCAACTAGGTGATGGAACCACCAATCCGCGACAAACACCAGTTCAAGCTAGCGGCCTGACCGATGTGATAGCGGTAGCTACAGCTTACACTTATTCCCTCGCCATGAAATCCGACGGCACCGTCTGGGCCTGGGGCGACGGAGCCGTAGGCACATTGCCTGGAACGGACCGCCATGTTCCGCAGCAGGTTGGCCTCGGTGTGTTCGATACAAACGGCAACGGAATGGATGACCGCTGGGAAATACATTATCTCGGGAATCTCAACCAATCCGGCGACGCCGACTTCGACGGCGATGGTATTTCTAACCGCCTAGAATACCTGCGCGGGACCGATCCTACCGATTACTACAACGGTGCCAAGCCGGTTGTCGAGATTGCTAGTGGGAATAACCAGATCGGTGATCCCGGAGCATTTCTAGCGAAGCCTCTCAGAGTAAGAGTTAAAAGCGCAGCTGGTAATTTACTAACCAATGCGCCGGTCATATTTAATGTTTCAGGCGGCGTAGGTGGGTTAGCAGCCTCACCCGGCATGCAAGTGCAGCAGCAATTCGTGGCGCGGAGCGACTCCAATGGCGAGGTAACGGCATATCAGGCTTTACCAGACGCTGCCGGGACAAGTATCCGGACGGCAGCGACAGCTGGTATAGGAACGCAGGCCTCGTCGGTTACTTTCCGCAGTATCGTACGTTTTTCACAGGGCACGCCAACTCCTCCGCCAAATCCAAGCGCGACGCCGACTGGAAGCCCATCTCCTTCGGCAACTCCGAATTCTACGCCAATCGCCCCATACCGCTACGCGATCATCGACCTCGGCCCCGGTATGTATCCAACTAGGATTAATAAAAAAGGGACAATCTTAGTCGGCGGTCCAGACCCGGGTCGCGAGGATGGCTGGGGATACGGTCTCTGGCGAGGCGGGTCAATCGAATGGCTCCGGCCTCCGGATTCTTGTTCATCGGTTGCCGCGGGGGACCTCAACGATCGCGATACCGTTGCAGGCAACTTCAGTTCTTGTTTACCTATTTCGGACAACGAAAGAGAACTAAACGCAGGCTTCATTTGGCTGTCCACGTCAGCTACCCCAACCAAGATATCGGGCGCCGGGCGTTACCCCGGCTGGGGTCCCTACAACTTCGATATCTACACCCGATCATTTTTGGTTACTGTCATCAATAACCTGGACGACGCTTACGGCCAGATGCTGACAGGAACCGTCCGCGGATTCTTGTACAGGAGTCTTTTCGTCTGGAATAGCGCACACTGTCCGGCCGGAGCGAGCGCGCCATCACAATTAAGTAACGAGGCCGCCGTAAATGACGATCCGGACGATATCTTTTTATCATCTTGGAGCGGATCGAGTGACACGATTGTGCGGGCATCGTCCGAGCACTACATTGGCAGTAAGGTGATACCCGATGCCAAATCGGTCGGGTTCACGATTGGAGGCAGAAGCACCGGCATGATTGACGGCCAATCCGTGGACTTTCGCCCGGTTGACATTAACGAGACCGGGCTTGTCGTCGGACTTACCTCCGATGCGGACATGATTATCCACAGTCTGGCTAGACCGCCTCTGCTTCCTATTCCTGACGTGACACTCGGCCAAAGTGAATCCATCGCCATTAACGACCACACCCGTCCCGCGCCGCCTTTGGACGCGCAATCATCTCCCACAGCATCCCCTCAACCAACGGCTATTCCCGCCCCCCAAATCCTTAGCTGGACGGGAAACGCGTTGGTGCTGTGGGAGCTCCA
>Ga0137403_10000038_pt1 | contig 46908 bp, 32 predicted proteins | sample CZOMad2_1_16fung_FD_122057 | JGI IMG/M metagenome (GOLD analysis project Ga0137403, IMG submission 122057) | Vadose zone soil fungal communities from Angelo Coast Range Reserve, California, USA - CZOMad2_1_16fungal (Hybrid Assembly) | ecosystem: Environmental > Terrestrial > Soil > Vadose zone... | reverse complement strand
AGATGTTCGACGAGTTCCGGCGGGCCGACTGCGTCATCCAGGCGGTCGACATCGGCGGCCTGCGCGGCTCGGGGGACTTGGGTTACACGCGTCCCAACGGCCGGGAAGCGCTGTTCAACATGGCCAAATCGACCGGCGGCGAGCTCTACGAGAACTGGAACGACCTGGGCGCCGCCATGGGGCAGATGCTCCAGCGGACGAGCCTCACCTACGTGCTCACCCTGCAGCCGGACGACTTGAAGCTCGACGGCGCCTACCACAAGATCGACGTCAAACTGAAGAACGCGCCGCGCGGGACGCGAGTGGTGGCCAAGCCCGGTTTCTACGCCCCGCGTCCGTTCGCGCAGAGGAACCCCTTGGAGCGGGCGCTCGACGCGGCGGACTCGATCGTCGGCGGTGTCGAGGGAGGGACGGTCGCGATGTCGGTTCTGGCGGCCCCCTTCCGGCCCGCCGCCGGTCCGGCGGCCTACGTGCCGGTCCTCATCGAAATCGACGGCGCGAGCCTGCTCGCCAACCAGCCTGAGGGGGTCGCGCCCACCGAGATCTACGCCTACGCCATGGACGGCGCGGGCTCGGTGCGCGACTTCTTCTCGCAGACCCTGGGCCTCGATCTCGCCAAGGTTGGTCCGCAGCTCAAGTCCTCCGGGCTCAAGTTCTTCGGTCATCTCGACCTGCCGGCGGGGGAGTATTCGCTGCGGGTGCTGGTGCGCAACGCCAGGACCGGGGCCTTCAGCCTGCGGGCCCTGCCGGTCAAGGTGCCGGCCTTCGCCCAGGCGGGGCCGTTCCTGCTGCCGCCGCTCTTCCCGGAGGCGCCGGGCCGTTGGCTGATGGTGCGAGAGGCGAAGCGGGCCAACGGTTCGCAGGATGCGCCGTATCCGTTCCTGCAAGGGGAGCAGCCCTACGTTCCGGCCTCGCGGCCGGCCCTCGGTGCGGGGCAGGACGCCAGGCTCGCGCTCGTCGCCTACAACCTAGGGGAGGGCGAGGTCCAGGCGGCGGCGAAGGTACTGGGGGCGGACGGCAAGGAGGTGCAGCCGGCGGAGCTCCGGATTACCGGCCGGGAGCGGGGAGGTTCTGCGGGCCCGGACCGGTTGATGGCGAGCTTGAAGGCGCCGCAGCTGGCGCCGGGCGAGTACCAGCTGCAGGTCACCTTGACCGGCGGCGTGGGCGGCGCGCAGACCAGCTCGATCCTCTTCGTGGTACAGAAGCCCGGGGCGCGTGGGTAGCCCGCCGATACCGCCGATACCGCCGGCCATCCGGGTCGTCCTCCACCCGGGGCGAGAGAAGTCGGTCGAGGACGGACACCCCTGGCTGTACTCGGGGGCGGTGGCGCGCGCCGAGGGACCGCAGGACGCCCCTCTAGCGCGGGTCTTCGACGCCGCCGGCCGGCCGCTCGGGGTGGGCCTCTACAGCCCGCGCTCGCAGATCCGCGTCCGTCTGCTCACCTGGGATGCCGCCGGTGCCGCCGATCCGGAGGCCCTCGACCGCCGTTTCTTCGCCGCGCGCCTGGCCGAAGCGGCGGCCTTGCGCCAGGCGATCCTTCCTGCCGAGACGACCGGCTACCGGCTGGTGAACGCCGAGGGGGACGGCCTGCCGGCCTGGACGGTCGACCGCTATGGCGACGTCCTGGTCAGCCAGGTGACGGCGGCGGGCCTGGAGGCGCTCCGCGACGAGGCCTACGCCGCCCTCACCCAGGCCTTTCCCGGAATGGCGATTCTGCAGTCGAACGACCTTCCGGCGCGGCGCGCCGAGGGGCTTTCCCGGGAGGACGAGGTCCTCGCCGGGGAGATCCCAGCGGAGGTCTCGTTCCGCGAGTCGGGCCTCGCCTTCACCGCCGACCTGGAGGCAGGCCAGAAGACCGGCTTCTACTGCGACCAGCGTGAGAACCGGCGCCTGGTCGAGCGCTTCGCGGCCGGCCGCACGGTGCTCGACCTTTTCGCCCATTCGGGCGCCATGGGCCTCTACGCTCTGCGCGGCGGGGCGACGCGGGTGGTGCACGTCGAGTCCTCGGCCAAGCTCATCGAGCGCGGCCGCCGGCAGTACCGGGCGAACGGGGTGGCGGAGGACCGCGCCCAGTGGGTGCGGGCGAACGTCTTCGAGGAGCTGCGGCAGGGGAGCGAGGTCTACGATCTGGTGATCTGCGATCCGCCGCCCCTGGTGCGGAAGCGCGCCGATTTAAACGCCGCCGCCCGTGCCTACAAGGACCTCAACCGCCTGGCCCTGAAGCGTCTGGCGCCCGGCGGCCTCTTCCTCACCTTCAGCTGCAGCGGTGCGGTCGACGCCAAGCTCTTCCGTCAGATCCTCTTCGCCGCGGCGGTCGAGGCCGGCGTCCGTCTCTCCCTCCTGGCCCCCCTGGGCGCCGCCCCCGATCACCCGGTCGCCGTCACCCACCCGCAGGGCGAGTACCTCAAAGGCTGGCTCGCCGTGGCCCCGGGGCCGGCGGGCGGCTGAGGCGGTCTTCCTCGGGCCGGTGCGCGAGGTCCAGCTCGGCGCGCAACCGCTCGACCTCCTCCGCGAGCCGTACGAGATCCCCGCGCACCGAGCCCTCCGCGAGCAGGGCGACGATGTACTGATTGAGGCTCACGTCCTGACGTCGCGCCTCCCGTGCCAGCCGGCGGTGGAGAGCGCGCGGCAGGCGGAGGAGGCGGCGGCCGCTGAAGCTCTCGTCGGCCGGGGGGAGCGGGATCTCGTCCCCATGGGCGTAGGCGGTCTCGAGCCAGAGCCTGCGGGCGTCCTCGATCCGGTCGTAGACCTCGGCCAGAGTCTCGCCCTGAACCAAAGGTAGCGCCAATGGGGCCGGCGAGGCTCTCTCCTACGCGCACCACTCCCCTCTCCCGGGGGTGAGGGCTACTTCCCCCCCTTGTCCGCTGCCTCGACGACCTCCATCTGGCGGTTGCCGGCGAGGGGGCCGGGGAGGGTCTGCTTCGTGCCCGAGGGCCAGGTGATCTGGATCGAGTCGGCCTTCTCCGCGTCGCCCAGGCCGAAGTAGAGCGGGATCAGGCCGTGCGAGAGATAGCCGGTGCTGCCGTCCATCACCTTGGTCAGCGTCCGCCCACCGACCTGCACCTGGACCACCGCGCCGATGCCGTCGCGGTTCGACTTCGTGCCGACCAGCTTCACCTTCAGCCAGTGGATCTTCTTCTTCTGGGCGAGGTCGCTGATGAAGACCTGGGGCTCGGAGTTGAAGTCGTTGGTGACGATGTCCAGGTCGCCGTCGTTGTCGAGGTCGAGGATCGCCGAGGAGCGGCTGCCCAGGGTGCCGGTGACGACGTACTTGCCGGTCTTGCCGTTACAGAGGGTGATCGCTTTATCCTCGCCCGAGCAGTCGAGGGTGAACCAGGGCTTGCGGGTCTTGCCGCCGCGGCGCGGCTCGATCCCCAGGATGAAGGAGCTGTCCATGAACCGCTCCCCCTGGTTGTTGAGCAGCAGCGAGTTGACGCCGTAGCGGAAGGGGAAGTTCATGCTGGCGGTGATGAAGACGTCCTCCCAGCCGTCGGCGTTCAGGTCGCCGGTGCTCACCCCCCAGGGCCAGTAGTTCTCCAGGTTCAAATCGAACGACCGCTCGACGAACTTGCCGCCTCCCTGGTTCTCGAAGAAGGCGTTGCCGAAGATGTTGTTGGCGATCCCCTGGAAGAGCGGCAGGTCCTCCTTGGGGGGGAATTTGCTCTTCTCCTCCTGGGGTGGGACGTCGCCGACCATGTCCGAGTGCATGTCGGTGATCAGGAGGTCCATCTTCCCGTCGTTGTTGTAGTCGAAGACCTTGATGCCCATGGCGCCCCACGGGGTCTTGGGGAAGTACTTCTCGGTCGCGTCGACGAAATATTTGCCGCCGACGTTCTCGTAATAGTGATTGTCCCCCTGCATGTTGAGGACGTAGAGGTCCGGCCAGCCGTCGCCGTTCCAATCGGCGATCGAGGCGTCGCCGCTCCACGAGGTGTCGGTGAGCTTCATCTGCTTCGAGACGTCGACGAAATGGCCATGGCCCATGTTCTTGTAGAGGATGCTCTGCTCCGTGCGGTCGGGATGGAGGTGGCCGTGGAAGGCGTCGGCATAGGCCACGTAATGGCCGGCCGGGGCGCGCTCGTCGGTCGTGTACTTGCCGATGTTGACCAGGAAGAGGTCGAGCAGGCCGTCACGGTCGAAGTCGAAGAACACGGCGCCCGAGGAATGGCCGACGTAGCCTAGCCCGGATTCCTTCGTGATGTCGGTGAAGTGCCCCTTGCCGTCGTTCTTGAACAGCACGTTGCCGCCACGCACGGTGGTGACGTAGAGGTCCGGGGCGCCGTCGTTGTCGACGTCGGCGAAGGTGGCGGAGACCGAGATGCGGCCCGGCACGCCGACTCCGGCCTCGGCGGTGACGTTCTTGAATTTACCGTTCCCGAGGTTCTTCCACAGCTCGTTGCCGCCCTTCTGGTTGACGAAGTAGAGGTCGAGCAGGCCGTCGCCGTCGACGTCGGCCACCGCGAGGCCGGTGCCGTGGTCGTAGTGGGCCGCCTTGTAGTACTTCCCCGCGTCGTCGACGATGCCGTGGACGAAGGTGATGCCGCTCTCCGGCAGTCGATCGGTGAACTGGAAGTCGTGGAAGACCTTGAACTGGCTGACCGTCGCCTTTTCGGCGGCGCCGCGGGCGGCCAGGGTGTCGGCGCCGACGTCCGGATTGGGGACGTCGATCACCGGCAGGCCGCCGATCGTCTTCCCAGAGGCGGCCGGCGCCGGGAGGGCCGGAGAGGCGGTCCCCAGGTGGTCGTGGGGATCGGGAGGGGCAGCGCCGAAAAGCGGCGTCAGAGGCGTGAGGAGCGAGAGGAGCGGCAAAAGCCACGACGCTAAGGATCGACGGAATGATTTCATGAAGTCCCTTTCGATGCCGAAGAGCGAAACGCCGCAAAGAATAGCATGCCGCACGATCGGCCTCCGCGGTGTCCTTTTATACCTCCAAGCTGTCGATCCGAGCTGCGACTTGCCGGGTTGGCTGCAAGCTGCTTTGAAGAGACTGCCCAATGCGCTAGACTTCCAGTATGGTGGACGAGGATTCAAAGTACGAACCGGATCAGGACGAAGTCGAGCGGGCGATCAAGCTCATCGAAGGCGTGATGCGCGTCCAGGGGGTGACCAAGAAGATCCTCGACGAGCGGCTGGGCAAGTCTCCCGGCTACTTCGCCCAGGTGCTCTCCGGTCGCCTCGAGCTCAAGTACCGGCACATCCTGGCCATCCTGCGCGGGCTGGACCTGGAGCCCCGGGTCTTCTTCCGCTCGCTCTTCCCAGAGCCCGGGGAGGCCGCGAGCGGCGCCCGCATGTTGGAGCGGCTGTTCGCCGAGCTCCAGCGGAGCGGCTACGGCTCCTACCACCTCGCCAACCCGGCGCCGCCGCCCTCTCCCGCCCAGCCTTCGGCGATCAGCCCCGACGAGCTCGACCGCCGCATCCAGGCCGCGGTCACCGCCGCCCTGGCCGAGCGCGAGCGCAAGGCGGACGGCGGTATCGGAGGCATGGGAGGCCTGAGCGAGATCCAGCCGCCACGGGCGCGGATGGGGCGGGAGCAGAAGCGGTAGACCGGGCAGCCCCTTAGAAGAAGCTCGCCAGCACCCGGAGCAGCGCCTCCGGATCGGTCGGTTTGGTCAGGTGGAGGTCGAAACCGGCCTCGCTCGCCAGGCGCCGGTCCTCGGCCTGGCCGTAGCCGGTCAGGGCGATCAGCCGGATGAAGGAGAGCTCCGGGTCGCTGCGCAGGACGCGGGCCACGGCGTAGCCGTCCATCTCCCCCGGCAGGCCGATGTCGCAGAGCACCACCTCGGGCTGGCAGTCGTGGGCCCGGGCGACTCCCGCCGGGCCGTCGTGAGCGACCACCACCTCGTGCCCGGTGAGATCGAGGAAGAGGCGCAGGCTCTCCGCCGCGTCGACGTTGTCCTCGACGATCAGGATGCGGTGCGGCTCTCCGGTCCCCCGCTCCCCCCGCCCGGCGAACGGCCGGGAGGTGGCCGTCTCCCGCTGCGGCGCGAGCGGCAGGCGGAGGGTGAAGGTCGCGCCCTGCCCCGGCCCCGCGCTCGCCGCCGCGACCGACCCGCCGTGCATCTCGACCAGCGACTTGACGAGCGCCAGGCCGAGCCCCAGGCCGGCGGCACCGGCGGCCGCGGCGTCGCCCTGGCGGAACGGCTCGAAGATGCGCGGCAGGAGCTCCGGCGGGATGCCGACCCCGGTGTCGCGCACGGTGAGCACCGCCTCCCCATCCCCGGCGACCCCGGCCGTCAGCGCGACCGCGATCTCCCCTCCCGGCCCGGTGCAGGCACAGGCGTTTTCCAGCAGGTTGGCGACCGCCTGGGTGAGGCGCCCGCGGTCCGCCAGGGTCCAGAGGGACCGCTCCGGCAGCGCGAGAGTGAGGCGGAGGTCGCGGGCGGCGAGCCGTGCGGAGAGGGGGCGGGCCGCGGCACGCACCAGCTCGGCCAGATCGAGGCGCTCGCGTTCCAAGACCACTTTGCCGCTCTCCAGGCGCGAGACGTCGAGCAGGTCGTCGACCAGCCGGGTGAGCTGCTGGACCTGGCGTTCGGTCAGCGCGCGCAGCTCTTCGCGCTGCGTCTCGCTGACGTTGGGCAGCCGGGCGATGTGGAGCGAGTTGACGATCGGGGCGAGCGGGTTCCTGAGGTCGTGCGCCAGGCCGGCGAGGAAGGCGTCCGGGGTGGGGGGCTCGACCCGGTGCAGGAGGTAGACGATCTCGTCCTCCGCGCCGTGGATCGGCAGGTTGACCAGCCGCAGAGGGGCGGCCCAGGCGCGATGCGGGGCGCCCAGGCCGTACTCCTCGACTTCCAGGGTGTCGGCGCGGCCGCTGGCCAACGCCCGTTCGAGCGAGGCGCAAAGGGCTCGCCCGAAGCCCCCTTCCCGGCCGCCGTGGAAGAGATCGGGCAGGCGGCGGCCGAGGAGCTGGGCGCGTTCGGCGCCGGTGGCGCGCAGGTAGGCGTCGCTCGCCGCGACGACCGTCAGGTCCGGCGCCAGCGCCAGGTAGGGATCGGGGGCCGCTTCGAAGAGGAGGCGGAAATCGGGGTTCGTCAGGCGGGCAGGAGCGGGCACGAATACGACCTCACGGAAGTCGGGCGGTATCGGCGGCAGTGGCGGCAGTGGCGGGAGCGTCCCGCGTGGACGGCCGATCCCGCCGCCGCATTCTAGCGGAAGCGGCCGAAACGCGGCGCGGCCCGCCGCCATGCGTATAATGGCGGGTACCCTCTAGGCCCCACCAGGCTCATCCCTTTAGGAAGACCCCGATGAAAAGACTCCTCACCCCCCTCGCTCTCAGCTTCGCGCTCGCCCTGCCGGCCCTGGCCCTGGACCTCTCCCAGACCACCACCGCCCCGAAGCCCACCGCTCCGGCCGCTCCGGCGGCTCCGGCCGCCGCCGCGCCGGCCAACCCGCTCCAGAAACGGCTCGAAGAGGCCTTGAACCGGGTCGACAAAGGAGACGAGGCCGGGGCCATCAAGCTCCTCGAAGGGATGCGCCAGGACCCGGCGGTCACCCCACCCGTCCTCTCGCTCCTCGGCGCGCTCTACCTGCGGACCAACCGCACCAAGGAGGCGATGGAGGTCCTGAAGCCGCTGGCCGACGACCCCAACGCCGATCCCGCCGTCCTCTTCAATGCCGGCCGGGCGGCCCTCGCCCTCGGCCAGGCGCGGGAGGGGGTCGGCTACTTCGAGCGCTCGGTCGCCCTCGCCCCGGGCTCGCCGGCGGCCCGCACCCTGGGCCTGATCCTCGCCCGCGAGGGCGCGCCCGAGCACGCCTACGAGGTCCTCCGCCCCTGGGCGGTCGCCACCCCCGGCGACACCGAGGCCCGCCTCGCCGCGGCCCTCCTGGCGGTCAACCTGCAGCGCCTCCCCGAGGCCGACGAGCTGCTCAAGGGGCTCCCGGCCGACAATCCACGGGTGCGGCTCCTCAAGGGCGACCTCGCCCTGCGCAAGGGCGATCCCAAGGGCTGCATCGCCATCCTCCGGCCGCTCGTCGACAGTCCGCCACCGGGCTTCGACACCCACGGCGGCATGCAGCTCGACGCCCGCCGCATCCTGGGCGAGGCCTATCTGCGGGTGGGCCAGTCGGCGGAGGCGGTCAAGCTCCTCGCCGCCGTCGCCGGCAAGGGGACCGACGGTCAGACCGCCCTGCTGCTCGCCGAGGCGCAGTACCAGGGCGGCGACATCCCGGCCGCTCTCGCCACCTTGAGCCCGTTCGCGGCGAAGATCCTCAAGGCGGAGCACCCGCGGGACCCCGAGTTCGTCGTCGAGATGGCGCTCACCTACGGGCGGATTTTGACTGCCGCCGGCCGCCAGGCGGAGGCGGCGGACGCCCTGTCGGTCGCCACCCGCCTGGACCCCGAGGGCGCCGCGGCCTGGCAGGCCTACGGCCAGGCCCTGGTCGCGGCGGGGAAGAAAGACGAGGGGGCCAAGGCCCTGGCCCGCTTCCGCGACCTCTCTGCCGCCCAGACCAAGGCGCGGCTGGAGGCCCAGCGGGCCGGCCTCTCCCCGGCCAACGCTCCGGCCCAGGCCGCCGCCGACCCGGCGCTCGCCGCCCTCCAGTCGGGCCAGCTCGACAAGGCCCTCTCGATCACCCGCGAGCAGATGAAGAGCACGCCCAAAGACCTGAAACCGCGCGCCCTGGAGGTCCGCATCCTGCTCCTCCAGAAGCGCTATGACGACGCCCTGAAAGCCGCCCAGGCGATGGTCGACCTGGCACCGGGGGTCCCCGACACCATCTACGCCCGCGGGGTCTGCCGGCTGGCCCTGGAGAACGTCAAGGACGCCGAGGCCGACTTCCGCCAGGCCCTGAAGCTGCAGCCACAGTACATACCGGCGATGAACGACCTCGCGGTGCTGCTCATGATCCACGGCCAGAAGGCCGAGGCCAAGAGCCTGCTCGAACGGGTGATCAAGATGCACCCCGAGGACGAGATCGCGAACGAGAATCTGCGCAAGCTGAACGCCGAGGGCAAGGCCGGCGGGTGAGGGGCGCTGACTTTGGCCGTAGAGAGGGGCGGGAGGGGTTCCTCCCCCCTGGGCGGGGGACGGTTGGGAAAGGGGGGAGGGCAGGAGGGGGGTGGCTGCGACCCCGGAACGCCCCCCTCCTAGCCTCCCCCCTGACCCAACCGCCGCCCTCCCAGGGGGGAGGGACCCCGCTGCGGCGCCGGCTTCTCCTTCTTCCTGTCGTCCTCTTCCTCCTCGGCGCCGGCCCGGAGGACGAATCCCCCCTGGCGCGGCTCGCAGCCGCGGCGGACCCCGGAGCGCGGGCCGCCGCCGTCTCCGCCCTCCTCGCCGGCCTGCCGCCCGCCGAGTTGGAACGGCAGCTTTCGCCGGAGGCGATGCCGGCGATGATGGCCCTCGCGACGACCCTGGGCGAGGCCTCCCCCGCTCTCCTCCCCCGGCTCCAGAGCTATCTCGGCGCCACCGCCGCGGCCCACGCCCGCCGCCTGACCGGTTCCGGGCGGCGGCCCGAAACGGCCTGGACCGACCGCGAGATCGCCGAGCTGCTCCGCCTCTCCCTCCTCGATCCGCCGCGCTTCGTCGACGACCCCGGCTTCCGTGAGCGGGCGCTCGGGGTGCTCGCGCAATCGCTCGACAAGCCGGCCCCGGCCGCCCTCCGCGACCGCCTCCTCGACCAGCTGGGCGGCTTTCCGGGCTTCGACTTCGCGGCCGGCGAGCGGGTGGGGTGGGCCTGGGGAGCGCTCCCGCGCCGCAGCTCCGTGCGCCGGCTGGAGGTTCCAGCGGGAGAGACAAACCTGCGCTTCGATGCCGACGATGCCGGAGATGGCCGATCCCTCGCCGCCTCGGTCTACTCCCTCCCCTCTACTTTCTTCGACCCCGCGAGCGCCACCGCGTTCCTCACCGCGTTGCGCGCCCTGGGCCGCGAGCGGCGGATCGTCGTCCTCGTCGACCTCCCCCTCGCCCGTGCCCTCGGAGAACGGACGCGGGCGCTGGACGTCGACCTCCTCTTGAACCACGGCCGGCCCTACTCGCCCTGGCCGCGCGATCCGTTCAGCCTCGTCCACTCGGGGGACGGCAAGCGGGTGGTGGTCCTCGTGCGGCCGAACCTCCAGCCGGGGCGGGAGGAGGACGCGAACCTGGGGCCCGAGCTGGTGCAGGACCTGCCGCCGGCCCTGGACACCGCCTGGGGGGAGCCCCGCGTCGGCCGCGCCCCGGTCCCCTTCCACAACGGCCAGGTGCTGCTCACCGCGAAAGCCGCCTGGATCAGCCTGCACACCCTGGAGCCGCGCATCCTGGCGCTCCTCGGCGAGTCGCGGGTGCCGGTCGAGAGCTTCGCGACCGCCGCCGGGATCGACCGCTACCTGGGAGCCGCCCGCCGTGCCGCGGCCGAGCTGGCCCGCCTCTACGGCCGGCCGGTCCGCTTCGTCCACCCCCTCCCCGAGGGCGGACCGCTCGCCGCCCGGGAGGCCCGGATGACGACGCTCGGCGGCGGTGCCGGCTACGACCTCGACTCGATCCTCACCCTGCTCCCTGCCGGCGGCCCGGGAGCCCCGCCGCACGCCCTGGTCGCGGATGTCGCGGCCGGCCGCGCTCTCCTCTCTCGGCTCTCCCCAGCCGATGGGCCGGCCCTGGCCAAGGGGTACGGGCTCATGGAGGGCGGTCTGCCCGCCGCGCTCGCCGCCGCGCAGGACGCCCCACGCCCGCGGGCTCTCGCTCCCTTCCTCGACCTCCTGGCCACCCAGCTCCAAGCCGCGGGCTTCGCCGTCGATCGCCTCCCCCTGCTCTTCGTCCCGGTCTCTCTCTTGAGCGACCGGGCGCTGGCGACGGGGCTCGGCGAGCCCGATTTTCTCCTCACCTGGAACAACGTCGTGGTCGAGCGGCGGGGAAATCCGGGAACCCCGGAGATCTGGCGTGCCGAGGGATTCTCCATGCTCCTGCCGGAAGGCGACGACGCGGCCCGGGCGGCGTTCACCCGCGCCGGGGTCCACCTCGATCTCCTGCCGCCGCTCGTCCCCAGCATCGTGCGCAACGGCGGCTACCGCTGCGCCTCGAACCACCTGCGGCGCTAGCGGTTATTCCACCGCCAGGAACCGCCGGTCGACCGGGAGGTCTTTCCAGACCTGCACCTTGCCGCTCGGCCAGCGGATGGTCAGGCGGTCGGCCTTTCTGGAATCGCCGCTTTTGCCGAGACCGAAGTGGGCGGTCAGCGCGCTCTGGGAAAGATAGGAGGTGCCGGTCTTGACCTCGCGGATCTGCCGCTTGCCGCCGGCCTCCAGCTCCAGCCGGGCACCGATCCCGAAGCCGTTGCTCTTCGTGCCCTGGAGGTCGACCTCGAAGGAGCTTCCCGAGGCGCTCCCCCCCAGGTTCTCCCACACCTCGGCCTTGTCGTTCAGGGCGGCGATCACCAGGTCGAGGTCGCCGTCGCCGTCCAGGTCGCCCACGGCCAGGCCGCGGTGCACCCGCTCGGCATCGACGCCGCTGTCGGTGACCTCGCGGAAACGGCCGTTCCCCAGGTTCTCGAACAGCTGGTTCTTCTGGGCGAACGGCTTGACCCCGTTGAACGCCTCGGGGTGGTCCTGGACGTGGCCGTTGGCGACCACCAGGTCCAGATCGCCGTCCTGGTCGAGGTCGGCGAAGGCGATGCCGAACTTCAAATAAAGGAGCGACGGCTCGGCGATCCCCGACGGGTAGCGGGCGTCGGTGAAGGTGCCGCCGCCGAGGTTCTTGTAGAGGGCGTCGGTCTCCAGCTCGAAGTTGGCGACCACGATGTCCAGCAGGCCGTCGTTGTCGTAGTCCGAGATGTCGACCCCCATGCTCCCCTCGGCCAGCCCCTGCGGGCTGTAGCCGGTGCCGGAGGTGAGCGAGACGTCCTCGAAGCTGCCGTTGCCGCGGTTCCGGAAGAGGAAGTTCGGGCTCCGGTCGTTGGCGACGTAGAGGTCGGGCCAGCCGTCGTTGTCGATGTCCCCCCAGACCGCCCCCAGCCCGGCGCCCTTGGCCGCGCCGAGGCCGGCTTTCTGGGTGACGTCCTCGAACGTGCCGTCCCCCCGGTTGTGGTAGAGGATGCCGGTCTCCCCCTCGTAGGCCTCGGGGGTGCAGTAGCCCTGGATGCCCTTCTCCCGGTTGCCGCAGTAGCGGTTGTGCTCGACGTCGAAGGCGACGTAGTTGGCCACGTAGAGGTCGAGGTGGCCGTCTTTGTCATAGTCGGCGAACGCCGCCGCGGTGCTCCAGCGCGGGTCGCCCAGGCCGGCCTTGGCGGTGACGTCCGTGAAGGTGCCGTCGCCGTTGTTGTGGAACAGCTGGTCCGGGCCGAAGGCGCTGATGTAGAGGTCCAGGTTGCCGTCGCCGTCGACGTCCCCGGCGGTCCCCCCCATGCCGTAAGCCTTGACTTTGATCCCGGAGCGGTCGGTCACGTCGACGAACCGGCCGTTGCCGTCGTTTCTGAACAGGCGGGTCTTCGGCGCCTCGCCCTGGTAGCCGGGGAGCGCGCCGCTGTCGACGAAGAGGACGTCCAGGTCGCCGTCGCCGTCGTAGTCGAAGAGCACCACCCCGCCGCCCACGGTCTCGACCATGTAGTGCTTCCCCGAGCCGCCATGGTGGTGGCGGAAGTCGATCCCCCAGGCGGAGGCGACCTCGCGGAAGCGGAACGGACCGGCGGTCGCGGGGGCCATCGCGGCCCCTCCCAGGAGACCGAGGAGGACGAGAGCGGCGAGCGGGGGAATGCGGCGACTTATGGGAGTGGCTCCTTGGCTGGACGCCGAGTATAGCCGGCCGCGACGTCCCAGGCATCCCCGGCATCCCAGGCACCCTTGGCAGACGGTATGCAGGCGAGAACTCCGTCATGCGGTACCTGGATGCGGCCCGAGGACGACGATGAGCCCCGGGAGCCGCCGTCTCGTCATCGTCTCGAACCGCCTGCCGGTCGTCCTCGAACCGACCGCCCAGGGGTGGGGATTGCGCGGCGGCTCGGGAGGGTTGGTCTCCGCCCTCGCCCCGGTGCTCTCCCACCGCGGCGGCCTGTGGATCGGCTGGCCGGGGATTCCCCTGGAGGAGGGCGGCGGCTGGGAGGAGGTCCTCGCTGCCGGCTTCCGCGAGCGCGGCTACGACCTGGCGCCGGTGCTCCTCACCGAAGAGGAGGTCAAGGGCTTCTACGAGGGATTCTCGAACGCCGTGCTCTGGCCGCTCTTCCACGACCAGACCGGCGCCTGCGACTTCGAGCCCTCCTTCTGGTACAGCTATCTCGCGGTCAACCGGAAGTTCGCCCGCGCGGTGCTCGACCACGGCCGGGGCGACGACTTCGTCTGGGTCCAGGACTACCAGCTGATCCACGTCGCCGAGCTGGTGCGCGCCGAGGCTCCGGGGCGCCAGATCAGCTTCTTCCTCCACATCCCCTTCCCGCCGCTCGACCTCTTCCTGAAGCTCCCCTGGCGGGCGCAGATCCTGGGCGCCCTCCTGGCCTACGACCTCCTGGGCTTCCAGACGCCGCGCGACCGCCGGAACTTCCTCACCTGCCTGGAGCACCTCCTCCCCGAGGTGGAGATCCTCCGCGACCAGCCGATCGCCAGCGTCCGGGTCGGCGACCGGGTGGTGAAGGTGGGGGCCTTCCCCATCGGCATCGACGCCCGGTCGTTCGCCGAGACCGCCCGCTCGCCCGAGGTCGAGGCCCGGATGGCGGAGCTGCGGCGGCAGCTCGGTCCTTACCAGATCGTCCTGGGGGTCGACCGCCTCGACTACACCAAGGGGATCCCGGAGCGGCTCCAGGCGTTCCGCAACGCCATCGAGCGCTTTCCCGAGCTGCGCGAGCAGGTCCTCCTCTTCCAGCTCACCGTGCCGAGCCGCGAGGGGGTCCCCGAGTACCAGGCGTTGAAGGCCCGGGTCGAGCGGCTGGTCGGCGAGATCAACGGCGCCTACTCGACCGCCGGCTGGGTCCCCGTCCATTACCACTACCGGAGCCTCCCCCTCCGCGACCTGGTCTCGCTCTACCGGCTGGCCCGGGTCTGCCTCGTGACCTCGCTCAAGGACGGCATGAACCTCGTCGCCAAGGAGTTCTGCGCCTGCCAGGTGGAGGCCCGCGGCGTCCTCGTCCTCTCCGAATTCGCCGGCGCCGCGGCGCAGCTCCAGCGCGGCGCCCTCCTGGTCAACCCGTACGACGTCGAGGGCATGGCCGACGCCCTGCGCCAGGCCTTCCGGATGGGCGAGGACGAGCGCCGGCAGCGCCTGGAGGGAATGCAGGAGGTCCTGCGCCAGCAGGACATCTTCTGGTGGGTCGACTACTATCTGCAGGCGGCCCTGGGGGAGGTGCCGGAGGACTTCCGCCCTCCCAAGGAGTACTTCCCGACCATGGACCTGGAAAACAGCTGGATCGACGTCTGACCCCCGAGGCCCTCGCCCTGGCACCTGCCCCGCCGCCCTCCGCCCTCGGTCACTGGGCCGAGATCGCCCGCCGCCTGGAGTCGACCCGGCCCGCCCTCTTCCTCGACTTCGACGGGACCCTGGCGCCGCTCGTCTCCCGGCCCGACCTCGCGGAGATCCCGACGGCGACCCGCGACGCCCTGGCCCGCGTCGCCGCCCGCTTTCCCGTCGCCCTCCTCTCCGGCCGCGACCGCGAGGACGTGGCCGCCCGGGTCGGCCTTCCCGACCTCGTCTATGCCGGCAGCCACGGCTTCGACATCGCCGGCCCCGGCCTGCGCCACGCGGTGGGGGAAGGGGTCCCGGAGCAGATCGCGTCGGCCGCGGCGAGCCTCCAGCAACAGCTGGCCGGCATCCCGGGGATCCTGATCGAGCCCAGGCGCTTCGCCCTCTCCGTCCACTACCGGCGGACTCCGGAGGATCGCCTGCCGGAGATCGAACGCGCGGTGGAGGCGACCGCGGCGAAGCATCCGAAGCTCAGGAAGGCGCTGGGAAAGAAGCTCTTCGAGCTGCGTCCGGACCTCGACTGGCACAAGGGGAAGGCGCTCCTCTGGGTGCTCAGAGAGATGGGGCTCACCGGCCCGGAGGTGCTGCCGATCTATATCGGGGACGACCTGACCGACGAGGATGCCTTCCGGGCGATCGCCCACATCGGCGAGCGCGGCGGGATCGGCATCGTGGTCCTCGAAGAGCCGCGGGAGACCGCCGCCGCCTATTCGGTGCGCGATACCGGCGAGGTCCGGGAGATTCTGGAGCGACTGACGGCGCTGGTTTGGCCTTAGCCCACGAGGTCGAAGAGGTCCTGCACTCGGCTGAGCGAGGCGACCGACGCCGCCTCCACTCGGCGATCGAAGCGGGCTTCGAGCTCGCCGATGAGCGCCACCTTGCTCAGCGAGTCGAGACCGATCTCGGCGAGGCGCTGCGCCGCGCCGAGGCTGTCGGAGCGCACGTGGGTCAGACGGGAGAGCGTGGCGATCACCCATCGCTCCGCCGGCGTGCGGCCGGCTCCGTCGCTCGCCGCCGGTGGCCCCACCGCAGGGGCCGCCGCCGGCCGGCCTCCCTGTCCGGAGAGCAGTGCCTCGCGGAGCTTGCCGCGCTTGACCTTGAGCGTCGCCGTCTTGGGGAGATCGGTCCACCAGAATTCCACCTGCGTGATCTGCTGGTAGCTCGGCACGTCGGCGGAGCGCGCCGCGATGGCCGACCGGATCGGCTCGAGCTGCGTCTCCGTGGTACCGGGTTTCGGCACGACCACGGCGCACACGTTCTCTCCGCGCCCGCTCGCCGGCATGCTGAGCACCACCAGCTCCTGCACGCCGGGAAGGCCGCGGTACCGAAATTCCACTTCTTCCGGATAGACGTTCTTTCCGGCGTCGGTGACGATGATCTCCTTGGTCCTGCCCGAGAGACGAAGGTATCCCTCCGCATCGAGGTGGCCGATATCTCCGGTGCAGAACCAGCCGTCTTGCAGCACAGCCGCCGAAGCCTCCGGGTTCCGGTAGTATCCCGACATGACGCTGGGGCCCCGCACCCAGACCTCCCCGGCGCCGCGCTCCGCCCCTTCGAGGGGCCGCACCTCGACCTCCACTCCCGGCAGCGGTTTACCGACCGACCCGAAGCGAACCGCTCCCCAGGGATTCGCGGTCAACACCGGGCTGGTCTCCGTGAGCCCATACCCTTCGGTCACCTGAAAACCCATGTCCTTCCAGCTTTGCGCCAGCCTCGGCTCGAGCGTCGATCCTCCTCCCACGAGGCGCCGCAAGGCGCCGCCAAAGCCCTGGTGAACCCCGCCGAGCAGGGCGCGGCCGTAGCGCCCTCCGGTTTTGGCGCTGAGCGCCGACCGGAGGCGAAACGCCAAAGCGCGCCGCGGCCCGCCCGCAGCGGCTTTCTGCCGCGCGCCGCCGAGCAGCAGGTCGAGCAGCCGTGGCACCACAACCAGCATGGTGGGGCGGGTGGCCTGCATCGTCCAGAGAATCTCTGCCGGCTTGACCTCCGAGATGTAGGTGATCGTTCCCAGGCTGGCGATGGGGACCTGAAGACCCATCACGAACTCGAAGACGTGGTGGATGGGAAGCATGGAGAGCATGCGCTCTCTGGACGAGGGCACATACTGGATCACGGCGCGCACGTTCGAGAGGAAATTCGCGTGAGTGAGCGGCACCGCCTTCGGTGCCAGGGTGGTGCCGCTGGTGAAGATGATGCTCGCCAGATCCCCGGAATCGCCCACCGCTTCGGCGCTGGCGCCCGGCAGGAGGCCGACGTGCGGTCCGGGCACGAACGGCGCGGCGAGCTGGGTGACCGGGCAGCTCGCGGCGTGGAGCGTCGCGGCGAGCCGCGGTGCCGCGCAGATCAGCTTGGCCTCGGTGAGCCGGGCCGCATCCTCGACTTCTTCCGCCGGCCATTGCGGATCGAGGGGCACTGTGACCGCCCCCAGGCGGTAGACGGCGAGCGCCGTGAGCACCCACTCGGGGCTGCCGCTGCCCCACAGCACGACGCGATCGCCCCGCTCGATGCCATACCGGGTCGCGAGGCGGTGGGCGACGTTGCTCGCCGCGGTGAGCGCCTGCCCATAGGTGTAGCGTAGCCAACGGCCGCCGCGGCAGATCTGGAAAGCCACGGCGCCCGGATCGAGCGCTGCCGCCGTCGCGAACAGGTCGAACAGGGTCGACGCCTGATCCGACGCGAACTGCCCCCTGGCGTGCAGGCGGACGAGTGCGTCGTCCTGCCGAGGGGGTGGGGGCGCGCCAGTGACCGCGTGCAGGGCGAAGCGTTCCAACCCGGGAATGTGGACGTCGGCAATGTAGGAGCGCCAGGAGAGGGCCGTGATGTCGAACGGGAAGTCGGCCTGATCCTTCGCCGACAGCCGGCTCCACAGACCGCGGGTGGCTTCGTCGTCGTGCCGCGCCTGGTGGGTGACGTAAGGGCTGTACACCTTGAGAAGATGGATGAAATGGTCCAGCGTCCGCTCGGCGCTGCCCAGGCGAGCTCCGAGCCGGGTCGAGCGCGAGGAGCGCAGCCGGCTCGACCACTGCGACAGCGCTCGAACCCGGTCGCGTCGGCGGTGCAGGCGGCGCAAAAGCGCCTCGGGCTCGACGAATCGAATCGGTGGGACCGCGATCGGTTCGCCCTGCTCGTCGCGCAGCGGCGCCTTCGCAAACCCTTGGCGGGCGTAGTCCAGGAGCTCCGAAAGGCAAATGGGATTCCGGTTCGAGCTGATTTGATAGACGGTGCACCCGGCCGCTGTCGTGCCCGAGCCCTGCTGCCCTGCGAGCTCCGCCATGGCGGCGAGGATGGCGTGGACCACATGGTCGACCGGGACGACGTCGAGCACCGCCCGGGCGGCGCCGGGAAATTCGCGGGCCTGCCCCCGGCCGTACGCGACCAGCATGGGATCCGCGACGCGAATCGCGTCGATCCACCCGGGGAAGGGCTGCTCGACGGCGCTCTCCACGATGGCGGGACGGACGATCGTGATCGGAACCGCGCCCTGCTCGCGCACCAGCAGGAGCTCTCCGAGCGCTTTGGTCAAGGTGTAGACGTCATGAAAACCGTAGCGCCGCGCCTGCGCCAAGCCTGCTTCGGCGAGCGGCGTATCGGAATTCGCGGAGTCCGCTCGGATCTTCCGGCAGGACTCGTCGAGCGCTGCCAGGGTCGTACGGAGATCGAAGTCGCCCGGGAGGACGCTCTCCGGCACCACGCCCTCTCGGGTGCCACTGACGAAGCAGGTCGAGACGTGGAGGAGGGGGACGTTGCCGGCATCCCGCGCCAGCGCCAGGGTCCGCTCCGCCCCCCGTGTGTTGAGCTCCAGGGCCCGGTCGAGCCGCTCGTCGAACTTCACCGTGGCGGCGCTGGCGACGACCATGTCGACCCCGCGGCACAACGCGGCATACGGCTCGGGTTCGAGCCCGAAGCGCTCCTGCCCGAGGTCGCCGGGCACGGCCGCCACCCGGCTCGCCGCCCAGGCCTCCCAGTCGTCTCCGTGGCGCGCGCGCAGTCGATCCATGACCTCTGAGCCGAGCACCGCGTCGCGCAGCCGCTCGCCCGCGCTCTGGTCCCGGTCGGACCGGATGAGCAAAAGAAGCTTTCCGACTTCGGGAACCGACCACAGCAGCTTCTCCACCAGCACCCGTCCCACGAAGCCGGTGGCGCCGGTGATGAAGATGCGCTTATGCTGGAGCGAGGCGGCGATGTCGAGAGAGCGGGACAAGGTCGTCGCCATGGCAATGGGCCTCTACCTTTCGAGATGCCGGGAGAGTCTACACCTTCCCCCCCTCGATCCCGAGCCGCTATAGTTCGGCCTATGGCAGACGGCGAACGGCAGATCCATCCCAACGCGGCACGCGTGCAGGCGGCGCTCGCGGCGCTCGGCGCGGCCGGGCAGGTGGTCGAGGTCGACCACAGCACCCGCACGGCGACCGAGGCCGCCGCCGCTCTCGGCACCACGGTGGGGCAGATCGCCAAGAGCCTGGTCTTCCTCGTCGACGACGAGCCGGTCCTGGTCATCGCCTCCGGCAGCAACCGGGTCGACCTGGACAAGCTCGCCCGCCATCTCGGCGGCACCCCCGAGCGGGCCGACGCCGAAACGGTCAAGCGCGCGACCGGCTATCCCATCGGCGGGGTGCCGCCCGTGGGCCATCCCACGCCTCTGCGCACCCTCCTCGACCGCGACCTCCTCGCCTACGGCGAGCTGTGGGCGGCGGCGGGGACACCCCATGCGGTCTTCCCCACCCATCCGGAGGAGCTGCTCCGCATCACCGGCGGCGCGGTGGTCGATCTGCGCGAGGAACGGTAGGCAGCGCGCGGACCGCGGGATAGAATCGCGCCAACACGGCGGCCCCCTTTTGACCTTCACGTTCGACGTCTTCGTGAGCTACGCCCACCCCGACCGCGATTTCGCGGTCGACCTGGCGCATCAGCTCGGCCGCGCCGGCCTCCAGGTCTGGTTCGACGAGGAGCAGGTGCCGGCCGGCGCGCCGGTCCAGGAGACCCTCGCCCGCGCCGTGAGCGAGGCCCGCCATGCCGTCTTCGTCATCACCGACGCCTGGCTCGACCGCGACTGGACGGAGTGGGAGCTCGAGCTCTTCCAGGCGGACCGGCAGGCCGGGCGCATCGCCATCCCGCTTCTGCGCATCCCGCGCGACGTCAAGCGGCTCGGCCCCTATCTCTCGAAGCAGAACGCCCTCGACTGGCCGGCGGACGATCCCCAGCCGCAGGCCCGGCTCTGGCAGGTCCTCTGCGGCCTGCGCCAGGAGCCGGCCGGCCCGCGCGACGCATGGAGCGAGCGGGCGCGCCAGGCCCTGGGGGAGGGCAGGAACGGCCCGGCGCTTCAGGCGCGCACCCCCGCCGAGCGGGAGGCGCGAACGGTCCTCGCCGCCCGCCAGGGCGCACACGTCGCCCTGACCTGCGACCGCTCCCCGCAGTGGGGGGCGCTCACCACCTGTGCCGCGACGGAGGGCAGCCAGGCCCTCTTCATCACCGGCGCCCAGGGACAGGGGCACGAGGTGTTCTTCGAGCGGGTGGCGCAGTGCCTCCCCAAGGACCCGCGCCGCCGCATCCGCACCGTCCGCTGGGGACCGCTGACCCCGGCCTCCCAGGGGCCGTTCCTCGCCGCCCTGGCCGAGGCGCTGGATTGCCGGCAGTGCCGGCCGGAGCAGCTGGCGGCCGCCCTGCGGACCCAGCTCGCCGACCAGAACCTGGTCCTCCTCCATCGCCCGGTCTTCGAGGAGGAATTCGCGGACGACGCCCTGGCCCTCTACTACACCCGCTGGCTGCCCGAGCTCCTCGCCCACGTGGAGGCCCTGGACGCCACCCCGGGCTCCGGCAGCCGTGGGGGGTTGAAGCTGGTCCAGGGGATCGCCTGGTGCCGCAGCTCGCCGCTCACCAGCGGAGCGGCCTGGCTGCTGCGCCGGCTGGGAGCGGGCGGTTCCACCGGCTGGGCGAAGAACGCACTGGAGAAGGGCGACGCCTTGGCCGCCCTCGGGCGGATCCGGCGCCAGGCCGATCCGCGCCTGCCGATCGTGCTCCTCGACGAGCTCCAGGACCTCTGCCGGGAGGACGTCGAGCAGTGGAGCCTCCTCCTGCCGGCGGCGGAGCGGGGACGGATCGTCGACCGGGTGATGCACGGGGCGCGGGACTCCGCCGACATCCTGCAACGGATCACCGAACTGTACGAAAGGGAGACGCAGGAATGAGCGAGAGGAGCGAATTCAAGCGATACCGGGGGGATGGCACCACCCGCGACGGGCAGCCGGCCCTGACCCCGAACGAGCCCGGGCGCTATCTCGCGAGCGCCGAGCTGGCTGCCGCCGTCAACACCATGCTGGCGGTCGAGCAGCCGCTCCTCATCACCGGCGAGGCCGGCACCGGGAAGACCCGACTGGCCGATTCGATCGCCGCCGAGCTGGAGCTGGGAGAGGTCCTGGAGTTCATGGTGAGGAGCGACCACCAGGGGCGCGACCTGCTCTACGAGATCGACAACCTCCAGCGCTTCTACGACGCCCAGGTCGGGGACGAGCGGGCGCGGAAGCGTGAGAACTACGTGCGATTGGGCAAGCTCGGCGAGGCGATCCGCTCCGCGGTGCCGCGGGTGGTGCTGATCGACGAGATCGACAAGGCGCCGCGCGACTTCCCCAACGACCTGCTCTCCGCCATCGACCGTATGGAGCTGGACATCCCGGAGATCGGCCTCCAGGAAAAAGCCCACCATCGGCCGATCGTGGTCATCACCAGCAACCGCGAGAGCCAGCTGCCCGACCCGTTCCTCAGGCGTTGCGTCTTCCATCACATCGAGTTCCCCGACGCGGCGATGCTCGACCGCATCCTCACGGAACGCCTGGCGGCCCTGGAGCTGACCGCGACGCTACGGGCGCGGATCGTCGAGCGCTTCCTGGCTCTGCGCCAGGTCGAGGGCCTCCAGAAGCGGCCGGCGACGAGCGAGATGCTGACCTGGACGCGGGTGCTGGCGCGGGCCGGCGTCCCCGTCGAGGATCTCGCCGGAGAGGTGGGAGATCTCCCCTACCTGGGGACTCTGCTCAAGACCCGTGAGGACCTGGACCGCGTGCGGCGGCGCCCGGGATGAGCCGGGAGGCCGCGCCCCTGGCGGTATCTACGGAATCGGCGCCTCCGGCGCGAGTCTCGCCGCTCCCGCTCGCCGACCTGTTGGCCGTCCTGCGCTCGCGCGGCCTGCCGCTCGGCGTGCGCGAGCACCTGACCGTGGGGCGCCTCCTCTCCCGCTGGGACGATCCCGACGTCGCGACCCTGCGCGCCGCCCTGGCCGCGATCCTGGCCAGAAACCCGCAGGAGGTGGCGCTGGTCCGGGAGACCTTCGACCAGCTCTACGCCCCGCCGCCCCCGCCAGAGCCGGGGGTGCGACCGCCGCGACCGATCCAACCCCTGGTGGTCCGGGGGCGGCGCTGGGTCGCCTGGGCGGCGGCCGCGGTTCTCCTGCTCGCGGCGCTCGCCTTCGGCGGCTCTCTCCTGTGGTCCCACCGGCATCCGGCACAGCCCCTGGAGGTCCCGCCGGGGCCGGTGTCCACCGACGCCGGCTCGCGCCCCCCGCCGCCGACGATCGCCGACACCCACAAGGTGGTGAACCCCGGCCGCCGCCTGGCCGGCGCCGGGATCGCCGCCGCCCTGGTCTTCCTCTGGCTCTACGGGGTGCGCACCGGCCGCCAGGCCGGCCGCCGCGGCCGCCGCCGCTTGAGCGCCGAGCTCGACGCCCTCCCCGGTCCTCAGGGCTACGACCTGGTCCTGCGCGACCTCGCCCCCCCGTTCCGCGCCGATCTCCTGGACGACGTCGCCTCGGTCCTCGGCCGCCGCGCCAGCGACACCCCGGGAGGCCGTGAGCTGGACGTCGACCGCACCCTGAAGCGCACCCTGGACGCCGGCCTCGCCCCCAGCATCGTGCTCCGCGCTCGCGCCTCGACCCTCCCCATCCTCGTCCTGGAGGACATGGGCGACGAGATGCGCCCCCATCGCCGAGCGATCGCCGCCCTCCTCGCCGGCCTCGAAGCGCGCGGGGTCCACCTCGACCGCTGGCGTTTCGACGAGGACGCCGACCGCCTCTTCCGCGCTCCCGACGGCGCGGCCCTCGCCCTGCGTCAGCTGATGCGGCGGCGGGCCGAGAGCTCGCTCCTCGTGATCAGCACCGGCCAGGGGATTCTGGAGGGAGACGAGCGGCGGGTCGCGACCTGGGTGCCGGCCCTTCGCTACTGGAAGCAACGCACCTGGCTCCATCCGGTGGCCGATCCGAGGACCTGGCGCCCGGCCCTCGCCGAAGCCCCCCTGGACGTCTGGCCGATGACCCGCCCGGGGCTCCTCGCCGCGGCCCGGCAGATCGCCCGCGGCGACACCCGGCTCCTCGGCCTACGCGAGGCCCGCGCCCTGCCCGACCGGGCGGTGACGCCGCTCGACGTCGACCGCCTGCGCTGGCTCCTCTCGCTCGCTCCCCGGCGCGACCCGGAGCTCGCCGAGCTACTCCGCCAACGCTTCTGCCCCGCGGTGCCGGCGGCGGCAATCGAGGAGGCGCTGGCGGCACCGCCCCTCTCCACCCGACCGCCCCTGGGCCTGGACGATGCGACGGTCCACGCCTTCCTGATCGGCGTGCTCGACGATTCCCGCCCGGACCCCGGCAGCGCCGGCCATGCGCGCTGGCGCCTCGACCGCGCCCTTCAGGCCTTAGGGGTTCCGGGCCAGGAGGTCGAGTCCGAGCTGGCCGATCTCGTCGCCTCGCCGCTGGCGCCCGAGGTGGAGCGCGCCTTGCGGAAGCGCGCCAACACCCTCCCCACGAAAACGGCCCAACCGCTGACTGCCCGCGTCCTCCGACCTTTGGGCCGGCGTGCCCGGGAAGCAGGGCTGGCGGTCGAGGGGGACAGGTTGGGCGTACGGCGCTGGACCTGGCCCACCGCGGGCGAGCTGGCCGCCGCCCTGGTCGGGGCGGCGGTGCTCTGGTTCGGCCTGCCCTTCGTCGGCCCGCTCGCCAACGACACCGAGCCGTTGAAGCTCCGGCAGGTCTACCGCATGAATTGGTACCAGAATTCCAACGACCTGCGCTCGGCCATGCTCATGGTCGCGCGCCGTGGAGAGGGACCGGGCAAGGTCGACCTCTATCAGGGCGACAAGCTCTTCCAGCGAGATCTCGCTATGCTCCGGCCGGTCGTCCTGCGCGGGCCTGACCGCGGCCACTGGTACTACGTGCGCGCCCGCTCCGGGAGAGACGACCTCGCGATCAGCAACAGCATCTGGGTGGAACCGTCGCGGCCCGAGCCGACGCCGGTGGTGCCGGTCGTGCCGCCTTCGACCGAGCCTTCCAAGGCACCGACCCTGGCGCCATCGCCAGGCCGGGAAAAGAGCTGGCTCAGGGTGACCGCCCTGGACGAGGCCGGGAGAGCGCTGCCGAACGCCCGCTATACCGTGTCGGGACCGCGAGGGATCAGCTATCACAGCACCACCGGGGATAAACCGTTGCAGCTCACCCTGGGCAGCTGGACGTTGCAGGTCACCCAACCGGGCTACCAACCGGTCTCCCGGCGGATCTCTCTGCGTCCCGGGAAAGTCGACTATTTCACGCCCGTGGTGGTGCGGCTGACTCTCGGCGCCAAGCCTGTGGAGCCCAAGGCCATCGACGGCCCGAGCTTGCTGCTGCCGACCCCCGCCCCGCCGCCGGCGGAGCCGAAGCAGGAAACGGCAGCACCGCCGCAGCAGCAGCAACAACAGCAGTATGAGCCTCCTGCCGGATCGCTCGTCGAGCGCGCAGGAGAGACGGTCCGCGTCCATCTCGCCTGCGGGGAGGAGCGCAGCCAAGAGCTTTCCTATCCGCTGCAGGCTGGCGAGTCGTACGTCTCCGCGACGGTCCGGATGGGCAAGAGCTCGAACATGGGGGCGACGGTGCCCAAGGCTGTCTACGATCCCGAGACCCGCAAGGTCAGCGCGACGATTCCCCTACGCGGGCCGAAGAGCAACTGCGAGAAAGGGGTAGACCTCGATTTCCATCTGGCCGTGACCGTGCGGATCGCGCCCAAGACGAAAGCGTGAGCGCCGACCCGACCCGACCGGGACCCCCGCATGGCGGAGGCCCCGGAAACAGGAGAGTCAGGGTCTCGTCGGGCAGAGAGGGTTGTGCGACGTGATGCAGGTGTCCTCACACAGGCTGCCGGTCCCTCCCGCCACCTGCGGCAGCTGGCCATTCTTTTCGAGGTCGAGCTGCCTCAGGGTTTCCCGGCTCAGCGAGAGTCTCTGCACCTTGGTCTGCTTTTTCATGGCGTTTCTCCGTTTCCGTTGCGCGGTTTGTTTCGAAACAGCGACTTCCTATTGGCCAAGTGCGGCGCGAAGCGCGCCCAGGGACAGCGCGGCGGGGCAGGCGGGGCCTTTTCTTGGACCGGCACGGGCGCCGGGGCGTGGCCCGGCGCGGGGTATACTCTTCTCGATGTCCTCTCCCTCCGAAGGCCAGCCGTTCAGCCGCGTGCCCTCTGGGGTTGACGCTCCTCCGGCCTATATTCTCGATCTCACGGTGCGCAACGTCCGGTGCTTCGGCCCGGAGGAGCAGACCCTCCGGCTCACGGATGCCGCAGGCCGGCCCGCGCCATGGACGGTGATCCTGGGCGACAACGGCGCCGGGAAGACCACGCTCTTACAGTGTCTGGTGGCGCTGGAGTCAAGGCGGCACTTCTTCAAGCCATGGGAGCATGGGGAACGGCCTCTCGTCGAGCTGCCGACCTACCGCGGAGAGGGATGGAGGATCTATCGCGATCCGAGCCGGCCACGGGAGACCTCCATTCGAGGCCGTGTCGGAGTCGGCTCCGGGAGAGGATTGGCCAGCAAGGGCTTCAAGACCCTGGAAGTTACCGTCCCAACAAGCTCCGAGACCAACCCCTCTGTCGTCTTCGCGGCGGTGGCCGACGAAGCCCTTCAGAACCTGCGCTGCTGCTCGTACGGTGCCACCCGCCGTATGGGATCGGTAGCCTTGAACCGAGGTCCCGAGGACCCGGCCGCGAGCCTCTTCCTGGATTTCGTCGCGCTGGTCGATGCGGAGGAGTGGTTGTTGGTCGAGGACTACGCTCGGACCCGGGACCTGAACCGCTCCGAGTCGAGGTTGCGTTTCGAGCGCGTCAAGAGAGTCCTGGTCGATCTCCTACCCGATGTCGAGGACCTCCGCATTAGGGAGTCGGATTCGCGCAGCCCCAAACCTGCCATCGAGGTGAAGGTCCCCTATGGGTGGGTGGCGCTCGCCGACCTGAGCCACGGCTACCGCACGATGATCGCCTGGACGGTCGATCTGGCGAGCCGCCTCTTCATGCTCTATCCCGACAGCCGCAACCCGCTCGCCGAGCCGGCCGTGGTGCTGGTCGACGAGGTGGACCTCCACCTCCACCCCAAGTGGCAACGGGAGGTCCGCGAGCATCTGACAGAGCGTTTCCCCAACGCGCAGTTCGTCGTCACCGCCCACAGCCCGCTGGTCGTCCAGGCCTCGGAGAACGAGAACATCGTGGTGCTGCGGCGCCAGGGGGACCACGTGGTAATCGACAACAACGTCGAGACCGTGCGCGGCTGGCGGGTCGATCAGGTGCTGACCAGCGATCTCTTCGGTCTCAAAACCGCCCGGCCACCCGAGTACGACGACCTGATCGCCCGGCGCAACGCGCTCCTCGCCAAGCCCAGGCTCGACGAGATCGATCGGGCGCGCTTGGAGCAGCTAGAGGGCCGGATCGCCGCGCTTCCCGGCGGGGATAGCCTGGAGGATTTCAAGGCCATGGAGATCATCCGCCAGGCCGCCGCCGAGCTCAAGCGCCGCTGACCGCAGATGATCCGGATTCGGAAACCCGCCTCTCCACCCCCGCTCCTCACCACCCAGGGGCGGGAGGAGGCCGACGCCAACCGTACGGCCTACGACGCCGACCCTGCCGCCTACCACGAGGGCAGGGCGCAGCTCTCCTTCCATTCCGGCATCTACGGCCACGAGTCCGTCAAGCGAGAGCTGAACGCCGCGCAGCATGACAAGTGCTGTTTCTGCGAGGCGAAGATCTCCCATGTCTCCTATGGCGACGTCGAGCACTTCCGGCCGAAGGCCGGCTATCGCCAAGCTCCAGCCGATCCGCTCGGCCGCCCCGGTTACTGGTGGCTGGCCTACGAGTGGAGCAATCTCTATCTGTCCTGCCAGATGTGCAATCAGCGGTTCAAGAAGAACACCTTCCCGCTGCGCGATCCCGGCCGCCGTTGCCGGGATCACCGGGCCGACCTGGCACAAGAGGAGCCGCTGTTCCTCGATCCGGGGGTCGTGGACCCCGAGGACCACATCGAGTTCGCCGCCGAGCAGCCGATGGCCAAAAACGGCAGCTTGCAGGGCCTCGTGACCATCGAGGCCCTCGGCCTACGGAGGGAGCCGTTGCGCGAAAGGCGGTTCGACCGCTACGACAAACTCGCGGCGCTCCGGGATGTGACACTGCTGTTCCCCGACCACCACCCTCTGGCGCGGAGAGCGCTCGCCATCCTTAACGACGCGGTCAAGGACAACGCCGAATACTCGGCCATGGCGTGGGCGTTGATGAACAAGTCCTGAGACGTAGGGGCGCGAGGCGCCGGTCCCTCGAAGGAGAAGCGGGGTGAAACCCGCCTAGGAGTTGCGAGCCTTGCGAGCCGGTGGCGTCGACGGACGCTGCCCCTGCTCAAGGCGCCGGAGCGCGTTCAGGGTCTCGTACCGGGGGTGCACCGGCAGGGTCACCCGGAAGTAGGTGCGCTCCGCGTCGAAATCGAAACGGGCCTCGGGCGAGCCGTTCTCCCGCATCCGGCGCCGGATCTTGGGGATGCCCGTGCCGCGCCCCTCGGCCAGGCGGAGCTCCTTCAGGAGATCCCCGATCCGGCGGTTGCGGGCCGGGACCGGCGGCAGGGTGTGCCCGGGCTCGAAAAGCTGCGGCTGGATACCCGGGACCGGCCCCGGGTAGCTCGTGATCTCCATGCGGTCCGGGTAGAGGTAGATCTTGACCGGCTCGGGCGGCCCCTCGTAGCTGCGGTGATAGAGGGCGTTGGCGATCGCCTCTTCCATGGCCGCGTAGGGATAGGCCGCCGTCCGCTCGACCTCGGCCTGGCCCTCGATCTTCTGGACCAGGGTCCCGCCCAGGCTGTCCAGGTATGAGAGGGACTCCTGGATCTGGGTGGGGAGCGGACCGCGGAAGATCCGCTCCTCCAGCAGGTCGCCGCCGGCGTCGTCGCCGAACTGGACGATCTCCGTGCGCGCGCCGGGAAAGAAGCGGTCGGGGTCCTCATGGAAAAAGAGGAGAGCGACGTTCCGCGGCACCTCGTGAGCATTGACCTTCACCAGCAGGTTCATCTGGCGATAGATCTGAGAGTCGGTGATGGGTGGAGCGCTGTCGACGAGGTCGCTCCGGATGGCGTGCAGGAAACGCCGGACCAGCGTCGGCGAGATGTCCTCCAGGCGAGCTTCCAGGTTGCGGCGGTCGTCGAAGGGGATCTTCGCCGCAACCTCGAAGAGCTGGCGCCGGGCATCGGCATCGGCGCGCAGGGTCTCGGAGCCACGGCGGACGTAGTACTGTCGCGGGCTGCCCTTGGCGCCGAGCTCTTCCGGCGCCTGGTAGGGGCGGTTGTCCCCCCCGGGGGCGAAGATCACGACGATCGTCGCGTCCTCGTAGACCGCGGGGAAAACGAGCGGCTGATAGGAGGGCTCGATCCGCATGCAGGCTCCACGGATCTCCTTCTGGATCCGATCGAGGTCGGCATGCCCGAGGCCGGCGGGCGGCAGCACGGCCCGTCCCTGCTCCTCAGCCACTCCGAGCACGACGTAGCCGCCTCCCAGGTTCAGGAGGTCGTTGGCGAAGGCGCAGACGGTACGCACCATCTGTCCTTTGGCTGGCTCCGACCAGGAAGCCTTGAATTCGATCCGGTTGCTCTCGATGGCGCGAGCGTAGAGCAGATCCTCGAGATTGATGGGAAGCCCGTCGACCGTCATTCCCCCCTCCCTCCGGCCCGGAGTATCTCCCCGGAAAGGCCTGGGGACAATCCCTCTTAGCAGTCCGCCCCGCTCCAATCTGCAACGAAATCGCTCGACGAAGCTTTTGAAGGCTCCCCAAACGAATTCGAGCCAGGAAAAAAGCCCCCGGAGCCGGAAAGAATCCGCGCGGCCTCCCTTCGAATGCCTGCCGAGCGGCGCGATTTCCTTTTGCTCTCGCTTGGAGGACGTCCATGGCGGCCGGAAATGGCTTCGCGACGGCTGGAAATGGAGAAAAACCGGGTTTGAAAGGACTCGAGAGGCTTGAGAAGAGATTCCCTGGCAGGGAATGACCCCACCCCAGGAGGGAAAGCCTGATCCCTCCCCGGGTTTGCTGACTCCCGCTGTGTACTTGAGGAATCCCTGTGAGGGATTAGGAGGTCCCCTCGGGGGAAAGGGGAATCCCTGGGGGGGCTTGGAGGTTCCCTCGGAGGGTTTCGAGTCTCCCTCCTGGGGAAGGGAGATACCCTCGTGGGGAGGAGGGATACCCTCGTGGGACCATGCCATTGTTCCCTGCTTCGAGGACCCTACCCTCTGCCTCCGGTTCCGCCTACCCGTCCACTGTGGTAAACATCGCCCCCGGAAGCCCTCCGTTTACCATGAATCCGATCCCAAGGAGCTCATGATGCCTCATCGCCAAGCCCCTGTCCACCGCCTGTCCTGGCTCGCCCTCCTGCTCCTCATTCTCGTCGCCCTCCCCGTCCTCGCCGCCCCGGCGGTCGATCCCGCCCTCTTGAAGGACCTTCCCTGGCGGGAGGTCGGGCCGTTCCGCGGCGGACGGGCGGCGGTGGTGGCGGGGGTGCCTTCGCAGCCGCTCACCTACTACTTCGGGGCGACCGGCGGCGGGGTCTGGAAGACGGTCGACGGCGGCGCGACCTGGAAGAACGTCTCGGACGGCTTTTTCGGCGGCTCGATCGGCGCGGTCGCGGTCTCCGAATGGGATCCTAACGTGGTCTATGTCGGCGGCGGCGAGGTCACCCTGCGCGGCAACGTCTCGCCCGGCAACGGACTCTGGAAGTCGACCGACGCCGGGAAGACCTGGACCTCTCTGGGCTTCGCCGACGCCCAGCACATCCCTCGCATCCGCATCCATCCGAAGAACCCCGACCTCGTCTACATGGCCGTTCTCGGGCATACCTTCGGCCCCAACGACACCCGCGGCGTCTATCGCACGAAAGACGGCGGCAAGAGCTGGGAGCGCATCCTCTTCGTCAGCAAGGACGTCGGCGCCGTCGACCTGATCCTCGATCCGGTCAACCCGCGCACCGTCTACGCCTCGACCTGGCGGGTGCGGCGCTCGCCCTGGGGTTTCGACAGCGGCGGCTCGGGCTCGGCGCTCTGGAAGTCGACCGACGGCGGCGACAGCTGGAACGAGCTGTCCCGGAAGCCCGGCATGCCCAAGGGGATGCTCGGCATCATCGGCATCACCGTCTCCCCCTCCAATCCGCAGAACCTCTACGCCATCGTCGAGGCGGCGGACGGCGGCGTCTTCCGCTCGAAAGATGGCGGCGAGAACTGGATGAAGGTCTCCGAAAGCCGCGACCTGCGCCAGCGCGCCTGGTACTACAGCCGCCTCATCGCCGACCCCAAGGACGAGGACACGGTCTACGCTCCCAACGTCCGCTTCCACCGCTCGAAGGACGGCGGCAAGACCTGGCCGACGATCCGCACCCCGCACGGTGACAACCACGACCTGTGGATCGCTCCCGACGATCCGCTCCGCATGATCGAGTCGAACGACGGCGGCGCCAACGTGTCGACCGACGGCGGGGCCACCTGGTCGACCCAGGAGAACCAGCCGACGGCGCAGATCTACCGCGTCACCGCCGACAACGACTTCCCCTATCGCCTCCTCGGCGCCCAGCAGGACAACAGCGCCTTCCGCATCCGCCACCGCTCGGAGGGGCCGGGCATCGGCCGCGGCGACTGGGAGGAGACGGCGGGCGGCGAGAGCGGCTACATCGTGCCCGATCCCCAGGACCCGGACGTCGTCTACGGCGGATCCTACGGCGGCTTCCTCACCCGGGTCAACCACAGGACCCATGAATTCAGGGACGTCAACCCCTGGCCCGACAACCCCATGGGTTGGGGTGCCGCGGATTTGAAGTACCGCTTCCAGTGGAACTTCCCCATCGCCATCTCGCCGCACGACCCGAAGACCCTCTACGCCGCCGCCAACGTGCTGTTCAAATCGACCGACAGCGGCGCCAGCTGGCAGGTGATCAGCCCCGACCTGACGAGGAACGACAAGTCGAAGCAGGGGCCGGCGGGCGGCCCGCTCACCAAGGACAACACCAGCATCGAGTACTACGACACGATCTTCTACGTCGCCGAATCGCCCTTGACCGCCGGGCTCCTCTGGGCCGGCTCGGACGACGGCTTGATCCACGTCTCGAAAGACGGCGGCAAGGACTGGCAGAACGTCACCCCCAAGGGGCTCCCCGAGTGGATCATGATCAACAGCCTGGAGCCCTCGCCCTATGAACCGGGCGGCCTCTACGTCGCCGCTACGCTCTACAAGTCGGACGATTTCCGGCCCTACCTCTACAAGACGAGCGACTACGGCGCCACCTGGACGAAGATCACCGACGGCATTCCGGCCGATCACTTCACCCGGGTGGTCCGCGCCGACCCGGTCCGCCGCGGCCTGCTCTATGCCGGCACCGAGCGCGGGATCTACGTCTCGTTCGACGACGGCGGGCACTGGCAGTCGCTCCAGGGGAAGCTCCCCATCGTCCCGGTGACCGACCTCCTGGTCAAGGAGGGGAGCCTGATCGCCGCCACCCAGGGGCGGGCCTTCTGGATGCTCGACGACCTGACCCCGCTGCGCGAGCTCAACCCGCAGGTTGCGAGCCAACCCTTCTACCTCTTCCCTCCCCAGCCGACCTACCGCGTCCAGGGCGGCGGCGGTTTCCGGGGGGCGCCCCGAGCCCAGGGGACGAACCCGCCGGCCGGGGTCGTCGTCCAGTACAACCTGAAGGACGTCAAGGCAGGCACCAAGGTCAAGCTGGAGATCCTCACTCCGGACGGCAAGCTCGTCCGCTCCTTCTCGGGCGAAGTGAAGAGCGCAGCACAGAAGGCTGAAGAGAAGAAGGCGGCCGAGGAGAAGCTGAAGACCGAGGCGGAAAAGGGGAAAGTGATCCCGGCCGAGCCCGCCTCCGGTCCCGGCGCCGGAGCCCCCGCCAAGGAGGGGGAGAAGCAGGCGCAGGCCGAGGCCGCCGAAGAGGACGAGGAGGACGAAGGCCGGAGAGGGCCGCCGGAGCCGAAGATCCCGGTCGAGCCGGGCCTGAACCGCTTCGCCTGGGACCTCTCCTACCCGGAGGCCAAACGCTTCCCCGGCCTGGTGCTGTGGGGCCAGGGCGGCCTCGAGGGGCCGGCGGCCGTCCCCGGGCGCTACCAGGTGCGGCTCACCGTGGGCAAGGACTCGGCCACGCAAGCCTTCGAGCTGCGGCCTGACCCGCGTTCGAAGACGACCCCGCAGGACCTCGCGGCGCAGCTCGCGTTCCTCACGGCGACCCGCGACAAGCTGTCCGAAGTCCACGGCGAGATCCGGAAGATCCGCGAGGTCCGGGCGCAGCTCGGCGACTTGAAGAAGCGCCTGGGCAAGGGCGACGACAAGAAGCCGCTCGTCCAGGCCGCCGACGACCTCGACAAGAAGATGACGGCGATCGAGGAGGCGCTCTATCAGACCAAGAACCGGAGCAACGAGGACCCGCTCAACTTCCCCATCCGGCTGAACGACAAGCTCGCCAACCTCGCCCAGTCGGTGGCGGCCGGCGACTACCCCCCCACCGCCCAGGCCCAGGAGGTGCAGAAGGAGCTGACCGCCGCCATCGACGCCCAGCTCGCCAAGCTGAAGGAGATCTGGGACCAGGACCTCCCCGCCTTCAACCAGAAGGTGGCGGCGAGCAACGTGCCGGCGATCGCGGTCCGGCCGGAGGAGGCGAAGAAGGAGTAGGTGGAGAGCTGCGGATTCCTCAGCCACGGCGTGGGGGCGCCCCTCACCCCCCTACCCCCTCCTCTCCCGGCCCGCCCCCCCGGGCCCCCGGGAGAGGGGGGAGAGAAAAAGAATCGTGGCCGTAGGCGGCGGCCACGGTTCCCAGTACGACTACGACACTCACGTACCCCTCATCTTCTGGGGTGGACCGTTCCGCGCCGGCGAACGGACCGAGGCCCGTACACCCTATGACCTCGCCCCCACGCTGGCCGACCTCCTTGGGTTCCCGCTGCCGGACGCGGTGGGAAGGTCGCGGAAGCCGGCGGGACGGTAGAGCTCTTCCGCCTTCACCCGCAACCTGCCGGACGAGGTGCCGCCTCTACCCCTCGAGGGTCTGGAGAGCGGTCTGCATTCTACGAAACCGGCGGTCCCAGGCTTGCAGCGCATATAGCGATATCCCCATGAGCCTTGAAGCGATCGCTTGACCCTTGGACTAACCCCGCGATAGCGTTATGGGGTCTCTTCAATCATGGGAGGTTGTCGATGGCGGGATTCTTTCGACGTCACGCCTGCCGGGCTGGTGGCCCTGTCGGAGGCCAAGGTGAACCCCCGGATCATCCCTATGAGCGGCGGGAAAATGAAAGGAGAAGGCTCCGATGAAGGTGATTAAAGCTCTCTCACTTATTCTTTTCGTAGGCATCATCGGGTGGCAGGTCCACTCGGGGATGTACGACTGGAGTGCAGTCACCACGGCCGATGTCCGGCAAAATTGGAAATCGTGGGTGGGGAGCGAAGTTCTACTCTCAAACGTCTCGATCCGGAAGTACGAGATTCGCGAGCAAGGAGCGGACACATTTGTCGCACTGTGGCTCATAAACGGAAAAACCAACCCGCTAGACAAGGAGGATACGCTTCTGGTGCTTGGTAGGATGCCCACGGAGGAAGCGGTGAAAGCCGAGTCTTTTGCCAGCTCTTTGAGAGCGGGAGCTAATCGCCTAACCAGTGCTCGCGTCTCTATCAAAGACGACGTCATCGTGCTGAGGGATTATTGGCTTCCTGGGGAGGCGTCTTGGTTCGGTGCGCCCTACTGGCTGACGATAAACCTGGTCAATCGTTTCGCCTCCCTGGGAGCGTCAGTGTGGACAGGTGTTGTCGTTCAGGCGCTGGTCTATCTGGTGATCACAGTCATGGTGGTAGGTGGCCTCGTGCTCGTCATTCCGAGCGCAGAGTGATTGGCAGCGGATGGGCCTGATCTCGAAGTTTTTTCGAAATACTGACAGGGACCCAAGAAGCGCCTGGCACAGCAAGAAGCGCCTCCCGACGGGCACCTCCCGGCGGGCGGAAGAAATGCCTGGCCCCTGTGTTCCGTCACCTGTGTTCCGTGGCCCCGTACCTGTTTCGGTTCCGGTGGGACTCATGCGTCGATCACGGTGAGGTGGCGGGGGCCGTCGGGCACGGCCGCGGCGGGGATGCGGCGGTCGAAGGTGGCGAAGTTGGCGCCATGGCGGCGGGCCAGGGCGAGGAGGTAGAGGTCGGTCACGCGCGAGGGCGTGAGGAGCGCGGGCCGGGCCAGATGGGCGGGATCGAGCAGGGAGATGTCGTCGGGGCAAAACTCGTGGCGCGGGTCGGCACAAAACGCCGCCACCACGGCACACACCTCGGCAGCAGTGCCGAGCGCATTGGGGTAGGTGCTCTGGCTGGCGATGCGGACGACGCCGTTTTGCACCAGCGGACAGGTGAGAAAGCGCAGGCCCGGCGTGGTCTCGACCCAGCGGTGCGCCGCCTCATGAAACACGTGTCGCGGATCGAGCAAGGCGAGCAGCGTGTTGAGGTCGAGGAGGTAGCGGCTCAATCCACGTCCTCCGCCAGGGTCTTGACCAACTCGGGGGTAACGGGACCGGCGTCGGGCCGCACGGGGAAGAGGCGGATGCCGTTGCGGGTGGCGGCGGGCTGGCCGGAGGCGAGACCGCGGCGGGCGAGGTCAGAGACGATGCTGCCGATGGGCACGCCTCGTTGGGCGGCCAAAGCGCGGGCCGAGGCCAATACGTCGTCGTCAAGGGTGAGCGTGGTTCTCATGGCATCAAGCATCACGCATCAGCCACCCGATGTCAACTTGGGCCCGCCGTCCTGCAGGCAGTCACCGCGAGCAGCGCGGCGGTCACTGAATAACGGACGGCGGTCATCGCGAGCAGCGTACCGTCGCCCCTTCAGGGCTTTTATTTTCTTGTGGTTACACCGACCTGGGGCTTTCGCCCCAGTCTACCCGACCTACGCCCCTTCGGGGCAGACCGGAGCCTCAGCCACGGCGTGAGGGGAGCGTGAGGGGTCTCCTCCCTTGACCGTACGCCACCCAGCCGATAAGCTTTATCCAGAAATTAGCAACATCGGGAGAGCCCGCAATTCCCGCAACGGTTCTGCGGTCTCTTTGGTGCTGCATGCTCCTGCCGAGCCGGCAGGCTCTGGCGGCGCGTGGCCTGGGAGAGGAATCGATGGCGCATGTGACTTTCATCCATGGCATTGCCAACAAGCCACCAGCCGGCGCCCAGCTCGACCTCTGGCTGCACCGCCTGGCGGCGGCCGGCCTGGATCTGCCGGCCGCGGGGGTCGGCAGCGCCATGGTCTACTGGGCGGACGTCTTCTATGACCGCCCGGTCGAGAGCTTCTCCAGTCCCGAGGCGCTGGAGGCGGCGGGGGCCGAGCCGGTGTCCCTGTCCTGGGGCGAGGGGGAGGCCGGCGAACGGGCCTGGACGGCCGAGCTCGCGGCCAAGCTCCAGGCCGCCCTGGCCGCCCAGGAGGCGGCGACGTCCGAAGAGCCGGCGGACGACGGCTCGGGCGAACACTCGGACCACATCCTCCTCCCCTGGTTCGTCAAGGAGCGCCTCATGGAGACGCTGCTGCGCGATCTCCATCACTATCTCTGGAACGCCGAGCACAGCCCGCGCCCGGGGGTCCGCTACCGGGTGCAGGACGAGATCCGCCGGCGCACCGTGACCACCCTCGTCGAGGGTGCCGGGCAGCCCGGTCCCCACGTCGTCGTCGGCCACGGCATGGGCACGGTGGTCGCCTACGACTGTCTGAAGCGGGTGGAGGCCTGCCCGCCGGTCGACGCCCTGGTCACCTTGGGCAGCCCCCTCGGGCTCGCCGAGGTGCAGAGGAAGCTCCAGCCCGGCTGGACCCGCCACGACGGCTTTCCCGGCGAGCGGCTGCGCGGGACCTGGATCAACCTCTACGATCGCCTCGATCCGGTCGCCGGCTTCGACCCCCACTTCGCCGACGACTTCCGCTGGCAGGGGCGGCCGGTCCTCCACGACGTCAACGAACAGAACCACGGCCGGTGGCGCCACAGCGCCAACAAGTACCTGGCCGGCCCCCAGCTCGGGGCCGCCCTCCGCGACCTCCTCGGCCTAGCCCCCGAGGCCCGATCGGCCACCGCCGGCTAGCTCTTCCCCTTGACGTCGAGCTCGACCCTCACCTTCGCTGGCGGCAGGGCGCCGGAGAGGAGGAGGGCCTTGCCGCTCTCGGGGAGGGTCACGGGCAGCGGCTTGACCCCGCCCACCAGCCCCTGCCGGAGATCCTTGAGGACCTCGTAGGGATCGCGCGCGGTGGGGATCCGGTCGAGCTCTTCTTGCGTCACCGTGGCCCCCGTGCTGATCGCCCGCATTTCGAGCACCGGGCTCTCGGTGATGACCGTGATCACCTCGTCGGACGCCGGCAGCGGAGGCGAGGGGGGCGGTGGCGGGAGCGGTTTCGGCGATTTCGGCGGCGATTTCGGCGGCGGGATGGCCGGCGGGAGCTGCGGGTGGGCCGGCTGCAGGTCGCCGCTGCGGAAACGGTAGCTCGCCCCTGCCGGCAGGAGCAGCCGCCACTGGTGCTCGACGACCGGCGCCGCGACCTGCGGCAGGTCGAAGGCGAGCTCCGAGCGCCCGGGCGGAATCCGCCGTTCGAGCACGGCCACCACCTCGACCACCCGGTCTTCCGGCGGCGCCCCCTCCAGAAAGCCCAGGGGGATGGCGAGGGTGCCCTGGCGCTCGACCGGCCGCACCGCCTGGTCGCCGACCTTCGTCGACCAGAGGACCGCGCCGGCGGGGAGGGTGAGATCGAGCTCGGTGCCCGCCGGGTCGAGGGTGAAGCGGTCGCGGTGGACGAGGGTGCCGTCGACGGTCAGGAGGGTCGTCGTGTCGCGCCGGCGCACCACCGTCGGCAGGCGCGGCGAGGCGGGCAGGAGGGCGATGGCGAGCGCCGGCTCGGCACTGGCGGCACTGGCGGCAGTGCCGGCAGGCGCGGTAAGACGCCAGGCGGCGGAGAGGTCGAGGCTCTGGAACGCCTCGCCCAGGGCCGGCGGCAGGTCGGCGAGGTCGATCCGCGACCAGCTGGCGGCCGGCTGGGGCGACAGGTCGGCGGCGACCGAGGAGGCGACGGCCAGGTAGCGCGCCCGGACCTCGACGTTCGAGCCCGGGACGACGGCGCGGACCGCGAGCGCCGCCCCGGCGCGCGGGGTCGAGGTGAGCACCAGATAGCCGACCCCCTGGAGCTGCCGCTTGCGGTGCACGGTCAGGTGGCGGGCCTCGATCACCGGCACCACGTCCCCCTCGTCGGTCGCCACCTGTTCGACCGCGAGGTCGGCCGGGAGGTCGACGGCGAGGCTGGCGAGGCTGCCGCGCGACACCTCGTAGAGCACCACGTCGTGGCGGCGCAGACCGTCCGGACGGAGCTGGAAGAGGGTGAGGACGACGCTCTGGGCGAGGAGCTTGCCGGACTCGGCGCCGGCGAACCGGCGCTGGATTTCGAGCCTCGGGGCCTCCCCCCGCCGCACCGCCAGGCGGACGGCGCGGCGACCGTTCAACACCCGCTCCTCGACCGCCACCGCTCCCGGCGCGCTCCAGGCGAGGTCGGCCGGGAGGTCGATCTCGACCTCGGCGACCGGCGCCGCCACCGGCGCCAGGGTCAGCCGGCGGACGCCGCCCTGGTCGGCGAGCGCCGTCCGGCCCTGGATCTCGACCGCGTAGCGCCCCGGAACCGGGGTCACCAGCAGCAGGCCGCGCTCCCCCCGGGACGCGGCGCCGAGCGCGGCCCCGGTCCCCGGCCCCGCCAGGGAATGCACCTCGGCCCGGGTGGCGACGCCGTTCCACGGCAGGCGGAGCGGCCCCTCGGGATGGCCCTGGACGAGGGCTTCGTAGCGGGCCACGAGCTGGGCCGCGGTCTCGCCCACCGTGACCACGGTGCGCTGGGCGACGACCTCCGCCACCGGCGCCTCGCGGTGGGCGGTCTCCCCCGCCCGCTCACGATCGATCCGCTCGACCTTCTCGACCAGGGCCCGGTAGTCGGCAAGCGGCAGGGTCACCGCGCCGGCGGCCGGGGCAGGAGCGGCCGCCAAGCCGGGCAGGGCGACCGCGCCGAGCACCACGATCGCGAAGGGGAAGCACCTTGGCAGAGCCATCAGCTCTTCCCCTTGACGTCGAGCTCGACCGCCACCCGGGCGGGCGGCAGGGCGCCGGAGAGGAGGAGGGCCTTGCCGCTCTCCGGGATGGCGACCGGCAGCGGCCGGACCCCTCCGACCAGCCCCTGCTGGAGCGACTGGGAGATCTCCTCGTAGGGCACCGCCGGGGCGGTCGGGGCCTTCGGCTCCCTCCGCGTCTCCACGTTGACGACGCCGGCGCTCGCCCGGTTCGAGAACGTCATCCCCGTGCTCTGCCGCCGCTCGTCGAGCAGCGGGGCCTCCGCGGTGACCGTGATCGTCTCCTCGATCGCCGGCTGCAGCACGATCTCCACCTCGGCCAGCTTCCCCGCCGGGATTTCGAGATGGGGATATTCGACGGAGGAGAAGCCTTCGAGCTGGGCTTCCACCTTATAGAAGCCGGGCGGCAACTCGGGCACGATGGCCGTGCCCTGGGCGTTGGCCACCGCCACGACGGGGTGGGCCAGCGCCGACGATTGCAGGGTGACCGTAACGCCGGGGAGGGCCGCCCCTTTGTCGTCCGCCACCCGGACGATCACCCCGGCGCTCCCGCCCGGCCCGTGGTCCGAGTAGGTGACCGTCGGCGGCCGCGAAGGCGGAGGCGGCGGCACGGACGGCGCGCCGACCGGGCGCAGGGTGCCCTCCCGGAAGCGGTAGCGCGCCCCTTCGGGGAGAAGCAGCCGCCAGACGTGCGCGACGACCGGCGAGGCAACCTGCGGCAGGTCTAAGGCGAGCCGCGAGCGGCCTTTGGGGATCTGCCGTTCGAGCACCGAGACCACCTCGACCACCGGCAGCTCCCCCGCCGCCACCCCCGCCAGGAATCCCAGGGGGACGGAGAGCGTGCCCTGGCGCGCCACCGGCCGCACCGTCTGCTCGCCCACCTTCGCCGACCAGAGGACCGCCCCTGCCGGCAGCGTGAGGTCGAGCGCCGCCCCCGCCTGTTCCAGGGTGAAGAGGTCGCGGTGGAGGACGGTGCCGTCGACGGTCAGGAGGGTCGTCGTGTCGCGCTGGCGCACCACGGTGGGCAGGCGCGGCGGGGCAGGCAGGAGGGCGACGGCGAGCGACGCCGGGGGCACCGGGAGCGCCGGGTTGGCGGGCGGGGAGAGGCGCCAGGCGGCGGTCAGGTCGAGGGTCTGGAGCGCCTCGCCCAGGGCCGGCGGCAGATCGGAGAGGTCGACCCGCGACCAGCTCGCGGCCGGCTGGGGCGAAACGTCGGCGGCGACGGAGGACGACACCACCAGGTAGCGCGCCCGCACCTCGATATTGGAGCCATTCAAAGCCGGCGCGACGGCCTGGACCGGGAGCGCCGTGCCGGCGCGCGGGGTCGAGGTAAGGACGAGATAGCCGATCCCCTGGAGCTGCCGCTTGCGGTGCACCGTGAGGTGGCGGGCCTCGACGACCGGCACCACGTCCCCCTCGTCGGTCGCCACCTGCTCGACGGCGAGCTCGGGCGGCAGGTCGACCGCGAGGCTCGCCAGGCTGCCGCGCGACACCTCGTAGAGCACCACGTCGTGGCGGCGCAGGCCGTCCGGCCGGAGCTGGAAGAGGGTCAGGACGACACTCTGGGCGAGGAGCTTGCCGGCCTCGGTGCCGTCCAACCGGCGCTGGATCTCCAGGACCGGGGCCTCGCCGCGGCGGACCACCAGGCGCACCGTCCGGCGCCCCGCCGCGACCTTCTCGTCGACGGCGACGGCGCCGGGCGCGCTCCAGGCGAGGTCGGCCGGCAGCTCGACCTCCACCTCGGCGACCGGCGCCGCCACCGGCGCCAGGGTCAGCCGGCGGACGTCGATCGCATAGCGCCCCGGGGCGGGCGCCACCAGCAGCACCCCGCGTCCCCTCTTCGGGTCGGTCGCGGCGCCGGCCGCGGCTCCCCCGCCGGCGCCCGCCAGGGCATGGACCTCGGCCTGGGCGGCGAGTCCGCTCCACGGCAGGAGGAGCGGCTCTTTGGGATGGCCCTGGACCAGGGCCTCGTAGTGGGCCGTGAGCCCGGCCTCGGCTTCTCCACCCGAGCCGAGCGCACCGAGGGTGACCACGGTGCGCTGGAGGACGACCTCGGACACCGGCGCCTCGCGGTGGGCGGTCTCCCCCGCCCGCTCGCGGTCGAGCCGCTCGACCTTCTCGACCAGGGCCAGATAGTCATGGAGCGGCAGGATCACCTCGCCGGGTCCCGGCGCGGCGGCGGCCGATGCCGCCGATGCCGCCAATGCCTCCGATACTGCCCCGGCGGCGGAGAGGAGGACGAGCAGGACGGCGAGGCGTTGTCTCAGAACCATGAGTCCTTCTCCTTGGCGCTCTTGACGTGGAGGACGAGCGGTGCCGGCGCGGCAGAGAGGGCGCTCCACACCGCCTGCACCTCGGCGAAGCCAAACGGCGTGGGGAGAGGTGGCGCCCCCGCCGCTCCGGAGGGCCGGCCGGCGGCCAGGACCTGCTGGCTCAGGTTGTTCAAGGTCGCCCCCGTGGCGGAGGCGTTCGGCACGTTCGGCGCGGTGGCGCTGGGCGGCGCCGCCACGGCGCCGGCCCGGGTCTCGTCGGCCAGGGTGTAGGCCCGGCCGCCGGGCAGGAGGAGGCGCATCTCGACCCGCGCCGCCGGCGCCGAGAGACCGGGGAGCGGCACCGCCAGGTCGCCTCCTCCGTTCGGCAGGGCGAGCGGGACGAGCCCCTTGAGATGGACCACCTGGGCGCCCTCGCCGGCGGTGAGCGGCACCGCCAGGGTCCCCGGCGTGCCGGCCACCCCGGTCGCGATCTCCAGGCCGTTGCGCGCCCCAGCCGCGAGCTCGAAACCGGCGGGGAGGGTGAAGGTCAGCTGCTGGGCGCCGCGGTTCCTCACCTCGGCCCACAGCTCATAGGAGGCGCGCCCGGATTCGCCGACGAGGACGTCGACCCGCAAGCGGTCGATCTGGGCCGCCAGCACCTCGGTCTTCTCCGCCCACGAGGCCGCCCAGCGTGGCGGCCGCGCCGGATCGGGAATGGCGAGAAGCCGCCCCTGGGCGCTCTTGAAGGAGGCGGGCAGTCGCGCCACCTCGGCCTCGTCGGCGATGCGCGCCGCCCCGGGCTCGAGGTCGAGGAGGCCGTCCCCGGCGAGGGCGGCGCGGGCATAGAGGCGGGTGCTGGCGCTCCCCTCGGGAACCAGGGTGGGGCTCGCGAAGCGGTCCCGCGGCGGGCCGGTCAGGTCGAGCTCGACGGCGAGCGAAGTCTCGGCCGGGGCGAGCGGGGTAATGACGAGCTTCCCCGAGAGGACGTTCCAGCCGGCCAGGGGACCGGTGACCGCGACCGGCGCCAGCCCCTCCGGCAGCGGCACGACCAGCTGTTCCAGGCGACCCTGGGCGATCCGCGCCTCGATCCAGCCGTGCACCGTGAGCTTGGTGCGCGAGAGGACCGTCTCGGTCGCGGCGGTGGCCTCGAAACGGAGCGGCAGGGTGGCCCGCTCGGGGAGGATCGGCCGGCCGCGGAGGGTGAGGTCGAGCGCCGCGCCGGGGGCGCCGACGACCTCCCAGCCCCCCTCCGGCAGCCGGCGGGCGAGCCCCTCCCCCTCGACCGCCACCTCCTCGATCTCCTTCGGCGCGGCGAGGTGGCCGCGCACCACCGCCGCGGCCGGCGGCCGGAGGGCGATCTTCCAGGTCGGCCGGGTGGCGGTCTCGTCGCGGGAGACCGGGAGCACCGACTCCAGCTCGACCTGATGCCGGCCGCTGCCGCGGACGACGAGCGAGCTGCCGTCCTTGCCCACCACCACCCGTCCTTCGAGGTCGCCCAGGCGGGCGGCGACGAAGGAGCCGGAGCTTTCCTGGGGTCCCAGCGGGACGGTCTGCCAGCCGGGGGCATAGAGGGTCAGGGTGAGCCGCTCGACCACCCGCGCCGCGGCCGGGCTGGCGGTGATCGTGAGGTCCGCCACCTCGAGGGCGAAGGGAGCGGGCGGCAGAGGCAAAGGCGTCGCCTCTGGATTGGCGCGCGTGCGCAGCTCCTCGTAGCGGGAGAGCGGCAGGGTCACCTCCTGCGCCCGGACGGGGGCCGCGGCCAGCAGCGAAAGCGCCGCGCCGCAGAGAGCGAGCCGGAGGGCGCCGCGGCGGAAGCTTCTAAAGGTTTTCATCTTCCTGTCTCCTCGTGCGAGAAATTTCCTGGTCATGGCTTACCGCTTCCCTTTGACGTCCAGCGCCACCCCCACCCGTACCGGCGGCAGGGCACCGGCCAGGAGGAGGACCTTGCCGGTCTCCGGAATGGTGATGGGGAGCGGTTTGACGCCGCCCACCAGACCCTGCTTGAGAACCTTCGCCTGCTCGGCGAAGTTGTCGAAGTCGAAGTAGCTCGCGGCCTTCTTGTCCTTTGGACCCTGGTAGCTGCTCTGCTGTCCCTTCTCGTTGCCGCCGACGTTGATCCGATCCGTCAGGACGGATTGCGCAGGGTTCCCTCCGACGAATCGGACCACCTCGTGCACTGGTTGGAGCTCGCCCTTCTGAAAGCGGTAGCGCGCCCCCTCGGGCAGGAGGAGCCGCCACTGGTGCTCGACGACCGGCGCCCCGACCTGCGGTAGATCGAGGGCGAGCTGCGAGCGGCCTTTGGGGACCTTCCGTTCGAGCACCGAGACCACCTCGACAACCGGCAGCTGCTTGCCCGCCACCCCGGCGAGGAAGCCGAGCGGCACCGAAAGCCCGCCGCCGCGCTCGACCGGCCGCACCGCCTGCCCGCCGACCTGGACCGACCAGAGGACGGCCCCGGCCGGGAGGGTCAGGTCGAGCGACACGCCGGCCTGGTCCAGAGTGAAGCGGTCGCGGTGGAGGAGCGTGCCGTCGACGGTCAGGAGCGTCGTCGTCTCCCGCCGGCGGACGAGGGTCGCCAGGCGCGGCGCGGTGGGCAGGAAGGCGATGCCGAGGCCCGGCTCGGCCGGGGTTGCCGCGGAACCCACCGGGCTCGCGTAGCGCCAGGCGGCGGAGAGGTCCAGCGTTTGGAGCGCTTCGCCGAGGGCCTTGGGCAGGTCGGAGAGGTCGACCCGCGACCAGCTCACCGCGGGCTGGGGAGCGACCTCGGCGGCGACCGACGAGGCCACCGCCAGATAGCGCGCCCGCACCTCGATGCCGCCGGCCGGGTCGACCGAGCGGGCCGGGAGCGCCGCTCCGGAGCGCGGGGTCGAGCTGAGAACCAGGTAGCCCACCCCCTGGAGCTGCCGCCTGCGGTGCACGGTCAGTATGCGGGCCTCGACCACCGGCACCACGTCCCCCTCGTCGGTCGCCACCTGCTCGACGGCGAGGTCGGCCGGCAGCTCGACGGCCAGGGTTTCGAGACTCCCCCGCGACACCTCGTAGAGCACCACGTCGTGGCGGCGCAGGCCGTCCGGCCGGAGCTGGAAGAGGGTGAGGACGACGCTCTGGGCGAGGAGCTTCTCGGCCTCGGTGCCCCCCAGGCGGCGCTGGATCTCGAGGACCTGCGCCTCGCCACGCTCGACGGCTAAACGCACGGCGCGCCGGCCGCCCGCCGTTTGGTCCTCGACCGCCACGGCGCCCGGGGCGCTCCAGGCGAGGTCGGCCGGCAGCTCGAGCGCCACCTCGGCGACCGGCGCCGCGACCGGCGCCAGGACCAGACGGCGGACGCCCTCGCGGTCGGCGAGAGCGGCCCGGCCATGGACCTCGATCGCATAGCGCCCCGGGGCCGGCGCCACGAGGAGCAGGCCGCGCCCCGGCTCCGGCGCGAGCGCCGGCAGCGCTCCGCCGCTGCCGGAGAGGGAATGGACCTCGGCCCGGATGGAAAGCCCGGCGAACGGCAGGAGGAGCGGCGCCGTGGGATGGCCCTGGACGACCGCCTCGTAGCGGGCGGTGAGCTCGGCCTCCTCCGTTCCCTCCGGCAGGGAGACCGCCGTCTTCTGGGTGACGATCTCCGCCACCGGCGCCTCGCGCCGGGCCGTCGCGGCCGCCCGTTCGCGCTCGGCTTTATCGCCTTTCTCGACCAGCGCCAGGTATTCGGCGAGCGGCAGCTTCACCTCGTTGACCGCCGGCGGTGTGGGCGAGGAGGCCGCCCCGCTCGTCACGGAAAGGAGGACGAGGGCGACTCCCCAAGAGGACAGAATGATTCGTGAGAGAAAGCGCGAGGCGCCGCTTCCGATCGTCAATTTGAAAAGGTTTTCGAAGCGAGACAGACCTTTTGCCGACACGTCCTCCGCCTCCTCTCTCGTCGAGAGAAAATCGACTCTGAACAGCCAACTACGACGACTTCCGGTGTCGGTGGAGAGCAATGCCTGTGCCACCGCCGGAGAGATGGCGGTGGCCGTCGTGCTTCAATCTTTTGGACGGGGTCTTCCAGAAAAGTGGATAACCGAGGGGTCGGAGCCCCATAGGCGCTAACTTACCGGCTCGGTGTCTTCGTAGAGACGCCCAGCCGCTACCACAAAATCCCCCGGAACCACCGCCGCCAGGGCGTCTCCGCAGGCTGGAAACGCCTGGGTCCCGTCGGCGTTGGAGACGGCCTGGTCTTCGAGGTCACGGCAATGGCTGGGATAGCGGCTGGCCGTCTCTACAACCCCTCCCGTCGAGCGCGGCGCCGTCCTGCTCGGAGATGAGCCCCCGGCGTCGAGCTTGGAACACCGCCTGGCGCATGAGCTTAGGCGAGACGTTCGCCTCGATGCAATCTCTGAGGGTCCTTCCCGGAGTCGTGACCGCCACGGCGTAGAAGCCCGTTCGCTCGTCGTTGCTGATCTCTGCGTAGTGCAGGATGACGCCGGTGGGTATCCGCAGCCGGCGACGCTGCCAGCTTGCCGGGACCGTCATGTGAACCTTGGATGGAAGCACGTCGGAGAGGTCGTGCAACGCGAGCGCCGTCTCGTGAGAGAACACACCCGCCTGCTCGGCCCAGAGCCAGAGCACCACAAGATCCTCATGCTCGCTGGCTGGAAAGTACACGAGGCGATAGACGCCCCGCCGCACCCGCACAACTCTTCCGCTATGAAGATATTTGGCAAGCAGTTGCGGAGAGTAGCCTGCCGCAGCCGCCTGCTCGGTCGTGAAGTAGCCACTTTGGGCTTGCGCAACGCCGTACAGTGCTCCCCAGTCCGGCGAGCTTTCGTGGTGCGAGGCGATCCCATACATCGCACAAACCTTAACCCAGGGTTTAGTTTTGTGCAATGCCCCCCGCCGCCTGGTCGCGCGCCAGGAGCGCGCGCTCGCTCGCCAGGTCGACCTTGACGATGTCGGGCCGGAAGAGGAGGGCCATGGTCCAGTCGACGACGATGCGCAGGCGGCGGCTCAGGCGCGGCATCTGGAGGAGGTAGTAGCTCCGCCGCACCCACCAGGCGGGAAAGCCGTGGAGGGGGACTCTAAGCACCTTGCCGAGCCCGTCGGCATGGCCGAGCGAGGCCATGATCCCCAGGGTCTCGTAGACGAACGGTTCCAGGTCCTGGCCGCGGAGAGAGGCCGCGAGGTTCCCCGCCAGCACCCGGCCCTCGCGCAGGGCGTGCTGGGCGAGATTGGGGTAGGGCTTCCCCTGCGGATCGGGAACGTGGGCGCAGTCGCCCAGCGCCCAGACCTCGGGGCGCGCCGGGCAGCGCAGGGTGGCGTCGACGATCACGTGGCCGCGCCGGTCCTTGTCGAGTGGCAGGTCGGCGAGGATGGGGCTGGGCGCGATGCCGGCCGAGAGGACGATGGTGTCGGCCTCGATCGTCTCCCCTTCGAGGTTCACCCGGCCCGGCTCGATCGAGCGCACGAGGACGCCGGTCTTGAGGCTCGCTCCGCGGCGGCCCGCGAGGACCGTGGCGGCATAGCCGGCCAGCTCCTCCTCGACCTCCGGCAGGACGCGAGGGCCGCGCTCGCAGAGGACGAAGCGGACCTCGTCGCGATCGACCCGCCGATAGTAGCGGACGATCTCGTCGGCAAAGGCGGTGAGCTCGCCGAACAGCTCGACCCCGACCAGGCCGGCGCCGATCACCACGAAGGTCAGGAGGCGCCGCCGGCGCTCGGGATCGGTCTCCACGTCGGCCCGCTCGAAGCGCTCGATGAAGTGATTGCGCAATACCATGGCGTCGGCCAGGGTCTTGAAGGTGAAGGCGTGCTCGGAGCCAGGGATCAGGCTCTGGTTGGTGATCGCCCCGAGGGCGAGGACGAGCTGGTCGTACGGGATCTCGTAGGTTCGGCCCTCGGCGGCCACGGCCCGCACCACCCGGCGGTCGAGGTCGATGCCATGCACCGTGGCCTCGACGAAGCGCACCCGGCGCAGGAACTCGCGCACCGGGAGCGAGCAGTGGCGGACGTCCAGGGTGCCAGAGCAGGCCTCGAAGAGGAGCGGGGTCATGAGGAAGTAGTTGTCGCGGCAGACGACGACGATCTCGACCCCCGGCTCCCGCCCCAGCAGCCGCTCCAGCCGCCCCGCCGTCCAAAGTCCCCCGAACCCGCCGCCGGCGATGACGATCCGCGTGGTGGTCATACGCACCTCCCTCCGCGCGGAGTCTATCCCGGGCGTTGGGGACCCGATCCGGGAGGCTGGGAAGGGATCCCAGCGTCCTGTATACACACTTCTGCTGTCAAAATGTGTATCCGTGGCCCTCAGCAGGGTTTCTTGGCAGCTCAGAAGGCTATCTCAGGACTGAGATAGGGATCTGAGCACCTTCTATACACATCCCTGCTGCAAAAATGTGTATTTTCTGGCCCGGATACACATCTCTGGCGTCAGGATGTGTATTCCGGTCCTTCGGGAAGGCTTTCCGGCAGCTCAGAAGTCTATCCGCGGTCTGAGATCGCCATCCGAGCCCTCAGATGCACATCTCAGCCGTTGGGATGTGTATCCAAGGTCTCGGGAAACCTCGCCGAGCCCTATACCAGGGGAGTACGGCCTCGACTATGCTCACGACTGGAAAGGGGGCCTTCCCATGCTGACCGGTGCTCACGTCATTCTCTACAGCCAGGACCCGGACGCCGACCGCGCCTTCTTCCGCGACGTCCTCGGGTTTCCCGCCGTCGACGCCGGCCACGGCTGGCTGATCTTCGCCCTCCCCCCCGCCGAGGCGGCCTTCCATCCGGCGGAGGAGAACGGCCGGCACGAGCTCTATTTCACCTGTGACGACGTGCAGGCGACCGTCCGGTCGCTGGCGGCGAAAAACGTCCCCTGCGCCCCGATCCACGAGGAGAGGTGGGGCCTCCTGACGAGCTTCCGGCTCCCCGGCGGTGGCGAGGTCGGCCTCTACCAGCCCAAGCACCCCACCGCCTTC